>ENA-OPKN01000001-OPKN01000001.1-human-gut-metagenome-genome-assembly--contig:-NODE-1-length-100082-cov-6.085887_pt1 | contig 100082 bp, 89 predicted proteins | sample MGYA00241783_ERZ501693 | MGnify/ENA primary metagenome ERZ501693 (study PRJEB25962, sample SAMEA2042206) | human gut metagenome | biome: human gut; feature: human-associated habitat; material: faeces...
TGTAACTTTGTAATCGGTAGTCATATCAAATATATTTGTAACTTGTTGTAAATCACCTATAAAGGTACAAAATATTTGTGAGACTACCAACTTTTTTATGAACTATTCTTATCCCGAACTGGGGTACATCTTCAGCAGCGACAACCACCTGCTGTGCATCAGCGACTCAAAGGGGAACATAGAGCCACAGAGCGGAATGATCACCATCAGCAACGTGGCGTATGAGTCGAAAACGATAGACGCTTCGACCATCAAAGGGGATGTTCTGCTGAAGCAAAAGGTTTATGCACTGCCCGAAGTGACAGCAAACAAGACCGACTACATAAAACTTACCGGAGTCTTTCGGGACATCTGCCGCAACAATGGCAAGACCATCCTATACCGAGAGGGCATCATGGATTTCTACATCAACCTGGAAAACGGGAAGACAAAACGCAGAGTGCGTGCCTGCCGGCAATACGAGCGAAGCGGACTCAGAAAGCTCATCAACTTCAATATTTCCATCCTCAGCGAAGCCAGATCGTTCGACATGTCACGCATCAAATATGTGAAGCGCGATACCATAAACAGCATAAAGGGGGACACAACATTCTATAGCTCACACTTCAAAGGTACGCAGAGCGACAAAGCCATCATGTACATAGACACACACCAGAAGAACCTGTACAGGCACATCATAGACAACACACAATACAGAAAAATCACCAATCCGCTGCTCAAAATAAAGACCGATGTATGCGACTGGACCTTCTCTGATAAAAAGGAGGCCTGGAGCTCGCTCGTATCGTTCAGAAAGATATGGAACTACGACAATACACCATTGCCTGGCAAGAGCGCAATAGAAACAGAGGAGATGAACGACTTTGTGGTAACCGGCGTGAAAGCCTTGACCAAGGAGCAAGCACAGACAGAAATGAAAGACAGGACAGAAACCGATAACTTCACCCTGCCCGACTGTCTGCCAGCCATCCCCTACGACGTAGCCAAAGAGACGGAAGGCCTCTTGATAAAAAGATTTTGGGAAATGTAAAGAATTGAGCTTTCGCAAGTTCAGAAGTTATAGAAGGCAGAGAAGGGAATACTGAAGAAAACCGTGAGGACAAACAACAAAAACAGGAAGAACCCTTCATACATCTCGCTTTTTGGGCCAAAAACATGCACAGTTTGATAGGGTTTGTGCACAAACGGCTATCTTTTTCATCAAAAAGTTTGCTCATATAAAAAAAAAAGCGTTCCTTTGCACCCGATTTCAACGGCAAAGATGGTAAGCGAGAGAAGTTTACACCTTATTATATATATATAAGATATAGTGCCGTTATTATAAACAAAAGTATTAAGATAACAATGACTCACAATTTGTTAAAAGGCAAGCGTGGCATCATCTTCGGTGCCCTCAATGAGGAATCAATCGCTTGGAAAGTAGCCGTTAAGGCTGCTGAAGAAGGTGCCACCATCGCACTGAGTAACACAGCAATGGCCCTGAGAATGGGTACACTCGACAAACTCGCTGAACAAATCAACGCTCCTATCATCGCAGCTGATGCGACAAGCATAGAAGACTTGGAAAAGGTTTTCACAGAAGCACAGGAGAAATTGGGTGGCAAGATTGACTTCGTTCTCCACTCTGTAGCCATGAGCCCTAACGTGCGCAAGCATCGCACTTACGATGATCTCGACTACAACTTCCTGAACAAGACTCTCGATATTTCTGCCATCTCTTTCCACAAGATGCTGCAGGTAGCCAAGAAGTTGGACGCCATCAATGAGTGGGGTTCTGTAGTTGCCCTTTCTTATGTGGCTTCTCAGCGCACATTCTTCGGTTACAACGACATGGCCGATGCCAAGAGTATGCTGGAGAGCATCGCACGTAGCTTCGGATACATCTACGGTCGCGAGAAGCACGTGCGTATCAACACCATCTCACAGAGTCCAACAGCCACTACCGCTGGTAAGGGTATCAAGGATATTGACAACATGATGGACTTTGCCGACAAAATGTCGCCACTGGGCAATGCCGTTGCAGAGGATTGCGCAAACTACTGCGTAATGATGTTCTCTGACTTCACACGCAAGGTAACCATGCAGAACCTCTTCCACGATGGTGGTTTCTCGTCTATGGGTATGAGCCTTCGCGCCATGAACCAGTATGCAAAGGACCTGACTCCTTACGAGGACAAGAACGGAAAGGTAATCTACGGATAATACAACCCGCAATATCTGCTTCAAGAAGATAGCGATACTGCATCAAATAAGAAATCCGCATTCGGAGAGAGATAGAAAACTCTTCTGAATGCGGATTTTTGCTATGTTATCAAAGTGCAAAACGATAACCCACCGAGAATGTAAACACACGATTCTTACAACTGTCATCATGACCTGGAGAATCGTCAACATTGGTAAGTCCCAAGTTGTAACGGGCATCGAGCACTACCCCCATATACTCATAAGACAAGCCTATAGGCAGAGAGACATCCACCTTTTTGGCAGGCCAGAAATCTGACACCTTCTGTGAATTGTCATAGGTAGCACCACCATATTGGTCCCTCTCTATATCAATGGAGGTAAACTCATACTTAGGATCGTTGAGCAGGAAACCTGCCTGTACGCCAACCATAAATGCCAACTGACGGGTAACATAACCCTTCACCATCAAAGGCACATTGAGATAATGCAGATTGGTGTGATAGTCGGAAATGCCCTGATACTTCCTTCTTTCAGCATCAATAGTAGCCTCATAACTGGAGAAGCGGAAGCCCTGCTTGGCATAATAAGCTCCTAAACTGACGCCAATCTCCTTGGTAGCACGATACTCCACATCGACACCACCCATAAAACCAGCCTGGAAACTTGACTTCAAAGAAGCCTTATCTTCACCTGAAGCATAATAAATGCGGTTATTGCTCCAGTTGGCAAGCGCCACTCCTACACGAGGGATGACAGAAAACCTGCCGACCTCACTCTCTACTGTCTGCGCCATTGTCCCTAAAGAAAGAGCCAACAAGCAGACAAGTGATAAAATATTTCTTCTCATAAACACTTATATATTCCATTAATAAATCATGAATACTCCTTATATATATTATCTAAAACGCAAACACACTCATAATATTGCACCCATATCATAAGGAATCAACTAAAAGAGTCAAAAAGCTATTAAAGCCACCATAAATAAAGGCATTTACTGGCTAAATGGAGCAACAAAACATTTATTACGCCTACAAAAACTGTTTTTACCCCATCTAAAGATAACTATTTCATATCTTTGCATCAGAAAACATAAACGACGTTGTGAAACGCATTTCATCATCTTTTACTTATACATATATAATATTAAGAAATTATTCTTAGGAGAAACAAGGAAGTTATCTGAATTTTCAGGTAACTTTCTTCGTTTATATACAACCCACACAAATCAATCTTCCTATTAAAGCAGTACACTTTACAACACCCACGGCACTCCATTAGAAAGATTGTGTTTCATCATAGCCTGTACACATTTTTATATAGCATCAAAGACTAAGCTATTTACAAATACACAGAAACATGAAGTCTTCAAGATTCCAATCGCACTCAATCATCTTTACGCTCAAAGCGAAAGACAAGTGGCAGATGGTCACTATAGCCTCCCAGGTAACGAGGTCCCAAGTAAGTACGTTTAGGATGATAGCCACCATAACGCTCATCCTCTTCCATCAGGAAGGGCAAATCACCCACATAACACTCAACAGAGCATCTTGCCACAGGAGGACTGCAAAGTATATGATCGAGACTGCGCCATTCACCATGCCAACGATATGTGGCCTTTGCACCATGTCTGCCCGTTGCTTGCTGCGAAACCTCTGTTAGACGGGAGCCTGCACGCAAAGACAACAATGCAGGTGAGTCGGAATAGTCATTAAAATCTCCTGCCACGATGATACTTGCCTCCTTACTCAAGGTATAGATAGAATCCACCGCCTCGTTCAACTGTTTGGCAACCTGCATACGAAAAGGACGAGAAACCGTCTCTCCTCCCCTACGACTGGGAGCATGTACAACAAACACATGCAGGGTATCACCACCCAGAAGAAGCCCACTGACGTACAAAATATCACGTGTAGGGCGCATTCCTGCCAAAGACTTGATACGTATGGGATAAGAACGCAAAGGGCAGAAAGAAGAAGGAAGATACATCAGAGCCACATCTATACCTCTCTCATCGGGCGAAGAAGTCATCAGATATTCATAACCGGCAAGACGAAGAAGCGAGCGCTTGGTGAGGTCGGTCATCACAGTATCGTTCTCCACCTCGCACAGAGCCACCAAATCGGGGATCTCCCATTCCTTATTTCCCTTCTCGCCCAAAGCTACCAGTTCCTTTGCCAGATTGTTCAGTTTACGCCAATACCGGGTACGAGTCCAATGATAGCTGCCTTCAGGAGTAAACTCCATGTCATTCTTGAGGGAATCGTGACGTGTATCAAACAGATTCTCGCAATTCAGCTCTACAAAAGTGAGTAAACTGGATAAAAGTAAGGCTAAAAACATAGACAACACATTATTATAATAGGGTAAAACGGAGGGAGTGATAAAAAATAAGGGCTTTTATTTCGGAAAGTCATTTTTTTGATGTATCTTTGCAGAAGCAAAGTTGCACGCAGTACTACAAAGAATCATTCTTTGCGTACTCTGCCAATGGCTTTGCAAAATATATTCTACAGGGGTTCCATAGTTTAATGGATAGAACGGAGGTTTCCTAAACCTTTGATCCGAGTTCGATTCTCGGTGGAATCACTGACAAACAATAAAAGGTCGCTCCTTGATGGATGCGACCTTTTGTTGTTTTATATCTTTCCCCCGTCCGAAGGACTCGGACAGGGAATCAGATTCATTGATTATTTAGCCTCAACAGCTGCAACTTCCTCAGCAGGCTCAGCCTTGATCTTACGACCCAAAACGAGGTAAGCCAAAGGTGAAGCGATGAAGATAGAAGACAATGTACCGAATACAACACCCAGAATCATTGCGAATGAGAAGCTGCGGATGCTGTCACCACCAAGGATGAAGATGCAGAGCAACACGAGCAATGTAGAAACAGAAGTATTGATGGTACGTGCCAAGGTCTCGTTGACAGAAGCATTGAAGATCTGCTGACGATCAGCCTTAGGATGAAGCTTCAAGTTCTCACGGATACGGTCGAATACAACCACCTTATCATTGATAGAGTAACCTACCACAGTCAGGATAGCACCGATGAAGGTCTGGTCAATCTCCAATGAGAATGGAACGAGACCCCACAAGAGAGAATAGAAACCAATAACAGTCAAGGCGTCGAATGCCAAAGCGATGGTAGAACCCAAAGAGAAGGCTACGTTGCGGAAACGAAGCAGGATGTAAAGGAAGATGGCAATCAAAGCGAAGAGCACACTATAGATAGCGCCCATAGTAATATCCTTGGCTACTGAAGGACCGACCTTAGTACTACTGATAATAGAACCACCCTGACGAACATCTGGATTCTTGAATGCATCAACATTTTCCTGAGAAACCAAACCAGCCTTCTTCAAAGAGTTGTAGAGAATAGTCTCTGCCTGATCGTCGACTGCAGGGTTGTTGCTCTCAATCATATAGTTGGTAGACACACGGATTGTCTTTCCATCTGTTCCGATAGCAATGGCACTTGTATTAGCCTTAGTTCCATCAGCATTGACGAAAGCATCACCAAGTACTGTACGGATCTCCTCTGGCTCAACTGGGCTCTCGAACTGAACCACATAGTTGCGACCACCTGTGAAGTCGATACTCTTGCTCAATCCACGTACAAAGAAGCTGCCGATAAATACCACTGCAGCAATGATAGCTACGGTAAAGGTAGTCTTGTAAATAGACATGAACTTGTACTTCTTGCCCTGCATCAGGTTGTGAGAAACAGCAGTGTCAAACTTGCAGTGCATCCACTTGTCGTGGTTCAACTTGTAATCGTAAACCAGACGAGTCAAGAAAACAGCAGTGAAGAAAGATACGATGATACCGATAATCCAGGTAGTGGCGAAACCACGAATAGGACCTGTACCTGTAGTCAACAGGATAACACCTGTAATCAAAGAAGTCAAGTTAGAGTCGAAGATGGCAGAGAAAGCGTTACCATAACCTGCGGCAACAGCCTGCTTCATACCCTTGCCAGAACGAAGCTCTTCCTTGATACGTTCATAAATAAGCACGTTGGCATCCACCGCAGTACCCAAAGAAAGCACCATACCGGCGAGACCTGGCAACGTCAAGGCTGCCTGGAACGACGTCAGAATACCAAGCGTGAAGAATACATTGACGAGCAATGCCAAGTTAGCCATCATACCAGGTACAATGTTGTACATAACAACCATGTAAACCATCAAGAGTACGAAAGCCACAACGAATGAGATGATACCCATCTGGATAGACTGAGCACCAAGAGTAGGACCAACTACCTCTTCCTGAACGATACGTGCAGGAGCTGGCATACGACCAGACTTCAATGTGTTGGCCAAGTCCTTGGTATCCTCGATAGTAAAGTTACCAGAGATCTGTGAGCTACCACCATCAATCTCGCCATTAACACGAGGAGCAGAATAAACTACACCATCCAACACAATGGCAATAGCCTTGCCCACGTTGGCCTTGGTCATCTGAGCCCACTTGCGTGCACCCTCAGTATTCATCTTCATGCTGACAACAGGAGAACCCATCTGGTCGAACTCGTCCTTGGCGTCTGTGATTACATCACCCTCCAATGGAGCACGACCTGTAGTGGTAGTCACCTTCAAGGCATGAAGCTCATAGATATTCTTTACATTCAGATGATCAGCTGGCTTAGCACTCCAAAGCAGACGCAAGTCAGATGGCAAAACACGCTTAGCTACGGCTGAGTAGATAATCTTGTTGATAGCAGCAGTATCGCGGACACTGGCATAACCTACAGTACTCAAACCGCCAGCGAGTTGCAGACGAGCCAGCAAAGGATGAGCCTTGATGGCAGCTGCATTCTGTGCATCCTCGCCTACCTTAGCAGCAGCATCGTCCTTCTTCTTGATAGAGAACTTGCCTTCTGCCTTCTTAGGCTCTGCCTTGGCTACGACTTTCTTGGCTGCAGCAGGATCTGCTGCTACTGTATCAGTCTTCTCCTCACCATTATCGCCATTAGCGATACGAGTGTCGAGCTGCTGCAGATAAGGAGCGATCTCATCAGAATTGTATGTCTCCCAGAACTCGAGGTTGGCACTACCCTGAAGCATCTTACGCATACGCTCTGGCTGGCTGATACCAGGCATCTCTACCATGATACGGCCCTGCTGACCTTCCAGTTTCTGAATATTAGGCTGAACAACACCAAACTTGTCGATACGAGTGCGTACAACATTGAAAGAGTTGTCGATAGCATCCTGTACAGAAGCGCGGATAGCCTTTTCTACCTCCGCATCGCTGCTCTGAGGAGAAACCTTACCCTGCAACTGCTGGGTAGCGAACACTTCTGCAAGTTTATGACCTGGTGCGCTCTTGTGATAAGCGTTAATAAAAAGTGACACAAAGTCACCACCGTTAGCTTCTTCCTGAGCTCTGGCTTCCTTCATGGCATTTGTAAAGCCTGCATCGGTCTTATGATCGGCAAGGTTTTCAAGTACATCAGGTACAGAAATCTCAAGGATTACATTCATACCGCCCTTAAGGTCAAGTCCGAGACCAATCTGAGTTTCCAAGCAGTTCTGATAAGAGTAGACACCAAGATACTTCACAGAATCTTTATAATTCTGCTGTGCAATGGGGTCTTTCAACTCTGCAGCCTTACTGTCATAATATCTCGTAGCAAACGAGAATGACAGATAGAAGATGCTTGCAAGCGTCAACAAGACGGCAACACAAATTACAATTCCTTTGTTTTGCATTTCTATTTTTATTGTTATTAATTATTAATTTACATATAATGACGTGCAAAAATAATCATTTTTTTTCTTTTTAAGAAATTATTTCTGCGATATTATTCTTTTTTTAGTGTTTAGACTGCATTTTTAGGTAACAAAGCATGGGATAATGGTCTGAAACTGCTATTTTACTATCCACTTTACAGCCATAAGGCTTCCAGTCTTCAGAGCACATGATATTGTCTATACGTACATAGAATCCACTCCTGTGATAACTTATCCCCAATCCATTCCCGCTCTCTATAAAACAATCAGTCAGGTCTTGTGCTATCGTACGATGCGCATACGAGATAGGACTGTCATTGAAGTCACCACAAAGTATGATGCTCTTTCCTTTATACCGACTCAGATAGTTTGCCACGGCGTCTGCCTCAGGAGCACGTTTCTTAGTGGCTTCCGCCAGTTTTACAATCAACAGTTTAGATGTCTGTTCGGCTGTATCGGTCTCCAATTTACCTTTCACTAAATTCTTGAACTTACGACGCTTTTCTAAAGACAAGCCTGTAGTCTCCAAATGATTATTGACCAACAACACTTCCTTACCCTTTACCGACAGACGGAAAGCCGCACTCAAGTTGCCTTTAGAGGCATAGGGAATCAGTTCCTTGCCCAGTATAGGGAACTTGCTCAGCACCATCAGGCCGTTACCGCCATTAGGGTGATTGATGGTTTCGATATAAGGATAAACAGGACGCAACAGCGTGTCTATCTGTTCCCACTCGTAAGCGGTAGGGACAGCTTCCTGAAGACACACAATATCTGCATTCTGCCTGCGCACATACTTCACTATAGGATTGACACCGTCCTTATCCGTCACGCCTTCTGCAAGGCTCAACGTATTATAAGACAGTACTTTGATAGAACCAGCAGGCGGTTCGCTACAGATATTCAAGGGCATGTATTTCCTTACCGGCACATAACACAGCAAAAAGCCCAAAAACGGAATAAGAGCATATCGCGCCTTGACAATCAGCCAGAAGAACAAAAAGCAGAAATTGACGAAAAGGAAAAGGGGAAAGAACAATCCGACAGTAGACAGCAATGCAAAATGCTCTGGCGACAAATGGTCAGAGTATCCTACAGCCATCATCAGAATGACAGAAGCGACATTGGCGCCTGCTATCATCCGTATGGTGAAAATCTTGATTCCGTCAAACATTTCCCCTAACTTATTTCTGACTTAGCAAGTAATGTTGTTAGTACTTTATCATTGATAGCCTTATTTATTGCTCTGATCGAAAAGAATCTGCTTTTCTTCCTTGGTCAAACTATCATAACCATTCTTGCGTATCTTGTCAAGGATACGGTCTATCTCTTCTTGTGTAGCTTGCTTTTTCTTATTATAATCCCAGTCTTGCTGACGCTCATCGTCTGTAAAGTTCTCATTCCGGGTATAAGTAAACTGCTGTTTACGATGTTTACCCGCAAAGGTGTCACGCATCTTCGCAAAAGCATCCTTTGCCCTGCTGCCACCATAACCTCCATCTATCTGCTTGCGCCAATAACGAATCATGAAGAAGCCAAAGACCATACCTCCGAGGTGAGCAATATGAGCCACACCATCACCCGTGGTCGCTTTGGCAGAAAACAGTTCGATGGCAGCATAACCTATCACGAAATACTTGGCCTTGATAGGCACTGGGATAGGGAAGATGAAGATGCGATCTTCGGGGAATATCATACCAAAAGCCAACAGGATGGCATAGATAGCACCAGAGGCTCCTACGGTAGTCCAACTATTCAACGAAGCCGACAATCCATGAGCAACAGAGAAAACATTGCCTACCGAGATACCAGGCATGACATCTGACATCTTCATATAAAACTGCACAAACTGAGCTGCTTCTTGAAACAAGCCAGCTCCCACGCCACATGCTATGTAATAAAAAAGGAATTTCTTTGCTCCCCACACTCTTTCTACCACACAGCCAAACATCCAGAGGGCAAACATATTGAAGAGAATGTGTTCGAAACCTCCATGCATAAACATGTAAGTAAAGAGCTGATAAATTTGAAAGTCGGAAGCCAAAAAGAAATGGAGTCCGAAAATATCATTCAGAGCATAGCCACCACTGGCATCCTTACCCATCAGGAAAGTAAGCAGGAAGGCTACGACATTCACTATCAACAAGTTCTTTGTAACTATAGGTATATTGCGCATCTTTAAAATCTGATTAATTACTAAATATTTGCGGCAAAATTACTAAAAATATCCGTGAAAACGCCAAAAAAAAGACATAATACACTTAATTTTCAATAAATTCATCACTTTTCTGCATTTTTTGTTTGACTTTTAAAAGAATAATTCTATATTTGTAAGCAAAATCGATGAAAAAACATTAGTATTAATCATTTAATAAAGTAAAATTATGAACAAGACAGAATTGATTGACAAGATTGCAGCAGGTGCTGGCATCAGCAAGGCTGATTCTAAGAAGGCTCTCGACGCCACAGTTAACGCACTTAAGGAAGCCCTCATCGCTGGCGACAAGATACAGTTGGTAGGTTTCGGTACATTCAGTGTTAACGAGCGTCCTGCTCGCGAGGGTATCAACCCTGCAACAAAGGAGAAGATCCAGATTGCTGCCAAGAAGGTTGCTAAATTCAAGGCTGGCGCTGAGCTTGCAGATGCTTTGAACAAGTAATTGTAAAAATTCTTGCAGATAAATAAAGGGCAGTCATTTTTGACTGCCCTTATTTTATAGTCTATGTCCTACCTGTTTATTTTGGCTGCTTGCCGATATAAGCCAAGATACCACCATCCACATAGAGAATGTGTCCGTTTACTGCATTAGATGCCTCTGAAGCGAGGAACACCGCTGGACCCATCAACTCCTCTGGCTCCAACCAGCGGCCGGCAGGAGTCTTAGCACAAATAAAGCTGTCAAAAGGATGACGGCTGCCATCTGGCTGATGCTCACGAAGAGGTGCAGTCTGAGGAGTGGCAATATAACCAGGACCTAAGCCATTGCACTGAATGTTGTGCTCACCAAACTCTGAACAGATATTACGTGTCAGCATCTTCAAGCCACCCTTGGCTGCGGCATAGGCAGAAACTGTCTCACGACCCAACTCACTCATCATAGAGCAGATGTTAATAATCTTGCCATGTCCCTTCTTTATCATACCAGGAAGTACTGCCTTTGAAACGATGAAAGGCGCAGTCAGGTCGATATCTACCACCTGCTTGAAGTCCTCTACCGACATTTCAGTCATAGGAATACGCTTGATGATACCGGCATTATTCACCAAGATATCTATCACGCCGAGTTCCTTCTCGATATCGGCAACCATCTTCTTCACCTGCTCCTCGTCAGTAACATCACAAATGTATCCCTTGGCATCAATACCTTTTGCCTTGTAATCTGCCAAAGCCTGATCCATGTGATGCTGGCTACGACAGTTGAAAGCAATCTTTGCACCTGCCTTGGCATAAGCCTCAGCGATAGCGAAGCCGATTCCGTAAGCGGCTCCTGTTACAAGGGCTACCTTGCCCTCCAATGAAAATAATTTAGAAAAATCCATATCTCAATAGAATTATTGTTGTTATATCAAGTCTGTTATCTCAATTTTGTTTCTAAAGTCTGCTATTTCAATCAAGTCTGCTATTTCAATCAAGTCTGCTATTTCAGATCAGTTATCTCATAGAAATCCTGATCACCATAGTCAAGATTCTCGCCGCCCATTCCCCAAATGAATGTATAGTTGTGGGTAGCTGCCGCACTATGTATACTCCACTCTGGCGACAAGACTGCCTGATTGCACTTCATCCAGATATGACGGGTTTCCTGTGGTTCTCCCATCAAGTGGCAAACAGCTTGCGACTCGGGAACTTCAAAATAGAAATAGGCTTCCATTCTTCTGCTGTGGGTATGTGCTGGCATGGTATTCCATACGGAGCCTGGTGCCAATTCTGTCATTCCCATCTGCAACTGGCAGGTAGGAAGCACCTGGTTTACCAACATTTTATTAATATTACGCTCATTGCTCATTTCGAGCGAACCCATGTGGGCACAGATGGCATCCAGCTTGGTCACCTTACGGCAAGGATAACTGGTATGAGCACAGGTACTGTTGAAATAGAATTTGGCAGGATGCTGAGGGTCCTTGCTCTCAAACAGCACATCTCTGTCGCCACTGCCTATATAAAGTGCCTCCTTAAAACCTAAGGTGAAAGACTCTTCACCCACTTTAACCACACCTTCTCCCTCGCCTACATTGAAAACACCAATCTCGCGGCGAGTGGTAAAATAAGTAGCTTTGAGAGGATCTATAGCTTCAAGTCGAAGAGTCTCGGCTTTAGGCATAACACCTCCCACTATCATTCTGTCGTACATGGAATAAACCATATTAACCTCATCGTTCACAAAAAGCGTGTCTATCAAGAACTCTTTTCGCAAGCGCTGGGTATCATAATTTTTAGCATCCACAGGGTGAGACGCATAACGAAGTGAATAATTAGTTTTCATGAAATTTTAAGTCTCTAAGATTAGTTTGATGGCAAATTTACAAATTATTTTTCTAATTCCACCAAAAACACACGAAAGATTCTTCCTTTTTGCTTATTTTATTATTAGAAATAATGATAAGTGTAAATTAGATGCCATTTTATACTACTAAAAAAGAGGAAAGAAAAGAAAACAATAAACACCTCATGAAAAAATGAGTCAGAAGACATAAAAAAAACAACCCTCCAAGCCATAACAGCCTGAAGGGTTGTTTTTGAAAAGTTGTCCCAGGCGGATTCGAACCACCACTGACAGAACCAAAAACTGTAGTGCTACCATTACACCATAGGACAATCAAACCGGATGCAAAGGTAGCGGATTTTTTCTCCACTACCAAATTATTTTAATACTTTTTGCATTTTTATTATTGAAATACACTGAAATATACTATTTCACTGTAATCAGATAATAATTCTTCTTACCCTTTTGAACCAAGAGGTATTTACCGTCGATAAGATCTTCAGCTGTTACCAACTGATCGAAAGCAGAGAGCTTCTCCTTATTGAGTGACACACCACCGCCCTTGACAAGTTTGCGCATTTCGCTCTTGCTTGGGAAAATCTGCATATCTTCCTGACAGAACAGGTCAACAGCAGCACCACCCAGCAGACTCTTATCAAGGGTATAATGAGGCACATTGGCGAAGACATCATTCAAAGTAGCCTCGTCAAGCTGGGCAAGATTTTCCTTGGTAGCTTTACCGAAGAGAATGTTGCTGGCAGCAATAGCCATCTCCAAGTCCTCCTTGGAATGTACCATCACTGTTACCTCCTCTGCCAGACGCTTCTGAAGCACACGACGACCAGGGTCCTGCTTGTGCTCTTCTACAAGTGCATTAATGGTTTCCTGGTCCAAGTCGGTAAAGATCTTGATATACTTCTCAGCATCGTCATCGCTTACATTCAACCAGAACTGATAGAAAGCATAAGGAGTGGTACGGTTGCGATCCAGCCAGATATTGCCACTCTCAGTCTTACCAAACTTCTTGCCATCAGCCTTGGTGATCAACGGACAGGTAAGACAGAAGCATTCTGCATCATTTCCCAAAGTACGGTGAATAAGTTCGGTACCAGTGGTCATGTTGCCCCACTGGTCATTACCACCAAGTTGCAGGCGAACACCATACTTCTGATACTGATAAAGGAAGTCGTAACCCTGAAGCAACTGATAGGTAAACTCGGTGAAAGACAATCCGTCACGAGCCTCACCATTCAAACGCTTCTGCACGCTATCCTTGGCCATCATATAGTTAACGGTGATATGCTTTCCCACCTCACGGGCAAAGTCGAGGAAGGTAAAATCCTTCATCCAGTCATAGTTGTTTACCAGCTCTGCCTTGTTGGGCTCATCACCATCGAAGTCGAGGAATTTAGACACCTGCTTCTTAATTGCCTCCTGATTATGATAGAGAGTCTTTGAATCGAGAAGATTACGCTCCTGACTCTTGCCAGAAGGATCACCGATCATACCTGTAGCACCACCAACAAGGAGGTAAGGCTTATGACCACAACGCTGCAAATGACGCAACATCATGATACCACACAAGTGACCAATGTGCAGGGAGTCTGCTGTAGGATCGGTTCCAAGGTAGGCAGACACCATATGGGTGTTGAGATATTCCTCTGTACCTGGCATTATCTGTGCCAGCATACCACGCCATTTCAATTCTTCAACAAAATTTTTTGCCATAGAATGATTTCTATTTATTATATATTATAATATGTATATGGGACCTGACAACTGCCAGAAACTTACGGAACGGGATCATAGCCCGAACCACCCCATGGGTTGCATCTTAATATGCGCCTGATAGCAAGCAGCATGCCCTTGAAGGGTCCATGCTTGAGTATCGCCTGACGGGCATACTCTGAGCACGTAGGCGTAAACCGACAAGAAGGAGGTGTGAAGGGAGTAATGCACTTCTGATAGAACAGGATAGGCCCAACCAGCAACTTGGTCAAGACCATTTTAAAGCCCTGCCATACCCACTTCATCATTTGCTTCAGGCTACACACCATTTCCTTCCCTCCCAAAATATAGTGTCTACTTATCTTCCTTACTGCACGAAGGCAATCTGTCTTCCTCATGGAGCAGTTTGTCTGCCACACGTCGCAGAAGTATTTGTATCTTATTTTCCACTCTTGCCGTATCATGCAATTTGGCATCCTGCCATATCACCGCCAACAACAATTTCTTGCCTGTTACTTTCTCCAAGGCTTCAGCAATCAAAGCCTTGTTCTTGCGATAAGCCTCACGAATCTGTCGTTTCACACGATTTCTCTTGACTGCACGCTTGAAATAACGCTTCGAAACACTTATCAACAACTCAGTACTGGCTGCCTTCTCGCTCTGGCAGTCATCAACAAGTAAGAACACACCTCTTATTGGCCAGGCTGAGAAAGAACTGGCTTTTCCGCTGAAGAGTTGGTCTATGAGCAACTTGCGACACAACCTCTCTTCCTTGCCAAAAGTATAGGTTCCTGTTGTTGATTCCATTTCCTATTTATTATGCTTCTGCAGATAATCCTTTAGCGCACCCGTCATGGATGGGAATTCCTTGGTTGGTGCACTGAGGTCTAAACGAAGTCCCTCCTCGTCTACCGTCTTGGCTGTTGCAGGGCCAAAAGCACCAACTGCGACCTTGCCTTGCTCGAAGTTAGGGAAGTTCTTCTTGAGAGCCTTCACTCCTGTTGGGCTAAAGAATACCATCATATCGTAATCAAATCCCTCGATTTCTTCTTCGGTGAAGTCATTGCTCACGGTACGATACATCACGCACTCGGTATGGTTGAGTTTCTTCTCATCAAGCAGATTCTTGATATCATCATTATGCACACAGCTCAATGGTACGAGATACTTCTCTGTTTTATGACGAGCCATCTGTGGTATCAATCCATCAATCTTTCCTGTTGTTCCGAAGAACACCTTGCGCTTGCGATATTGCACATATTTCTGGATATAAAGGGCGATGGTCTCAATCACACAGAAATATTTCATATCTTCAGGAATGGTGATTCGCATCTCTTTTGCCAGATTGAAATAGTTATCAACCGCATGGCGTGATGTGAAAACTACTGCAGTATAGTCGAGCAAGTTTATCTTCTGCTGACGAAACTCCTTTGCAGAAAGTCCCTCAACCTTGAAGAATGGACGGAACACACATTCTACACCATACTCCTTCTCTATATCATAGTAAGGCGATTTCTCACTTGCAGGTTTGGGTTGAGAAACTAAGATCTTTTTTATCATTTTGTCTTAAAAGTTTATTTTCAAATAATGGCTCATCAATACCAGTCCTCCACACAATGCAGAGAAAGGCACCGCTTCGAGGGCACAAAAGTACAAAAATATTTGCAAAAACGAGCCGTTTCCTCTAAAAAAGATGATATAACTCTTATAAAATGAGAGGATTTTAACTAATCCTACCACTATCAGAGCATAAATGATAGCTGCATCAAGCGACAAATTAAAGTATGTCAACAGCATAACTACTGGAAACAAAAGCACTCCTTCACATGAGAAGAGAAAGAGATAAGCTTTCATCCATTGTACGTTTTTTTTTCTATCAAAGAACACCCATCCCACAACAGAATAGAGCAATGCCTTGAACAGAAAATAAGAAGCCACAACTCCAGCATAGATTGCTATCACCTGATACTGCTCGATGGTAAATGTGTCGCTGATTGATGCTCGAGAATAAAGAAAGAATCCAATGGCTCCCAACAAACAGGTTTGCAGCACCAAGAAGAGTTGGAACCTCAATTCAGTAGAGGTCTCCGATATCTCGGTAGTACCAAAGCGAGGCGTATAAAAGAACTTTCGTAACTGCCGGAGGATAAACTCACGTGACTGAGCAAAAGCAACACATGCCAATACAAAGCATAGCAACAACAGCGATGTGACAAAGTTGTCGCCCGAAACCGAATATGGAACCGGGTCGCCCGAAACACCCATTCGACCGCCACGCAACTCGGGATGAAACAAAGAGTCCTTCGAAAAGAAAGACTCTCTATAATATTGCGGCAAGGAGACATCCCGAAAGCTCTTTCCTGCAGGATGACCCGGCAAATGAAGGGTGTCAGGCATCGTGCTCCATCTGATTTCACTGGGTTTGATATGAGCCCGAATCATGGAGTCCTGCTGAGCCGGTGTCGCATTGCGTGGCAACCAGCTCAGCACTTTCCGTGGCGTAAGTTCGCCTGTATGCACAACGGGGTTCTGAAGACTTTCTTCTTCAGCAGCCTCTACCTGTACAGAATCTGCCTGTAACACCATTGCTTAGAGTCCGAAAACTTTCTTGATTTCTTCTACCTTGTCCAACTTTTCCCAAGTAAACAACTCTACCGTCATCTTCTTGATTTCATGATAACGGCTGGTGAATATCTTTTCCACCACCTCGTTCTTGCGACCCATGTGTCCATAGGCAGCAGTCTCAAGGAACATAGGCTGACGCAATTTTAATTTACGCTCAATAGCCTTAGGGCGAAGGTCGAACATCTCCTTTATCTTTTTCGCAATCTCACCATCAGTCATATTGACATGGCTACGACCATAAGTATTGACATAAATGCTTACAGGCTCTGCCACGCCGATAGCGTAGCTTACCTGTACGAGCATCTCGTCTGCCACACCTGCAGCCACCATGTTCTTGGCTATATAACGAGTGGCATAAGCAGCCGAACGGTCTACCTTGCTGCTGTCCTTACCCGAGAAGGCTCCTCCACCATGAGCACCTTTGCCTCCATAGGTATCAACGATAATTTTACGACCGGTAAGACCAGTATCACCATGAGGACCACCTATCACGAACTTGCCTGTAGGATTGACATAATACTTGATGTCATCATTAAACAAGGCCAGCACCTTTTCACTCAACTGCTTCTTGACACGAGGAATCAGGATATTGATCACGTCCTCTCGGATTTTTGCCAGCATAGCCTCATCATCATCGTTACCATTAGCATCTTTAATAAAGTCATCATGCTGAGTTGAAACCACGATGGTATCTATGCGCTGAGGGATATTATCGTCAGAATATTCTATAGTAACCTGACTCTTAGAATCGGGACGAAGATATGTCATTTCCTTGCCTTCCTTACGGATATTGGCAAGCTCGCGCATGATAATCTGAGCCAAGTCGAGTGACACGGGCATGTAATTATCAGTCTCGTTGGTAGCATAGCCGAACATCATACCCTGGTCACCGGCTCCCTGCTCCTCATCTTCCTCACGGCTTACGCCTCGATTGATGTCATCACTCTGTTCATGAATGGCAGTAAGCACGCCACAAGAGTCTCCGTCAAACTGATATTCCGATTTTGTATAGCCTATCTTTTTGATGGTCTTGCGGGCGATGGCCTGCAAATCCACATATTCCGACGAGCGAACCTCGCCCATAATAATTACCTGACCAGTGGTACAGAAAGACTCAATAGCGCAATGAGCATTCTCGTCATAAGCCAAAAACTGATCAAGCAAAGCGTCTGATATCTGGTCAGCCACTTTATCTGGATGTCCTTCAGAAACTGATTCTGATGAAAACAAATATGCCATATTTTTTCTTGTTAAAATCTTGGTTATTATATATATAATATTTATCGGGCTGCAAAGTTACGCATTATTTTCCACATACCGATGTGTTTGCTCAAAAAAGTTGTGTTTTTTGATTCTTATCATACATGATGTTGCGAGGATGATGCTCCAAGATGGCTTTTCTGAGGTCGGAATCCTCCAGATGAGTATAAACTTCTGTCGTTCCTATATCCTCATGGCCAAGCATAGCTTGTATGACTCGCAGGTCGGCACCTCCCTTGAGCAATGCCGTGGCAAAGCTATGCCGCAAAGTATGGGGCGAGATGGTCTTGGTGATGCCAGCCATGATTGCATACTGCTTGATCATAATCAGAATCATGGTACGAGTAAGATGAGCGCCCCTGCGATTGAGGAAAACATAGTCTTCCTCACCCGGTTTGATATTCATCTTATTACGGTCGCCATACCAGGCATGCAATTCATCCAATGCCTTCTGCGAGATAGGAACCAACCGTTCTTTGTTTCCCTTTCCCAATATACGAACGAATTTCTCCTCCTCAAAAAGATTGCTCAACTTAAGATTGACAAGCTCACTCACACGCAAGCCACACGAGAAGAGTACTTCAATAATGGCTTTGTTGCGTTGCCCCTCCCATTTACTTAGGTCGATAGCATTTTCCAGTTGGTCTACTTCCTCAGTTGTCAGATACTCAGGCAAGTGCAGACCCACCTGTGGATTTTCCAACAACTCGGTAGGATCATCCTTAAGATAACCATCAAGAACCAAGAAACGATAGAACGAGCGTATGCCACTCAGGATACGGGCCTGTGTACGGGCTCCCACCCCAACATCATGGATAGATGCCGAGAAATGCTGTAAGTCTGGCAATTTGACATCAAGCACTGACATATTGTTCTGAGCCACATAACTGAGCAAGTAATCCAAATCGTGCCTGTATGCCTCCAACGTATTGACAGAGAAATTGCGCTCCAACTTAAGATATCTCATATAGTTCTTTACAATTTCCGTACTCGTTTTCTTGCTTGTTTCCATTTTTATTATTACCTTTGCATATACAACTGCGAACATGAACGCCTATAGCCCTCAGACAATAGGCTCGCTCTTTGCTCGCAAAAGTACAAAAAAATTCTGATATTTAAAACAAAAACATCGTTTAGATATGAAGATACAGATTATCAATGGCCCCAACCTCAATCTGCTTGGTGTTCGCGAGCCTGGTATTTACGGCAACAATTCTTTCGAAAGTTACCTTCCACAACTGAAAGCTAAATATCCCGATATCGAGATAGAGTATTATCAGAGCAATATCGAGGGCGAGCTCATCAATAAGTTGCAGGAAGTAGGATTCAGTTACGACGGAGTTGTTCTCAATGCCGGTGCCTACACACATACCAGTATAGCCCTGCAAGACTGTATACGGAGCATGAAATGCCCCGTAGTGGAAGTTCATATCTCCAACGTTCACAAGCGTGAGGAATTCCGACATCACTCTTATCTGTCGGCAGCTTGCCTGGGTGTTATCTGCGGCTTCGGATTAGCTTCATACGACCTTGCCATTGCCGGCATTTTAGCACAAAAATAGCATGACAGAGACAGAGGTTATTGACAAGTATATCTGCCAGCATATTGAGCCAGAAGGCGATTATCTGTATCGACTGTACCGCGCCACCAATATTCACACCATTCATGGGCGTATGGCAAGCGGACACATACAAGGCAGACTGTTAAAGATGCTCGTTGAGATGATTCGTCCCAACAACATTCTTGAGGTAGGTACCTTCAGTGGATACAGTGCCATCTGTCTGGCAGAAGGTCTGAAAGAAGGAGGCAAACTGTACACCTTCGAGATCAACGACGAAATGGAAGACTTTACCCGACCATGGATAGAAGGCTCATCGGTTGCCGACAAGATTGACTTTCGTATAGGAGATGCAAACATAGAAGCACCCAAACTGGGCATTACGTTCGACATGGCGTTTGTTGATGGCGACAAACGCACCTATCTCGAAACGTACGAAATGGTATTGGGCCTCCTGAATCCAGGAGGCTATATCCTTGCTGACAACACCTTATGGGATGGACATGTGACAGATTCCTGTTACGACCACGACCACCAGACTCAAGGCATACGCAAGTTCAACGATTTCATCGCCAAAGATCCTCGTGTAGAAGTTGTCATTCTTCCTTTGAGAGATGGTCTTACCCTTATCAGAAAGAAATAGCTCACACTCTCAAAAGAAAGACTCACTCATTAATTTATCAACCGCTTGCTAAGATACCTTACGGGATACCAGACTGAAAGCCATCCCACGGCGATGACCGTCACCAAGATAAGCAACACATCCAGATAATGTACACTGACAGGATAGGCATTCACGATAAACGACCCCTCAGAGTCGCCCAAACGCACCAATCCATATTGTTGCTGAAGGAAACAAAGCAAAAGTCCCAAACCGATACCAAAGAGTGCTCCAACAGCAGAAATCATTCGTCCTTCAAAAAGGAAGATACGAGCTATTTGCTTATCTGTGGCACCCAAGTTTCTTAATGTCAGAACATCATCCTTCTTGTCGATGATGAGCATAGACAACGAGCCTATAATATTGAAGCAAGCCACCACAAGGATAAAAGTAAGGAAGATGTAGGCTATCATCTTCTCTATAGACATGATGCGAAATGTGTCTTCCTGCTGTTCATAGCGGTCGAGCACCTTATACTTTCCTCCTGCTATCTTGAGCATTTTCGACTTTACAGCCTCAAGATCACTAGCTGGCTTCAAGCGAATCTCCAATGAGGACAACATACCTTGCTGTCCAAACAGATTACGGGCAAAGGCAATAGAGGTGATGATATAATTCTTGTCATACTTCGACTGCTTAACAGAGAACAGCACACCTGGGCTATTGATCGAGTCGACCACAAAGCCTGCATCAGGATTGGACATATCAAACTGTCCTTCCTTCTGTGGAGCATAAATTCGCAGAAATCCATTCCATTGCGCTCCCACACCGAGAGTCTGGGCCAACCTTATGCCCAAGACTCCAAACTCCAAATTGGCAGCATGCAAGGAAAAAGTACCGTCGCCATAAAGGATATCTGTGATATGCGTCAACTCCGAGAAGTTGTCATCCACACCCTTCACCATAACCATGGCTTGCTTATCCTGATAGATGGCCAAAGCCTGATCTTCCACCGACTCAGTAGCGACATCTACCTGTGGCAATGCTTTTATCTCGGTCAATATGGGATCATCGGCAGGAACCGTCTTTCCCTCTACAGGAACAACTTTCAGTTGCGGGTCAAAGTTGGTGAAAAGCGAAGCCACCAAATCGTGGAATCCATTAAAAACGCTCAGCACTATGACCAATGCCATAGTAGCCACAGCTACACCTATGGCACTGATAGCACTAATGATATTAATGGCATGCGTACTCTTCTTGGCAAAAATATACCTTCTCGCAATGAAAAAAGGAAAATTCATAGATTCTGCTTTGCTTGTTTGGCCTAAAAGTTTACAGGGAGTCAAGTACGCCAGTCTTGACTCCCTTATTCTCACATCCTACTTTTTCAATAATTCATCAATGCGCTCCAGATAATCCAAGCTGTCATCAAGGAAGAATCGCAACTCAGGAATAATGCGCAACTGATTTCTCACATTCTTGCCCAAATCGTAACGAATCGTCTTCTCGTTGGCAGTAATGTTCTGCAATATCTCCTCTCCCTTCTCTGATGGAAACACACTGAGATAGGCTGTACAGATGCTGAGGTCTGGGCTTATTTTCACCTTGGTCACACTCACCATCACACCATGCATCATGCGTGTTTGAGACTGGAAGATAAGACTGAGCTCTTTCTGCAGCAGTCTTGATATACGGTTTTGTCTTGTTTCTTGCATATTTTTCTCAATTTTAAAGTATAATCATTCAATTCTTTGAACAACTAAACATAAATACACTGGTTATAAAACTATTACTCTAAGTCCACATGAGTCACATTGACGCGCTCATGCAGAAAAATCTGTGCAGACTCTTTGAACTTTTCCTCACTCTCAGTGGTAAGATACTGACAAGTGCCGTTTTGCGTGATATTACGCTCCAGTTCAGGATGCCTGTTCAGATATTCGTGAAGGCTATTAGCCACATATTGCCCTTGTGGTACGATACGCACACCATCAGGCACATTCTTCACTATGCTGTTCATCAGCAAAGGATAATGCGTACAACCCAGAATGACGGTGTCTATATCCGAATCCTTCCTCATCAACTGATCGATACGTTTTTTTACAAAATAGTCGGCTCCCGGGCTGTCTGCCTCATTGGCTTCCACAATAGCTGCCCATAAAGGGCAAGCCACACCACTTACCTGAATATCTGGCCACAGTTTTCCTATCTCCATCTTGTAGCTCTCGCTCTTGATGGTTCCTTCCGTAGCAAGAATACCCACATGTCTGCTTTTTGTAAGGTTGCCTATCACTTCAGCTGTAGGACGAATAATACCCAATACCCTACGATTGGGGTCAAGCTCCGGAATATCCCTTTGCTGGATGGAGCGCAAAGCCTTTGCCGAAGCTGTATTACAACCCAATATCACCAGATGGCAACCCATGGAGAACAACTTAATAACAGCTTGACGGGTAAACTTATACACAACCTCGAACGAACGAGAGCCATAAGGAGCCCTGGCATTATCACCTAAATACATATAGTCGTATTGCGGCAAAACCTGACGAAGTCCATGCAAAATAGTCAGACCGCCATAACCAGAATCAAAGATTCCAATAGGACCTGGATTAGAAGGCAACATCATTTCAAATTCTCCTTGATTAATAGGGTTACATCCTCACCACATAGGGCATTCACATAAGGAAAAGCTCCCTTATCTGTGTTCAGAATAAAAGCAAGTCCTTTCACCTTTCCCACCTTTTGCACAGCAGCATCTATCTGCGCCTTTAAAGGAGCATAAGCATCAGCATCAGCCTGTTGCAAGAGGCGCACAGCCTCCGCCTTGAAGGTGACATTTTTAGCCATCAGTTCACGAAGCTCGGCCTGTCTCTTTTCCAAGATAGAAGGCGCAAAACTTCTCTGTCCGTCGAGGAACTCCTCGTACTTGGCATTAAACTCATCCTCAGCACGCTTGGTTTCAGCATCATACTTCGCTCTGAGGTCGTCCATATTATGCTTGGCTATCGCATAACCAGGCATGGTATGAAGCACCTCTTCATAGCTGAAATACCCAAAACGCAAAGACTGTTCTACAGGAGCCGACACTTGTGGATGAGCAGACTGCTGAGCCGAAGCCGCAACGGGCATAAGCATAAAGATCAAAGGCAAGAGTATCTGTTTCATGAGTTACACCTTTTAGATAATGAAAATAAATAATGACACCTTATTATATATATAAGAGAAACAAGGGCAAGCATGTATGCCTGCCCTTTTTATTCTATTGTCCAAACCAGTAATCGGTTACTTGATCTTAGACTGAACTTCCTTGGTTACATCTAAGACGTTAGAGCCTGTGTAAATAGCAGCACCCTCCTCGAAGATATAAGTATAGTTGCCAGCCTTGCCTACAGCGTCAATGGCAGCACGCACCTTGGCTACGATAGGCTGCATCAGCTCGTTGCTCTTCTTCTGCAACTCCTGCTGACCATCCTGATAAGCCTGCTGGATCTTCTGCTGAAGTCCCTGCAACTCAGTCTCCTTCTGCTGCTTGGCAGTAGCATTCATCGTGCTTGCACCCTTCTGGTACTCGTCAGCCTTGCGCTGGAACTCTTCCTGCATAGCCTTCAACTCATTGTCCTTCTGCTTCTGCAGAGCCTCGAGCTCACCATTTGCCTTAGCAACATCAGGCAGAGCCTGCATGATAGTCTGGGTGTTGACCTTACCAAACTTCTGCGCCATCATTGTCATAGGAGCAAGAAGCATCAACATTAAAACTAATTTTTTCATTGTTCTATTTGTTTTTAATTATTAATTCACTACTGTTTATTAGTTCTTTCGGTTGCAATATAATAACCGCTTGCAAAGATAGCACAATTTTCTGATTATGCGAAAAGAAAAGCTATTATTTTAAGCCTTATTAGGCTTAGTTGGCAGAATAGCCCAATTTCTTCAGCACTTCATTGCTGATGTCGATCTTTGGCGAGCCGAAGATAATGCCACTGTTGCTGGCACGGTCGAGAACCAACGAATAGCCACGCAGGTCGGAAACCTCCTTTACGGCATTGTAGATTTCCTCCTGTATAGGTCCCATCAGCGCCTCACGCTTCTTGAAGAGCTCACCCTCAGGACCGAAGTATTTTTTCTTCAGTTCGCTGGCTTCTTTCTCCTTGTTCATGATAGCCTCCTGCTTGGCTTTCTTCTGCTCTTGCGAGAGGAAGACCACTTCGTTCTGATAGTTCTTGTACATGGTGCTTGCCTCTATGTTGAGAGCTTCCACTTCTGCCTGCCACTTTTTGCTCACCTGGTTGAGCTGTTCGTTGGCACGCTCATAGGCAGGCACATTTTTCAGGATGTACTCCATGTCTATCAAGGCATATTTCTGTGCGTTCGCTGTGATGGCCATTACTGCCATCATCAGCATCATTATTATCTTCTTCATTTCAAATCCTCCACAAATGAATTCTTCACTTTTTGTTCTTCACTCTTCACTTTAAATTAGAACTCCTGTCCCAAGATGAAGTGGAACTGACTTCCACCCTTCTTATACTGACTTCCGTTCCATACATTGTCGAAACCATAAGCCCAGTCGATACCCATCAAGCCCACCATAGGCAGGAAGATACGTACACCCACACCGGCACTGCGCTTCATGCTGAACGGATTGAAGTTCTTGGTTTCATACCAAGCATTACCAGCCTCTACGAAGGTCAAACCATAAATAGTGGTGTTACCCAAGAGGAAAGGATAGCGGAGCTCCAATGAGAAGCGGTCGTATGCATAAGCATAATAGCCAGTACTGCGGTTATAAGATACCGAACCATTCTCGTAACCACGAAGACCGATGGTCTCCTCACCATAGTATGATGAATATCCGCTCATGCCGTCACCACCCACATAGTAGGTCTCGAACGGACTCTTCTTATACTTGTTGTAAGCTCCCAACAAGCCAAGCTCCACACGTGTCATCAGCACGAAGCACTTCTGGCCATTGGTCAGGGCTGTATAGGTCTTGGCCTTGAACTTCCACTTGTGGTATTCTACCCAGCGATACTTCTCCTGCTGCTCGGCAGCATAGGTAGGTGACTTGGAATCGTTGGCAAGATTCTTATAGTCCTTGCCATCAAACATACTCCATGGTGGAGTAAGGTTGACACTTGCCTCAAACTCAGAGCCTCTTCGTGGGAAGAGCTGGTTGTCGGTAGATGTACGGTTGAGCGAAATGGTAAAGTTCAGGTTGTTCGCATTACCATTGGTCATCAACATATAGTTCCAGTTCTTCATCATGTAGCGCTGATAAGCCACCTGTACCGAGAGGGTGAAGTAATCATCAGGCCAACGCAGGCGCTTACCCCATCCGAGGCTCAAGCCCAGCATCTGAATGTACTTGTCTGGATCGTAATAGTTTTCATAATTGTTATAATAGCTATTACCATAACCATACATATAACTGTAGTAGTTGTTCATGTAGGCACTGTTGTAGTAGTTGCTCGACACGTCGGTAGACTTACTGTAGTAGGCACCCACACTGAACTGGATAGGTCGTTTTCCACCAAACCAGTTAGTAGAATAGCTGATGTTGTACGACTGATAATAGGTACCGTTGGTCTGCGCACCGATGCTCAGCACCTCGCCGTCACCAATAGGCATAATGCCGCGATGCTCTTTGTTCTTGTTGAAGAGGTTGCGCATAGAGAAGTTGTTCAACTTCAATCCCACACGACCGATAACACCCGTCTGACCCCATCCGAGCGAGAACTCTATCTGGTCGTTGCTCTTCTGTGTAAGGTCGTAGTTGATGTCTACGGTACCATCCTCGTAGTTAGGCTTGATATCTGGATTCATCTTCTCAGGATCGAAGTGTCCCATAGAAGCCAACTCACGAACCGAACGCATGACGGCATCCTTAGAGAAGAGGTCGCCTGGCTTGGTACGAAGCTCTCTACGAACCACATTCTCGTACAAACGAGTATTACCATTGATACGAATATGACTCAGATAAGCCTGTGGGCCTTCAGTAACTCGCATTTCCAGGTCGATAGAGTCGCCATCGATATTCACCTCTGCAGGATTGATGTTCGAGAACACATAACCATTGTTGTAATAAAGGTTGCCAACAGCATCTTCATCCTCATTGAGTCGCTTGTGCAACAACTTCTGATTATACACATCGCCCTTCTTCATACCGAGCAATGCCGACAGATAGTCGGTAGAGTATACGGTGTTGCCCACCCATGTCACGTTGCGGAGGAAATACTGCTTACCCTCATCCACCTTCAGATAGATGTCCACATGCTTTCCATCGTAATTGCTGACACTGTCTTCCAGAATCTGGGCATCACGATAGCCATGCTCATAATACTTGTCGATAAGTTTCTGCTTGTCTTCCTTCCAGCGTTCGGGAGTAAACTTCTTGGCTTTGAGGAAGCTGCTCAGTTTGCCAGCCTCATGAGTCTTGGCAAAGGCACCTTTCGAGAAGAGTCCACCCTTTATCTTACGGTCGCTCAGTTTCTCGTTACCCTCGATGGTAATCTTGTGAACCTTTGTTTTCTCCTTCTTATCCACCACTACGTCGAGGATGACATGATTCTTTTCTGTCACATCCTCGCGCTGGTTGATCTCGATATCGGCATTCTTAAAGCCTTTATCGTCGAAATATTTCTTGGCCAGAATCTTAGCACGGTCTATCATGTTAGGAGTCAGCTGAGTACCTTTCACCATACCCAACTTCTGCTCCATATCCTCACGCTCGCTCTTCTTCAGACCGATATAGTTGATATTGGAGATACGTGGACGTACCGACAGATAGATGTGCAGATAGAGTTTATCACCCACAATAGAGTCGGCAGCCACAGCCACCTTAGAGAACAAGCCATGCTTCCAATAGCGTTTTACCGCATTGGTAATATCATCACCAGGCACTTCTACCTGCTCGCCTACCGACAGGCCAGAGATACCGGTGAGTACATAGTCTTCATATCCCTCGACACCCGACACATTGATGCCTCCTATGGTCAGTGTACGAGGAGTACCGGCATACGAGATGTCTGGGTTTACTATCTTGTCCTGTGCCTGCACCTGCATTCCTATAGCCAGGCCATACAAGAGGATGAAAATCTTTCTTATCTTATCCATTGATGTCTTATATGTATCAAATACGTTGCTTTATCTTATTTTATTCTGGTCGAAGACAGCCTATACTGATTCAGCTTACTCCTACTTTTCTTCTTCCTCCACCTGCGCCTCTGTCTTGCCGAAGCGACGCTGCCTGCTCTGATAGCTTGCTATGGCCTTTCGAAGGTCTTCCTCTCTGAAGTCAGGCCAATAAGTGTCGCAGAAATACAGTTCCGAATAGGCTATCTGCCACAACAGATAGTTGCTGATGCGCAGTTCGCCTCCTGTACGTATGAGGAGTTCTGGGTCGGGCATGAAATAAGTGTCCAGATGACGACTGAAGTTTTCCTCTGTGAGTTGCTTCTCCAGCTCATAATAACTGCCAGAAGGGCAAGAGCCGTTGGTCAAAGCCTCGAAAACAGTTTCCTTCATAGCATTGACAATTTCCCATCTCGACGAGTAGCTCAAGGCCACCACCATGGTCATGGCGTCATTCTGTGCCGTATGCTCCATGGTCTGCCACAACTTGTCCTGCACCTGTTGTGGCAGGCGCTTTATGTCGCCAATGACACGGAACCTCACATTATTCTTCATAAAGATCTCGTCCTCAAGCGAAGTAAGGACAAGTCCCATGAGTGCTGCCACCTCGTCAGCTGGACGGTTCCAGTTCTCGGTAGAGAAAGTATAGAGTGTGAGATACTTTACTCCGAGGCGTGTACATTCCGACGTGATGCGGCGCACTGTCTCCACTCCAGCCTGATGGCCGAAGCTGCGCTCCTTTCCGCGTTCTGTAGCCCAGCGTCCATTGCCATCCATGATGATAGCGATATGCTGGGGTATTCTGTTCATATCCAAGTCGTTAGCCATTAATCTTCTTTATTGCAAGTTCTACATTTAGCACTAAAGCTGTAAGTAAGCGTCAGCTGAAGTGCCGAATAGCAGTCGGTATTCTTGAAGAGTCCACTGCTCTTGATGCCATAAGGATCCTTCACTCCGTCGAGTTCATCGCTCAACGAGAAGTGTATCGCCCAGTCGAGCCCAACATTCACTCTTTCCGACATCTTATATTTTATGCCCAGTCCGATGGGCACATTGCCTGTAAATACATTTTTATCGCCACCTTTCACATACGTAGCTCCCAGACCTCCAAAGATGAAGGGAGTGAGACGCTTGGCTCCGCGATAGTCGCGCCCTGTACCATAAGGCCAGAAGTTGTATTCGAATACCAAGTTTACGTCTACCAGCGTATTGCTGAAACTATAGGAGGCATCCTCAAAATCTGGATAATAAGTTTCCACCTTGTCAGATGAACCTTTCAGCTTACCGAAGCTCACTCCCATTTTCAGAGCCTTATAAGCATCTATATTATAGCGCCCCACGACTGTTCCCAAGGGTTGCATCTGGGCAAATATATTGCCATTGAAATCGCCCTCGTAAGTCACAAGTCCTACTCCAGCGCCCACCTCCATACGATACTGCGGGTCATCCTGCGCACTCATCCGAGCAGCAGTAGCCATCATTATCAGTATCATGAAGAGTATCTTGCGCATGCTTTATACACCTTATTATATATAGGGGTATTTTAGTTTTTTCTCAACCATCCGTCACGATTGTAGCGTCCCTTCCATACATTGCCACCATTTACCACCCAGTAGATATAGGTGTCGTAAGATGTTCCGTCGGGAGCCACAGCAGCTTCTTTCACCTTGACAAAAGCAAAAGGCTTGGTCTTGTCGAAGGCTGGTGTCTGTTTTGGCATGATGACCATGGGGTCAACCTGCCATGAGATTCCGCCATCGATACTTTCGTACCAATTAGCATCACTTCCGAGTGCCGCATAACCCTCATCTTCCTTTGCTACAACAAGCTGATTGAGCTTTGGCATCTTGTAGGGCTGATTGTTGTCGTACTCTACGAAGTTCCACTTGCTGCCAGCGAAATTATTGCCTGAGAAATCGATGGTACGGTTCCATACCATGGCGATAGTATCAGTCTTCTCTGTTGTGTTGCGGTTTCCTATAAGGAGTACATTCTCTGCATCCTTGGTAGAGCGAACAGCCGAATATGACATATTGATATTTGAAACTGGCAAGTACTTGGCGTCAGCATCAAGTTGCTCTGCTGTCCATGAAGCACCCTTGTCAGTAGATACAGAAATGCCGGTTACGCCTTCGTCATTTCCTGAGTATGCATAAAGATTCTTGCTGCCAACTCCTATCAACTGCTTGAGCGAGGCAAAAGTACCAACCAGTGTCCAGTTGGCAGCATCGGTAGATTTCAGCAACTGATGGGTCTCAGGATTGAGCACATAGAGAGCATTGTCGAATGCTACAATATTGTCCACAGCATGATTACCCAAGTTGGCAGTAGTGGAAATTTCCTCCCACTGCTTGCCATTCTCGCTCTTAAACATCTCAAGAGCACCTTCAGCATTCTTACCGAAGAGCACAACCTTTCCACCTGCACTGACAGCCTTCATGCTATTAAGTGCAGCCAACTTAGCATTGGCCTGTGTCAAAGACTGCCAGATAAAGGTATCAGGACGCTGCGTGTGCACGTTTACCTTCACTTTGTAGTCGGCATAAGCTGAAGCATCCTGAGCATAGACACGGATAGCCTTCTCCTTGGTCTTGGTAAAGTCAATAGAGTCGGTGCTGTTGTACCACACGATAGAATCGGTGGTCTCGCCCTCTTTCACAGGCACCTGCTTTACATAATTTATCTGAATATAACTGCTGTTCTTGGCAGAAATAGTAGCAAGAACGGCAGCTATACGAGTATTCACTGGGAGAGAATCGAGATTATAAATCTCATGATTGGCCTGGTCGATGGTAAAACCGAAGGTAGAGCCGTCTACGACACCTCTCAGGAGAGAATCACTAACGCCATCCTTCTTCTTTCCAAACTTGTCCATCTTGCCCAACGAGAAGTCGGTAATGGCAGTATCATGATAATATACTATATTAGTATTGTTGTCAGTGCTGTCGAGACAAGACGACAACGACAAACCTGCTGTCACCAGCAAGATGAAAGCTAAAAACTTCCTTTTCATTACACTCTAAATATTTTTAGCTGCAAATTTACGGAGAATTCTTCAAAAAAAGCCCCTTTTGTTCGCTTTATTATGCAAAATATGGAAATTAACGGCAATTTTTAAGTTTGTTTAGTGATTTAAAGGAACTATTCTGGCAGTTAAGCCACCAGTTTCCAGTTTTTTTCTTTCAATGGTTTAGCCTTTCAGCCTTTATGCTGAAACAAAAGAAATCCCATTTCTCTTGCGAGAAACGGGATTCCATTATAATGAGTTTTATCGATTTTTCGATAAGAACATGCTCCCCCGTCATGGGAAAGCGTGCTTGAATTAGAGCTGTGGACCAGCAGCAACAAGAGCCTTACCAGCCTCGTTAGTCTCGTACTTCTTGAAGTTCTTGATGAAACGAGCAGCCAAATCCTTAGCCTTCTCCTCCCACTGAGAAGCCTCAGCGTATGTATCACGTGGATCGAGGATCTTAGGATCTACGCCTTCCAACTGTGTAGGAACTACGAAGTTGAAGAATGGGATAGTCTTTGTAGGAGCAGCGTCGATTGAGTGGTCGAGGATAGCGTCGATGATACCACGTGTATCACGGATAGAGATACGCTTGCCTGTACCGTTCCAACCTGTGTTAACCAAGTATGCCTTAGCACCAGACTTCTGCATCTTCTTTACCAACTCCTCAGCGTACTTAGTTGGGTGCAACTCCAAGAATGCCTGACCGAAGCAAGCAGAGAATGTTGGAGTAGGCTCGGTGATACCGCGCTCTGTACCAGCCAACTTAGCTGTGAAGCCAGAGAGGAAGTAGTACTTAGTCTGCTCAGCGTTCAAGATAGATACTGGTGGCAATACACCGAATGCATCTGCTGAGAGGAAGATAACCTGCTTAGCAGCTGGACCCTGAGAGAATGGACGCTGGATGTTCTTGATGTGGTAGATAGGATAAGATACACGAGTATTCTCGGTAACAGTCTTATCTGCGAAGTCAATCTTACCATCCTTAGCTACAGTTACGTTCTCGAGAAGAGCGTCACGTGTGATAGCACCGTAGATGTCTGGCTCAGACTCCTTGTCGAGGTTGATAACCTTAGCGTAGCAACCACCTTCGAAGTTGAACACACCCTCGTCGTCCCATCCGTGCTCATCGTCACCGATCAACTTACGCTTAGGATCTGTTGACAATGTAGTCTTACCTGTACCAGAAAGACCGAAGAAGATAGCAGTGTTCTCACCGTTCATATCTGTGTTGGCAGAGCAGTGCATAGAAGCCATACCCTTCAATGGCAAGAAGTAGTTCATCATAGAGAACATACCCTTCTTCATCTCACCACCATACCATGTGTTGATGATAACCTGCTCCTTAGAAGTTACGTTGAATACAACAGCAGTCTCTGAGTGGAGACCCAACTCCTTCCAGTTCTCAACCTTTGCCTTAGAAGCATTGTAAACGATGAAGTCTGGCTCCTGATCGAACTCAGCCTCGTTCTGAGGACGGATGAACATATTTGTTACGAAGTGTGCCTGCCATGCTACCTCAACGATGAAACGTACCTTCATACGTGTATCCTTGTGTGTACCGCAGAAACCATCTACTACGAACAACTTCTTGTTAGAAAGCTCCTTCTTAGCGATCTCCTTAACGGCGTTCCATGCCTCTGGAGTAGCCTTGTGGTTATCGTTGTGATACTCCTCAGAATCCCACCATACTGTGTCGTGAGATGTAGCATCGTCAACGATGAACTTGTCTTTAGGAGAACGACCGGTATAGATACCTGTCATTACGTTAACTGCACCGAGCTCAGTCTCCTGACCAACCTCAAAACCCTCGAGACCTTCCTTAGTCTCCTCGTTGAACAATACCTCATAAGAAGGATTGTAGAGAACCTCAGTTGTACCTGTGATTCCGTACTTTGCTAAAACTGACTTATCAAACTTTGCCATTTTTATTAAATGTATTTAAGTTGTGAATTAATTCTTTCTAACTTTTAAGATGTTATTCTGATTTTCTTTCAAAGCCGCCGCAAAGTTACGAAAAATATGTTTCCCGACCAACTTTAGCTTATATATTTCCTGCATTTTAAAATCTTTTTAGGTTAAAGAAAATTAAATGAAAGGATTTCAGCCGCAATTTGGCACATAGACTTTGCAAATATTATTAACCCGATGCTCTTTGGGGCGAAAAGTTACACCTTATTATATATAGCAAACCAAACTTGCCACAGAACAAAAAACTACCAACTACCCAAATCGCACTCGGCCTCTATCCGGTTCTCCACCTTGTCATCAAGATGACTGAAGAAGTTGAGTCCCGTCATCTTTTCCACCTCATCTACCGAACGGGCATAATATTCCATTTTGTGGCGTCCTTCCACATTATTATAAATAAACCCGATGGACTTGGGCGCATCCTGTTTTTTACCTAAAGTGAGAACTACCTTAAAGAATGCATCGGGCACGGACACTTCATGTTCGCCTACAGTCTGGGGATTCTTCGAACAGAAGACCGGCCCCGACACGATATAGATCTTGCCATACTTACTGCCCCAGTCGCGACAGGCTTCCTCAAGATATTTCCAGTCACGCTGGTTCAAGTCGCCATTCTGCGGACAGATGTTCGTCATCAGGAAAGCCTCCTTCTGCGCCTTATACGACCACTTATTGTCGCCTGCCGGACACATATGTCCACGCTGATAGCCACACTCTCCCTCGCGAATATCGCTATAAGCCGCACGTGGCTCAGGCACGTCCATATCTTCCGTAAACTTATGTCCGCCACGGGAATACTCACCGTCGACATGATCGGCTGTAAGTGTCCACGCCACCCAGTTGGGATTGCGCGTCCCGGCATTGTAAGAAGTAATATAGGCATAACGGTTCAGGCGCTGTTCAGGAACCTTCAGCCCTTCGTTGAGAGGCACCATGTAAGCCTCATCTTCTGCTGAATACCAGGCGGAACTGTCGTCTTTGGGCTCGCTCTCAGCCTTCGTGTCCGACTTTTCTGCCAGGACTGTCTTATTGTCCGGCTTGACAATCTCTTTCTCCGAATCAAGCGATCTTCTGAATGCGAACCCGCCCGCCACAACGAGAACTACGACTAAACCTATCAGACGCTCTTTCAAACTTCTTTTCTTTCTACTCATGATGCAATATCTTTTTAGGCACAAAAGTACTATTTTTTTTACCAAGAAAGCATAAAGAGGAATATATTTTTCAAAAAAACGACAACTTTCCTTTGCTTTATCTGCATTTTCGTGTATCTTTGCATAAGATAAGCTGCGCTCGGCAATTTGAAAGTAAACTTTCATTGCGCTCGCTTGCAATATCTTTGCATAAGATATGCTGCACTCGGCAATTTGAAAGTAACTTTCATTGCGCTCGCTTGCAATATCTTTGCATAAAAATTGTACGATATGAAAATAATAAACCTAAGCGATCAGAACTCCATCATCAACCGCTATTTGGCTGAGATGCGTGACAAAGAGTATCAAAAGAACCGACTCCTCTTTCGCAACAACATCAAGAGAATCGGCGAGTATGAGGCTTTCGAGATTTCCAAAACTCTCGACTACAAGCCCGAGAATGTAACAACACCTTTAGGCGTAGCCCGGGTAAACCTGCCTACCGATGATATTGTCATCGGAACCATATTCCGTGCAGGACTGCCTTTCCATGAAGGCTTCCTCAACATCTTCGACCACTCAGGAAACGCCTTTGTCAGCGCCTTCCGCGAATATACAGACAAGAACCATACCGAAGTGGGAATACACATCGAGTACTTGGCCACTCCAGAGATTGACGACAAGACACTCATCATTGCCGACCCGATGCTGGCTACTGGTGGAAGCATGGAGTTAGGACTGAAGGCCATTCTCACGAAAGGCTCGCCCAAGCACATCCATGTAGCTTGTGTACTGGCAACTCCCGAGGGTATTGAGCACATCAAGAACACTTTCCCCGATGACAAGACCACTATCTGGTGCGCCGCCATCGACGAGGGACTGAATGAGCACAAATACATTGTGCCGGGCTTTGGCGATGCCGGCGATCTCTGCTACGGAGGAAAGCTGTAGAAACCAGAGAACTCGCATTGTGTGTCTATAAAACGCAAAAACTTTCGATTGCCAATGCAAGTATCCGCGTTTTTACCATTAGGAAAATTATCGTTTACCAGCAAAAGAAGTCAACGAAAGGCTTTATTAGCATCTGCCCAAGCCTTTGGGCAACTTTACCCATAACTATGGGCAAAGTTGTTCATCGTTATGGGTAAAGTTGCCCATCGCAGTGGACAAGGTGCATAGTTGTACGTCTATTATGACCGATAAAGGTCGTCTATTATGACCGATAAAGGTCGTCTATTATGACCGATGCGAGTCATCTATTATGACCGACGCTGGTCATAATAGACGACCCAAACCGGCATTCACTTTTGCAAGCACAAAAACACTTTAATAGTGGAACGAACTTCCGCCAAGAAACTCGCGCAACAGTGACGTGGGAGGCAGATTGTTGAAAGGAATGCCCTTGAAATACTTCAGGAACTTCAGCAGTCGGTAAGCCTCAGCATACTCGTCGCAGTTTTCGGGCACTTGCTCCAGCAGCGGTTCTGCCTGCATCTTGAGAACAGCCAACTCGTAGAGCATGGCCGTATTGAGCATGGCATCGGCATTCTCCTGGAAAGGGAAAATCCACTTGTTCTCGCCAGCACGTACCGACGGCCATCGGTGAATCGTGTCCTGAGCCGAGACGCCACGATATTTGTAGTCGCGTATGATGCGGCGCAACAGACGGTTGTCGGTTGTCGGGATGTAGTTGTGATTGTCGAGCAAGATGGTGGTAAGCGCAGAGGCATAGACACGGAAAATCTGCTCGTTGGGAATCTGGGCTGTCAGTTCGGGATTGAGCGCATGAATGCCTTCCACCACAAGCACATTATTGTCGTTCATCTTGAGTCGCTGGCCGCTCTTCTTACTCTTGCCGCTCTGGAAATCGTACTTAGGCAGTTCCACCTCCTCACCACGGAAGAGGGCATTAAACTGGTCGTTGATTTTCTGAAGGTCGAGGGCATAGATACTCTCATAATCATATTCTCCATTCTCGTCCTTAGGCGTTCGCTCGCGATCGACAAAATAGTCATCGAGAGAAATCTGTAGAGGTTTCAGACCGTTGACAGCCAACTGTATGGAAAGACGCTTGCACGAAGTCGTCTTACCCGACGACGAAGGTCCAGCCAGGAGGACAAGTTTCACCTCAGGCCGTGCTGCTATCTGCTCGGCAATCTGGGCAATCTTCTTCTCCTGAAGCGCCTCGCTGATATTGATAATATCCGTGGCATGGCCCGCATCAACAGCAGCATTGAAGTCGCCCACTGTTCGGATGCCGATAATATCCTGCCAGTGATGATGCTCCTTGAAGATTTCGAACATCTTGTCCTGACGGGTTACCTCGCCCAGTTCATCAGGGTTCTGGAGCGACGGAATGCGCAACAGCATGCCGTCGTAATACTTCTCCAACCCGAAGAGATAGAGCTGCGAGGTGTTGGTGAGGAGCGTGCCATAATAGAAGTCTACGTATTCACCTATTTTATAATAGGTAGTATAGAGCGAACCCGAAGTGCGCAGCAGCTTCACCTTCTCCACATCACCTTTCTCCTCGAAGAGGGCTATGGCGTCCTCGGTAGGCACCATATAGCGGCGGATAGGCATACGGGCATCCACGATTTCCTGCATTCGCTTACGGATGCAGTCCACATCATCGGCCGTAACATCACGTTCCAGTCGCACATCGACATAAAAACCATTCGACACCGGAATGTCGATCACCACATCATGCCCGGGATAAAGATCCTGCACAGCCTTGCAGAGCACAAAAAAAAGTGTACGAGTATAGGCTCTCGAGCCGGAGGAAGTGCGCATATCGAGGAACTCAATATCCTTGTTGTTGTAAACACGATAATGCATGCCTTCCACTTTGTTATTCACCTTGGCAGACACGGGTCCATGCTCCATTTTGAGGTTAAATGAAGAAAAAATGTCAGAAAGTGTGCTTCCGTTTGCTACTTTCTGAGTTTTTTTATTATTTTTGCAGCGGATTTGTACTACTTGTTTCATTTTCGTTTCGATAGTGTTACAAAGTTAAACGTTCTCTCAACTTTCGGGTAAAATTACAAATAAAAAAGGAAACAACATGCTATTAGCAACTTAAATTAAATTAAAATATGTCGATTTGGATTTTTTTTAGGCTTATCGGAGCACTCGCCTTATTGATGTTTGGTATGAAGTCGATGAGCGACAGTTTACAGAAGATGGCTGGCCCACAGCTGCGCCATGTATTAGGAACCATGACCACCAACCGCCTGACAGGCATCCTCTCAGGAACACTCATCACTGCAGCCGTGCAGTCTTCTACTGCCACCACGGTGATGACAGTATCGTTTGTCAACGCTGGTCTTCTCACCTTGGCGCAAGCCATATCGGTCATCATGGGTGCCAATATCGGAACCACCCTCACCGCCTGGATCATGAGTGCAGGCTTCTCGTTCAACATCACCGACTTTGTATGGCCGGCTTTCTTCTTCGCCATCATCCTTATCTATAGCAAGAAACGCAAAATCGTTGGCGACTTCATCTTTGGTATTTCCTTTATGTTCCTTGGTTTGGGAACTCTCCGACAAACCGGTATCGACATGGACTTGGCTCACAACCAGCCCGTCCTCGACTTCTTCGCAAGCTTTGATCCTCACAGTTTCAATACTACCATCGTCTTCTTATTGATAGGTAGCGTGCTTACCATGTGCGTACAGAGTTCGGCAGCCGTCATGGCCATCACGATGATACTCTGCTCCACCGGCGTACTGCCTATTTATCAAGGTATTGCCCTCGTGATGGGTGAGAACATAGGAACCACAGTAACCTCGAATGTGGCTGCCCTCACTGCCAACACGCAAGCCCGAAGGGCGGCCATGGCGCACATGGTGTTCAATATCTTCGGTGTGCTGTGGATTCTGTGCGTGTTCCGTCCTTTCATCCATCTCGTATGCGGATGGGTTGGCTACGACGACGTGATGGAAAAGAGCGACCCACACTTCATCGCCAATGCTGCCAAGTTGTCCTTCGTGCTTGCCGCTTTCCACACCACCTTCAACATCTCCAATACCTTTATCCTGGTTTGGTTTATCCCACAGATAGAGAAATTGGTGTGCAAGATCATCCGTCCTAAGAAGAATGCCGACGAGGACGACTTCCGCCTGCGCTTCATCCAGACTGGTATCATGAAGACACCAGAAATCTCTGTCCTCGAGGCACAAAAGGAAATCCACTCCTTCGCCGAGCGCATACAGCGAATGTTTGGCATGGTGAAAGAGCTCCTGGGCGAGACCAACGAAGATAAGTTTGTGAAACTCTTCACCCGCATCGAGAAGTACGAGGGAATCTCAGACAATATGGAGATAGAGATTGCCAAGTATCTGGATCAGGTGAGCGACTCACATCTGAGTGACGAGACCAAGGCCAAGATACGCGCCATGCTGCGCGAGATTTCAGAAATAGAAAGTATCGGCGACAGCTGCTACAACATAGCAAGAACCCTGAGCCGACGCATCAAGGGCAAGGAAGACTTCATACCATCACAGTATGAGCACATGCACCAGATGATGGAGCTTACCGACCAGGCGCTCACACAGATGAACATCACGCTCGTAGGACATAAGGTAGACAACGATGCCAATCTCTCGTTCAACATAGAGAACGAAATCAACAACTACCGAAACCAGTTGAAGAGCCAGAACATCAACGACGTGAACAACCACCTCTACACCTACGCCATAGGCACGATGTACATGGATATCGTACAGGAATGCGAGAAACTCGGCGACTATGTGGTAAACGTCGTAGAAGCCCGAATGGGCGTGCGTCAGCACGAGGCTTAAATCGCTACATTTCAGCCCCAAGAAGGTCATATCATCCCAGAAAACAGGATGATATGACCTTCTTTCTTGAAAAAAAGACCTTTTTCCTTTGCCATGTGTACAAATAAGCGTATCTTTGCACCTTAAAATTGCAATTTTATAAATATTTAATGAAGATATTAGTGACGGGTGCGTCGGGATTCATAGGGAGCTTCATCGTAGAAGAGGCCCTCAGGCAAGGTATGGAAACATGGGCGGCAGTTCGCCCTTCCAGTTCCAGAAAATACCTGCAGGACGATCGCATCCATTTTATCAACCTCAATCTTTCCTCCAAGGAAGAACTTATCAGCCAGTTAGACGGACACGAGTTCGACTATGTGGTTCATGCAGCAGGCGCAACGAAGTGTCTGCACGTTGACGACTTTTACCGCGTCAACACCGAAGGAACCAAGAACCTGGCAGATGCCATCATCGCGCTGAAGATGCCCATCAAGCGATTCGTCTTCGTAAGCTCACTCAGCATCTTTGGTGCCATACGCGAGAAGCAGCCTTATCAGGAAATCACAGAACACGACACACCCAAACCCAACACGGCATACGGAAAGAGCAAGCTCAAGGCCGAACGCTACCTCGACAGTTTAGGCATAGGATTTCCCTACATCATACTGCGACCTACAGGTGTTTACGGACCTCGCGAGAAAGACTATTTCCTAATGGCAAAAAGCATCAAGCAGCACATCGATTTCTCGGTAGGATTCAAGCGTCAGGACATCACTTTCGTATACGTTCAGGATGTGGTGCAGGCTGTATTCCTTGCCCTCAACCATGGTAAGAACGGACGCAAATACTTCCTCAGCGACGGAGAAGTATATCAGTCGGAAACATTCAGCGACCTGCTTCACCACGAGTTGGGCGACACATGGCTCCTGCGCATCAAAGCGCCTATATGGGTGCTCCGCCTGGTAACCTTCTTTGGCGAATACATAGGAAGGATGACTGGCAAGATGTCGGCTCTTAACAACGACAAATACAACATTCTGAAACAGCGCAACTGGAGATGCGACATCGAGCCTGCTGTCGATGAGCTGGGATTCCATCCTCGCTACAAGCTGAAACAAGGCGTCAAGCTGGCCGTAGAATGGTACAAGAAGAACGGATGGCTGTAATGATGGGACAGAAAGACAGACTTTCACTACGACTTTCAGAAAAAACAACAAACAAGAATAGTGTGATAAAAGATTATTTCAAGATAGAGAAAAACCCGAAGAAAGGACTCCTGGCACTGGAATGGGTCATGTTGGGATATATGGCCATCACCGTGATAGCCATGCTCTTCACTTACACCAAACTGGTAAACCCCGAGTCTATGGTATGGGGACGCATCAGAGTACTGTTCATCACAGCAGCCATGTGGGCTGTATATCGCATGATTCCCTGCCGCATCACCAAGATGGCAAGAATCCTCGCCCAACTGTCGCTCCTCGCCTGGTGGTATCCAGACACTTACGAGATCAACCGCATGTTCCCCAATCTGGACCATGTTTTTGCCCAATGGGAGCAGTCGCTATTCGGATTCCAGCCAGCACTGGTGTTTGCCAAGAACATGCCCTGGGTCATCGTGAGCGAGCTGATGGACTTGGGCTACGTGATGTACTATCCCATGATGGTCATTGTGGCTTACTACTACTTCTTCTGCCGATACAGAGAGTTCGAGCGTGCCACATTCGTCATCTACGCCTCGTTTATCATCTATTATGTGATATTTATCTTCGTGCCCGTAGCCGGACCAACGTTCTACTATCATGCCGTAGGACTGAGCGACATAGCCAAAGGTGTTTTTCCACCCATGCACGACTATTTCAACTACTGCACCGACTGCCTGCCCACACCAGGCTATACCGACGGCATATTCTATCATCTCGTAGAAGACGCCAAGGCAGCAGGCGAACGCCCCACAGCAGCCTTCCCAAGCTCGCATGTCAGCATCAGCACCGTATGCATGCTGTTGGCATGGCACTCGGGCAACCGCAAGCTCACCTACACTCTCCTGCCCTTCTACATCTTCCTGTGCCTGGCCACTGTATACATACAGGCTCACTACCTCATAGATGCCTTGGCAGGATTGGTGACAGGAGTAGCAGTATACTTCGGGCTGATGGCTGTATCGCGCAACATGACCGAGCACAACACCTCAACCAGTAAACTGAGTCAGAGATAATATACACATATTTATATACACAACATAACAACAACTTTACAAATAGAATTCATCTAGAACAATGAAGAAACTATTTATCGAAACTTATGGCTGCCAGATGAATGTGGCAGACAGCGAAGTTGTAGCCAGCATCATGCAAATGGCAGGCTACGACCTGTGTGAGAAGGAAGAAGAGGCCGATGCCATCTTCCTCAATACCTGCAGCATCAGAGAGAATGCAGAGAACAAGATTTACCACCGTCTGGAAACTCTTCACGCCGAACAGAAGAAAGGACGGAAAGTAATATTGGGCGTGCTGGGCTGTATGGCAGAACGAGTAAAGACCGACCTCATCGAGAACCATTATGCCAACTTGGTATGCGGACCAGACAGCTATCTCAACCTGCCCGACATGATAGCACAGTGCGAAAACGGCAACAACGCCATCAACATAGAACTATCCAAGACTGAGACTTACCGCGACATCGTGCCTCAGCGAATCGGCGGAAACCGTATCAGCGGATTTGTAAGCATCATGCGTGGATGCAACAACTTCTGCCACTATTGTATCGTGCCCTATACACGAGGCCGAGAGAGAAGCCGTGATGCAGAAAGCATCCTGCGCGAAGTACGCGACCTGCACGACCGTGGTTTCAAGGAAGTAACCCTGTTGGGACAGAACGTCAACAGCTACGGTCTCTCTCCATCGGGCAAGCGCGAGGAAGGAAGCCTGTCCTTTGCCCAGTTGCTGCACATGGTGGCACAGGCCGTGCCCGATATGCGCGTACGATTTACCACTTCCAACCCCGAAGACATGACAGAGGACATCCTGCAAGCCATAGCCGAAGAGCCCAACCTCTGTAAACATATCCACTTCCCTGCCCAGAGCGGAAGCAACAAGATTCTGAAGCTCATGAACCGCAAGTACACACGTGAGGAATATCTGGACAAGATAGCCGCCATCAAGCGCATCATACCAGGTTGCGGCATCACTACAGATATCTTTGTGGGCTACCACGACGAGACCGAAGAAGACCAACAGCTCACCTTGTCGCTCGTCAAGGAAGTCGGCTTCGACAGCGCCTTTATGTTCAAGTATTCTGAGCGTCCCGGCACCTATGCAGCCAAGCATCTGCCCGACAACATATCAGAGGAGACAAAGATAGCCCGACTCAATGAACTCATCAAACTGCAGACCGAGATCAGCGCCCAACAGAACAAGAAAGACGAGGGCAAGGAGTTTACTATCCTCATCGAGGGCTTCAGCAAGAGAAGCCGCGAACAACTCATGGGACGCACCGAACAGAACAAGGCCGTCATCATGGACAAAGGCAATCATCACATAGGCGAATTTGTAAAAGTACGCATCACTGGTTCCACCTCTGCTACACTCTTTGGTGAGGAAATAACAGAATAAAAACAAGAAAAACGCAAAAAGGCTTTGCGTTTTTCAATAAAAGCACTATATTTGCAGACTATGAAGGAATTCTTGCAAGTCTTACGACGCTTTGTGCCACCCTACAAGAAGTACCTGGCACTTTCTATCGTCTTCAATATCCTGTCAGCGATATTGAACATCTTCTCATTTGCAGCACTCATACCAATCCTGCAAATCCTGTTTCAGGTAGACGGAGGCATACGTGCCAACGACTACATGAGCTGGAATGGAGACCTTGGCAGCATCAAGGAAGTAGCTACCAACAATATGTACTACTACATCCAGGAGTTTATCGTAGAGTATAGTGCCTCTACGGCGCTTTTGGTCATCGGTCTGTTCCTGTCCTTCATGACATTCCTGAAGACTGGAGCCTACTTCCTCTCATCTGCCATGATTATTCCCATCAGGACAGGCATCGTGCGCGATATCCGAAACCAGCTCTACCACAAGATTACCTCCCTCTCGTTGGGATTCTTCAGCGAGGAGCGCAAGGGCGACATCATAGCACGAATGAGCGGCGATGTACAGGAAGTGGAAAACAGCATCATGTCGTCACTCGACATGCTCTTCAAGAATCCTATCCTCATCGTAGCCTACTTCACTGCCCTCGTGGTTATCAGCTGGCAGCTCACCATCTTCACCATCCTCTTCGTACCAGGATTCGGATGGTTTATGGGCTTTGTGGGCCGTAAGCTGAAAGCACAAAGTACGGAGGCACAGTCACTATGGAGCGACACCATGAGCATGGTAGAGGAAACTCTTGGCGGTCTGCGCATCATCAAGGCTTTCTGTGCTGAAAGCAAGATGAACGCAGCTTTCGCCAAAGTGAACGGATTGTATCGCGACCACATCATGCGTGTCAACATCCGTCAGCAGATGGCGCATCCTATGAGTGAGTTCTTGGGCACTATACTCATCGTCATCGTATTGTGGTTTGGAGGTATTCTCGTTCTCGACTACGGACGCATCGACGGTCCTACCATCATCTTCTATCTCGTCATGCTCTACAGCATCATCAACCCGCTGAAGGAGTTCTCGAAGGCAAGCTACAACATCCCTAAGGGTCTTGCCTCCATGGACCGTATCGACAAGATACTCCAGGCTGAGATAGAAATCAAGGATAAGGAGAACCCTGCTCATATAAGTAGCTTTGAGCATCAGATAGAATTCCGCAATGTATCCTTCGCCTATACCGACCACCGCAACAACGAGTTGGTTTATGTGCTGAAGAACATCAACCTGGTGATTCCAAAGGGAAAAACCGTTGCCCTGGTAGGACAGAGCGGTAGCGGAAAGAGTACGATGGTCGACCTCATACCACGTTACTACGACGTACAGGAGGGCGAGGTACTTATCGACGGTATCAACGTGAAAGACCTGGCCGTGCACGACCTCCGACAGCTGATAGGCAACGTGAATCAGGAGGCAATCCTCTTCAATGCTTCCTTCAAGGACAACATACGATTTGGCAAGACTGATGCCACAGAAGAAGAAATAGCCAACGCAGCAAAAATAGCCAATGCCTACAACTTCATCACACAGTCAGAGCAAGGCTTCGACACCAACATTGGCGACCGTGGCGGGCGTCTCTCTGGCGGACAGCGCCAGCGTGTCAGCATCGCCCGTGCCATCTTGAAGAATCCACCTATCCTCATCCTCGACGAGGCTACATCGGCCCTCGACACAGAGAGCGAGCGACTGGTACAGGATGCTCTTGAAAAACTGATGAAGACACGCACCACGGTGGCTGTAGCCCACCGCCTGAGCACCATCAAGAATGCCGACGAGATATGTGTGCTCCACGAGGGACGCATCGTAGAAAGAGGCACTCATGAAGACCTGATAGCCAAGAATGGCTATTACCGCAAATTGCACGACATGCAGCAGGTGTAAGCAAAAAAGAAACTAAAATAATGCTCAATGTTGAGTAACATTTTCGCAGAACAACAATGAAGAAGATATTATACGGCAGTGTATTCTGCATTTGGTATTTGATGTCTCTGCTGCCGCTGAGAGTGCTCTACATTCTCAGTGACGGTTTATTTTACCTTATTTATTATGTGGTGAAATATCGTCGCCCACTGGTAAGGAAACATCTCTTCGACTCTTTCCCTGAAAAAAACGAGGCAGAGCGCATCAAGATAGAGAAGGAATTCTACTCCTGGTTCTGCGATTACATCGTAGAAACCATCAAACTCTTCACGATGAGCAAGAAGCAAATCAAGAAGCGCATGCAGTTTGTAGGAGCCGAAAAGGTAAGAGAATCTTGCCAGAAAGGCCAGTCGTGCGCAATCTATTTGGGACATTACTGCAACTGGGAATGGGTTACATCCCTACCTCTTTGGGCTGGCGAGGACATTACATTCGGCCAGATTTATCATGTACTGGAGAACGAGGCTTTCGACAAACTCTTCCTCTATCTTCGTAACCGATTAGGAGCCATCAGTATCCCTATGGCTGAAACTTTAAGAAAGATTGTTAAAATGCGACAGGAAGGTAAACAGATTGTCATTGGTTTCATTGCCGACCAAGTTCCTTTCTGGAACAACATCCATTACTGGACCGACTTTCTGCACCATGACACTCCCGTGCTCACTGGTACAGAGAAAATAGCCATAAAAGCCAACTTTGCTGTATACTACTTGGATATGCAACGAGTGAAACGTGGCTATTATAAAGGAGAATTCAAACTATTGACCGACAAACCCAAAGAATGTAAGGAGTTTGAAATCACCGAGATGTATTTCCGCGAATTGGAAAAAACTATCCAGCGTCAGCCTCCTTATTGGCTCTGGACACACAACCGCTGGAAACGTACACGTGAACAATGGCTCAAAGTTGTAGACCCATTGACGCATAAAATGAGAAGAGATCTACAATAATTATCAGAATTTATATTTAACCAGATAAAAAAGATGATATTTGTAACAGACAAAGGACGTATGTGTAACAATATCTTGCAGTATGGTCATGTTTACGCTTGGGCACGTGAGCATGACAGAAAAAGCATTTCTATGCGTTTCTGCTATAAATACCAATATTTCAAGATATGCCACACTAAAGGCCATAACTTCCTGACTTATATAATAGCTAAATACGCTGCCAAGTGGGGACTGATAGCTACCGTGGACTTCAACGACATAGCCGAAGAGGCTATTGAAAGAGATGCTGCTATTGTAGCCCGCAACAAACACGTTCTGATTAAAGGCTGGTGTGTCCGTTTCTACGAACTCTTCATCAAGTATAAAGCAGAAATCATAGACCTCTTTTCCTTCGACAAGCCTATTCTGGATAAAGCCCAGGCCTTTATGGGCAAAAAGAAGATTGATGAGATTAGGCTTGGTGTGCATATTCGCCGAGGTGACTACAAGACATGGCATAATGGGAAATACTATTTTGAAGATGATGTATACCAAGATTACATTCAGCAGTTCCAGTCGCTGTTTCCAGATAAGCAGTTGACAGTGTATATCTGCAGCAACGATCCTACCCTTGACAAGTCATTCTATCGTGATCAGCTAAAAGGTGCCACCATCGTATATCCACAAGGCGGTCAAGAAGATGACCTATGCCTGCTTTCGGAATGTGATTACCTGATAGGTGCTCCAAGTACATTCTCTCTGGTGGCAGCCATGTATCATGACCTTCCGCTATATTGGCTTGAAGATAAAGAGGAAAAACTCTCCATCTCATCTTTCGAAAAGTTCAATCATTTATTCCGTAATATCAGATAAACTATTTGTTATATGCCAAAAGTCAGCATTATTGTACCCAACTACAATTACCGCAAATATCTTCCTCAAAGGTTACAATCCATATTTGAGCAGACATTTACCGACTATGAAGTTATATTACTAGATGACTGCTCAACAGACGGCAGCCGCCAATATCTTCAACAATTTGCATCGCATCCCAAGGTAAGCCACCTTATCTTGGGTGAAACAAACACGGGCAACCCATTCGTACAATGGGAGAAAGGTATCGCTTTGGCACAAGGCGAATATATCTGGATAGCAGAAAGCGATGATTATTGCGATAAGACATTCCTACAAAATGCTGTGAGAATATTAGACGAAAAACCTCGTATCTCATTCACACATTGTGGGTCAATCCTAGTAGACCAGGATGGAAAGAAATTGGAACGTAATTATGATACCTGGCCTTTAGGTAAAGATAATGGCAAGACATACACCTATACTTCCCACCAATACCTAAAAGACTTCATGTTATATCATGATGAAACCTACAATGCCAGCATGACCGTCTTCCGCAAGAGCAAGTATCACCTCATTGATAAAGACTTTACTGCTATGCACTATTGTGGAGATTGGCTCTTCTGGATAAAAATGGCAGAGAAAGGTGATGTCGCCATCTTACACAAACGACTTAATCGGTTCAGGCGACATAGCCAAAGTGTTACAGTTCAAATAGATAGAAAGGAAAAGCAATTAGCAGAAAAGCTAATCATTTTCACCTATCTTTGGGATAAACTTATATTAAATGGATTTCAACTTACCTTATCAAAAGGTTATGTATATAAGGAAATCATCAGAACGAACATGGAGGCAAGCCGCAAGAAACAAACACTTGCCAACATGCGCAAATATGGAGTAACTAAGAAATGCTATTACTTGGAGCGCATTATCAAAACACTCTGCCAGATATTACATATTAAGCTAAGACTATAAAACAAGATAACAATGAAAAAAATAAAAGTTAGTATTCTTGTATCTACATACAATTGGCCGGAAGCATTAGAGTTTTCCATCAAAAGTATGTTTACACAAACCATTTTACCCGATGAGATTGTTATAGCAGATGATGGTTCTTCACATGAGACTACAGATCTCATTGAACGATTAAGAAATGAAACCTCCATTCCTATCAAACACATATGGCATGAAGACAAAGGATTTCGCAAAACTATCATACTAAACAAAGCTATTGCGCAAATTTCAGGAGAGTACATCTTACAAGTTGATGGAGATGTTGTCCTGTCACCTCATTTCGTAAGTGACCATCTTGAACTTGCAGAAAAGAACTATTTCGTATGTGGCAGTAGAGTGAAGCTATCTCCTAAAGTAACCAAACGATTGATGGATTCTAAAAAATTCAAGCTGAGCATTTGGAATATGCCAATTACGTTTGTTTTCAACAGTTTCCGTTCCAAGTTCTTACGCCATTTTATGGCAGAAAGATATGCTAAAAAAATAGACCACTTACGTGGCTGCAATATGGCCTTTTGGAAAGATGACCTAATTAAGGTAAACGGCTTCAATGAGGACTTAATGCAATGGGGACACGAGGATGGAGAAATTGCTTTTCGCCTTCATTTTGCTGGTGTCAAGAAGAAAGCTCTTAAAATGGGAGGAAATGTTTACCACCTTTACCACAAAGAGGCATCTAAAAATAACGAACAACGACACCTTGCAGAACTTGACAAAGTAAAACGAGAACACCTTTCATGGTGTGAAAACGGAATAGATAAGTATCTATCCTAAGATGAAGCAATAACACAATCAGCGTGAAGTGCCATTTCCAACACACTTCACGCTGATTTTCATTTTTCATTCTTACGATTCCTATCTTCCAGTATCTTGCTCACTGCCACAAATTGATAAATACCTTCATAACAAGCACAAATAAAGCCTTCTATTCCATCGCGGAAACCGCCCTTCTGTATGTAAGCTCTAAAAAATCTAACAAACGGACGATAAAACAAAGCACCTATTCCATAATTTCGGTCTTTCTTCTTTTCTATTTCACTTTCTGTATATTGGTTGATTTTAGCCATACGAGAAGAAATGGAATCGTCGGCAAGATGTACAAATGCCAAATTTTCATTGTTTGAAGGCAATTTATCAATTCGGCCTTGAATAATTGGATCTGCATGAATGATAGCAGGCCAAACAGTACCTTCCTTTATAAAAAAGCGAAGTTGGTAATCAGGATAAAAACAATGCATAAACCGACCCATAAACTTACTTTTTCTTGGAACATAATATCCCTGGGCAACATCTTCATGAGCTATCAAACCATAAAGATAATCCTTTAACTGCATAGGAACCAACTCATCAGCATCCACTACAAAGACCCATTTATGAGAAGCAGCATCAATAGCAGTTTGGCGTGCGGGCTCACAGATTTGATAGTTGCCACGCGGGAAGACAACAATCTTACATCCATATCGCTTTGCTATGTCGCAAGTATCATCGGTACTTTCCATGTCGCAAATCACTATCTCGTCGAAGTCTTTGACGGTTTCAAGCACTCGTGCCAAATGCTGCGAAGCATTGTAAGTATTGATTACTACTGATATCTTATTATTGCTCATATCCATTTTATCTTTTAATATTTTAATTTTCCCTTCTCAACCAGTCCAACACATACTGTTGCTTGATGCCATCATGGAATATCTGCGGATCGTTGTCAAGCGTCAATAGGTATTTGGGATAATTATCCGGTATGGCTTGCAAGGGTTCCAATTCTCGCTTCATTGTATCCTCATCCCTCACACTAAGTGAAACTTGATAATACGCTTTTCGCTCACCTTGAACAACAACGAAATCTATCTCGGCATCACCTATTTTTCCGACATAGATTTCTCCACCCCGACGCGCCAATTCCAAATAGACGACATTCTCCAACACATGCCCCAAGTCGCCACCCTTGGTACCATTGATGATACTGCGCAAACCAACATCCACAAGATAATACTTCTGTCCTGTCTTCAACAATTGCTTCCCCTTGGCATCATATCTCGGAACAGAATAAAAAATATAACTGTTCGTTAAGGCTGAGATATAGTTTTCTACAGTATGCGAAGCTATTTTTCTTCCCAAAGAAGTCATCGTGTCACTGATACGCTTGATGACGGATATATTGCCAATATTATCGGCCAGAAAACGAACAACGCTCTCCAGCATCATGACATCCGTTATCTTCCTGCGACTCACCACGTCTTTCAGTACTATCGTGTTGTACAACCCCGTAAGGTATTCACGCACCATCTCACGGTCATTTTTGATTTGCAAGACATAAGGGAATGAACTCTTCTCGATATATTCACGATAAGCTGCCTCAATATTCGCATCAGAAGGCATAGATTGGAGATATTCATTGAAAGAGAATGGGAACAACTTGATTTCTACATATCTACCAGTAAGTAAGGTTGCTATCTCACCAGACAAGAGATAAGCATTGGAGCCAGTCACATAGAGGTCAACATTATCTAATAAGAATAAGCTGTCTATCGCCTTTTGGAATCCATCCACCATCTGAATCTCATCAAAAAAGAGATAATTCATCTTTCCTGGACAGAGATTCTTCTTGACATGCGAGTACAAAGCCTTATAGTTGAGAAATGGCTCATTGTCCAAGTCTTCGAAGTTGAGTTCCTGCACCTGTTGTTCAGACACGCCTTCAACAAGAAGCTTCTCACGAAACATCCTCAAAAGAGATGACTTGCCACAACGACGGATACCAGTCACCACTTTTATTATTTTCTTATCTCTCCATTTCTCCAGAAGAGACATATACTCTGTACGTTCTATCATAAGCAGAAAAAAATGAATTACACTGCAAATATACAAAACTTTCTCGAGAAAAATGAAATGCGCTGCATTTTTCTTTCGAAAATACATAAGATTTGCAGCGCGCTGCAATTTCAGTTCCTCTATTGGAAAGAGGTGCAAGAAGGATTAACATCCTTATCAGATAACAACCATATCCTTTCGTGCCTCAAAATCGGCAATAACCTTGATGATGCATTCCGATATGTCGCCCGACACATACGAGAAGTCCTTACCGGTGCGGATGGCCTTGAGAAAGGAGAGAAGCTCATAGCGCAAGCCCTCACCGTCCAACTGATAGAAATAACGCTTATTGTTCTGCGGATTCTCGTATCTCACCTCAAAGTAATCGGTTTTCCACCAAGGAGCCGGCACATAGATATAGCCCTTGGTGCCTGATATGACAAGCGAACCTTCCGACTTGACACCCTGCCCCACCTTGAGCGAGGCTACAGCATGAGGATAAACTAAAGAAATCTTCGTAAAGGCATCATACTTCTGATGCTCGTCTAAGAAGTGAGTGGCAATCTGCTTTGAGGTGAAACCTGTTCCCAACAACTGAAAGATGGGCAGGAGCGCTGTAGGACCCCATGCGCAGATGCTGTTCCATTCGTAAAGGCTCTTCTGAGAGTCATGAGTCGGATCAAAATCCACCAGACTTGTACAGGTGGCATCTACAGAAATAATGTCACCTATGACGCCTCCCTTTGCCAATAATAGAAGACGATAGTAAGCCACAGAATAAGCCGTCTTGATGGAATCCATGAGCACCAACTTCCTGTCTTTTGCCATCTGTCGCAGTTCTTCCCACTGCTCAGTCTCCATGGTAACTGGCGACTCACAGAGTACGTGCTTCCCCTTCTGCAGCGCCTCCTTGATCTGTGCATAATGCTTCTCGGGAGCCGAAATGACATAGAGCGCATCGCTGTCGTCGAGCAAGTCCTGATAGGATGCAGCCTGCTGGGATGGGCGCTTCAGACTGTCTGAAAGATAAGTGTCGTTCAGGGTAAACACCTTGCCCGACTCAAGTCCATTCACATACTGGCTCTCACGCTCTATCTTGTTGAGTATGGGCGACTCACCCACCAGTCCTAAGCGCACCACTTGCTGCTCTGAGCGTATCTCTGTGCTCGACACGCCACTGGTCCTATCCAAATACACCACCTGGCAATAGGCTTTAAGATAGTCGAACTTGCCTTTCCAGTCGGAGCCAACCGTAAAGATGTCGACATTCAGGCGCTTGATGTCGTCAATCTTCTGTCCCTCATATTCCTCGATGATAATTTCATCTGCCAGCCCCGTGGCTCTTACAGCCTCCACACGCTCCATGAGCGACTGCTGTACGTTGATCTTTCCACGTTCGCGGTCGAAGGTGTCGGATGTTACTCCCACGATGAGATAATCGCCCAAAGCCTTGGCACGCTCCAAGAGGCGAACATGACCGTAATGCAACAGGTCGTAGGTTCCGTATGTGATGACTTTTACCATTATTCTTTGTTTATGGAGTTTTTGTTCAGAGCAGTCCTTTTTGCTGCATGTCCTTGAGTGCATTCACCAAAGTGGTGTTGTCCTCGGGTGAGAGATGTCCGAGATGTCCCACACGGAACACCTTCTCTGCCATGTCTCCGCCATTAGGGCAAACCCAGATGCCATACTCATCCTTCAGTTTCAGGAAGATGTCGTAGGCCGACGCATGGAGCGGATGGAGCGGAGTGACAGCATTCGACATCGACTTCGACACGATGGTGAATGGCAAGTCCTTGATCTTGCTTCTGAAGTCTTCTGCCAACATTTTCATTCTGCGGTTCTCGCTCTCCACGCCTCCGTTGCGCTCTATCTCCTTCAGCCGGGCATTGATCTGCAACAATGTTCCGACTGCAGGTGTAAAGGGAGTCTGTCCACGCTCGCCATTCTTCAGGGCGTCCTTCAGGTCGAAGTACATCGACTTCACCTGGTTGGCTTCCACTCGCTTCTGAGCCTCAGCATCGAGAACGATAACCGATATGCCCGGAGGACAAGCCAGAGCTTTCTGCGAACCTGTTATCATCACGTTGACGCCCAATGCCTGCATGTCGAATGGATCGGCAAGGAACGAACTGATGGAGTCAACTGCCAAGAACATTTGGTTGCGATGACAGAAGTCGCTAATCATGTTTATGTCGTAGAGAACACCCGTTGAGGTTTCGTGCAGGTTGACAAGGAATCCAGTATAACCTTGTCCCTCATAGGCGCTCAGCTCTTCGGCTGTCAACGGATTGCCCGTCTCCAACTTGATTTCGGTATAAGGAATGTCGTGTATCTGGCACAGTTGAACGAAACGATGACCGAAGCTACCTCCGTTCACCACCAACAGCTTGTCGGCAGACGTGAAGCAATTCATCACCACAGCCTCCATCGAGGCAGTTCCCGAACCTGTGATAAACACCACGCGGGCATCGTCAGAAGCCTTGGCAAACTCCTTCATCAGCCGTTCGTTCTCCTTCATGGTTTCCGAGAACTCTGCTGTTCTGAAATATGGAACCTGCTCAGCACCGATGGCTCTAACCTCATCGCTTGCCATGACAGGTCCTACAGTAAAATTAAGCATATTTTATTTATCCTTTTTTGATTCTTCCAAATGTTTTGATGCTGGTATATTTACGCCAAAGGTTCAGCTTCCTCTTCTTCGGCACGCCGTGGCGACGGATGTAGTCCTCAGCACCAGCTATCATGCGCTCGCACACCCTGCCGTCCAGATAGGGATCGTAGTTGTCTACTATCCACTGGCGCTTGGCAATGGCCTCTGGATCAGTAAGTGCATGGTCGTAAGCAGCAATGAGCAGCGACGGCTCGGTGATGTTCTCCCAGTAGATGGCTTTCGAGATTGTGCCCAGCGTGATGACAGGACGCGAGAGCAAGAGGAACTCATAGATGGTGGACGACGTGTCGCTGATGAGCACATCAGACATGAGCTGATACTTGGTGACATTCTCGCCCTTGTCGATGAAGATGACATCATTCCTCTGCCTCGCCCAGTCGCGGTATTCGTCTACCCATTCCTGTCGGGTCAATGGATGAAACTTCATCAGCACCAAGGCGTTTCGCTCCTCTGCCAGTCTGCCGAGCTGTTCCTTGATGTAAGGCAGCGATGTAAGCTTGGGCGAGAAGGTGGGCGCATAGAGAATGATGGTTTTCTTGCCACTCTGGCTGAGCAACTGCTCACGCTCGGCATCATACTTATGCAGATTGGCCTTTATCCAGTCTTGCTTGGGCCATCCTGTCTCAAGCACCTCGAAGTCGCCATACTTCTTCGACAAAGCCTTAAAATGTGAAGTGAAATAAGGGCCCTGTGTAAAGTAGGTATCGAAATATCTGCGTATAATCCAGTGGTCTTTCTTCTCGGCAGCATAGCCATGAAACACCTGTATCTTGACTCCAGGCAGATAGTAGGGGACGATGTTTCCCGGCACGTAGATGGCATCGGGGGAGAAGTCGTAAACCTCCTGTATTGAGCCTGTCCACCTCACCTTATCGGCATACTCAAACTTGTCTATCTTGGGCTGATGAATGTACCACAGCACCTCGTGCGGCAAGTGGTTGGCTGTCACGTATTCCTGTATCGGGTTGAGAATGTCGATGGCATACTTGTTCTCACAAAACAGAACGATTCTCATATCTTTGCTTTTTCTTGTTGTTTACTTCTTTTTGTTGTTCTCGTTGGCATACACCAGTCGGTTTTGCGTCATTCGCTCCATGTACGACTGTATGATGGCTTTCACCTGACGCTCCATCTCCTGGCGCACCTTGGGTTCCTTGTCTGCCACGTTGTTCTTCAGCAACAGGTCGGTGCGGAAACGATACATAGCCTTGGTCTTCTGTCCGTCCCACTGCAACAGATAGTCACCCTTCACATACTGATAGAAACCATTGATGTAGTTGACAGCCCATGTGTCCTTGGCTGGCGTGGTGAGCAGGTCGATGCCGAAGCCCACATACTTCTTGTCGTAGCCCAAATAGCTCAGTACCGTAGGCATGATGTCTATCTGCTGGGCGATGGCATCGCGCATGCCAGGCTTAAATTCACCGCTCGGGTCGAAGAAGATGATAGGCGAGCAGAAACCACCTAAGTCGGTCTGATAGTATGCATGATCGCTCAAGTTGGTGTGGTCGGATGTGATCACGAAGAGCGTGTTCTTGTACCAAGGCATGGTCTTCGCCTTGTTGAAGAACTTCCGCAAGGCATTGTCGGTATAGCGAATACATTTGTGGATGACAATACCTTCCTCAGGAAAAACCTTCTTATACTCATCAGGTATGACATACGGATGATGGGAAGAGGCTGTAAAGAGAGCCGTCATGAAAGGCTGCTTCATCTCGCCCATTTTTGTGGCGTAAAACTGCATGAAAGGCTCGTCCCAAATTGCCCATGTGCCGTCGAAGTCCTTGTCACCGCCAAAACGCTTGTCTGCATTATATTCTGTACGACCGAAATAATCCGTAAAACCTGTGGTGCGGGCAAAAGCCTGAAAGCCCATCGAACCATTCTCGGCTCCGTGGAAGAAGGCAGAATAATAGCCCTCCTTCTTCAGTTCGCCAGCCAGTCCGCTCACATTGTTCATCGAAGCTGGTGTCAGGAAGAATGGTTCCACAAACATTGGAATGCTCGACAAGATACTGGGCATTCCGTCGATGCTCTTTCTACCATTGCAATATGAGTACAGATAAGTGGCACTATGCTGCATCAGCGAGTCAACAAAAGGTGTATAACCCTTATACTTGCCACCATCGAGCCACTTATTGAAGCCGCCAATATACTCTCGGCCGAAGCTTTCTATAATGATCACCACTACGTTTTTCTTGCGCTTCACCAGCGTATTAGAAGGATGATGAATAGGCGAATATATGGCATCAAGTTGCTTCTCTGTATAGTAGTTTGGCACCTCAAAGATCGGTTTATCAATAGTACGAATGAGCGAGAATGGAGTATTGAGCACGATAGCTGCCTCTTGCGGGCGCTCCACATACTGATTAGCATTGCTGATGGTAATAGGGCGAACGGCTGTAGTGAATCCACCTCGCATACCTGCAACACAGAAAGGCACAAAGACAACAAGACAAACTGTCTGTGCTGCATAGTATCTTGCCATAGGTTTCAGTCTGTAGGGACGCTTCACAGCCTCAGGACGCTCGCCCTTGGGCATGCGGTAGAAATACCACAGTGCAGCTATCAGCACCACGCCGATGAGCACTAAATACCAATGGCGCAAAAGCTCTACACCGAAGATGCTACCTAAGTTGTTCTCGTTCTTGAACTCAGAGAACACTGTTCCTGTGGTGCGACGGGTTGTGTACTGAAAATACACACAGTCGGTCAGATTGGCCACTATGCTCACGGCATTCACCACGACAAACACCCATTTGGCTACCTTCTGATACAGGGCACTCTCCTTGTAGTGGATGGGGAAAAGCATCAGGAGCGCATAGAGTGCGTTAGTATAAAGAATGGCTGAAGTGTCGAAGAACCAGCCGCCCACGAGCATCTCGCCAAAAGCCTGCCAGGTAAGCGAGTCGGAGAACATACTCCAGTTGACTGCCAGAAACACCAGGCGGCATATTTCATAAACGATGTATACAATCGCCATATTGATGACGAAACAGAGTGGCGAGGTAAACAAATTTCTCTTTAGTCTCACGTTTGTGTTATTTTAGCTGTTTATTACATGTTGTTACAGTTGGCAAAATTACTTAAAAATCATGTAATATACAAATAATTGGCTGCGTATTTTGACTTACCATCGCCATTTCACCTGTATTTCGACATCAGTCTGCGAGGAACCGTCTATCTGCTGCAGTCCTGACGAAATACAGTCGCGGTCGAAATACTTGGTACTGCCCACCTTGCAGAGGGCTACGAGATGACTGCCCACATCGGCGCGGGTTGTCAGCACAAGGCGCATGCCACGGCCGAAGAAACTGCCGAAATGTGTGCCGTAGAGCAGTGTGGGCTCGCTGGCATAGATGCGCGCAGCATAGTCGTCGGTACTGAAGTAGCCGGCCATACACGTCAGCCTCAGCCACCGCCATCGGTAGGCTGCTTGCTGGCTTGCCATCCATCCTCGGCTTGCAGCTTCGGGCTGGCGCACATAACTCATGTCGCACTGCGTCTTACAACTCCAACTTCTGCCCCCATACGTGGCATAAAGTCTGCCTCGCTGGGTCTGATTGTTCTGCTTGTCGCGATAACGGTAACGTGCACCTAACAAGGTTGAGCCCGATGGACGGAAGGTGATACTGAGCAAATTGTCCCAACTGTGCGTGCTGCCCGTGGTGCCAAACTTGGGCCAGGCGAAATAAGCCACATCAGTGTAAGCCGTCACGTTCCATCTGTCGGTAGGCGTCCAGCTGCCGCCCAGATACACGCCACTTTCGTCCTGCACACTGGTTCCGTCGGCAAAGGAACGGGCGTAAAGCGAATAGTAACGATAGGGATAAAAGCGCTGAAGAGCTACCAACGAGAAGCGGTTGGAGAAGACGTAGCTCATGGCGTTGACTGTGGCCACGACCCCACACGAGCCGGTTGCCGTCTCGCCTTGCACCACAAGCCGGGGCGAAACGTAGGAATAGTCTACACTCGCATTCCAGAATGCACTCCCTACAGGCGCAAAACGTTTGTACAACAACTTGCGGTTGGGCGTGAGGGGCAGCGAGAAAGAGTTGTAGAAACCTGTGGCTCCCACATGCAGAGCGCCCCTTCGATAACTCACATTGCCTCCTGCAAGAAAAGCCGACGCCACATCCTTCTTAGCCATCTCGGAGGCGGTGCGGTGCAGTCCTGAGGTGAGAATGGTCTGTATGCCTCCGTCCTTCAGTGTGGCGTCTATCTTGCGATACGACACAAAGCCTGTCACGTCGAGTCCGCGCACTACCGTCACCGTGGCAGCCGCGCCCTGCAGATAGTTGGCTGCATAGCGCGAGCTGTGCGCCCTGATCACATTGCTGTTGCGGCCCAGAGCCGAGAGTGTGGACAACTTGCCAAACGAGAAGTCGTTGTTGAGTATCAGTCCCATTCCCTCATGCAGCCTGTAGCGGCCCAAGGTGAGGTTTTTCAGCCTGCCCCAACCGCGTATCTGAAGATAAAAAGAATAGAAATCGTATCCAGCTCCGTTGCCTTTGCTCATGAAGGGTTCGCCAGCATCTTTCGAACCAGTGAAACCCATTTTCACTTTGTCGCTATAACGAAACTGATAGCGCAGCCAGTGCTTGAAACGACTCCCCATATAACTGCCGTCGGCATCGCCCTTGCGCTCATACAGGGGCACTTTCACCATGCCCATCAGCTCGTGCTTTCCATATTTAGCAATCTGGCGCAGAGAGGGGAAACTCCTTGTCTTCACCTCACCGACATAGACAAAGCACGTCAACAACTGGCGCTGAGCCCACGACATGCCGTTTATCATGGCAAGCTCGCCCAGGCTCTTCATCGCCCCATAGCGATAGATGTAAGCCTCGATGTCCTCTATCTGCTGGGCGGTGAGAAACGGCAGGCGCTGAAGGTCTTCCGTAGTGGCGGTATTGATGTTGATGGGGTGTTCTGCCAACTCGTTCAGCACGTCCTCATATTCCTCCCACGACTGGTCCTCAAAGTCCTCCACATCGCTCAGTTGATCCAGATATTGCTGCCACGGTGTCGCAGCAGTTATCTCCTTCTGAGCCAGGACCATGACCGGCATCAGACATACGAACAAAAGCCAAATTGTCCTCTTCGTCATCTCTTTGGGCTTTTAGGTTGATATGTAGATTGTCATTATTGCTTAGGTGTGTACGAGAATGCTCTGTACTCCGGACAAAGGTACTGTGAAATAATGAAAAAGAAGAAGAAAATGGCAAATATTTTTCTTTAAATGCAAAAATATCGTTACTTTTGCGCACAGAATAAGAAATCATGAAAATGAGAAGACTTTTACCCATACTGTTTCCAGCTATCCTCGCCGCACACTCCGCGCCTGCCTTGGCGCAGAGCGACGATACTTCCACGCCTCATCCCGAAGACAGGGAGGTGGACATGGATACACCTACCTTCGACCCCATGGTGAAGGTGGGAAAGGTGCTGATTGGCAAAGACAGCGTACAGTATGTTGAGGTCAACAAGGTGTACGTCTATCCGGAACCCGAGTTCAAGGATGCCAAACAGCGCATGGCTTACAACCGCCTGGTTTACAACATAAAGAAAGTTTTGCCCATCGCCAAGGAAGTAAGACAGATTATTCTGGAAACAGGAGCTTATCTGGAAACACTGCCCAACAAAAAGGCGAAAGACGAGCACATGAAACGAGTGGAAAAAGACATCAAGCGCGAATACACGCCACGCATGAAGAAACTCACCTACGCCCAGGGCAAACTCTGCATCAAACTGGTTTACCGCGAGTGTAACTCATCTTCCTATCAGCTGATACAGGCTTTTCTTGGTCCTATCCGTGCAGGCTTCTATCAGGCTTTTGCCGCCCTCTTTGGTGCCAGCCTCACCAAGAAATACGACCCCAACGGCGTAGACCGACTTACCGAACGTGTGGTAAGACAGGTGGAATCGGGACAGATCTGACTTTTCTATGTATGGAAAGGTCATATACTGTAACATCTTGAAAAGTTAGTCATTTTAGTCATTAGTCATTAGTCATTTTGACACTTTGGAATCGTGGTCCCCCGACTTGCTTTATTTTCTCTTAATGACTAATGACTAAAAAACAGAGAAGAAGATACTGAAATTCGGTCATTTTGTGTCATGGTCATTTTGTGTCATTTTCGTTTTTAAAGAGAAAAAGTGCTCTATATAACTGAGGTCTCTTAAGCCCCACGGGGGGCATCTATTATGACCAAGGGAGGTCACAATAGACGACCGGCGTCGGTCATCTATTAAGACCCAAAGGAGGCACAATACAGAGCTATGCAGCATGGTGAACAAATGCTACAATATCTCTGCTCAAGATGGGGCTTCCCAACATACGACGAGGAAACTATTCCTCGGTGTAAAGCACCTGAATGATGGTTTGACCCACAGCCTTGAGGGTGTTCTTGTCGAGATGAGCCATGTCGTCGTTCACGGTGTGCCAAGTAGGACCGAAACTGCTCTGCTGGCAGTCGGGATAATAGGGGATGATGTCGATGGTAGGAATCTTCGCCTTCTGGTTGACAGGAATGTGATCGTCGGTAATCATGCCTCCGTCGCTCTTGGGGAAGAAACTACCATAACCTGCCTGACGGGCTGCACGCCACACCTTATGGACTACCGAAGAAGCATACTGCATGGACATGCCCTCACGATAGAACTGAGCGCCCTGTCCGCCCACCATATCGAGCAGAATGCCGTAACGGGGCTGATAATCAGAAGGTTTGTTCTCGCTCCAGTATTGAGCGCCCAAAGCCCAGGAGTCGCCATCGTCCTGAACGTCAGCCCACTGTGGAGTTCCCCAGTCCTCAGTATCGAAGCACACAAAGTCGACTCCTATTTGTGAATTCAACTTTTTGTCGGCCTGCAACTGTCGGGCTATCTCCAACATCACGGCTATGCCGCTGGCTCCATCGTTGGCAGCCATGACCGGCTTGCGCCAGTTGGCACTGTCGGGATCATTGTCTGCCCATGGACGACTGTCCCAATGGGCACACAGAAGGATGCGTGTGGATGCCTGAGGATTGTAATGGGCTATGATGTTGGTGTTCTTTAGTATAGTGCCGTCGTAGCCCTTAAGATCGGCTTTCTGGGTTTCCACCTGACAGCCGAACTGACGGAACTTGCTGACGATCCATTCGCCACAACGCTCGTGCGCTTCGCTGTTCATTGTGCGCGGACCGAATTGACATTGCGCATCACAATAGGCGAAAGCGGAGTCGGCATTGAAAACTGGACCCACGGGATTGAGTTTCTCGGCCTCTTCCACCTCCTGCACGTCGGGCGACACACTATGGCTATTGGTATAGGTGTAAGCCCCGGCAGCAATGGCTGCCGCAGCAACAAAGCCCAATATGATTTTCATCTTTTTTGTCATCGTTTAATATTTTCTTCTCTTACAACGTTCTACTTTCTTCATTCTTCACTTAACACTCTCCTGTACCTGCCGCATGACACGAAGCCAGTTGCCGCCCCAAATCTTGGCAATGTCTGTTTCGCTGTACTTGCGGCGCAACAGCTGCTGGGTGAAGAGAATGAGCTCTGAGGAATCGGCAAGTCCGCGAATGCCTCCATCACCGTCAAAGTCGGTTCCCAAGCCCACGTGATCGATTCCCACGATGCTGACGGCATGCTCCAGATGGGCAATGGCGTCGAGAATGTCGGCCTCGCCATCCTTGCGCAGGAAACCATGATAGAGCGTAACTTGTGCCACACCTCCACGGGCTGCCAATGCACGAAGCTGATCGTCGGTAAGATTACGTGGAACATCGCAGAGAGCACGGCAACTGCTGTGACTGCACACGATAGGTGTGCTGCTTATCTGCAGAGCATCGTAGAAACTCTTCTCGGAGGCATGACTCAGGTCGACCATGAGGCCCAGACGGTTCATCTCGCGAATAACCTGCTCGCCAAAGTCGCTTACTCCATGATGGGTGTTGCTGCCACGGGCACTGTCACAAATATCATTGTCGCCGTTGTGGCAAAGTGTGATATAGACGATGCCTCGCTGGGCAAAATGCTCCACATTGGCAAGGTCGTGATGAATTGCCAAACCGTTCTCTATGCCGAGCATGATGCTCTTGCGACCAGACTGCTTGTTGGCATACAATTGGGCTGGAGTGCGGGCAAACGCCAGATAATCGGAATTCTGAGCCACGATGTCGCCTATCTTGTCGAAGATGAGGTCGGCATACTGCACAGGCGTCTCTACATCAAACTCCACCTTGCTGCTGAAACTCTCACCGGGCTTGGGTTGCGGCAGATAAGCCACCATCGTAGTGGCGTCCTGCCGACCGTCGGTCATCTTGTGAAGGTCGACAAGGATGCGAGAGTCGCGATGGTCGAACCGGACACCCTGAGGAAAGAACATCGGAGTGTCGCAATGGGTGTCGAGAGTAAGATTGCGGGCATGAAACTGCTTGGCAGCATAGAACTCGTCTGCCCTTTCTACCAGCCAACGGAAGATTTTCTGACCTTCCGCCTCGAGCCATTCTGGATGCCATTGCACACCGAGAATCGACTTGTACTCGCTGCTCTCTATGGCCTCGATGATGTTGTCGGCAGAACGGGCAATGACACGGAAGCGCTTGCCGGGCTGGCTCACAGCCTGATGATGAAACGAATTGACCATGATGCGCTCACTGCCATATATATTATATAAGGTAGAGTCCTTGACCAAGCAGACGCTGTGGGTAGGCTCCGAACGGTCGGCATCCTGGCTGTGCTTCACCTGCTGTTCTATATCTTGTTCCACCTTTCCGCCAAGGGCTATCGCCAAGGTCTGTATGCCACGACAGATGCCCAACATAGGAATCTGACGATTGAAGGCAAGGCGAACGAGCAAGAGTTCGGCAAGATCGCGCTCACGATTGATGTTGTGCAGACGGGGCGAAGGCTCCTCGCCCATCCACAAAGGGTTATGGTCGCCACCGCCCGTCAGAATGAGTCCGTCCAACTGCTGGAGGGTATTGATGATGACGGCTGTGTCGGCCACTGGAGGAACGATGACCGGAACTCCGCCAGCCTCGACCACCTGCTTGTAATAACGTTCACGAAGCGTAGCGTCGATGCCCTCGTAATTGGCAGTAAGGCCTATGAGGGGACGATGCTTCGCTTCGGGAAAGGCGGAGTACACACCCTGCAGGTGCGACTCCAAATCAAAGTTTTCCATTTATTCGTCTTCCAAAATAACAGGTATCTCACGCTTGATGCTCTGCTCCAGAGAGATGAGAGTCTCGGTGGAAACGACACCAGGGATGGCCTGCAACTTATTGTTGAGCAAATCCATGAGCTGCTCGTTATCGCGGGCATAGAGCTTAAGAAGCATGGTATAGGAACCAGTGGTGAAATGGCACTCCACGATTTCGGGGATGTTGAGCAGACGCTCCACCACCTTCTTGTACATGTTGCCTCGCTCGAGGTTGATACCGACATAGGTGCAGGTGGAATAACCCAAGCTCTTGGGGTTGACATCGAAACCGCTGCCGGTAATGTAACCATCCTCCACCAAGTGCTGCACACGCTGATGAATGGCTGCACGCGACACACCACACTCTGCTGCTACGTCCTTGAAAGGTATGCGGGCATTCTTAGACAAGATGCCCAGGATTTTTCTGTCAAGATTATCAATTTTATCCATTCTTTATGTTTTTAATGTCGTTATTTCATCTTTGTGGCCATGATAATACAATATGGTCCAAGCACTTCTTACAATTTTTATTTATTCAGTTTCCAGGTTACACCATCCTTGGTGTCCTTCACCTCGAAACCTGCCTCAGCAAGGGCATCGCGAATCTGGTCGCTGGTAGCCCAGTCTTTGTCAGCCTTGGCCTTGGCACGCAGGTTGAGCACCATGTCGACAACCTTGCCGTAAGCTTCCTCACGGGCATCGTTGTTGGCTCCCTTCTCGCTCTTCAGTCCCAGAAGGTCGAAGGTGAAAAGACGCATGGTGTCAGAAAGTTCCTTCAAGTCATCGGCAGAGATATTGGCCTTATGGTCAAGGGCGGTATTGATGACATGACATGCCTCGAAGAGATAACTGATGACAAGCTGTGTCTGGAAGTCGTCGTTCATCGCATCATAGCAACGCTGGCGCAACTCGCCCACAAACTTCTTCACCTGCTCGTCGCTCTGCTTGGCTACAGGCACACGCTCAAGGTCGTTCAAGCCATTCATCAAGCGCTCCAGTCCTTTCTGACTTGCCTTCAGGGCATCGTTGGAGAAATCGACGGTGCTGCGATAGTGGGCTGAGAGGATGAAGAAACGGATGGTCATAGGCGAATAAGCCTGCTCCAGACTCTTATGGGCGCCAGTGAAGAACTGCTCAAGCGTAATGAAGTTGCCGAGGCTCTTGCCCATCTTCTGTCCGTTGATGGTAATCATGTTGTTGTGCATCCAGTAGTGAACCATCTGGTCGCCCTGCGAAGCCACAGCCTGCGCTATCTCGCACTCATGATGAGGGAAGATGAGGTCCATGCCGCCTCCGTGAATATCGAAATGGCTGCCCAGATATTTTCTGCCCATAGCAGTACACTCGCAGTGCCAGCCGGGGAAACCATCGCTCCAAGGACTTGGCCAGCGCATGATGTGCTCGGGCGAAGCCTTCTTCCAAAGGGCAAAGTCGGCCTGATTTTTCTTCTCGCCGATACCGGCAAGCTCACGGCTCTCGTTGATGACATTCTCTAAGTTGCGGCCCGAAAGAATGCCATACTTATGGTCTTTGTTATACTTCTCTATATCGAAATAGATAGAGCCATTGCTCTCGTAGGCATAACCGTTGTCGAGAATCTCCTGCACCAGCTTCTCCTGCTCGATGATATGACCCGTGGCATGAGGCTCAATGCTTGGAGGAAGTACATTGAGTGCCTCCATCGCATCGTGATAGCGGTTGGTGTAGTACTGGGCTATCTCCATTGGCTCCAACTGCTCCAGTCGTGCCTTCTTCTCTATCTTGTCGTCGCCCTCATCGGCATCGTGCTCCAGGTGTCCCACATCGGTAATGTTGCGCACATAGCGCACCTTGTATCCCAAATGCTTGAGATAACGAAAAAGAATATCGAAAGTAATGGCAGGACGCGCATGACCAAGATGCGGGTCGCCATACACAGTGGGGCCACAAACGTACATGCCTACATTGGGGGCATGAAGCGGTGTAAATCTCTCCTTTGTGCGGGTGAGGGTGTTATAGATCAATAGTTTCTGTTCCATATTTTATAACGCTTTTTCTTTTTTGTTTATTATGTTGCAAAGTTAGTGTTTTTTTTCGATTAATCAGTCAATTTGCTAACAAAATGTTGCTATAATCGTTAAAATCTTCTTAAACTGCCATAAAATACTCACCTAATGATAGTTTATCGCAAAAAGAATTAAAGCAATAAAGTTATAGGGAATGAAGCATACAATGACAACATTGCAGCACTTATTTTTGCATAAAGTAGAAAATAATCGTATATATATACAATAAAGATAACTAAATAACCTTTTATTTGCATAAAACTAACAAAAAGTTATTTTGTTTTAAAAGATTTGTGTAACTTTGCAACCCAAACATCAAAGATTTAAACATAAAGAAAAAATGGCATACACAAGGCTGACAGCTGCCGAAGCAGCAGCTATGATCAAGGATCAAGACAACATCGGACTGAGTGGATTTACACCTAACGGCGTACCAAAGGCTACTTTCCGAGAACTCTCTAAGAGAGCCATCGCCGAACACGAGGCTGGACGCCCGTTCCAGGTGGGAATCCTGACTGGTGCCTCTACATCGCAGAGCATCGAAGGCGACATGGCTGCAGCCAACGCCATCAAGTTCCGTGCGCCATTTTCGACCAATAAAGACTTCCGCACGCATACCAACATGGGCGAGATAGACTATGAGGATATGCACTTAGGGCACATGGCTGAGCGTCTGCGCCGCGGCTTCTATGGAGAAATAGACCTTGCCATCATCGAGGTTTCCGACCTGGAGGAGGGCGAAACTACCTGCAAGGCTTTCCTCACATCGGCTGGCGGCATCGTGCCCACCATCGTGCGTCTCGCCAAAAAGGTGCTCATCGAGAAGAATTCATTCCATAGCCCTGCATCTCGATTTCTGCACGACGTGTATGAAATTGCAGAATGCCCATTCCGCAAACCTATTCCAATACTGAATGTAGGCGACAGAATAGGAAAAGAGTATGTAGAAATAGACGCAAGAAAGATTGTGGGAGTGGTGGAATGCAATATTCCGGAAGAGGCACGAGCCTTCAAACCTCTCGACCCTGTGACAGAACAGATGGGACACAACGTTGCCGACTTCCTGGTATCAGACCTGAAAAAGGGACATATTCCTCCACAGTTCCTGCCGCTGCAGAGCGGTGTGGGAGTCACTTCGAATGCTGTTCTGGAGGCATTAGGACAAAATCCGAACGTGCCGGTATTCAGCGTTTACACCGAGGTGGTACAGGATGCGGTGGTGAAATACATGCGTGAGGGAAGAATCAAGGACGCTTCATGCTCGTCGCTCACCGTAACCAACGATACATTGAAAGAAGTGTACGACGACATCGACTACTTCAAACAGCACCTCACCATCCGGCAGAGCGAGATAAGCAACTCGCCAGAGGTGATTCGCCGACTGGGAGTCATCGCCATGAACACCGCCATAGAATGCGACATTTATGGCAACGAGAACTCAAGCCACATCTGTGGAAGCAAGTTGATGAACGGAATAGGAGGAAGCTGCGACTACGAACGAAACGGATTCATATCGATCTTCACCACACAGAGCACCACCAAGAACGGCTGCATCTCAGCCATTGTGCCTATGTGCAGCCATGTGGACAGCACGGAGCACGATGTGGACGTCATTGTGACTGAACAGGGCGTTGCTGACCTGCGAGGAAAGGGTCCGCTGCGCAGAGCTAAAGAGATTATCGAGAATTGTGCTCATCCCGACTACCGACCCATGCTGCGCGAATACCTGAAGCTGGCAGAGAAGGGACACGAACCTCAGAGCATGAGGGCTGCGCTCGCCATGCACGACACCTTCCTGAAGAAGGGCGATATGCGACTCACCGACTTCGGGGAATATCTGAAATAAAACAGACAAAACAGATGATGAAGATTTAAACAAAAAGAGCTTGATGAGCGGACCGATATCGGCCATTCATCAAGCTCTTTGCTTTATGCTTCTGTTTCTACAGAATTCTCTTAGTGAGGAATTTAAGCCGTCACTTAGTTTACTTTCTTCTCTTGGCAACAGCCTTCTTGGCTGGAGTCAATTTCTTGGCAGAAACAACTTTCTTGGCTGCAGCTGTCTTGTCGCTCACTTCTGTGGCTGGCTGAGCTTCCTTAACCTCTGGCTTTACGATGCTTACCAACTCAAGGTCGAACACCAAAGTAGAATAAGGAGGAATCTGACCAGCACCACGCTCGCCATAAGCCAACTCCTGAGGAATGTAAATTTCCCACTTACTGCCTACAGGCATCATCGTCAAGGCTTCAGTCCAGCCCTTGATAAGACGGCCGGCATTAAACTTGTCTGTCTTGGCGCCATGATGCTTGGAAGTGGCATCAAACACAGTGCCGTCGAGCATACGACCCTCATAGATGACCTCTACCTCATCGCTCGCCTTAGGGACTTCGCCATTGCCTTCCTTCAGCACCTTGTACTGCAAACCGCTTGGAGTAACCTTCACGCCTTCTTTCTTGGCATTCTCTGCCAACCAACGCTTGCCGGCACCCATCAGCACATCTTCTGTATACTCAGCTGCCTTGGCAGGAGTAAAGAAAGTGGTGTCCTTAGAAAGTGTGGCAACAAAACCCTGGTTGAACAAGTCGGCAACAATAGAATCCTTGCTCGACTTAAACTCCTTCTGTGTAGCAGGAAGAATACGGTTCTTCGCCATCTGGGCAATGAGAATACCTGCAGCATAAGCCACATCCTGAGGAGTATTGCCACGCTGGAAAGCCTCGCTGTAACCCTTCACAAAATCGCTCATATAGGCTGTATCAACCTGATAAGCCTGCTGAAGATAAGGTATCAAACCCTGATTGCTTGCTTTCATTCCGGCAGCATAGCTCAACGAGTCGGAAACTGAAGCCAACACTACTGCAGACGCGGCTGGCTTCTTGGCCTTGTCCTTTTTCTTACCCTTGCCTGCAGCACTCGCCGTAAACAAAGAAGCACTCGCCACGAGGACGAGCGCTGTCATTATCATTTTATTCATATTTCTCGAAAGTCCTCTTTATTATTGAGTCTCTTAAAGGATATTACTTGGCACCAAGTGAAACCAACTCTATCTTGAAGATAAGAGCAGAGAATGGCTTAATCTGAGCCTGCTCACGCTCGCCGTAAGCCAACTCCTGAGGAATGTAAACCTCCCAAACTGAACCTACAGGCATGCGAACCAAAGCCTCTGTCCAGCCCTTGATAACCTGATTGGCACGAAGGGTAACAGCATCGCCACGCTTATAAGAAGAATCGAATACCTTTCCATCGATGGTCTTGCCCTCATAATTTACCTTTACCAAAGAAGTGTCCTTAGGCATTGGACCATTTCCCTCCTTGATTACCTTGTACTGAAGACCTGAAGGAAGTGTTACCACACCCGGCTTCTTCTTGTTGGCAGCGAGGAATTTCTCACCAGCCTGCTTGTTAGGACCATACTGCTTCTCCATAGCCTTAGCCTTGATAGCCATCATCTTGGCCTGAGCCACCTGCTGAGCCTGTTCTACTGTCATCAAGCCCTTCTTGCCTGTAGTACCGGTGATGAAACCAGCCATGAAGTTCTTCAAAGAGATTGTCTGGGTTGAGTCATTGCCAAACACTTCGTGGTTAATACCCTTTACCATCTGGTTGCTAATCTGCTGACCAATCTGAATACCAGCATAGTAAGCTGCCTTCTTCTTGTCGTCGCCAGCATTGGCACCATCATTCAGACCCTTGATAAAATCGTCCATGTAAGCTGTATCCACGCCCATGCGTTCTACCAAGAACTCCTTCAAGCCCTGAGTTTGAGACATACCCATGGCATAACTCATTGTGTCGACATCGTTCTTGAGGTCTGCCTTAGGAGTTGAGTTGCCGCAAGCTACAAATGTAGCTGCTGCACAAGCCACAACGGCTCCGAAAAATAACTTTTTCATTGTTTTCTTTATGTTTAAATCTTAATTCTCGTTTACTTTACTGCTACAAGCTCTACATCAAAAATCAATGCTGAGAATGGAGGAATAGCAGCACCTGCGCCACGCTCGCCATAACCCAACTGATAAGGAATGAAGAAGCGGTACTTGGCACCCTCGGTCATGAGCTGAAGGCCCTCGGTCCAACCTGCGATAACCTGATTCAATGGGAAGGTGGCAGTCTGACCACGGTCATAAGAGCTGTCAAACTTGGTTCCGTCAATGAGAGTTCCCTCATAGTGGCACTCCACCTGATCGGTAGCCTTAGGAGCCTTGCCGTTTCCTTCACGCAAAACCTGATATTGCAAACCACTCTTGGTGGTGATGATGCCTTCCTTCTTACCATTCTCGGCGAGGAACTTTTCACCAGCTTCCTTGGCTACTTTGCCCTTCTCGGCTGCTGCAGCCTGAGCCTTAGCCTCCTGAGCGGCGAAGAAATTCTGAACCAACTCCTGTGCTTCCTGCTCGCTAATCTGCAACTTGCCAGCAATGGCGTCCTTGACCGCCTGAGCAAAATCATCGATGTTTAATGTCTCTGCACCCATCGATGCCAACTGGCGACCAATGCCAATACCCAAAGCGTAACTTACTTTGTCCATAAATCTATCTATAAAAGTTTTTTGTTATTAATATTCTTATTTTACTTTAAAACGAGTGCAAAGATAACATTTTTCTTACTCATAACGATGCTATTTGCAGAAAAATTGCTATTTTTGTGCATTCTTAATAAAAGATTTATGAAGAAACTCGTATTTTTAACAGGTGCCGGCATGTCGGTGGAAAGCGGATTCAAGACTTTCCGGGGCAATGATGGATTGTGGGAGAACTATCCTGTGGAACAGATAGCCACCCACGAAGGCTGGGAGGCCGACCCAACCTTAGTGACCAACTTCTATAATATGCTGCGCAAGAAACTGTACGCAGCAAAGCCCAACGAGGGACATAAGCTCATCAAGGAGCTGGAGAATAACTTCGAGGTGACCGTGATTACGCAGAACGTGGACAACCTGCACGAGAAGGCTGGCTCAAGCCATGTCATACATCTGCATGGAGAGCTGAGTAAGGTTTGTTCTGCACAAAATCCATACGATCCTCGATATATTCAGGAACTGCCCGAAGACAACTGCGAAATCAAACCTGGCACACTGGCTGGAGACGGAAGTCTGCTGCGACCCTTCATTGTCTTTTTCGGAGAGAGCGTGCCAATGATAGAACCTGCAGCCAAAGCTGTACAGCAAGCAGACATTTTCGTCATCATCGGAACTTCGCTCAATGTCTATCCTGCTGCGGGATTGATTTCATACACCAAGCCCAACATACCGATCTACTTGATTGACCCAGGCGCTGTCAGCACAAACGGATACTACAAGATTGAGCATATCATGAAGGGGGCTTCCGAAGGAATGAAAGATTTAAAGGACATATTGCTGAAATAGTGACAACAAAACTACTTTGAGCATCAGTTCCTAAAACTCTATACCTTAAACATCCCCCTAATTATTAAAACAACCCCCTTAACTATTAAAATAAGAAAAACTATGGGAAAAGGAAAAAAAGGAGGCAAAAGAATGAACAAGGCACAGCTTACTGAGAAGCTGCACGATTTCTTTGCCAGTCAGCCAGGCGTCACTCTCAGTTTCAAGGAAATTTTCCGTGCCCTGCATCTTGATACACATCCTCTGAAGATGTTGGCTATCGACATCATGGAGGAAATGGCATGGGACGATTATCTCGCCAAAGTAAGTGACAACTCATACAGGCTCAACCAGAGCATTCAGGTCATGGAGGGAAAGTTTGTGCGAAAACCAAATGGTAAGAACTCAGTAATACCTGAAGGAAGCGAGAAACCGATCTTTGTGTCGGAACGAAACTCAATGGGTGCTCTCAGCGGCGACATGGTGGAATTTACGTTCCTCGCACGACGCAAGAACCACATCAAGGAGGCACAGGTCAACAGAATCATAGAACGTGCCAAGGACAGCTTCGTGGGACGACTGAAAGTAGATAAGGATATCGCTTATCTGGTAACACCAAGTGATGTGTTTGCTCACAACATCATCATTCCTAAACGAAAGTTGAAAGGTGGAAAAACTGACGACAAGGCTGTGGTACGCATCATAGAATGGCCAGACGGAGAAAACAAAAGCCCCATCGGAGAAGTGGTGGATGTGCTGGGACAGAAGGGCGACAACGATGTGGAGATGAACTCTATCTTAGCCCAATACGGATTGCCATACAAGTATCCTAAAAACGTAGAGGATGCTGCCAACAAAATTACTGGCGAAATCACAGAGCAAGATTATAAGGAAAGAGAAGACTTCAGGGATGTGTTCACTTGCACAATAGACCCTAAGGACGCAAAAGACTTCGACGACGCACTCAGTATACAGAAACTGGGCAACGGAAACTGGCAGGTGGGTGTGCACATTGCTGACGTTTCACACTACGTCACAGAAGGAAGTATCATAGACAAGGAAGCTGTGAAGCGTGCCACATCTGTCTATCTCGTTGACCGCACCATCCCTATGTTGCCAGAACGACTCTGCAACTTCATCTGCTCTCTGCGACCCGACGAGGAGAAACTGGCTTACAGTGTTATCTTCGAACTCGACAATAATGCAGAAGTAAAGAACTCCCGAATCGTTCATACTGTCATCAAGAGTAACCGACGCTATAAATATGAAGAGGTTCAGGAATTACTGGAAGCCAATGGAGTTGTCGACGGAACTGGAGAACCGGCACCAGCAGAAACCAAGCAACATCCTTATCAGGGAGAAAATGCGCTGCAGCTCATCACACTCGACAGACTAGCTAAGAAACTCCGTGCAGCACGATTCAAGAACGGAGCCGTGAAGTTCGACCGCGAGGAATTGCACTTCGATGTTGACGAAAAGGGAAAACCTATAAGCTGCTATTTCAAACGCTCTAAGGATGCCAACAAACTCGTAGAGGAATTCATGCTCCTTGCCAACCGCACAGTGGCAGAAAGCATCGGAAAGACAAAGAAAGGCAAGAAGTCTAAAACCCTGCCTTACCGTATACACGACAATCCGGATCCACAGAAACTGGAAACACTGCGCGAGTTTGTCGTAAAGTTCGGCTATAAGATGAAAACGGAAGGAACAAAGGGAGCCACGGCAAAGAGCCTGAACAAACTGATGGCCGACTGTGAGGGGAAACCCGAAAACAACCTTATTCAGATGGTTGCTCTGCGAGCCATGATGAAGGCAAAATACTCAGTACACAACATCGGACACTTTGGTTTGGCTTTTGAGTATTACACACACTTTACTTCTCCAATACGCCGTTATCCCGACACGATGGTGCATCGTTTACTGACCAAGTATGCTGCTGGTGGAAGAAGCGCCAACGAGAAGCATTACGAAGAACTCTGCGAACATTGCTCTGAAATAGAACAGATTGCACAGAATGCGGAACGAGACAGCATCAAATACAAAATGGTAGAATTTATGGGCGATAAGCTCGGAGAGGAATTTGATGCCCACATTAGTGGAATAACAAGCTATGGTATCTATGCAACAATAGACGAAAACCACTGCGAAGGTATGATTCCTATGCGAGACATCGCAGACGACTATTACGACTTCGACGAAAGAAACTTCTGCCTGGTAGGGCGTCGCCATCACAATAAATATCAGTTAGGTGATGAAATCCGCATCAAGGTGGCTCAAGCCAACCTCGAAAAGAAACAACTCGACTTCACTCTGGCTGGAGATTCTGCTCCTGTTCGCAAAGAAAAGCCTTCTACAAGCACTTCTGCTAAGAAAGCAAGAAAGTCTAAGCAAAAGACAAGAAATCACCATAGAGGTAAATAAAACGGCGTTTTTCTTAACAACAAGCAAATCATCATAAGGGTGACTCTGAAACAAGGGTCACCCTTTTATTATGCAAATACCATTCAGATTTATTATATATTCCCAAAAAACAAACGACGCAGCAATAAACAAGACGATTGGGCTGCAATGACAAATAAAAGCAAAAGCTGTTCAAGTATAAAAAGGTGAAGGAGTAACCTATTTCTATAACAACGTGTATATAGGAATTGCAGGAAATATCGGAAGCGGTAAGACCACGCTCACCAAGATGTTGGCAAAAATATATAATTGGTCTCCTCGTTTCGAGCCGGTAGAACACAATCCTTACCTCGACGATTTCTATGGCGATATGTCGAGATGGTCGTTCATACGAGCAACCCATTCGTCTATACTATCTAACCGGTCTCAACAACAGATATGAAGACTGGATAAAAGACTACAAGGGTAAACTCATCATCGTCGATGACGACACTCTGAAGTTTGAATCAGATCCCGAAGCCTTCCGTTATATCACCGACAAGATTGATGCCACACTCTTCGGATTCTTTAAATAAAACTAAAAAGGTAAAACATTGCTTACTCTTTTACCTTTTTAGTTTTTCCCCCTTATGTAGATTCTCTTATTACAGTTTCACCTCTCAATGCTATTTCCTCAGTCTTCTTATTACTATCTGTAATATGCTCCATTAGCAATCGGCAACTTTCTTGTGCCATCTTTCCAATAGGCTGTTCTACAGCCGTTAGTTGTGGATGAACTAAGGTTGCTAGAGCTGTACCCGACATACAGCAGAGTGCTACGTCATTCGGAATTCGTAATCCTTGCTTTTGTATTTCGCTCTTAGCTCCCAACACGGCAGTCTCCGTGAAACCAAATACTGCATCAAAAGGCACATTTTGCTGTAAGTACTGCTTCATCACCCAACTGCCTTCCTCTGCTGACAAAGCTGGGACAAAACATCTTGAGGTTGATACTCTACATGAAACTTTTCCAGCGCATCACGATATCCACTCAATCGTTCATAACTATTTCGGATATAGGCAGGTCCTGGAATATGAATAATATGTTTGTAGCCCTTACGCAGCAAAGCTTCAACCATGAAAAATGCCATGATATAATCATCCATGCGCACCTGCGAAGCTTTCACCTTCTCTACAGTTCTGTCGAAAAACACCATAGGTATACCATTTTCTATAACCTTATTATATAAATCTATATTATATTCTTTATCGCAAGCACTAATCAGAATACCATCAACCCTTAGTTGTTCCATCATCTGTATATTTTCACGCTCTTGCTCTGGATTTTCATTTGATATGGCAATCATCACCTTATAACCTTGATTACGCAAAATAGTTTGAGCTTCATTGATGAAGGTCATATAGAAGCTTGTGATGATTTCTGGAATGATGATTCCTATGTTGTGTGTGCTTTGCTGTCGAAGGTGTACAGCCAAATCGTTGCGATGATATCCCATTTGCTCGGCTGTTTCCATTATCTTCTGTAAGGTTTCTGCCTTCACATTGCCAGTATCTCCCGAAAGTGCACGAGAAACCGTAGACTTGGAAATACCCAATTCTCTTGCAATATCCTTTATAGTTACATATTTTGCCATGTCTTTTTTTGTTTTTTGGTAAATATGCGTGTAAAGATACTTATTTTTAATTAAAGCAACAATAAATTATATAGATTTTTTTGGGAACGGTTGCATAAAATGGGAACGGTTGCGGGAACGGTTGCGAAAATATATTCGTTTTTTATATTTATTTTCTTGCTAAATAGTTCTAACTTTACAGCGTGAAAAGGAAAAATAATTTATCCAATTAGATCTTTTTCTCATAGTATAAACAATAAATAACTAAAAATAATAACTATAAAACCAAAGTAGATAAATATGGAACAAGATTCTACATTTAAAGCGAATAGTGATCAAGCAAACAATTCGCAAAATAGTTACTCGCAAGTCAGCAACTCTCCATTAGACCATTCACAGAGAAAGGTTTCTTTAATCAGTAAGCTTGCCTATGGTATGGGGGATGTAGGCTGCAACTTTAGTTGGATGTTTGTAGGTAACTTCCTCATGATATTCTATACCGACGTATTTGGAATCAGTATGAGTGCAGTGGCTACCTTGATGCTTGCATCCCGATTTTGGGACGCCATCAACGACCCCATCATCGGCACACTTACCGATAAAACCCATACACGATGGGGACGATTCCGCCCATGGCTGCTCTTCGGAGCTCCTATCACGGCACTGGTACTGATACTCACCTTCTGGGCACATCCGGAATGGAGTCAGACAGCCAAGATTATATATATGGCAGTAACCTACTGCATTCTGGTACTGGGATATACCTGCGTGAACCTGCCTTACGGCACACTCTGCGGAGCCATGACGCAAGATATCGATGAGAGAGCCAAGCTCAATACCTGCCGTTCAGTAAGCGCCATGATGGCAATCGGTGTTATCAATATCGTAACAATTCCGCTCATTAGCTGGTTTGGTGCTGGTGATGCCAAATATGGTTATCTATCAGTAGCGGTTCTCTATGGTATCATCTTTGCAGCTTGCCATTTGTTTTGCTTCCATAAGACAAAAGAGGTAGTTGAAATACCTGTAGGCCAGAAACTTCAATTAAGTGTACAACTTCGTTCTGTGTTGAAGAATAAACCATATCTTCTCGCTCTATTAGGACAGTTGTTCTTCGGTTTTATTCACTATGGGCGCAATGCTGATATGCTCTACTATTTCACTTATGTGGAAGGTTCGGCAACACTTTTTTCCTACTATTCAATGGCCATCATTGTGCCAAGCGTAATTGGTGCAGCATGCTTCCCTATGGTATTTAGAAAGACTGGTAACAAAGGTTTAGCGGCTGCATTCTTTGCCTTTCTTACAGGCATTACAATGATAGGCCTGTACTTCTTCAGCCCTAACGGCAGCGCTATTATGTTTTATTTGTTCTCTGCATTATCATGGTTTTTCTTCTCGGGTTTCAACACAGCCATTTATGCCATTATTCCCGATTGTGTGGAGTATGGTGAGTGGAAGACGGGCATAAGAAACGATGGATTTCAGTATGCTTTCATCTCGTTAGGCAACAAGATAGGAATGGCACTTGGTACATCGCTTTTCGCCATCGCACTTGGTAGTGCCGGATACGTAAGCAATGCTGCACAAAACCCTGACGTGCTAAGCATAATACACCATGCCTTCAGTACAATTCCTGGAGTGGGATTATCACCGCAGGCTGCCTCTGCTTCTACAAGCTCAATAAGAAGCAATACAAGCAAATTATGATTGATTTAGAGAATAAGAATAAATAAAGTAATGAGTCTTTTTTAAAAATGAACTCTGCAAAGAAATTAAGATAAACAGGGATCTTTTATCCTATTAACATAACAAAAAACAAATTTAAAACATTACAATTATGAGACAGGCTATATTGGTAGAACCAAAGCATATCGAATTCAAGGAAGTAGCAGAACCAAAGGCAGCAGACTTAACTGCTCATCAGGTTCTCGTCAACATCAAGCGCATCGGCATCTGCGGTAGCGAGATTCACTCTTACCACGGTCTTCACCCAGCCACCTTCTACCCAGTGGTTCAGGGACATGAGTACTCAGGAGTGGTTATGGCTGTAGGCAGCGAAGTTACCGTCTGCAAGCCTGGCGACCATATCACCGCTCGCCCACAGTTGGTTTGCGGCAAGTGCAACCCTTGCAAGCGCGGACAGTATAATGTTTGTGAGCACCTGCGTGTTCAGGCTTTCCAGGCAGATGGTGTAGCACAGGATTTCTTTGTTGTAGATGACGACCGCGTGGCTAAGTTGCCGGAAGGCATGAGCCTCGACTATGGTGCCATGATTGAGCCTTCAGCCGTTGGTGCCCATGCCAGCAACCGCACCGATGTGAAGGGTAAGAATGTAGTAGTGAGCGGTGCAGGAACCATCGGCAACCTCATAGCCCAGTTCTGCGTTGCCCGTGGCGCCAAGAATGTACTCATTACCGATGTAAGCGACCTCCGCCTGGCTAAGGCTCGCGAATGCGGCATCAAGCATACTCTAAACATCACCAAGAAAACTTTGAAGGAGGCAGCCCAGGAACTCTTCGGTGAGGAAGGCTATCAGGTAGGTTTTGAAGTAGCAGGTGTAGAAGTTTCCATCCGTTCGCTGATGGAGACCATCGAGAAAGGTAGCGACATCGTGGTTGTGGCTGTCTTTGCCAAGGACCCAGCTCTCAGCATGTTCTATCTTGGCGAGCATGAGTTGAGACTCATCGGGTCAATGATGTATCGTCACGAAGATTATCTCACAGCCATCGATTACGTAAGCAAGGGCATCGTCAACCTCAAGCCACTCGTAAGCAACCGTTTCGCCTTCGAGGAATACGATGATGCCTACAAGTTTATCGACACTCATCGCGAAACCAGCATGAAGGTTATCATCGATTTCGAACAGAAACCTGGAGAAAAGAAGTAAATACGAAGCGATCTTCAATGTGTTTCCGGAAGAATTTTTCTGCATTTTTAAGTTAGGTTTAAAAATTGTTTTATAATTCAACCATGAAAAGAATTGTAGTTATTGTTTTGATGATGGCTGCTTGCTTGGGAAATGCCCAAGCACAGCTTCATCTGAAAGCCAACGTTCAGAACAATCATCTGTGGCGTGGTATGGAAGTTTCCGACGGCATCGTTCTCTTAACGGACTTGAGTTATACGATGGTAAACAACCACGTTACCATAGGACTTTGGGGCGGTTGCAATTCAGAAGGCTCATATAAGGAGTTTAATCATTATCTGAACCTTAAGGCTGGTGGTTGGTCTTTTGCCTTATGGGATACTTACAACTTCTCTCCTAATGCTACATACAATAATAAGGAGTATTGGAACTATTCTGCCCATACTACAGGTAGGTTCCTCGATGCTACTTTGAGCTATCGATTTCAGGAAGAGAAGTTTCCGCTGCTCCTGAACTGGTCAACAGTAGTCTTCGGACGTGACCGCAACAGCGACAACACCGAGCAGAAATATTCCACCTTCGTTTATGCAGAATATCCTTTCTATCAGAAAGACGGCTGGAAAGTAGATGCTGGAGTTGGTGGAGCCTTCGCATTGAACAGAGCTGGCGAGGATGCCCACTTCTTCGGAACCACAGCAGGTATCGTTCACGTATCGCTGCAAGCATCCCACGACCTCAAACTCGGCAACTACACCATACCGGTATATGTCAAGGGTATGTGGAATCCACAGAGCAACCAGAGCTATTTCCAGATTGGAGCAGAAGTCATCCGCTTCTAAATCTTCAAAAAAACACAGAAAGTTTTATCATAACAATCATCTAAACACAAATTTATTATGAACATCAAAGATTTTACAACAGGCGTGCAGCACATTGGCATTCCTACCAACGACATCAACAAGACTATTGAGTTTTATCATGCCCTGGGCTTCGAAACTGCCCTCCGCACAGTAAACGGCAATGAGGAAGTAGCCTTTCTCCTGCTCCACAACCTCATCATTGAGACCTACCAGACCCATCAGGCTAAAATGGAATATGGAGCCATCGACCACATCGCTATAGATGTAAAGAACATTGAAGAACTCTTCAATGTTGTAAAGGAAGCAGGAACCTTCAAGATGCTGGATCAGCAAGTTAATGGTCTTCCTTTCTGGGAACATGGTGTAAAGTTCTTCACCATTGAAGGACCCAATAAGGAGAAAATAGAATTCTGCGAAAAACTATAAACCATAGCTAAGAAAAAAGCGGAACCTCGCCATGAGGAAATCATGGCAAGGTTTCGGGATATAGCCAAGGATATGACTCCCATGCTTATAGCCAGCCATTCATGTTTGATTGCAAAAAAACTGCAAAAGTCATAAATGCGAATTTAAGAAATAACTCAGCTTTCGCAAATGGGGAAGTTAAAGAAGTTAGAGAAGTTAAAGCTATATGCTTTACAGATAGATATTCAACCAAAAAGGCTGTTGACTATAACTTCTAACGACCGAAGGGAGTGATAACTTCTTTAACTTCTATAACTTCCGTACATACGAAACTTCAGTAAAAAGGTATATACATTTCCATTTCTGTATATTTTTATAACACTACAAATTATATTCTTACAAGTATCAGAGCCACATTTAGTTGCCAATATCTTAAAAAGAGGCTCAGTTTCTTAATTTTGCTATTACATCAAAAACATCATATGCCACATAGTTGGTAACTAGCATCATGGCTATGGCCTTGGCTATCGTAAGGTAAAACTCTATAATGGCAGAGTCATCCCAATAAGCTATTACAACAAAGCCAAAGCAATATATGATATAGGTTTTAAAAGCAAATATCATCATTTGGCAAAACCTATCCTTTTCTGATCTCTTAAATCTTTGAAACAAAAAAGCCACAACAGGTGGTATAACCAATGCATAGCCTATAAATTCCGTAATGTCATAAGCCCACAAACTTGTATTAGCCATGTGGTAATTAAAAGGATATATACAGGCGATTCTGCTACCTGCTTCAGCCGTTTGCCTACTTGCGATAATCAACAAACTTAGGTTAAGGAATAACCATATACTCCAAACCCTCCACACTAATTTTCTATTGAAAATCATATTGTTTTGTATTTTTTCGAGTTTCATATAATGCTTATTATTCAATTAATCCTTTTATAGTAACCATGAAAACTTACCCAATTAATGATAGTCAAAAAACTTTTTCTAACATATTCCGTAATGATAATTGAAATTAAAGATGAAAAGAAAATTATTATCAAATTTTCATGATTAAAATCAAATAAAGCATATGCAATAGTTGTAATAACAATTGCTACGAAAAGAATTGAAACAATATAAATTATTTTTTTCATGTTGATGACTTTATTATAAAAGATTGTGCAAAGATATAAAAATCAGCAATCCTGCCATCCTTATATTAACTCAACTTTCCCCATTTGTGAAAATAGAGTTATTGCTTGGGGGCTTTCTGAGAAGAATATTCATAATAGAAGTCGAGTAATTGAAACGCCAAAATAATGGTCCACAGCAGCAGGCTATCATAAACGGAATAGTATATGATAAATCCTATCAATGAAATCATCACATTATAGATACTGTCTTCGCGAGTATGCTCAAATGCCTTCATCACACTATCGGAAATCCAGCACCAGACAAAGCAAACCAAAGGTATTGCCAAGGCTATGACTCCCATGCTTATAGCCAGCCATTCATGTTTGATTGCAGGAAAAATTGCAAAAATCATGAATGCGAATTTAAGTAAATAAGGTATGTACTTTTTCATTTCTGTATATTTTTATAACACTACAATATTTCCTTACAAGTATCAGAGCCACATTTAGTTGCCCATATTTTCTATATCTGAAATCTCTCTTATCTTGATACTGCTATGTAAGAACTGCAAAATACCAAATGACATGGCAAATTTAAACAAATTTTCCGAAAGATACAAACAAAAACCGTTTTTATTGATAGTTTTATTTAATTTCCAAGTTCCAATTGATTCTTTACCAGCTGAAAATAAGCTCCTTTTTTTAGAGTTAGAGTATCGTGGGTTCCCGTTTCCACGACCTTACCATGATCTATTACAACTATTTGGTCTGCATTCTTTACCGTGCTAAGACGATGAGCAACAATAACCACAGTCTTTCCCTTATAAAAACGATCAAGGTTTTCTACAATTTTTCGCTCATTATTGGCATCAAGCGAATTGGTTGCCTCATCCAAAAAAATATATTCTGGGTTCTTATATACAGCCCTTGCTATCAGTATGCGTTGTTTTTGACCTTGGCTTAGTCCAATTCCATCTCTACCAATTTTTGTGTCGAATTTCAAAGGAAGCCCCATAACATAATCAAAGATACAGGAAATCTTTGCAGCTTCCAACAATCGTACTTGGTCTATTTCAGCATCATCCACGGCTATATTTCTGGCAATACTTTCCGAGAATATTACACCGTCTTGCATCACTACACCACATTGACGTCGCCACCACTGTTTGTTTACATCGTTGATGTTGGTACTACCTATACATATCCGTCCTTCAATGACTGAATAATACCCAAGGATTAGTTTGATAAGCGTTGTCTTTCCGCTTCCAGAAGCCCCGACTATGGCAGTTACTTTTCCTTGTGGTATCTGTATATCAACATGATCTATAGTCTTTGTTAAGACATGTGGATTATACTTAAATATCACATTCTGTATATTGATGCCTTTACTCTTTTGTTCTATTGAGGTGAGCAGTCCTGCTTTTCCGTTTTCATCTTCCATGCTATGTATTTCATTGATACGTTCCAGGCTTATCTTTACATCTTGTATGGAATAAAAGAAATCCATCAGCTGTTCCACGGGTGAGCAGAGTTGTCCTATTATATATTGCACGGCCAACATCATGCCCAGTGTCATATTCCCTTCTATAACAGCAGCAGCGGACATCACCGTGATGGCTATATTCTTGAGTTCGTTAATAAAAATACCCCCAGCTTCTTCTTGTTGTTGCAGTCGAAGTGATTTTTGTTGTATTTTGAATAAATCTTTCTGTATATGCTCCCACTCCTGACGTTTTCGTTGCTCACAATCTTGCAATTTTATTTCCTGCATCGACGTTATAAATTCGTATGTACGATTGTTGTTGATGGCCTGTTGCTCAAACAATTCGTAATCTATCACTTTTCGACGTTTAAGAAACAAAGCAACCCATACTCCGTAAAGCATACTACCAATCAAAAAGGCCAAAAAGACGAGTTTGTCATATATTACAAGTACAACACTAAACACAATAAGCGTAAGCAACGAAAACACTATATTAAGTACATTTTGTGTCAAGAAGTTGTTTACCCTACCATGATCATTCATGCGTTGCATCAAGTCTCCCATAAGCTTTGTATCAAAGAATGACATTGGCAACTTTAGCAACTTGATAAAGAAATCGCTGATGAGCGATATATTGATTTTCATGCTGATACGCAGCAATATCCACCTACGCAAGAAGTCGATGACAGTACGGCTTATTGTAAGCATGAGTTGCCCAAACAGGATAAGCAAAATAATATTGAGGTCTTGATGTTTGATACCCTTGTCAACAATAGCTTGAGTAAGGAAAGGCAACACCAATTGTATGATGCTTCCCAAAGCTAATCCGACGGCTATCATCCCGAAATATTTATAATAACGCCTTACATATCCATAGAGAAATCTAAAAGAATGAATTTCTTTTTCATTTGTTCCTGATGCATTTTTTGTATCATAGAAGTGAGAGGCAGGCTCCAACATCATGACCACTCCTTTTTCTACACCTTTCGAATTAGTGCTCAGCCAGTACTCTTGCATCTCTTCGTTGGTATAGGCTGTCAATCCCTTTCCTGGATCTGCAATGTAATATTTTCTACCTTTCTTTATTTTATACAGTACCACAAAATGTTTTTGGTTCCAATGTAAAATCGCAGGCAGCGATATTTGGTCAAGTTCATTCATGCTTGCCTTGACACAGAGAGTCTTGAGCCCCAGTTTGTTGGCTGCATCATTAATGCCTAACAAGGACACACCCTCGTTAGTAGCAAAGCACAGCTTCGACAGAAAGTCGAGAGAAAACTTCCTGCCGAAATGCCTGCATATCATCTGCAGACAGGCTATGCCGCACTGCATACTGTCGTGCTGAAAAGTAATAGGAAATGACATTTTTACATATCAGGATTTCTGTCGTCAATCCTTAGCTTAGGATTTTTATAAAGAGTCCACGAAACGAGCAACCATGGCCTTAGGCTTTCACTCTTAAATCGCATCTTATTATTCATCGTATAACCAGGCATCTCTGTAATATTGGTCTGACTCTTTATTCCCCAATAATAAGGCATGGCTATGGATGCATAGAGTTGTTTGGTAATTTGCCATGCCAGTTGAACATGGGCTTCTATTGGGTTGTGATATTCTGTATGGCTGATTGCCGTGTAACTTTTGTTCTGCCAGACGAAGGTAGAATAGAGGAAAAATTTTCCAAAATCCCAACGTACATACCCATTGAGATCGACATACCCCTTGGCTGATTGACCATTATATTTATCCCAGTTATACTCAGCTGAGAAGGAAGCCTTAAACAACTTGGCACGATAGGAAATATAAGAACCTACATTAGTACCAATATAGGTACCATTGTTTCGGTACGACTCTATCTGTATGTTATCCTCTGTTCTTACATACGACTCTATCATTTTGTTATACCGATTATGACTACTATATACACGGATCATAAAGTCACCTATCGACTTGTCATACTTCAAGTCGATATTTTGTATCATTACAGGTACCAGATATGGGTTTCCCTCTATCCGGTACCAAGGGTTGGTGGAAGTATTGTATGCTGTCAACTGACTGGTTTCGGGAAGGCGGTTGGTGAGATAATAACTTGCTCGTAATACTTGCTGATGAGGCAACTGCCACGTCAGACTTGCCGAAGCCTTAGGACGCCAATGAGTAGTTTTGTCCGCATCCGTAGATATGCTCAGTAACTGCACACCAGTCGAAGCCATATAGTAGAGTTTGCCTATTCCGTTGGCATACGATGCATAGGCAAAACTGTTCAACCGTTTTGTGTGCAACTCTTCGGTAGGTGTGGCTACATAGTTATAGTCTTTATCCATGGTATACTCCATGCTGGCACCCGAAGTTATGTTTCCATATTTCTTTTCGCCGCTGTCGTAGTCGACGGACACTTTATATTGATCTCGTCTGGAGTTGTAGTCCACTATGCTGGGTACGACATTGTCAGTGTTCTTCTCCACGTTCTCCTGATTGGCATTGGAGAAACCATAGTTGTATTTGGCGTATGATGACAATATGCTGTTGTCCTTGAAGGTATGCTCGTAATAGATAGAACCTAGCATGCCACCATGTGAAGTAGTCTCCGATTGGTCGGTCTGGAATGAATTGTCTACATTCTCTGTGATATATCGACCATCAAAGTGAGCCTTGTTTCTGATATCGTTGTTGAGTCCTCTGAATATGGCGGAAAAGTAATCATTCGAGTTTGGTGTCCACTTCAGCAACAGATAGCCCTCCTGAGTATCAGTCTTTTTCTTATTTTCTCCATCTCTGTTTTTAGTAACACCCTCGTTGCTTTCATTGATTTCGTAGCTTGTCTTGTCGTGGCGCAGATAGGTAAGACCGACATATCCCGAGATAGCGAACTTTTTCTTTCCTACCTCAAAGCTACCAGCCCCAAAGCCATATCTATAGGGGATGTCATGGCGAGTGCGAAGTTCTGTGAATGAATACCAAGGCATGTCCTTGCGTAGTCGTATGTTGAGTATCTTGGAAACCCCCATTTGTAGATAACGAGCACTAACCACTTCCGACAGCTCCACCGACTCTATGCGTGAGGGGTCGATAGGTGCAATGCCCGAATTAAACAATTTGCCATCAACGAGAATTAGCGGACTTTCCCCATCAGCCATCTCAACAGTCTGATTAGAAATATCCACTCTCAACAAGGGTATTTCCGACAAGGCCTTAAATGGATTGCCACATTCCTTGGCGTTCTGCGAAAGAGTATATACTGTACCTGTAGCTGTGGTTTGGGGAATTTTCTTGGCAGTCACAGAAACCTCGTTAAGTTGGATGGATTGTTCGGTCATTACCAGTACAACCTTGCTTTCTTGCGTCACCTCCTTCGAAATACTTACAGGAGTGTATCCCACACAAGATGCCTGTATGTTGTAAATGCCAGCCGAAGGCACAGTAGCAGTAAAAACGCCTTTTGCGGTAATACCAAAGTCCACTATTGAGTCGCCGTACTGCACACTTACTTCAGCACGCTCAACGGCTTGTTGTTTGCTATCCTTTACAAATATCTGTAGATGAATTTGGGCAAATACACTGATATACGTCAGCAGAAGGCCAAGAGTTAACAATGAAACACGCTTACAAAAATTATTTTCCATATACACTCTCTCTTATCATATTTATATTAAACTGCAGGAGAACAAACTCTGCCATATTAAAGCTTATATTTTCCAGAAAACATGGAATATCATCAGATTCTTCCATTTTCTTTTGGCATGGACCTCCACACATAGGTAATAACTTACATTTCTTACATTTATCCTGTAATTCAAAATTGTTTAAGTACGCTGTCTTTTCCCTGTTCCACATGATGTTTCCATTTTCCATATGTCCAAGAGCATGCTCATTGTCAAATTTTGGTATGGTAGTACATTTAAAAACATTTCCATCATAATTGATGACCGCTTCATTTTTTCTGTCACACAGGCAAACACCACCTTGCCCATAATAGTCTACGACAAAATTAGCTTTGAATAATTTTTCCATTGTAGATAGAACCAACGCTTGAGAAATTTTATCTACATCTACTTGCCATACTTTCTTTAGTATAATTTTGGTTCTTTTCCTATCTAGTGGCTGCAATTCTTCTAAGATAGAATCAAAGTCTTTAAGGGTATCTTGATCAAAATTGATTCTTACAGCTACACACGATAGTTTGATATGGTCTAATATATTACGTATGTTTTTTACAGTGGCAGAAAAAGCATCAAACGTAGAAGACTTGGGATGTTTTATCTTGTTATGTTGCTCCCGATTTCCGTCAAGGGTAATTTGAAAAAAGCATCTATAGCCTTTCAGAAAGTTGATTGCTGTCTGGGTACAAAGTGTGCCGTTAGTGGTAAAATCTAGAATAAAATTTATATTATTGGCTTTGCAAAAGTCATCGGCTTTAGCCACTATCTTTTTTATTACAAAAAATCTAAGGAAAGGCTCTCCACCAAAAAAAGACAACTTGAGGGTTGAAAAAGGTTGTTCCTTATAGTGTGACTCTATGTTTTTAGCAACAGCTTCTATTGTTTCTTCACTCATCACACTTTTAGGTATTTTATTCTCATAGCAATACCAACATGACAGATTACAATCTAATGTTGGATTAATAATGAGTTGGTACATACTTGTATCTTCAAAATCCCTTTTACGCTGGGCCTGTATCTCTAAAAATTCATCAGCATCCTCAGATACAAGAAATTTTCCTTTTTCCAATCGTTCGTATACTTGCGGATATATTTGTTTTATTTGTTCCAAATTGTCTGCATCATATAATTTGAACACATCTTCAGACAGCAAAATATGTGTTTCATTGCGTAAGTTAGAGCAAAGATATATCTCGGGAGCTACCTTTTGGCTCAGTTGATAGAAAGATTTTCTTTTATTCATAGATGCTTACATTTTAAAAAATCTGGAAATACAGTAATTATTATAAATAACTGTATTTCCAAGATTATATTGTGTTGTGTATTTTTTTCTGTATAATTAGCGTCGTATTATATGACAAACCGCTTGAACATTGATACTAGAACAACTGACTTTAGTATTGACGGTAGCGCAATTAGTACCATCATTTATGGTGTCACAAGTACTACCATGGTTTATAACATTACAATGTAACCCATTGTTTAACGATTCATTTAAATCAACACCGCCAAAGTTTTCTCCTCCGAACAACATTGACATTCCATCTTTAGAGACTTGCTCTAACAGTTCATTTGGGATGTAGACTAATCCCATTGACTTTTTTACTTTTTGTACCATAATTATAACTTTTTTTGTTTTTGTTATATAGGCAGACTTTCAGCCTCTCTTTTTATATTTCTACATCACCTTGATAACTGACACTACCATTGGTAATGGCGAGTTCATATACTCCACTAATTACTTGGGGAATAAAAAGTGTTGTGCCCGTTATATAATAGGTATAACTCTCTTCCTCGTTTGAAAGAGTGAGCATATAACCTACTACATTTTCTGGTACAGTAATGACATTAGCTGTAATGTCAATACAGAGTGGTCTTGACGGAGCCTTGTTAGGACGTGGACTTAATTGTCCCTTATGCTTAATGGTACGCACCAAATAATAAGGATCGGCTTTACTTTGGTGCGGGCAAATGAGCATTGCTCCCCCGATTAGTAATAAATAAAAAACTTTTTTCATGTTGATGACTTTATTTTTTAAAAAACAATGGTGCAAAGATAATCTGATCTTTCTGAAAAATTATAAGGAAAAGGCTATGAAAAATTCACAGGAATTCACAAAGGTCCTATAAGTCACTATAAAACAAATAATTATAAAAACTTCACAAAAATCAACAAGAGGATAGTTTCATTTAAATTAAAGCTAAAATATAGTTTCCTGAAAGAAAAACAACCACATCAATTTGCATTTTTCCGATAATTATATTATCTTTGCATAAGATAGGCTGCATCTCAGCAAAACATTCAAGCAAACTTGATGATTCTGCCTTCGGTTTGCACTATCTTTGCAGAAGATAAATATATAGAAAAAATGAAAAAACTTCAGTTAGTACTTTTAGCAATTGTGTCCTTATTTGTGCTTGCTGGTTGTCATGGCGACAAGCAATATGATGACTTGTTGCAGCAAGCTGACAGCATCATGAATATAGATGATGATTCGGCAAAAGTTGCTATCAAACTATTGGATAAGGCAAAGCCGCAGCTAAATGACTTTTCTAAAGCCCAACGTATGCGTTATCAGTTGCTCTATCATAAGGCGAAGAACAAAGCAGACATTTTGTTTTCCTCAGATAGCATCATGAAAAATGTCGTAGCTTATTACGAAAAACATGGTACATCTAATGAACGTATGCTCGCCTACTATATGCTTGGTTGTGTATATCGTGACCTATATGAAGCTCCTATGGCTTTGGAGAATTATGATAAAGCTACGGAACAAGCTGACACAACCAAAAAAGATTGTGACTATACCACACTTAGTAGAATATATGGACAAATGGGAATATTGTTTGAAAAACAACATATTCCATATCAAGAATTATCTGCTTTAAATAATGCGACAAAATATGCCTATTTAGCAAAAGATACATTAAATGCCATTTTGTTTTTTCAAAATAAGAGTACAGCTTTTTATGACTTGAGTGAAATAGATTCTGCAATTCATATAAATCTAAAAGCATACAATTTATTGAAAAAACATGGATATGACCAAATTGCAAATATTGTTTTTGGATGCAATTATGGTTATTATATAGAAAAGAAAGATTATAAAAGAGCAAAAGAATCATTTAAGATTTTTAAAAAGACAGAATATAATGGAAATGACAATTACGAAGATTCTAAAGCTTACATTTTTTGCGAACAAGGAGATTATTACTTATTTTCTGGTCAATTAGATTCTGCATTTCTTTGTTTGAATCAAAGCTTAAAACTTAGCAAATCTTACAGCAACAAATGTGCAGCCACAAAAGGATTGGCAAAATATTACACAAAAACAAATCATTCAGCTTTAGCTGCAAAGTATGCCTTATTGAGTTCTGAATATAATGATTCCTCACTCTATGAGTTGAGAGAATCGCAGTTGCAACAAATGCAGGCTATGTATGACTATAGCAGAAATCAAAAACTGGCTAAAGAAGCAGAATATAAGGCAAAGCAAAGACTACATACGATATACCTTATTATTATAAGCAGTTGCTTGATTTTATTATCGGCTGTTTATATCTACAGAAAAAACATCAGGAAGAGAAACCATAAGCTATTGGTGGCTCAACGCCTATACAAAGCCAGCATTCTGAAATTGCAAACTACAAAGACAGAACTGGCTCATCTGAAAAACTTGAACGAAACAAAAATAGCGGCTCTCATCAAAGAAAAAGAGGCTGTCATAGAAAATCTACAAAAAGAAATTAATCAATACGAAAGCATTCATTCCGGACGTAATCTTGTCGAGATAAACAAACAACTGATGGATACATTTGTGTATAAGAAACTGGCTTATATAGAATGTCATCCGCAAGAGAAAATCACTGACGAAACCTGGGACAACTTAGAAGAAACCCTTGAGGGAATGATTCCATCTTTGGCAAATATCAAATTGAAACTAAGCAAAAAGGAATATCGTATTTGCCTGCTGACAAGACTGCACTTCTCCCCCTCTGCCATCAGTTGCTTCATGCAATGCAACTTGCCCGACATTTCCATGTCGCGTAAACGTATGCTGTCGAAACTGTGTGAAAAGGACGGAAAACCCAAAGAGCTGGATGAATATATCCAACATTTGATGTAACTCAACTTTCGCAAGATATACATTGACAAAAACGAGAATACTCCCGACGTTCGAACAGACTTACGTTTTTGAAGGGTGATGAAGGGTGGAAGTGTACCCTTCACCCTCTGCCTCCCGATAAACACAGGGGATTCCGAGGGATAGATGAAGGGTGAATGGTTTTTGAAGAGGCCTTCCGACTTTTTCTAATTCTTTATTTCAATATCTTCCTTTACGTTATTGCGTATCTTGGTGAGGAAAGCCTTCATGCGACCGGCATCCTTATGGTCGATGATATCGATCAGCTCGGCAAGTTCCTCACGAATCTGACTCAACTGTCCTGAAGTATAGGGGTTGAAGAGAACTTCCTGCAACAGATAGTCGTCCTCGTTGAGTACGCCCTTGGCAATGTTCATGTGACGCTTGAAGGTAGTACCAGGTGCATCCTGATGCTTCATCACAGCAGCAAAAACGAAAGTGCTGGCAAAAGGAATACTCAGCGAGTAAGCCACTGTCTGGTCGTGCTCGTCGAAGGTGTACTCATGCATGTTGAGTCCCAACTGCTGGTACAGATCCTTGAAGAATATCTTGCCCATATAGTCGCCTTCCTTGATGATGACGGCATTCTCCTCTGACAACTGATTCAGATTGGCAAAGGTAGGACCAAACATCGGGTGCGTGCTGACAAAACGGAAACCACTCTTCGTATAAAACTCGTGCAGGCCTGTCTTCACACTGGCAATATCGCTGATGATACAGTCCTTGGGCAACCAGGGCAACACCTCCTCAAAGGCTGGCAAGGTGTACTTCACCGTCACGGCATTGATGACGAGCTCGGGTTTGAACTCGGCTATCTCCTCCAACTTGGTGAAGCGCAGACAGTTGTAGGTAAAGCGCAACCGCTTGGCATCCTTCTCGTATACGGCCACCTCGTGGTCGAAGCTGAGCAGGTCGATGAAGAAACTTCCCATCTTGCCTGCTCCCATTATCAATATTCTCATATCTCTTTATAAGTAAAGAACGAAGCGTATGAATTACTTCTGGTTCAAGATTTCCATCTGCTGGCGAACACTCTCCTCGTGGATGTGCTCGAATATCTGGGCAGCAAACTCTGGACTCATGCCACAGAGTGAAGCCTGAGCACCACGCTTGTCGAGAATCTCGTTGTAGCGATTGGTCTGCAGAATTGTCATATTGTGCTCCTTCTTGTATGTACCAATCTCACGGCACACACGCATGCGCTTTGCCAAAAGCTCCATCAACTGATTGTCCAGTTCGTCGATCTGTCCACGCAACTGATGCAGTCCCTCTGTAGAGTAGTGCTCATCGCGAACGACAAGCAGACTGAGAATGTAGTCGAGCACATCGGGAGTAACCTGCTGCTTGGCATCGCTCCATGCATCGTCAGGACTGCAGTGGCTCTCGACGATAAGACCATCAAAACCGAGATCCATAGCCTGCTGACACAATGGTGCTATCAAGTCGCGACGTCCACCGATGTGGCTTGGGTCGCAGACGATAGGCAACTGAGGAATGCGGCGATGCAGTTCGATAGGAATCTGCCACATAGGCAGGTTGCGATAGATCTTCTTGTCGAAGCTTGAGAAACCACGATGGATGGCTCCCAATCGCTTGATACCAGCCTGATTGATACGCTGCAAAGCTCCTATCCAAAGTTCCAGGTCGGGATTGACAGGGTTCTTGACCAACACAGGCACATCGACACCTTTCAGACTGTCAGCCAATGCCTGCATGGCGAATGGGTTGGCAGAAGTGCGGGCACCTATCCACAGCACATCAATGCCATACTTAAGAGCCAGCTCCACATGCTCGGGTGTTGCCACCTCGGTAGCTGTCAGCATGCCGGTTTCCTCCTTTACCTGCTTCATCCAGGGAAGAGCAGTCTCGCCATTTCCCTCGAAGCCTCCTGGCTTGGTACGTGGTTTCCACACACCTGCACGGAACATGTGGCATCCCTTTTCAGCCAACTGCTTGGCGGTTGTCATAACTTGTTCCTCGGTTTCGGCAGAACATGGTCCTGCTATTACGATGGGACGTTCCTGATCACTGGGAAGACGTAAAGGTTCTAATTCTAATTCCATATCTTAATCTTTTATATTTTTTAATGTGAATGTTTTCAGTTTACTTATTTTTTATAAGGTGAAGACTCTATGCGAAGAGCTTCTTGATGCGCTGCAAGGCTTCCTTCATCTTGTCGTCCTTGGCACACAGGCTGATGCGTACATAACGCTTACCGTTGCTTCCGAAGATAAAGCCTGGTGTAATGAACACCCGTGCCTCGTGGAGCACTTTCTCGGTCAGGTCTTCTACATCAGCATAGCTCTCAGGTATCTTACCCCAAAGGAACATGCCCACCTGCTTAGGATCGTAGGTACAGCCCATCACGTCCATGATCTGTTCGGCGATATCACGACGACGACGATAATTGTCGATATTGTTTTCGTGGTGCCATTCATCGCTGTTACCTATCATAGCCTCGGCAGCAGCCAACTGTATGCCTCTGAAAGAGCCATTGTCGATATTGCTCTTCACCTTGAGAATCCACGAGATGAAAGTCTTGTTGCTCGAAATCATCGCCACACGCCATCCGGGCATATTATGACTCTTGCTCAGCGAGTTGAATTCGATACAGCAGTCTTTTGCTCCCGGCACCTGCATGATGCTCATGGGGTGCTCATTGAGGATGAGTGAGTAAGGATTGTCGTTCACTACAACGATATTGTGCTTCTTGGCAAACTCTACCAGTCGTTCGTAAGTCTCCATGCGGGCATTGCCTCCTGTAGGCATATTGGGATAGTTGGTCCACATCAGCTTGACATGACTGAGGTCCATCTTCTCCAAGGCTTCGAAGTCGGGCTGCCATCCGTTGTCTTCTCTGAGATCATAATAAGTTATCTTGGTACCCAAAATCTTATTGATGGCAGTATAGGTGGGATAGCCAGGATTAGGAATCAGCACCTCGTCGCCAGGATTGCAGAAAGCCAGGGTAACGTGCAGGATGCCTTCCTTGCTGCCTATCAGCGGCTGTATCTCTGTAGCCCAGTCGAGGTCTACATCGTACCATCTCTTATAGAATTCTGCCATTGCCTTTCGCAATTCTGGAATGCCCACTGTGGGCTGATATCCATGTGTGTCGGACTTCTGAGCCACTTCGCAGAGCTTGTCGATGGTCTGCTTTGACGGTGGCATATCTGGACTTCCGATGGCAAGGCTGATGATGTCCTTTCCCTCGGCATTCAACTGAGCTACTTCTTTCAGTTTGCGGCTGAAGTAGTATTCCTGTATCTCGGTTACTCTATTGGCTGGCTGTATCATTGTATCTAATGTTTTAATTTTTAATATTCAATGTTTTGTTTTGAATGTAAAGTATAATCGGCAGCAAGGCTCTTTTTACTTTTTTACCTTTTTACTTTTTTACCTTTTTTCAACTCCTACTCTCTTTCCTCGTACTCGCCGAGAACCTTGATTTTCTTCACCAGTGGTGTGATGGCATCAATACTCTGGCGGTATCGGGTAAGGTTGTCGAAGGTGAGGTCTACATAGAAGAGATATTCCCACTCATGTCCGATGACGGGCAGCGACTGAATCTTGGTCAGGTTCACATCGTAGAAGCTCAGGATGGTGAGCACCTTGGAGAGCGATCCCTTGTCGTGGGAAAGGCTGAAGACGATGCTTGCCTTGTTGGCCTTCTCAATGGGTCGAAGGAGAGCTGCCTTCTGCGGATTGCTCACCACGAGGAAGCGCGTGTAGTTGTGCGGATTGTCGTGGATGCCTTCTTGCAGCACCTTCATGCCATACATCTCGGCTGCATAAGTTGAGCAGATGGCAGCCCATCCCCTTACCTGATGCTTGGCAATAAAGGCAGCCGAACCTGCGGTATCTTCAGCCTCTACAGCTTTCAGGTCGGGATGATTGGCGAGGAATCTGCCACACTGCATCAATGCCACAGGATGGGAATGAACCTCCTGAAGTGTACTCCAGTCATCATCGGGCAAACAGCAGATGCTGTGCTCTATATGGAGTCGGTGCTCGCCTACTACTGTCGTTCCACTTTGGCGCAGAAGCTCATAGTTGTGGAGCAGACTGCCCGCTATGGTATTCTCGATGGCTACGATGCCGATGACTGTAGGATCGCGCTTGATGTTTTCGAACACCTCCTCGAAGGTGGCGCAACAAATCAGTTCCACCTGTTCATCACCGAAATATTGATGGGCAGCTATGTCATGAAACGACCCCAACTCGCCTTGTATTGCTATTCTCTTCATCTATATTGTTTGTATCTGTTATGAAAAACGGTCCTCACTCTCCAAGGAGCGGGACCGTTTCGATAGATTTCTTAATCTTAATATCCTAAGTTGAAATTATACGCAACTTCCCGCTTTACAATTGCTTGCAAAGTAAAAATAAAAGCTATAAAAGTATGCGTTAAACTTCTTCATTGTTCTTTCTTTTATTTATTGTCTACTACAATGGGGGATTCCCCCAATTGTGTTATACGATTGCAAAAGTAGCATTTTTATTTGTATCCACCAAACAAATTGACAGATTTTTTACACAAAACCTTGCAATTTATTGTTTTCGCGCATAAAGATGCTTATATCTTTCAAGATTTTCTGCTCTATGGAAATTCTACAGGAAGCCCTCATCTGTCAACGAAGCCTATTGCATTTGCCAACGAAGCCTATTGCGTTTGCCATCGAAGCCTATTGCGTTTGCCAACGAAGCCTATTGCGTTTTTCAGCCCTCTATACCTTATTATATATATTGTCTATTTTTTGACTTCTGTAGCTTTGATGATAACAACATCCTGCAGAGGACGGTCATTATTGCTTTTGTCGGTCTCCACATTCTGGATTTTCTCTACCACATCCAGTCCTTCAAGCACTTCGCCAAAGACTGTGTAGCCACCATCAAGATGGGGCACGCCGCCATATTTCACATATCCAGCCTGCACCTGCTCATTGGGAATGGCGTACACCTTGTCCTCGCCTTTCATCTTCTGCACCAGATATTCCATCTGCCGTGCTGAGAAATTGCGTCCCCAGGTGATGTAGAAATCGCAAGGTGCCGAAGCTTTCTGTGGATTCACGTCATCGCCCTCACGGGCAGCACAGAGCTGTCCGCGCTTGTGATAATATTTGGGATAACGTATCTCGGCAGGCACAGTGTAGGCTGTATCGAAGCGCTCCACCTTGCCGGGCGTCACCTTTCGTGTGCCAGGATTGCCGCCCTGAATCATAAAGTTCTTGATGACTCTCTGAAAGATGCAACCATCATAATAGCCCATCCTCACCCACTTCAGGAAATTGTCTCGATGAAGAGGTGTATCGTTGTAAAGCGCCACGCGGATATTGCCCATGTTTGTTTCTATCAGCACCTCTGGACAGGTGGCATCCTGATGGAAAGCGGCCGTATCGGGTACGACATTATCGGTCTGCGCACAAGCCATCAGAGGCAGAAGCAGACAGTACATTATAAACAAAAAAGTTCTTCTCATATTCATACTTTTTATTATTACAAGACAAAGGTAATGCTTTTTTAACCAAAACATTCCTATTTATTGTTTTTTAATATAAACATCTGATCGCTTTCGTCTAAAAAGTTGTAAGTTTGTACGTGAATAACAAGAATATCAGGCTCACGAAAGCCTAAAAAGTTGAATCATTATGAAAAGTAAAATAGCATATTTCTTCATGCTCATCCTCTGCTGTACTTCTGTTCATGCACAGCAGGTTCATCTCGGTCCGCTCCACAGTAGCGACAATCCACGTGAAGACTGGCTATTGCCAGGCGACACCATCTTCCAGGCCGAACAGCCTCTCATATACAAGGGTAAGCCGGTAAAGAATACCCAATACTCCGTTGCCAAGAAAAGTTTGATGGCTTTGGCTCCATTCCAGGATACAGACAGCAAATCGGTGTATGCTGGCGACAGCAGTTTCTTCTACAATCCCGTCAGCATGATGCCCTTCTGTACGTATGATTACGGACTGCACCGGGGACTGAACGTATCGCTCGACCTTTCTGCCTTTGCCACCTTTGGCAAGAACCTGCCACACAAGGGCGGTTTCTCGCAGAACATCAACGCCACCTATCTGGCTCCGCTCACCAAGGACGGCAAGTTGTGGATAGCAGGCGGTGGCTATTTCAACAACACCTTCTGGGGAAGCGACAGCTATCGTGATGTAGGCCTGTACGCCATCCTTGGCTATCGGTTCAACGAGCACTGGGAAGCCTACGTTTACGGCCAACTGAGCGTGAACAACAATTACAGCCGATACGGCAATCTCTATAGAGGTTATCCCTATTATGGCTGGGGTTGGCCTGCAACAGGTGTCATGCCGTTGGGCTATGGCATGGGGGCAGCCGGTGCCAATGTACTGGGAGCAGGAGTGAAATACAATGTCAACAAGAATTTCTCTATCGGACTGAACGTAGAAGGCATCTGGTACAACAACAAGACTCCAGTCTACTTCGACCAATACAATTATCCCGGCAGGACTGATTAACATCGGATGCTTATCGCATCAAGTCAAATCGTGAACGTCCGTATTAAATGAGGAAGTTAAGGAGTTAAGACAGAAAAAGGGGCAACAGTTTCAGTTGCCCCTTTTTCTTTTTATGCATCAATCCAGTTGTTGCCTAATCCATAACAATGCCCTCCTAAGGACATGGAATGGCAGCAGCTGACCAGAAAAGCATTATTCATTGACCAGTATCTGGACGATACGGTCGGCAGATCTTCCGTCCCATCTGTCGGGAATGCCCGCTTTCTTCCATTCGCCTCTCAGCAAGGCCTTCGTCATCAGTACAAGACGGTCAGCATCCTCGCCCACCAGCACATTGGTACCGATCTTCACGGTCTCGATATGCTCGGTATAGCTATTGAGCGTGATACAAGGCACACCATTGAAGGTGGCTTCTTCTGCCACATTTCCTGAGTCGGTAACGATGCCCATGGCGTGAGCTGTGAGATAGCTGAAATCCAAATAGCCCTGAGCCTCTATCAGCATGATGCCCTCCAAGCCCATAGCCTCTACCTCCTGGCGAGCCTTGCCACGAAGCGGAGCCACTACAGGCACACCAGCCTCATGAGCAGAGGAAACCACGGCAGAAACTAAGCTGCGCATCTCCTCGCTATTATTGATGATGGCCTTGCGGTTGAGCGTCAGCACGATGTACTGTCCCTCCTTCAGTTGCTTGTCGTCCATCAGCTGTGGACGCTTCATGTGCTGCTGCAGAAAACGGATATTATCGATGAGCACATTGCCCACCATATAGACCTTGGAAAGCTCGGCGCCCTCCTTGTTGGCGATGCTGTTGTTGGAAATACCCGCAGTAAAGAGGATATCAGACAGTCCGTCGATAACCAGTCGGTTGATTTCCTTGGGCATAGTGATGTCGAAGCTACGGGTGCCTGCGGCAATATGTGCCAACAGAATGCCTTGCTTCTTGGTAACGATGGCTGCAGCCATGGTAGAGGCAAGGTCGTCGACCACTATAACCACATCCGTAGGATTCTGCTGCAGATAAAGTTCGAACTTAGACATGACCTGTCCTGTGAGTTCGTTGAGATTCTCGCAGTCCACACCTAAATAGATATCAGGACGACTTATCTCCAAGTCGTCGAAGAGAGAGTCCTCGAGTGTAGGATCGTCCTCACAGCCGGCATAAACCAAGCTGTAGTTGATGGACTGTCCATTCTTTTGGGCGTTTACAATCGCTCTGATGACGGGTGCCACCTTGATAAAGTTGGGTCGTGCACCCGCCACAATACAGATATTCTTATTCATCGTTTCGTTTTTAATTATCCCTTAAAAAGATCCTTGATGCCGCCGATAGAGCCCATCAGGTTGGAAGCCTCGTAAGGCAGATATACAACCTTGTTGTCCTTACCCTGAGCCACATCCTGCATCATGGCGATGTATTTCTGTGCCAAGAGATAGTTGGCAGGATTGGTAGACTGTCCTACGGCATCTGTAATTTTCTGAATAGCAATAGCTTCTGCCTCAGCCTTGCGAATACGTGCAGTAGCCTCACCCTCAGCCTTGAGGATGGCCTGCTGCTTGACAGCCTCAGCCTTGTTGACGATAGCAGCCTTCTCACCTTCAGAAAGCAGGCGCTGTTTTTCCTTCTCACCCTCGGAAGCCAGGATAGTGGCACGCTTGTTACGCTCTGCCTGCATCTGTTTCTCCATGGCTCTGAGCACACTCTCAGGAGGAGTGATATCCTGCAACTCCACACGATTTACCTTAATACCCCACTTGTTGGTAGCATCGTCCAATACCGCACGCAACTTGGTATTGATGGTATCGCGCGAGGTCAAAGTCTGGTCCAGTTCCATCTCGCCGATGATGTTACGCAGGGTTGTCTGTGTAAGTTTCTCGATGGCATTGGGCAGATTGTTGATTTCGTACACACTCTTGAAGGGGTCTACTATCTGGAAGTACAACAGAGCATTGATCTGCATCTGGATATTATCTTTTGTGATCACGTTCTGTCGGTCGAAATCGTACACCTGTTCACGCAGGTCGATAGTGTTGGTGTACATATATCTTCCATTGCGCATAGCCACAATCTCCTTGGCACGGTCGATAAATGGTATAATGATGTTGATACCAGGTCTGAGGGTTGCATAGTAACGTCCCAGACGCTCTATAATCTTTGTCTCACTCTGAGGAATGATAACAATCGTTTTCTTTACGAAAATAAGGGCCAGCACAACGATGGCAGCCAATACATAAATTCCAATCATAATAGTTATGTTTTAGGGTTATAAATTATCTTACGATCTCCTCCACCTTCAAGATGATGGACTCTCTGCCCACGATTTTCACCTTGGCACCTTCGGCAATATCCTCAAGTGCAGAAGGAGCCTCAGCTTTCCAGTCGTCACCATCGAGTTTCACGCGACCAAAACCACCCTTTACGATGCACTGGCTTACCTCGCCTACCTGTCCCAACAAGGCATCGGCATTACTCACTCTGTCATCGGCACCATGCTTGATAATATGCAGCAGGTGCGGACGAATAAGCCAGATACTCAGCACGGAGCAAACCGCCCATACCACAATCTGCAACCAGAAGGGCAAGCCCATCCATGCAACTAAGATGCTGACAATGGCACCAATGGCAAAACACGTTACGTAGAAATCGCCCGAAGACAACTCCATAATCAGGCACAGGAAGGTAATCACCGTCCAGAACAGCCAAAGGTTTTGTGAGATGTAATCAATCATATCTTTGAATTTTTAGTTAGTTCTTCCTACAGCATTCATGCTAAGAGGTTGTCACGAAAGCACATTCTTTGGTCTGCCCGTGCTTTTGTCAGCTCATTCTCTCCCAAACTTACCTTTTCTTTGTATTCTTGGCAGGATGATAATACTTGAGCGCTGTAGGCATTTCCTTTTGCAAAGCAGCTATTCGCTTGGCATCGGAAGGATGGTCGCTGAAGATATCATTCCGGTTGGAACTGTTGCCCTGCGACATACGTTTCCAGAACGGAATGGCCTGCTGAGGATCGTAGCCTGCCATGGCAGCAAAGATAAGTCCCATGTAGTCGGCCTCTGTCTCATTGTCGCGCGAATACTTCAAGTTGCGGAAAGAGAAATACTTTCCAGCCACGGCACTCGCCAAATCGCCTACACCGCTGCCTACAGCCTGATTGAGCACATTGCCCAGGATGTTGGTACCTACCTGTTGGTTTTGCTGCTTGGTAAGCTGCTCGGCACTGTGCTTTGCCACAGCATGAGCAATTTCATGTCCCAAGACGATGGCAAGAGCCGTCTCATTCTGTGTATAGGGCAACAAGCCTTCATACACCACAATTTTTCCACCAGGCATACAGAAGGCGTTGGCACTCTTGTCCTGCACGAGATTGAATTCCCATGCATAGTTTTTCACATCGTTGGCAAAGCCGTTCTGCTTCAGATAGGTTTCCACGGCTGTAGCCAGTTTGCGCCCTACCCTTTGCACCATGGCCGTATGTTGAGCATTGGTCGACTTCTTGGCAGTCGCCATATACTTGGTATATTCTTGGTTGGAGAGGCTGAGCACTTGCTCGTCTGACACCGAGATGCGATGTGTGCGACCTGTAAGAGGCACGGTCTGCGTGGTTCCGCATGATGTCATCATCATCAAAGCCACCATGGCTCCAAGAGCCATTCTTTTAATACTTTTCATAATCTCCCTTTTTTGAGTTATTTGTTCATACTGCAAAAATAGTATTTATTCGGCAAACGACCAAACAAATAATGTTATTTCTTAGCAAATTTTCTATATCTACAGCAGATATTGCCCACGATAACAGATAAGTATAAAGGATAAGTTCTCAGGCATTCCTACCTATTTTGTTGTAAATAAGGAAGGAAAGATAACCTATCAGAAGACAAGCTTTCCTGGAGTGGAAACGTTAAGGGAGCAACTGGTATCTGTCATGCGTTAACATTCGGTCCTGAACAGTTGAGATACCGTTTATGTATGGTTGAAATTGCCCTTTCTGGCAGTTTCAACCATACAGATCGAATTATTTAACAGGTACAAAACAACTAACGTCGCCCCACTGATTTTTCATAACGAGCGTATCCTTGCGAAATGAGATGTGTTGTACGATAGTGTTCCCCCAATAGTCTAGGGACATACTATCACCTGCAAACTGATAAGGTATTGCCACAATAGGATATTCATCTACATAATACAAACTATCCTTATCAATTTTTAACACAGTAACCTCATCACCACTTGGCGCCCAAAAACCAAATAATCGGGATTGCAGACTCTGTTGAGGCGAAGAGGCCATGCAAAGCAGCATAATAAAAGCTACTATTGAAATAAAACATATTTTTTTCATATTTTCTGTTCCTGCTTTAGTTTTCATTCCACCACATAATGCTGATTATACCTGCACAAACTGCGCCGAAGAAAAATATAGAAGAAATAACATGCCAAACGGCATTATTCTTATGACTTTCAAATTTATGGACACCGCCTATTAGGCCAGTATTCGATTATTCTAATTGATCTTCTAGGACAAAGGAAAATAAAGGCCTATCACAAGAATGATTTTTAAAAGTCCTTATGTAAGATTCAGATTTATTACAACTATTTTGCACGTAATCATAAAATGACTCATTTGGAGTCCTATCATAATACCAATTATCATCTGAGTTCTCTATAGTAGAATTATTCATACTATATACATCACCACCTAAGATTGGAATCACTAAAAGTTTGCATATTTGCACTATTTTAAGCGCTTCTTGGTATGGAAAAGCATAGCCTTCAATACCTAAATTTTTCAAGGAATAATATTCGGAAATATCATTATCTTGAATAATTGAAATTATATCATTCTGTTTCATTTTATGAGTCCAAATAATCTATGATTAATATATTGACAGAATAATCCGCTAAGACGATGCAAAAGTAAATAAAAAGAATGAGAAACGATAAGAAATGATGGAAAAATCAAAGCCGTTTCAAAACGAAGTTGGCTCCGATAATCTCAAAGAGACCATCGAAGCCAACTATCGTAAGGTAAAACAAGAAATACTGCCGCTTGTTGATTCAGAGATTCAAAGGATAAAGAATACCCCAGCCTTGTCTCATCTCATTTCGGACAAGTAGCGCAAACATGAATCAGATAGTGAGGATGGTGGTATAATGGTTTACAGAGCAGAACTATATCCACAGGTTGATCTTATGATAGCCGTCAGCATTAATAAATTACGCTTATACAAAATTGTTTTCGTTTCAATTCTTTTAGCCAAGATTTTTACGACCAAAATTATTTTTCATAAATTTTCAGGGTGTTTTTATTAGCATAAAAATCGACCCCAAATTTTTATGGGGGCTCATATATGAATTAAAACACATACAAGAACCGCCCCCACTATCATGTCAGCAATCGCAAACATCAAGCATTGATAACGCCATTTTTTTATATTGATGTCACGTATGCTTTCGAAGTACTCAAAATAGCAATGGTCATATTTTGATATGGACATAATATAAAGCGACAAACAAAATAATATCAATACAATATAGCAGGCCATTATTTTGTGCCCTAGAAAGAGGCTAACTAAAACCATAAACAACAAGGCTATAGGTGCAGAAAGAACACCAATTATAGCGATTGAATGATTGTTAGCCACCCATAGCGAATCACGTCTTAATCGTTTTTTATCATTATGCCCTAGTATGTTTTTACCAAATGTTATCTTTGCGTCTATTGCCAAATCCCATTGGGAAAGCATATCGCTTATAACATAATTTAGAATATTGTAATAATATACAAATGTTTCCAGATAATTTCTTTTCTTCATATTTTAATTATTATTTATAGTACTGCCGTTTATTAGACAGCGTTTAATATTAATTTAAGAATATAATTCAGAACAAGGAGAAAGAGGTATAAGTCTCTCTCTGCCTTGCTTTGGCTTGCTGTTAGCAAGACTTTTTGTTTTGATCACAGCAAAGTTAAGCAATTATTATTTCACTTCCAAATATTCACCACCTTTTTAAGCTACAATCCCATATTCCATCGCTGGCAGCATCTTTACCAGGCTCTGATGTGAGCGATTGTAGTTGTAACTATTGTTTATAACAAGAAAAAAATATTTTTTGTGGTAAAGTTTACATCGTGATGTATTTTTTTGTATCTATAAGATTTCATATCAGATACTTTTTGGATTTACCGTTGAGCATGTGTTTATGCGAAAAAAGTTTTTCTTGAAAAAAGTGTCAAAGTATCATCCTTTTGCTGAACACAGAGATAAACAACTGATATATAATAAGATAGAAGAATGATACATTTTGAAATATCTTACAAGAAGTATCATAGAAGTATCATTAATCGTAAGCGGCTCCGCATTTATACCTTGCCCTTTATCGTAAAAGTTCTTACCTTTGC
>ENA-OPKN01000018-OPKN01000018.1-human-gut-metagenome-genome-assembly--contig:-NODE-18-length-46475-cov-5.966609_pt1 | contig 46475 bp, 39 predicted proteins | sample MGYA00241783_ERZ501693 | MGnify/ENA primary metagenome ERZ501693 (study PRJEB25962, sample SAMEA2042206) | human gut metagenome | biome: human gut; feature: human-associated habitat; material: faeces...
GAGCCTTCTTTAATGGTAAAGAAGGACGGGTTGATTTTAGAAAAAACTTAAGGTTCAAGGGAGGACTGGTAGGTTTTCGAAGATCTCTTAAGGTTAAAGAAGGACAGGCAGCTTTTCGAAGAACCCTCATTATAAACAAAAAAAACTAATATAATATATAATGTAAGCACACATACGTGCTTACATTATATATTATATTAGCTTCTTCACAATATACATTGTATCAAACCACATTTGACCAATCGTTTCCAACACTCCGAATCTCAGGAGTTTCAGAAATCTCTTGCGACGCAGCACAGCCTTCAAGAGGAATGCCTCCTCATTATCAAAAAGATAATGTCCGAAATTACCACCCTTGAACACTTCACCCAACAACACATTACCAAGACTCTCGTCAGGAGAACACAGCATCCATTCAGCATCCATGAGGAACACCTCCTTCAGCACCCACATTAGAGCAGCCGCGGTATTCCTCATCCCCATTTTCCTGATGAGCGCCATAGCCTCTACCCTCTCATCCTTCGAAGAAGACTTCAGCACATAGTAAAAGTCGTTCATCTGTCGCAGACCAATACCCCCACTAAAGAAATGACAATGGATATGAGCAAGTTGCATCAGTAAGTTAAACATCGCCGAAGGAATTCTGAATTCCCTGTCACACATGACCGAGTTACTCACCTCACTCTGCAGGAACCTCTGCAACCGATGACGATGAGTGGGGAAGAAAAGACCCGAAGAAGGCAGGAAATGCACTTCGATATCAATACCACTCGCCCCAGGCAACAGATGCACATGATGATATGTAGCCTTCTCCGCCCTGTCGGCCAGTCCATGTCGGTCTATCCAGTCCACGACAAATTCCTTCCCCCCATCCACAAAGATGTCGATATCACCAGGAATTCTGCATCCCCTTACAGGATAAAGCAGCTCATTGCCCTGTCCTTTCAATATCACGGTAAAGATACCGTTCTCATCAAACAGCTGTGTCAGCCTTTTCGCCTCCACATCAAACTTCACATTCTTTCGCTTGATAACCTGCGAGATACCCATCCATTTCAGCACCAAGGCAGTAGGCGGTTTAGTGCCACCGAGGTTCACATTTCTGTTGACGCCCTCGAAAACCACTCCCAGCATCGACTGCCTTTCAGCCTCCTTATACAGTCCCTTCCAGGCCTCCATAGGAATCCCCACAGCCTCATCCGAAATCCCCAGTCCCAACCTTATTAGTTGAAAGAAAATACTATAGTCCTTTTCCATGCGCATTCATCTCCAAGTTCTCCAGTTTCTCCATCATTTTGCGCTTGATTTCCTTAGAAGCCTTCCAGCGGCGTAGAGCCTCTTCCCTTGTCAACTTTGTTTTATCCATTATATCCGTTTTTACGTTTGGCAGAGTACTAACGTTTATGTGAACCCCTAAAGGCCATTATCTATAAATGAATCCAGACAAGCCATCTACCGAAGCGCAAGAAATCATCTGGTGTTCCTTGCAGTAGGCGGTCTTTACATCATCAAAATTCACGAATCGTTTAGCAGGCTCCCAAGAACACCTGGGTGTCGTAGCACAAGGCTTATGCAGCTCACAGACAGAACAAAGAGAGAAATGCTTATCCTTCACCAAAAACGATATTAATTCACTGGCAGTTTTCATTTCATTCTTCCCCTTACTTCATCCACGTTCATGATTTTATTCAAAGGCTCAGCCAAAGTAAGAAAAACCTGGTTTAAGTCATTAGTAACCTCTTTCATAGTTACCATATCATCATTACCACACTCTGCCATGTAGTAGTTCACATACTTTTCAATGTTATACATAGCAGAATAATACCTCACGGCCTGTAGGAAATACGGACTATGAGTACTGATCATCACCGGAATACCAGAATTAACAATCTGTACGACAACCTTAGCAAACTCCACTTGCCACTGAGGATGCAGATGATTCTCAGGTTCATCCCATATCAAAGGACGATTATTGGAAATACAATAACCATCAAGCAGAAGCTGCAAGGCACCAAAGCTTTTGATACCAGAAGCCACATTGATAGGTTTGATCTTCATACCATCTTTTTGATATACGATGCTACGTGAACTCTTATCATAAGCAAACATACCATGAATGATATCCTCTGTATGAAAATCCTTCGATTGAGACTCAAACAAACTTAGCTGAGTATCAAAATTCTGGAAATTCAAGACCTTGTCAACAAAGTCTTTCACGTGGGCAGGAACCATTGGCTTATATCCCAAAGTCCTCTTCATTTCCCGATAAGCAACAGAAGATTTTAAGCTATCAAGAAGATGGAAGTACAGTGGCGACTCAACATAAGTGATATCCTCATAGAATCCTCTTTCAGAAAAGGAAACATTGGTCACTTGATTATCCTTTGCCTTAAACGACAGTTTCCCCTCTTCTTCAGTATCAAGCATAACATAAGTAAGTTCAGACTTAGAAGAACAGAACTGCCCCATAAACTCAGATTCAACGAGATAAGCCAACTCCGTTTTCAATACAGCAGCTGGATTATTCACCTGATCATAGCAAATCCGAATATTCACAATATCCTCCTTGAGCAAGGACTTTTGGCGAGGAGACAAATCAACATCTTCGATTTTAGCATTCAGATGATCAAGAAAAGCATTTCGTTCCGCTTCGTCCTGACATATTCTTTCCATTTCCGATTTGACACGAGGCAACAGATCCATAGTACCATCTATGATTTTTTTTCCATAGAAGTGCTTATACAAAGAATCTATATGCTTAGAAGCTTTGTTGGCAGAACTTTCATTACTCAAACTTCTCATATTAGAGACCGCCTTGATAATAGAAAAGAATGCTCTACCTATGGTACTTTTTCCCATATCATTCTCTCCCACAATCACAGTCAAGCCATTCAAGGCAATATCTGCTTCCTTGATTTTATTGATATTTTGTATCTCTAATCTCATTGGTCTATCAATTTTTCTGCAAAACTAAACAAAAAACATTATATATACAAAGAATTGGAGCACTTTTTCATTTCGCATACCTTTTCTACCGCCATTTCTCCAATAAAAAAATCAATAAAACCAGATATCAGCTATAGACTTAGAATCTGTGAATTCTGTGAAATTTGTGGGAGTCCACCATATATCGATACATTTATATGAATACGATGGTACCGATACAGCGCTATCGATAACTAACGCACAATAAATTTAACCTTCCAAGGACCTTTTGTTGCAGGTTCCTTCCAATTTTCCTTTGCAACCATCGAATCGTGAACAGCTTTACGAACAGCCTTAGCAAATTCACCTTTAACCAATGGCTTTGGAGCATTAATACCTAACATCATAATATAGTCTTATATAGTGTTCAAATATCTGCTGCAAAAATACACTTTTTAATTGAAACCACCAAGAAAAAACAGAAAATCTGCAAGTTATCAGCAAATTACGCAATGCGCCATCCACGTTGTCTGCTGTCCCCTCAAACAGCTATCCCAGCAATGTGGCCCCATCAACAGCAAACCCGCATAATCTTGCTTGTTTTTACGATTTACGTACTGATAATGGATTAGCCAATATACAGATTCATTCTACTTTGGATGAGACAATAACCACGATACAGTATCCTTATGGATATCACCTCATATTACCTATACGTATATGAGGTTTAGCCCTCCACCAGCTAATACCAGTGGAGGTTATACCATAATTTGACTAAATTTTTACTTCACCTTTGTTGTTCCTCATCTTCCCAAAACTCAGGAAGAAGAGTATATGGAACGTAAGTATTCTTTAGTTACTAATCATCCATAAAATCAATCAGTCAATTCATCATAATCTTCCGGCTTAGTATTTAGCAAATTCACGGTTGTCATGAACTCGCTTACCAAATCTGCAAATTGAGGATTATCCTTACGAATGATTAGTGCAGCATAATTATCATTACCCTCCTCATCAGTAATCGTTTGTGGCAGGAAAACATATTCCTCTCTTTCCCCGTAAATGCCAAACCAATATCTGAATAAGCGATTACGCATCTTCTGCATACCACCACTTGTATCACAGATATAAAGAAATGCAGCATTATTCTTTGCAAAGAATTCCTCCACTATAGCAAGAATCGTCTCTCGTACCTTAGGATCACGAGGCGACTTTACACCTTTCGGATTGGAAATACCAAATTGATAAACTAACCCTTTTTGAAGTATATCGTCTCGTTCAAAAGTTACGAAGATTTCTGCATCATAATCTGTAATGAAACACAAAGTATCATTAGTTTGAGCCACTTTAACCTCATAGGGCGAATTGGCATTAATCGCAACCAGAGACATCATTTCTACTACCATACTTCTACCCCATTCGGTTCTTTACCAGTACGTTCCAGACAACTATTGCGAACCAAATTCTCCAGTTTCTCCACCATTTTACGTTTGGTTTCCTTAGAAGCCTTCCAGCGGCGTAGAGCCTCATCTCTTGTTAACTTTGTTTTATCCATATATTCTTCCTCCCATTTATATTAATCATTGATGCTGCAAAGATACGATAATCCCATGTAAACACCAAAAAAATTAGCATAAATCCTCATACGAAAGTCAATGAATCACAGAGTAAAATTCAAAAAATTGACAGTATCGGCAAATGGTGCGCTGCGGTATTTTTGCCGCTAACATTTGAAATGAACGTTTTAATTTGCTCATGTTTACATTACTTTGTGCCATATCTATACAGATTTTAAAATTCTTCTGCAAAGATAGGCGGTGATTATTATACATGAGCAGAACTTAACATCTTTTTGGTACCGATTGGTGCGCTATGATGGTCCGATTCATGCGCTACAGTGGCACCGATTCGCCGATACTTTCACATAACAGTCTTTAGCAAGCAAAGATACAAAATGCTGAAGATATTTTATACATACTTTGCTAAGAAGGTGTAAAAAAGGTTCATTGTTTGAATGACTATATCAATATAGTTTTATTATTCTTTTGCTCCATGTTGTTTTGACAACTCAGCCAATTCTTTTAATCTATCAATGATAGCACTTGAACTTTGCTTGGGCATGGCTAACCATTTTTCAATTGGCATCCCTAAACCATATTCATCTTCACCTTCAGGCTCTTTTTGAGGTTCTTCTTTTGGCTCAAATCTTAATGGCTGTATCATTTGTGCAACATCATTTTCTTTATACAAAGCCGCTCCTGTTAAATCATTTCTAACTAAAATTTGATAATGTGGAGCAGAGATAAGGTTCTTTTCTCCGAGAAGACAATAGAATAGACATTTCCTTTGCTTTTTTAAGTATTCATTAAGAAATGTTCTCTTGATGAGTAGTCCATGGAAACTTTCACCTAAAATCAATCTATTTATTGCCACAATTTCTCCATTATCACTTTTTCTTACTATTCCACGCTCTGCCGTATAAAGCCCAAGCGAATCCATTATATCACGGCATGGAGCATAAACTGTCGATGCAATGTTTTCTTCACTTTGAATACCTCTAAAATCCTCCTGCAACTCTGCTTCGTATGTCAATTCTACATCACATGGTATCTTCTCATCAACATACCCATCCTCATATATAGAAGACGTGTATGTGTTTGCCCATGGATAGTCATTCCATAGGAAATCAATAGATCCGGTTGATTCAGGCATCCATCTTCCATAAAAATTGGCATTTTTTGCCCATTCTGCAAAAATTGACTTGTTTTTCAAGTCCACAAGACAAGTGTTATAATACAAGAAACGTTCTCGTGTTTGTTCTTTTTCAACATCATCATTTTCTTTTCTTGTATCATATCCTTGAAGTGCTACCCACTCACCCCCATAATGATCAACTTGAATAGGATTAAATGGTGGCATACATTTCTCATCATCGATCCAAGATTTCATGCTCTGTTCCATAGTAGAATCTTTTGGATACTCATCAAAAAGACCTTTGACTACATCGTCCAACGTATCATTTTCTCTTAAAGAAGGATCCAAGTATATGTGATTGGAAACCAACCAAGGATAGTTGATAGCCCTAAATTCCTTTTTCTGTGACCATCGGTCTTTGCAAATTTTACAGGTATCTAACAGATAGGCATAAACCTCGCTCAAACCAATCCATTGGTATTTCTTTCCTATTCGTTCCGTTCTATGATAATGCCCTGATTCGTATGGCACACTACTATCATACTCATCCAAAGCCTCATTCCATCCATATTTGTTTTTTATCAACAACGCAATGGCTTTTGCCGTATCCTTGATGGAAATAGGCTTGTCATCTTTTCCTATAAACTTGTCTAAGTCGTCAGATGTATTTCCCCCCATGGTGTAACGATAGAAATCCCATACAAACAAGGAACGGTGCAAACTATCTGCGCCATGATTTGTCCCGAAGAAATCTTCTGGAATATCTTCGTTTGGAATATTTTCATAAGGATTACTGATAGATGTATTATATGGAGGTTGAGCTGCTTTCCAATATGTATCATCACAAGAAAGATGCCACTGCCATTCCAATATTTTCAGCGTCCAATGGCGTAAAACGAAATCATGAGGAGCTTGACCGTGTTTCGAATAAAAAGATTCGACAATCATACTACTGATGGACAAATTAGTATTTCTTTTTCTTACAATATATCCGTAGATGGCAGCATACAATCCTTGCAAAACATAAGGGTCATTCACATCTTTGAAAACACTCATTAGGTATAAAACTTCATCTACAGAATCTGTTCTTTCTAACTGATTTACGATGTGCCTTAATGCAGGGAAACGCACGCTTGGGTAAGAAGCACTTAATAGCCAGACTTCAAAAACAAGCAATGACTCCTTGTTGATTCCATTATTGTTCCATAATCGCTTCAACTCATCATCAACATAATAGAAAGAATTTGCAGATGCAGACCATATAGTATCTCTTTCACCCATCCTCATCGAGAGTAATTTACCATGAAACTCGCTTATCACAGATTCATTATGGTTTTCCAACAAACTAATGAATACATCTGGCTGTAGATAATTAGGATTAGCATCCAAAATTTCCTCCATTATTGTTCCGTCTGTTTGCATAAGGTCATTTGCAACATTTCTGAGAGCCAAACTTTCGATAAACAAATCCGTCAATTTACCATTAATAATCTCTTTATGATGCCATAATCCCACTGGAGGATTCCAAATAGACAGAAATGCCTTTATGAAGTTGAATATTTTCGTATTATCTGTGCTTGTTTGATATTCTGCAGTAGTAAAATCAACAAGTCGGCATAGAAACTTTAGTTTCGAATAGTCATCATCCTTATGCCTCAGAAGAACATCTGCTTTCAAATAGTCTCCCATACTATCATATTCAAAAGTTATCCACTCCCTTCCATCATACGTTTTGTATTCCATCAGCAAATTAGCCCTGAGGGTATTGTTGAGCAAATCCTTGCTCCACATTCTGTATGGGCACAGACGATACGAGTAAGATTTCGCTTTTTCTCTTGGTATGTCACCACATTGTAGATTCCACATAGAATAATATGCAATTCTCTCTAAAAGGCATTTTGTGTAATTCATACGAGGGTCCACATCTGCACCTACAGAGACTAAATGGTTTCGCTTGTATATATAGCTATTGTATATTTCTATGATATTAGGAGATTCAGAATCTCTATAGTACGCTTCACTATAGGCTTCGCAAAAAATTTTCAAGAACAAAGGATTGCTGAATGACTGTATCTGATTAAAATCATCAATATCTTTATCTATATTATAATGTTCGAAGAATTTCTTCACTGCTTCTCTAACATCTCTAAACCCAGGAATCAATAATCTTGTAAAACCTTCTATTGTCTCATTAAGGATATCAGTCTGCACAGCTTGTTTTCTGATGGATACAATGATTTTAATTCGGCTCCATTTTCTAATTTGATTCAACAGAGTTGGAAGTTTCTCTTGCCAAAAATACATTCCAGCGCCCTCGTTGATGGCATCAATAATAAATATAGCAAATTTCCCTTCTTTCTGCATTTTATCATTGAGCAAATCAAAGGAATTAGGCTGTTTCCATTTTAATTTTCTTAAAATGGTTTCTAAAGGCATTTCACTGCCAGAAAAATCGGTACCAAAAAGCAAATAAGTATTTTCCTTTTTACACAACTTTTCGGAAATCTTACACAAAGTGAAAGTCTTGCCACATCCTGCATCACCAACGATAGCCAAACCTTTTTTTCCAAAAAACTTTTGCATCCGAAGATATTGCTTTGCCTTGGAAATTATATCAGATATTTGTTCCCTTTCTTTTGTAGCAAACAAATGGACTGAGGATTCAGAATATGACTTATCTCTTAAATTCTTCAACTGATATAGCCCTTCAACAAATATATCCGATATAATCTGATTTTCAATATGCAGTTTTTTGAACTTTTTGATTTCAGTCTTTTTCTTTGCCTCCCTTATTGATTCTGAAAATTTCTTATAGTCATTTGCAATTATCTCCAAGTCATCATCAAATCCGATACCAGCAAACCTCGATATTATTCTTTCGGTATCTTTATCATCAACTTGCAAATCACGTGAATATCTACTTCCTGCATGTTCCTGCGCTTCCAAGATATACTTAACACATGTTCCAAGTCCGAAATCAGAAGTATCTTCCAAGTCTGCATTAGCTTCATGCTTTATTCCTTTTTGTGTCAGATTTTCCGTAACGGAATGAATGGAAGTGTATCCTAACGAATTATAAAGCTCATCCGTAACGATACCCACGACAGAGCCAAAATCATTGACTACAGGAGAACCTGACATTCCCATATAGGTTGACAATGCAAACGTGTCAATTCTCCTAACAACAATGTCAAACTGATTTGGAATGTTTGTTATGGTACGGACATTCACCACAGAGAACGAAAAGGCATCTACGCCGTTACCTAATTCCTCAGGATAGCCAACAACGGACAAGACTTGCCCCTTTCTGCAATCAGAAGCCAATAATGAATATGGAGAGCACTCATTTTTATAGGAAACACATGTCAGTATGGCTATGTCCTTACCTTTTGCCAGTTCCTCACAAGTGCATTCCGCAGTTATGCCATTTACACTTATAAATATATCACTATCGTCAGCTACATATTCTGCTACAACATGAAATGCTGTCAGCAATTTCGTTGGTGAAATGAAGAAGGCAGTTCCTCTTTCACTTCCGCACCAAACTGGAACCACAATGCTTCCAGCAACATCCTCAATATTCAAATGTGTATTCATTTTCATTGGTTAATTTTGCCTTACAGCTTTCTAAGAGTTCTTTATATTCATCTTTTATCAAACATTGAAGTTCGGTAAGGTTCAGTATTCTGTTATAATGAACCATGTGGGATTGAATTCCATCATCAATAGGATGAAGTATGATTTTCGCCAACGTTTCATAGTTGGGGCCTTCATCTTTCTTTCCTCCAGTTAGGAAATAGTGTTCAGAGTCAACTAGTAGGGAAAGTTCATTACTCATATTGTTTTTGCTTCCATGATGCGGTATCTTGATAGCTTCAAACAAAATATGATTACCGTCGTAGTGCTTCTTTATCGCTTCATACAATTGAGAGGCAATAGCATCACCACCCAATAATATTCTCTTTCCATTGAACTCCCATACCAAGGCCAATGAAGCTTTGTTGGGTGAAGTAATACCAACCTCATTCGGATTTGCAGCAGCTTTTTTCTGCAAAAACGATTTGGTTATCATAGATGAACTTATTGGTATCATCTTTTTTATTTGTGGCTTTGATGCAGCTATCCTTAAAAGCATCTCCCAATAAGCATCTTGATTTTCAAATGCTCCTTTTGGTGGTCTTGAGTGAACGCATTTCACATATTCCCTTACAAAGTAATCTTTCAGATTATCCCATGCTTCACTTGACGGAGATAAAACGAAGAACTGCCCCCATTTTGTATCGTTCCCAACATTTATAGTATCTCCTTCTATAAGTATTTTCCTGTTCCACGCTTTAAACCATTTGTCATTTGATTTCAACAACAGACTGAGAAGCGCAGCTTGAGGAGCACTGATTTTTGTATTGTTTGGATTGGGTAACAGATGTATGTTTGTAACATATTTGTCTAACAGATCCTTATCCCCGGATGGAATCTTGACAGTTGCATTTTCATCATAATCCTGAAAGCAGTTGAATAATATCTTCCCTATTTCTAATTTCTCTAACTCAGAAAGCATCTTAATGATGCCCGCTATATGGTCATCATCGTAGTGAGTTACAATAAGCAAATCAAGCCTTAGTTCAAGTTTTTGAACTACAAACATCTTGATTTCTGCCGTAAATACCCCACAGTCAATCATGATGTGAAAACTTTCACCACTCATTCCATCCTCTAAAATCAGGAAAATACAATCGCCACATCCAGATTGAAATGTTCTGATAGTTGCTTTCATAGCCCAATATTGCATTTAACTTTTGTACACTATCTATTCTGCCTTGAACTTGCCATTTTTATAAATGCATCATCTTTAAGATTTGATACATCAGTCAAGCTCCTATAATGATTATGTAATGTTAAGAGCGAATGGAATATATCTTTCTCGTCAGGAAAAGCTTCAGCTAACCTAGATAAGAGATTGTTTTCCGATAAAGATGCTTCTCCCAATATGGCTCTTTTGTAATGAAAATCCCATTCTATATTGCCGTTATTATAGAATATCACCAATCTGCAAAATAAATTCAAGCAAGTGTTCTTGTCTTCCTTTATCAATTGTTCGAAACGTTTATTCCAATGTTCCCTCATGTCATAGTCACATTGTATCTGTAGAATCGTGTCTATTTCTTGTATGCCAATGTCACCCTTGCTTTTTTCAACTTTTTCCTTGAAGAATCTATCTACCAATAGAATGTTGGTTTCATCCACGTATTTTCTGTCAAATATAAAGTAGCCAAGTTGGTTTGACATGATATTTAAGCAGACCAACAATATGTTGATGTTTGAATAAGTCGTACACAACAGAGTAAAATTATATAGTTTGTCCTTTACATTAACTTGTTTGTTTCTTCCGTACATATAAGCAAGCACATTGAACAACTTATGTCTGCTTGGTTCCCAACCTTCATAATCAGCCAAAGACTTTATCATGCTGTGGTCGATCAAATCTCGCTTGTATTTATAGGATAATGCTATAAAGATGAAGAAACGTTTCAGGACATCAGTCTCCTTGTATCTTTTCACATAAGGTATAGAATACGTAAACTCCGACAAAAAATGAGTATCCCTTTGAGTTTCAAACATTTCAATAAGCCTACTACGATATACATTCTCGTCTGAGTTCAACATATCTACAACTTCCATTCTTGATACCATATAGCTTGCATCTATATTGGCAAAATACTTGAAAAACATATTATGTCGGCAAGCACGATTAGGAGCTACATTTTGTGCACCTTGACCAAACAAAAGATTCATTAAGCCAGGCAATATGTCATTAGGGGTTATAATCGTTTTCTTTATAGTCTCTTCAAAGTCTGGAACCACAACTTCTTCTGAGCGTTTTTCTTTATATGGGGTGTTAATATCTTTAGCGCGTATTCTTTCCATTTGTACCATGGCTTCTTTCTCCTGTCTTTTTTGAATGACATTCAAATCACCTTTCCATTGAAGTAGTATATCATTTCCTGAATGTACTACATTTAATAAATTCAGACTGTGATCTCTCAATTGCAAGTAATATTCCATATTCAATGTCTGAATCAATGTCAACAAGAACAAATCATAGAGATTTAATTGTCTAACCTTTTGCATTGAATCTATGGAAAGAAAGTAAGAATTGATAAAACGATACACATCTCTCATATTAGGAAATGCTTCCTTAATGTATGCTACATTCCGGATTTGCCCAACATACCATGCACTCATTTTTTCATCTATTCCCAAATCTTGGTATTTTCCTTCCAACAGTTTCAATAATTCCCCAAAGGCAACATTCTCATTGGCAGGTAATTGAAATTCTAAATTAAAAAATTTCTTCAGATACTCATCAGGATTGTTTATATTCAAACTTTTCAACATCCGTTTAAGATGAATATTGTCTGCTGCAACAATATAAAACACATTCGGAAAGTCAGCTGTATCACGGATGATTTTCAATACCATCATTAATTCCTTACCTTGTAAACGATCGACATCATCAATGGTAATTATGATAGGGCAATCTATCTTCATAAGTTCATCCCTTATCAAGTCATGAGTCGTCTTCAAGGTACTTTTGCAACCAAACAGTGAAGCTAAGGACACTGTCAACCACCTCGACTCATATTTAATAGAAGACAATAGTAATCTGACATATTGCTGCATTGTCCCGTTCAAACGGGGCAAGTATTTTCCGACTTCTATTCTGAATGTATCAAAGAATTCGTTAATTATGCCTGCTTCAGAATCGCAAAGCCAAGGCTCAAAATGGATATTGACAACAGGAACTTTTCTACTTTTGATTTCTTCTTCCAACATCATTAAGAAAGATGTCTTTCCTTGTCCATAGTGTTCTCCAATATGAATGACAAAAGAATGTTTGTTCCTTTCTTTACTGCAAAATGAAGAATATATCTTGTTCAACAATAGTTTTGCATAACTTTTTCTATTAAATAAGTCAGACGAAGTTGGTGAATCAAAGTATAATGGAGAAGCCGACGTTGCATAGATTTTAGGGGACTGTCTTTTATATTCATGACGATGACTATAGAAAAATTCCACCAATAAAGCAATACATGCCAAAGAAACAGAAGTCCATAGGTTTTCCTTAGCAACATTGTGGTCTAACCATCGCCATTCCATTTGAACAAATGAAACCATGTTTGGTAGCAGTAATACCACCAAACACACAAAAATATACAATAATATTCGATTATTCTTTCTCATTATCCAACTGCAACACTCATTTTGATCTCCAAGGCGTAATCCCAATCAGATCTTCCTTCATCTTCCGATAGAGCTTATGCTCTTTTCTATCAATATCTATCTTAAATTCTCTTTCACAGATTGCATCTTCACTGCACCCTTCAAGATTTGCATAGTCATGCAGCATCTTAGGTGTGAATCTGTCTTTTTTATCCAACCATCGCAAAGCTTCCATTAAGCAATCTGTATTATAGCGCGATTTTAGCCCAAACAAATCCACCGATTTTTTATATGTTGCATCCTTGTAAACAAAGTCTATCTCAAAATTATCTGGTATATCCTCCCTTTTCTTCCAAGCTATAGTTGCTTTCGGATTGACAACAAACAAAACGTTATTCCAAAAATCGTATGCAGGATTTGTCGGGCTTAATTTGACGATTTCGCCTTTTGTGTCTCCTATCGTTTGTGTTCCCTTTATCGCAGATCCATTGCATGTTGCACAAGAAGGTACAAAATTATACAAGGACAAAGCTACTAATGGGCAATTTCCTTTGTCAAGTACATGTTCTGTATCAAACCGTCTTACACGTTTTCCTTTATGGTCAAAAGGAGAAACTTTCGCCATGTCACAATACACGCAATTCCAAATTTCAAATTCATTATCAGGGTTGAGTAAAAAATCTCTAATATCGTCTTTGAAAGAAGTGTAAGTGAATACTTTTTTAGCAGCGTCATTAACTTCTTTTGCTTGTATATCTGTCAATCTGTTAACATAATTCCTATAATGGAAATACACATCTACAAGTTTCTTAAAGTCGGCTGTAAGAAGTTTCTTTGCAGTCATGCCAGGAAGCATTGCTCCAGCTAATAGAGGGCAAGAGCGAACCCTTTTATCCCATTTCTTGTCCAAATCTTGTACATATAGCTGATTATAAGCCTTGTGCAATGCCCTTTTGTCTTGTGAACTTACAAACTTATACATGATTAGTGCGCTTTTCTTATATAATCTTCCATATAATCAAGCATTCTTCCTACCAAATCTTTCAAGTAGGGGTCTGCTACATATTTATATACATATTTGAAGCGTTCCTTGTTCTTTTTAAAAGTATTGGTGATGTTTTCTTTACGCTTAGCAGTTTGATATAAATTGACAATCTTCTGTATTTCTCTTGATGCCACATTGCCAATTACGGAACTCAGAAAAAAACTGTCGCCCAACAGTTCTATGATATTGGCTCCCAATGTACCCTCTACGTTCATTGTATCTTCACCCAGACAAAGTACATTCGAATGAGGTATGTCGCTTAGCAGAAATGGAGAATGCGTTGCTAATATGATGTTTACTCCATACAAGTTTTTAAAATGTGCATTTTGTAATGCCTGTAACAATAATCCCATAAAACTACGCTGCAATTCTGGATGGAAATATAACTCAACCTCATCGAATATCACGTTGACAAAACGATATTTGATTATTTCCAGATGGTCTTTGTCCTGATAAAAATCATTCCATTCGGAATCCACGTTTATCAGATGATACATAAAGTTGCTGATAGTATAAGCTATTTGCCTTTCTCCCGAACTTAGATTCCGAAAATCAATAATGCCGTTGTCACCATCTTTTTGCAATAGCAAGAAGTGTTCAAATATCGGTGGTGGAAGTAAGTCTGTCTCTTGTAGTTGATGCTTTGGATGAATACGCTCCCCAACCATAGCATTGATAGTATTGCCCAAGTCATCTAAATTATAAATATTGTCAGAATCCAAATAAATGCCCTTCTTCAAATACATAATTGTACGCAGAAGTTTCTTCGTAACATGCGTAAAATCTTCTGATAATGGAATCAATTTTTCACAGACATCTTCATATTTGGCTTTTGTCTTGCTGAGGTAATTGTAAATTGAACTATATTTTTTGTAATTTGAGACAATCTTTAATGTCTTATATACAATATAGTCGTAGGCATCTTCACGTAGCTTTTGTCCTTGTTGAATAGTGCGGAAATGATACAGACCATCCCAGAAGCCGATAATCCAATTGTATATATTATCAAAATTCTGAGAGATATTCTGTTGCCTACCGATACCTATGTGGCTAAGCATATTTTTCCTTGAAAACGATTTGTTGTTTATCGGTTTTATCCGTATCGCTACAATGTGAAGATTTCCATTGACAACACGTTGTGGATAATGACCAGCATTGTCCTTATAAAACAGCAAGTTCTCCATACGTTCCTTGGCAAGCAGGTTTTCCTTTGTTATCTTCAATATGCCATCCTCTCTCATGGGATGTAAGACTATTGGTGTTTGATAACCATCGTTTTTATGGAATATTCCTTTCAGCCAAATTTGGTCTTCCGTGATACGGTTGCCATCAAAATTGCATTTCTTGAATAGTTTTTCAAGACGACTAACAGGCGTAGCTTCTTCAAAATAATCCCGATAGTTGAACCCATACATAGAATATTGCATACAAGGGTATAGAATAACGATTTTAGAATTACTCGTCCTTTTGAGTGCTTGCCAAGCAACTCACTTGTCGTTTTTGTAGTAGTCCGTTCATTGAGTATAATATCTTCCTTGGCAAGTACGAAGCGCAATCCTGTCACTCGTTTACGCATGAATTTTTTTAGAACGACCTTTCGTCCCTTTTCTTCCAAGATATAAATAGCATTGTCTATCCTGAATGCCATTTCGGCATATACATGGTCTATGAAATGCAGATGTTCTGCGGCTGAGAAATTGAATTTTTCACCGAGAAGAGCTGCTGACAGATTGTTTATCATTCTGATTACCAAATCCACAAGGCTACTCTTACCGCTGCCATTTTTCCCGACTATAGCACAGATTGAAATTTTCAAATCATCTGTGTCATATAGAGAATCATCTCTTAGAGCTTCTTGGGTGACATCAACATAACTGTTATTTTCAGCTATGGAATAGCCTTGATACAACATGTGCCATACATTGTGTGCCCACAATGCTTTCTGTATTGCTTGAGCCTTGTTTGCATAAACAGGATTCTCGTCTTGAAATGTTGGCATTAAAGGTTTAATGCCTATGATACAAAAATGATGTGCCATTTATCATATAATTTCATTAGAAAGAAAAAAACGGGCTACAAAGCCCCTTCCCCCGAAAAGAACCTCTTTATAAAAGAAGAAGGAGCCGTTCGCCGCATATCTATTATTTCTTGTTATTCATTCTCCATAAAAAGAGCCGAACTCTGAATATCGGTTCACTCAAAGCCTCGGCAGGATAATATCTCAAAAGACGAGCGTCACGATACAGGCGCAGGAGGTTATGCCCCAAAACGTGATGCTTGTCATAATGCCCAAAATAGCCTCCATTCAAGATGTCATCAAGAAGCATTTGCCCCTCTTTACATCCATAGATGCAATCATCTTATCCTCTGTCAATCCCATGACCTTATGTAATTTGTAAAAGGTGGTGAGAGTGATCCCTCACCACCATAACCATTAACATCCCTTGTTCGCAAGAGCCACTACAGGAACAGGTTTTAAGCATCGTTGAGATGCCAACTTGCATCCATACCACAGATAACAATCAGATCGCCAGAGGCGAATGGATGCCTCGGAGCACAGCTAGCTCCTCTAACTTGAATTTATGACATCTGTCAGAAGAAATTCCGAACCTCCTGCAAAATGCCTCAATATGTTTTATGTCATCATCAGAATGCCAACTAATCTCCCATTCAACATCCTTGCCTATCGCCTCGTTAATCCTGTCAAAATAGGGCATGTCAACAGCAGAAAGAGAATGACCAAGAACAGAAATCTTTCTTATAGACACCAATCCCTCAAAGAAATCCTCGTTTGCCGCAATAATGCTCTCCGTAGGCTTCATGTTAATGGCATAATAATCCTCAAACCGTCCCAGGGCCTCCTGTACCTATACCTGACAGACGACCTCCAGTTGCCCTTAGCCTCGTCCTTCAAGAAATAAGCAAGATACGCAAGCTTGTCATTGGCAAAATAACGTCCCTTCTTGTCTTTAAGGTTAGGTCTATACCTCCGTCTGTGCTCGTTACGTTTCACCCAAGCCTTAAAGCCCCCTTCGTCATCAGCGCTATGCCCTATTATCAAGCTTCCATATCTGTCATGCCTACTGCCATGAATATACCTTATCTGCTCCCTCCCGATGCTATAGACCGACTCCAGAAAATCAGTATAATTGAACGTCAGGAACCGGGCATTCTTGTCGATATCAAGCAGACGCTTCTTAAACCCCTTCTCATACGCCAACGTGTTAATCCACTTATGCAGCTGATACCTCATTTCAAACGTGCAAGAGTTGAGCATGTCCGATATGCCGTCCAGCCCCAGATAATAGTCGCAATATCTGAACCCATCCGAATCTTCGTCACAATCAGGCAAGACAACATCAAGAACATCGAGCACCTTCTCCCTGTTCAGGTCAGCCAGATGCTCTTCAAACCGCCACCACAGATTGTTCTCGGCCCATGTTGTCTTTGGGTAGACTCCGCCAGATGAGCATCCCCATGAAATCTCGAGACACCTCAAGCAATCCTTGAAACTTTCAAAGCTGTTCATCAGCGACCTCGGTCCGAAATAGAGGTCAAAAGTTGCCAACACATAAGGCCTATGTCTTAGCAGATACTTTCTAAACTCAGCATAAGAACATTTAGCCCCATGATAGCAATCAAATCCGTTTCCGATGATATATAGGTGGTCTGATGTCATATTGAATGTATTTACCAATATCAGTCCCTCTCAATCCCCATTCTACTAAATATAGGATAGATAATATGTTCTAATATCCAAGTCATTTTACAGTCAACATTCTTTCGTGCTCCTTGATCTCCTCTTCCGTAAATCTCATTTTGAGCAGTTTGGCAGGAATACCACCGATAATACTGTATGGAGGAAAGGACTTCGTGACAACAGCACCAGCAGCCACTACCGAGCCATGACCGATAGTCACACCTTTCAGGATAGTCACATTTGCACCACACCACACATCATCCTCAATGACGACAGGCAGGTCATATACATTCACCCCATCCACAAACTTATCCTCCACGGTAACATCCGCGATATATTTGCCCAAGAGGTCAATACAATGATCACCAGTGATGATTGTAGGATTCGGACCGAAGAGTACCTTCTTACCAATAGTACACGGTGCATCCGTACAATAGATAGTACTCCCTTTAGGAATCGAAGTACCATCTCCTACCGACAGGTTCCACAATCCCTTGAAATCCGAAGACATCGGACGGATATATACCCCCTTTCCACAGTGCTTCATGCACCGCTTCCATACAGGAGCCCACATCTTGTCCCACAAATACGAAGGCACAAGACTTATCTTTTGTAATATCTGAAAAATGTTCATGAATTCTAAAATGAAATAAAGAGCCTAATTGGCAAGATGATAAATCGAGTTCAGTTTTTCAACATACTTTTCCGGACAGAACTGATTGAAAATAGTTTCTCTGGCAGCCACGCCCAACTTTCTCAAAATACTTCTGTCCTCATCCAGTCGTTTGATGGCAGAAACAATAGAATCGCTGTCATGGTCAGTGATAAACATACCATTCACACCATCTTTCACCACTTGCGGAATACTGCCTACAGGAGTCACAACAGGAGTCACACCATAGCTCATGGTTTCCAAAAGCGACATCGGCAATCCTTCAAAGTAAGTAGGAAGGATGAAAGCATCCAGACTTCTGAGAAAATCACACTTTGATTTACCCAAAACCAAACCAGCATATTCAAAGCTGTCCCCCAGCCACTGGTCAAATTGCGGAAGATACTCCCCTTCCGTTTGTTCCTTACCAGCGATAACGAGTTTAAAAGGATATTTTTCCTTTTTCAGTCTTTGGCAAGCCACCAAGAGTTCCGTCATTCCCTTATTAGGTTCTATACGACCCAGATAACCGATACGTAGCGGTTTTGATTCATCATGAAGGACCTGTTCATCTTCAAAAGCAGCAGCATCACTCAAATCCACACAATTAGGCAACACGGCGACCTTCTTAGCCCCAAATCTCTCAGTCAGGATATCCTTTTCCATATCACTCAATACGATGAAAGGCAAATCCTGTCCGAAAACCCATTTCATGATACGCATGAGAATACCAGGTATATGAGGAGCCGTCAGGAACAGACCTCCATGCACATGTACCACCATCTTTCTGCCATTCTTCCAGGCATATCTCATAAACCATGGGTCACGCAACAAAGAAGCTTTTGACAGCGGGAAGTTATAGTGCACAATCGCATCAGGATGCAGAGCAAGCACATTCTTCCACTCCCTATATTTCTTTATCAAGGCAGGAATGCGATGCCATCCCCCCTTTTCCTTATCCTTCTTACCAAGTTCAAAATGCAAGTAGTTTTGCTTCCGATTATTACTGATAATAAATTGCGTTACAGAAGAAATGCCACTTACATTCACCTTCGGATTCAACGAAGGAGAAGTTATGATTATGTTCATCATTATTTTTCTATCTTAGAGATCTTTTGCTGCAATTCATTTGTTGCCTTCCAGAATTCAGACACAAGGCAAGAACCATAAAGTATCCCATACCCTTACCCGAAAGATAAGAAGAATCAGCAGTACTATCCAAAGCCAATGCCAAAATGGCCATCAACGCCATTCGATAATATACGATATTAGGAATCTTATTACACTCCCACAAACGTCGCTTCCAGAACCAAAGGAAGAAGAACAATCCCACAATACCAAACTCTGCCAAGGTTGGATAGAAAGCATCCGCCAAGAACATAGGATTCTCAGGAGTCAATCCCCAAACCATATCCAACTTATAATCATAATACAAAGGAGAATATTCCTTCGCAGCAGCAGCCGTACCAAACGAGCCTAATCCACTTCCAAACGGGATATAATCCTTAAACATAATCTCCATTCCCGTTTCATAGGTTAGAGGACGCGCCATTTCTTGAGCATCATCTTGAAAACCAGCCACATAGTAAGCATTAAACTTCGTCCACGTGAAGAATATAACGACACAACCTAAAGCTGCAACTTTCAACAAAGTAGAAACCGAAGTAAAATTGATTTTACTTTTCACAAACATCATCAGTGTAATAAACACCACACACTCACCGAAATACTTAGACTTGCCTGATATCAATCCTAAGAGCATAATCAAAATAGCAATATTCCGATTCCGTTTGGTCTGTTTAGAGAAAAGATAGTAAATCATAGCGCAGCAAAGAGCAATTTGTCCTAAAGCAGCAGACTCTCCACCACCATACGGAGTTACAACAGAAGGTTTAATCTTAAATAATATCAAATAGCCGAAGAACGAAAATAGCATGACCCATTTAATACGTTTCTTTTGCTTAGGAGAAAAATCAGGAGCCATCATCCATGTCAGATAAAACACAGCATAAGGTCGCAACTGCTGTAAAAGATCAAGATATACCCCTCGGAATGTAGTCACTTGTATTAAGAGTGAATAAACCAGATAGAATATCATCAACCCTATATAAATATTAATTTCCGTCGTTCTTCCTTTGTCCTTGACCAGGAACCGCTGCTTCATAAAAGCATAACCCAAAAGTGCCACAGTCAGGATTTCATCACTCCAGTCAAAATTAACTACATAGGTAAAAGCAATACAAACTGGGAAATAAATAATCCAGAACCAAGTATAAAATTTAGAAATAGCTCTCATTTGATTTTATTCTTTATATTAATTAAAGCCAAAACTAAAAATTCCGGCAAAAATCGTTTTAAAATTTCTTTCATCGAAAATTTCTTGTCCACCCAAGTTCCTGCATAATGGTGTATCGTTCGAGTATTCTTTTCCACATGAATACGACCTGTCGTTACATTGATGGGACAAAAATACTCAGAAGGATATATAAAGCAACCTGCTACTTCCTGTATACCAGTCACATTCTTTAATCCATTTTCACGAAGCACCTGCGTAGCGATATGCACCACAGTTATTTGATTTCTCATGACAGCTTCATGCACAAAATGCTTACCCTCATAAAAATCAAGCATCTTTTTGATAATGCCGAGGTCAGGGGCCACCCCCATGCCGAGGCCAGGGGCCACCCCCATGCCGAGGCCAGGGTTGACGCTCGCTTCGCTCGCGTCTTCCTTCAACTGGGGTTTAGGATCAGTCTCAAATCCCATAAAGTTTCCCCTTTCTACTATGTCATCAATAGGACGAATCACCTCCACATCAGTGTCAAAGTAGATTCCTCCATATTGATACAGTATCCAGAAACGGGCATAATCACTCACAAAGGCATATTTCTTTGTTTTATATGCTTCAGCTGTATAAGGAATGATATTCACATCAAAATTATCCTCATTCCACTCCTTAATTTCATAATCTGGTAAATACTTCTTCCATGAAGCAATGCACTTCTGCGCAAGTTCTGGCATTGGTCCTCGCCCAAACCAACAATAATGAATTATTTTTGGTATCATATATTTTTATGTTATTATCAAAATCGTTACTATTTACGCATCATATCCCAAGCCCACAAGCCATTCCTTGACATGCTGCATTCTTAATTTCCAAGGCGCCATCTTTACTGCCATTTCCCTATTTTTGTCAACCAAAGGTTGGTAGTCCTCAATATGCTCCAGTATATTTTTCACCTCATTTCTAAAATTCGCTTCCGAGTTGTAACCTATCGGCACCTCTATTACGGGGTTGTAACCTATCAAATCGACCAGTTCCTGCGGAGCATGTCCCACCATCACAATGCGCGAAAGCATATTTTCCCAATAACGCTGCGTAAGCGTCTCCACGTCTGCCCCTATAGCAGGATCCGTATAATTCTTTGTCAACACTATTGTTATCTTCGCATCCGCCATCGCATCTTCAAGTTCCTCGTCAGTCAGGTGCTTTTTCAGATTACCCGTACACAGATGGTTTATCCCCTCAAAATCCGATTCGCCAATCACCAGTTTGTTTGTTCTTCCATATTCCAGAAGATCTATTTTTCTATCTTTCAGCAACTTTCCTTCATGATGCTTACTCGTATCTACGCCCTCCGTCACTACAAGGATATTCATATCAGGGAAACGCTTCTGTATGCGTTCAGCATTTTGTCTCGATGTAAAGATAGCAGTCTTCACGTCGTGTTTCTTCAACCATGCACTCATCCTGTCATCAAGACATGGCCAACAATCCCATATCATTGGAATTATCTCATATCGACAATAATCCGGGAAAGCATCAAATGTGCGATTTATAGGTTCAATAAAACGAAGCCTTGCTTCTTTATTGGAAATACAAAAAGAAGGTAACTCGTAATTATGAAAGAAACCTACTACCTTTTTCAAACAAGGATAATGTGGTTTTGCGACCTGACCACCAATCTTTATCCATGCTTCATAAGGGCCCATTTTAAAATTAATAATACCTTTCCTTATATAAGGCATTACAGCCTTTACCTTTTTTTTCATTCTACAGAATTAAAAAAATTATTTTCTCAAATATTTATTTATAACTTTCTTTGCTATTATGCTCGGGAAAACAACTAGACTATATAACTTCGCAGACCAAATTCCCAAATGAAGACATAGCCATAATAATCTTTTTGCCTTAGCCATTTGTTGAAGAGAACGATAATCGAAAGAATTTAATCTTTGACGATTAATCTCTGAACTGTTTTTTGTATCTTCTACCAAAACAAAAGATTCTGATGTATCTATTGGTTGATTTGGATAGTTATATGTGCCCGCTGTTACTCCATTAATAGTTGTATCAATTTTCTGACAATATAAACCACTCCCATCAAAACCTTGATTTTTAACTTTAGTTATAACAGGAGTTATTGCGTATTTGTCATATACAGCAAGTAATGATCGTCTGGAGATATCAGACTTGCATCTTAGCATCTGATTGCCAATTCCTGTTATATTACAAGCAGCTTCCATATATTCTTTCAAGCAAGCATCTATCATCTTTCGATAATTTCCTTTCTTGACGAATTCCTTTAGTTTTTTCAACAGGATTCCCTGATAGTAAACATCATTCCAAGCCTCTTCCTTTTCTTTCCATAAGCCTGTGCCCCACATAGAAACATTTATTTGCTGCTTTAAAATGGTAGCTTCCTCAGAAACATCCCATTTTACAGGATAACTATAACCGCAAACTGCCAAAACATCAGGATCATCCTTATATTTTTCCAAACAAACATTCATATACTCCAAAAAATTAGGAGAAAAGACATTGTCGTCCTCAGAATAAATATAAGTATCAAAACGTTCTTTAATAACATTCTGTAATTCCCTACTATTTTTGCCCCCTCCATAGTTTACCTCTCTCAAATAAACATGAATCTTCTTAAAATTCATATTCCCTACTTGTTCAAGGTAACTTTTAATTTTTTCATAGCCCGGACGATGACTCTCTTTTGCAGGATAATCTAATCCTACAAAGACTTCTGTCATGTCCGCCCCCTTACAAAGCGAAAGAGATTCCAAACACTCTTTAAAATGTTCGTACCTACATAATGTAGGAATCATTACTGGTGCGTATATCATTATATATAATTATAGATAAATTAAATTATTATTTTCCATAGACAATTTTTTCTATTATTTTTCCTTTATGAAGAATATAACCTACTCCAATAGACAATGCTGTTATCACCACTGACAATCCAATAGCAACAATAAACATAAGCAAAGAATTTTCTGTTCCTTCCCAATTATTACCTAAATCCTTTAGATGAATCATACTGATGAAGAAATAGTGAATTACATAAATATCGAGTGTTCGTTTACCGACAAAATCTAAAATATTTTCCCAACAAGACGTCGCTCCATGTCTGCTGACAAATAAGTTCACTACAATATATACCATACAAAAAGGCAAGAATATATGTTTATTTAAACTAACTAAAGCATGAAAAGGCATATCCACACAAAATAAAAATGCATACGCCACAATGCAAAGAGAGAATAACCAGTTCGCCTTATGCATTTTATCCAAAAAATTATATTTAGTCGTCATAACTCCAAGTATAAAGAATGGATAAAAATTGCCACAGTTAAGCATACAGAAATAATCTTTTGTCTGAGCCGTATATTTCCATAAAGCAAACATGCCCCCCCAGATTGCAATGGCTAATGCAACATCAATATACCATTTCTGCTTGACATTCAACCGATAAAGACTGAGAGAGACATAAAATACCGCCAATGTCATCAGATACCAGTACCCGTTTTTATTTGGCGATTCAAGAAAGCCGATCAAGCTTGTCAAGAAGTCTTTGGAAATGGTCGTCGTGAAACACATTCCAAACACAATCAATGGCAAAAGCAGTCCTTTCAACTTTTTACTAAGTTTCCCGATGCCCCAATACGGAGCCACAACACCTGAGCAAGCCACAAGTCCACTCAAGAACATGAACAAAGGCATGTGAAAAGAACTAATAACTCTATACACAACATCATCAGACTGCGCAAAAGCCATACCATAAACATGCCCCATGACAACCAAGAAGATAGCCAAGCCCTTCATTCGGTCAATATAATCAAGACGTTGTTTCATAAATCTCTTTTATACAATGCCACTTTCATGACAACTTTAGTTATTTAATTATCCAATCGTTTCTCCCTCAAGAATTTTACGATATTGTTTATAATTATATTTCTCCACCTTTTTAGTATCTCCTTTATAATCCATTAATAAGTTCATTGTCTTCTGAGCAATACAAAGGTCTAAATACTCACTCCAAAAATCACAAGCATTTTCCAAAGTGTTATTACCTTGACTATCAATTTTTTTAATTATGTTTTGAAGTTCTTCCTTTGTAAAAATATCATTAAGTTGGCTACTTTGCTTAACTTCAAATTGGATTTTACCTGTCTCTTTAGGGATAAAATCAACGGCATGATACAAATATTTTTGAGGAGTTGAAATCATAGAATCCATGATAATTTCTTTAGACTCTTTCATTAGCTCAAAACCCTCTTGACCAGAATCACTTGGATCGGCATCTTGCAAACAAGCCCACCCTAAATAGAGCACATCAGATGCTGATATTCGTCCCTCGTCAAGTTGTTTTACACCTACCTTTAATCTCTCCAGACAAATATCTTTAAGTTCTTTATCTGTAAATACACAATTCTTTTCTTCTATGCGCTTTTCACTTAACTGATATAGCAACAAATAATGGAGATAATAGCTTGTTGCATTTATATCTACTTCACTCATTAATATATCTTTAACATACCGCTTATAATCATTTTGGGAACTGAACCCAAACTTTTTTTGCAGGTTGCTCCATTGGTAATAATACAAATAACGGGTTGTTAGAAAAAACACCTCACTATTAATTGTATATCTATAACATATCATACAAAGTTTCAAATATGCCTTCAGTTGATCTCGGCTATTTTGATAATCTTCTATTTTCACCAAAAAATCTTTAATATCAACTTCTATTTTCCTTTCTTTCCAACTTGGGGCAAGTGAGCGTATATCCGCATCTGTAATATTGGGTTTCAAGAGCTTATTTAAGTCTTCCTGATGAAGACTTGTATATTCCAAATTATAAAAGTAAGTGTTGAAGCTACGTTTCCAATAAATATGTTTTTGCCCCTTTTCTTTCAAAGATTTCAAATTACCATTAGAACGAGTAGGAAATAACACTCGCATTGCATCATAGTCATCTTCAAATTTGATATTTTCCTTCAATTTTAGAACATAAATATTTTCAGACTTATTATCGGGGTCATCAAAGCAATCCAATGATTTTATCAAGTCATAGAGTTCCTTACGAGCAAATCTCAACAAGGAAATCATTAACACATCTACAAAATAAACTTCATGTTGGATTGGAAGATAAGATGCACAGAATGTATTCAAAAATCTTTTCACATCCCTCAATGACAGCAAATATCGTTCAACGTACATACTAATTGCCATAAATGATTGTTGAAAATCATTTTCCTTGCAAGCAGTAATTAAACCTTTTTGGGATAGTTTTGTTAATTCTTTCAGAAGTAATGTTGAACGAATTTGCTGATTGCCCTCAGGTAAAGCAATTTCCATACTAAAGTACTTATCTGAGAAATTTTGCTTTTGTGGCACATACAAGTTCTTCTCTAAAATGCAATTTATATAATCCTTATCATAAGCTGTAATAAACACTGTATTTACAAAAGCAGCATTCTTAGTAATAAGTTTTAACACCTCCAAAATTTCCTCACTTGTCAACCTATCCAAATCATCAATAAATACCACTATTTTCTTTTTTATTTTTTCGATTCCCTCCTGAATCCGGGCACGGCTATCCGTAGCGTCCTTAATATGTATTAATCCTAAGAATTTACCCCAAGAAGTACCATCTGCTAATACACTAAGATCTTCCATATAATCTTTCATGACAGACTTCATCCCCGTATGGAAAGGAGAAAGTGCTGTTGCTAATGTAGAAAGGAAATCCATTTGAATACAATTCACATTGGCAGAAGACCGCGCATTAAAATCAACAACGATTACGTCAGAAACTTTCTTCAAATTCAATTTCAACAAATTTAAGAAAGAACTTTTTCCTGTTCCCCAAGGAGAATTAATACCTATACTATAACTATTAGGAAATGATTTCTGCCTTATTGAACAAGACAAGCTACGTGCCAATTCTGCATAATGCAATAAATCATTGTTTTCATAAACAATAGGTTCATCTAAGTAAATAGGAACAATCTCCTTATTTTCCTCTGCGTTAGATTCTATATTTTTACTATACTGAAAAAAATTACCTATAATAAATCCAACAAATAGAGCCATGAAAAAGATAGCAAAACTATCAAGTTTCCAAACAATATTGATTAAAGAATAGTCATCAGAATCACACTTAAAGAAAAACTTATAGTACACATATACTATAAATATAGAGTAACAAATCAGCCAATGCGTCTTATCAATATACTTTTGTGATGCTTTATATCCAATACGCAAACAATAAATAGCCAAGCAAATGACTGTACATATCATTGCCAGAGAATATTGAACAGACAAGAATTCCCAAATGTTCTTAAACACCTTATTATACAAGGGTTCTCCTAAAAGGAAAACAGCACATGTCACGACTATAGCTTCATAAAGTGTTACGAGTTTGTTCATTAAGCTCTTCATAAATTTCGCATCATAGTTACATACATAATTTCAACTTCTCCTCCAGCATAGCAAAAATTCTATTCATCTTGTTATCTACTCCCTTTCCCATATAATCAGAGGCATTCCAGCAATGAAGCCAACAATCATCCATCAAAGAGTAGCCATTACGGAAAATATCATCATCTGAATCATCAAGGAAGCAATAGACATCCTTGACAAGATGGAACTTGCTCCATTCCATTCCTTTAAAAATTCGCCCAAGTACATTCTGCACAAAGGCAACGAATTATTCTTTATAAAATGTTCATATATTAATACTTTTTATCACCTTAAATGGATTTATTCTTAATTTCTTTTTATCACCCGATTTTCTCCACAAACAATAGTTGTATTATCAGGTATGTCTTTAGTAATTACACAATTCTGACCTATAATTACATTATTGCCAATCTTAACACGACCTATAATTTTAGTACCTGCGCCAATAAAGACATTATTACCTATCACAGCACACCCTTCTCCTGGATTTTTATGACCTATTAAAACACCTGGATAGATTGTGCAATTCTCTCCTATCGATGCTGAAGGATTAATGATTATAGGACCCCAATGCCATATAGTAAGACCTTTACTTATAATGTGGGGGGGTATTTGATAACCCGTTATATGCGAATATTTGCGCAACTTATGTAAATAATACACATAAACCGGTAAAAATATTTTATGTCTATTTTTAAGGTTTTCATAATACTCTACCAACCGTAAGGTCTTTATATATAGCCAAATATATTTTTGCTCACAGATTGGATTAGAAAAGAGATTCATCCAAAACCTCTTCCTAAATCCTCCAATTTGGCTTTGGTAATTCTTTCCTTCTAACAAAATAAATTCTTTTAACTCCTTTTTTGACTGTATCATAGAAATACTATTTTGTAATTTTAGTATAACAATCTAATAGCTGATCTACAATAATATGCGGATCATGCCTTACCATAGCAGTTTCTCTCGAAGCTTTTCCGATATTAACATTCTCTTCCTGATTGTCAATCAATCGCTTGATGTAATAAGCTGCCATATATGGATCTGTTACAGGATACAAGAAGCCTGTCTTTCCATGCTCTACCATTGAGTCTGTACCGCCAACTCTACTTGCTACCACAGGAATACCAACTAACTGAGCCTCACCCACCGAATTGGGACTATTTTCTACGTATGAAGAATGAAAATACAATGTACTTTTAAGCAATGAATCTCGTAAAACCTCAGCTGAAGCAACACCTTTAAGATTAATATTCAAATTTTCATGCTTCAAACCTGTATGTTTCTCCATAAACTCTGGCTGTACATTACCATACACATTCCATTCAAAATCCAAACCTATCTCATTTTTCAGAATATTGGCAGTTTTTAAAATAACATCATATCCTTTATAAGTAGGAAAAGAAATGGTAGTTGTTATGACTGGCTTATCTTTCGGAATTTGACGCTTCTTCTCCTCATAAAATATATCACGAAGAATTTCTCCACCATAGTGATATTGAGCATTAGGATTCAAAACTGCCATAGCTTGCTTATCCCATTCTGTACGTCCCAAGACATGAGGTACAGCCTTGAGGATTGCCTTTTCACGATGGACACTTCTATTCCAATATGCAAGATACTGATATTTATGTAACTTGCCTCTCAGCCCTTTACCACTCATATAATACTGCCATTTTGAAATACTTGGAGGCAAGAATATGTGAACATAAAGAGAAAGAAGCCCCTGAATGTGTAGAACTGTAGGGATATTTCCTGTCACTTGAGCTGCCAATTGCTGATATAGTTCAGAACCAAATATTTGAATGATATCTGGTTTGAAATCTTCGATAACCTTTTTAAACTTTTCCTCATAATATGGCCAAAGTATTTCATCACGAGTAACATCATGAATTTTCCACAAATCAATTATTTTATCCTTTTTAGACTTTGAGTGATTCGGTACAGGATAGTAAGTCACTCCATCTTGAACCACTTTGGTGGGTTCACCATCTTTACAAAAAGAGATTCCCAAAGTAATATTGTCATGCTGCATTAACTCTTTCTGAACTGATGCAACCCATCCTCCCCCATTATAGCCACTTCTTCCTTGTTGACTCGGTACATAAAGCCCCGAGCCTCCTATCCATAAAACTCTCATATAATTATTTCTTTAAGAATTTAGCAATCCAATTTAAAAGTTTATACATGATCAGCCAATCATATCGCTTATACATTTTGGCATAATGCTTCTTACCATATTCAGGATAAAGCACTCGTTCCTCCAAGAAAGTACGATACACACACATTTTGCGCCAGAAGCCCTCTTTCGAGAAATCCAAATAAGCGAAATAATCCTCCATTACATTTTTGCGAGGATGACTTGCTTCTGCAAAATTTCTATTAAAAAGCAAAGTAGGAAAAGATAAAGAATATACCTTTGCGCAGGACAACTGTCTTATCAACATTTCTGCATCCTCAAATCTACGTATAATTGCATTGTATGGGTGCTCTAAAAAGAAACTTCTTCGAAAAGCAGAGCTTCCGTTACCGGGTAGGATTCTGCTGAAGAAACACTCTTTCAAAGGGCTCTTGACATATCCTTTTAATGGATGATATGCCAAGGTTTTATTGGAACCCACTAAGATATATTTATTGGCATCAAATATATCCACATCAGGATGAGCTAATATGGCATCAGCAAAACCCTTCAATGCATCTGGCAATAGTTCATCATCAGCATCAAGAAATACAAGCCAATCACCATTTGCAGCTTGTGCCCCAGTATTACGAGCAGCTCCAGGACCTCCGTTAGGTTGACTAACCAACTTTATCTTTGGATTATTTATCTTTTTAACTTGTTCAACACTGTTGTCTGTAGATCCATCATCTACCACTACAACCTCAAACTCACAACCTTTTTGCAGCAAAACGCTATTCAAAGATTGCTCTATTGTCTCCTCCTTATTATATAAAGGAATGACAACAGATATTAATAATTTATTCATAATCAACTTCTTTTACCCAATAACAATAATGAAAGATGTCTATTTTTACATATTAAACGATATGCGAAATAAGATAATATACAATAGACTATAGGTAGCACTAAATACATAAGAAGTAACACAAATTCGTTATTGATTTCCAAATGACTCATTCCGTACAAAGTATTGACCATAACTACAAGAAACATGTGAAAGGCGAAGATAAAAAACGAGCTCTTTGACAATTGCTCATTGATTTTTATTCTTGAAGATAATTTCAAGGATAAAAGAATAACTGCTGATATTCCTATCAAAACAGTTATAGGCAAAATGCTTCGGTAAAACACATTAATAAAACTCAGTAATAAGAAGAGTCCCATACCTAAACCGCAAAGAGAATTTGAAACTCTAATGCCTTTAGTCCGATTCTTCTGGAAAGACAATTGTATATATCCGCCTATCGAAAAGAAAACAAGACCACGTATATCTATATTATCAAATGGCATAGCTATATATATTGCCAGAAGAATAAGAATTTGCCCCCCCATAAGACGTTTCAACAGAAAATATATTAAAGGCGACATGATGACTAATACTATCAAATCTCTAACATACCAAAACGGAGTATGAGCTGGGACAGACATCATCGTTAATTCATGATTCCAATTTATATAACCGGTATCTGTATATCCATAATTCAAGAATATTTTGGGAGAGATTTTAGACAAAATCAGACAAACACTTGTACTGATGCTTTCACCGTGCCGTATTGATTGTAAGAGCCATAGCCCTTCGTCATATACGAATCTCAGTATATTCCAAGAAAGATAAGGAATGAGCAAAGTATAAATGCGAGACTTTATTTTCTTTATCAAAATCCCCCAACTCCAACCTTGAATATTAAATTTAGTATAAAAGAGATAACCTGATATGATGAAAAATAATGGTACTGCAACCTGACAGAGAATTCGAGAAACCAATATTCTCAAAAAATCATATAAGTTTATATCGGCTAATGCACTAAATTTAAAACTATCTGTTTGAAATTCTCCAAATCCGCCGCTATGTATAAAGACCACCATCAAAACAAGTGGGAATCTTAACCATGATATGGATTCAGATATTTGTTTTTGAAAATGATTCATCGTAAATTCTGTTTCAAAAATAACAAGCTACTTTCACGTAAAACATTCAATCGGCTACAAACTTGCTCCCAATCTATTATTGCGCTTGAAGGAGTTAATTTTTCATCTACAATGCATTCCATGAGACCTAACTGAGATAAAAGAGAAATATACCTGTCATTGCCTCCACTCGGATTCATAACAATAGAGAATGGCTTATTAAAGATAATAGAAAAGACCATACCATGAAAAGAATCGGTAACGACATATTCTGCGTCACGGAATTCTGCAAACCAATCTTCAATAGTATCTTCTTTCTTTACTTTTCCTCCAGCTTCTTTCACTACAATCGGCAAGCCTTTAGCCTCTGATACTTTGGATGCTACAGTCATCACACTCTCGCCAACGACCAAGGAATAAACAAAAATATGATTCTCTTTTTTCGGAATACTATTACATACTTTTTCATAATCTTCCTTGTTCAACAGCAATGTAGGATCAAGTACCAAAGAAGCATCAACCCCAAAGTGATTCTTACACAAATCTACAGCAGATGCCTCACGTACAGATATTGCATCAAACCGCCTGGCAAGCTTTGAACATGCTTTTTCCTGTTCTTTAGTATATTCCCATTCCTTACACCCAAAAGATGCAGCATACGAAAGCTTCTTCACCTTATCATCAGCAAAGTCTAAGAACATATTACCCAATCGAGGGCCAAGATTGAAAGCAGGTCGCCACACCTGATCGCTTCCCACGACATAGGCATCAATGCCATATTGTGCTGTCAGCGAAGGAACAAAGTCCTTGACAGGAACCGATCTGATATATCTAAGTACAAACTTGATAAAATTCTTGTTACCGATGCGTCCTTTGTAAATAGGATATACAGGAAGATTTCTAAAAGACCGCATCCTCAGAATATGCTTTACTGTTCGTAAAAGCCATCGTGTACGGCTATAACAAGTATCATGTTCAAAAGTCAGGGGGGGATGTCCTAACTTCATAAGTACCCGTTGGAGGGCAAAATTCTGAATGATGCCTCCATAGTTCAACAAGAAATGCTGAGTTAATATTCCTATCTTCATGATTTGATTTTTGAGATAATGGTACGCATGAATTGAGCTATTCGAAAATGGTCGCAGAATGCAAAACTTACTATAGTTTTCTTAAAACCGGAACCATAATCCAATAAATTATCATGCGACTTGAATCTTTCGTTCCATAATTGTTTATCAAACAATCCTTTTAATAAAGTTATGTATGAAAGTTTAAAATAATAACGCTCCAATTGTAAACGATTACTATTTGAGAGAGATTTATTCTTTAGAATGAGACTCACCCACAGGCTTTCCTGATTATAATAGCTTGGCGATTCATTCAAATAATTACTTGTCAATGCAGATGTATTTCTGCGTTCATAACCATAATAGGCTTTAGCTATATAAGCTATCTTTTGAGCATAAGGAAGGCACTGACTTAAAAAAAACAGGTCTTCTCTCATTGTCAACTCTTGGGGAAATGACGCCTTAGTTTTCATAAGCCATTCTCTACGCATCATCTTATTCCATAAAGCGCCATAAAGTTTTCCACAAAGTATCTCATTCAAGACTACAACGCCTGTCAGGATCGAAGGTCCCTGTTTACGATAAAGCTCTCCGTCATGTGTTAGTTCACGATAATCACATATAACAATATCAGCATCTTCTTCTATCGCTTTCTGGTACATATCAGTTATCATGTTCGTATCTACCACATCATCAGCATCTACATATAAAATGTAATCGCCTTGTGCTTCCTCCAAACCAATTTGGCGAGAATGAGCAACACCTGCATGAGGCTCATGCTTCACACTTATTCTATGATCTCTCTGCGCATAATCATCACAAATAGAAGAAGAAGTATCTGTACTTCCGTCATCTACCAATATGATTTCTATAGATTTAAAAGGCTGCTTAATGAGACACTCTAAACATCCAGGAAGATACGAAGAAGCATTATAAACAGGAATAATAATGGACAGTTTCATACTATTTCATTATTTTTATTACACTATGGTTTGCATAAAGCAAGACACATGCAAATTCTACATTTATATGTTAAACAAAGTAATATCTTTAATGCCAGGAAACATTATTCTTTAATATTTTATTTTGTTTATGATTTTGACCATCATCTTGAACAACAATGGTGAAATTCTAAGAGCCATAATCTTGACTTGTAGACCTCGACTTATAGAAAAACCATTTTTTCTCAAAACATTAGCATATAATACAGATTTATCCTTATCATAGTAAAGAAGAGAATATTCCAACTTTTCTTTTAAATTTCGTTCTTTACATACCCTTAGATATTTATTCCTTTCTTCATCGGGCATATTAATGGAATTAATAGTATTCGATAAAATCTGAAAATATCCGTCAAATCCATCCAAGTGTTGTTTTAAGTTTTTAGTAACTCTTGAATCAGAAGAACTACTAATTACAACTGTATGCAAAGGCTCTTCTATTGTACTACATTTATAACTATAAAATATAGGTAACAACAATTGCCAATTCTGTGGATGTCTTTCGCAGAAAATACTTCTTTTAGGATTCACCTTATCAAAAGAAGACATCCTTACCATACACATGCCTGCTAAAGCAATTGATTCCTCACCATTAAAAAGTTCAATGAACATTCTTTCCTTTAAAACTTTATGGCGCTGAACAAACTTTAAGGAAAAGTCTTTTCCATCAACATAATTTGCATAACATCGAATAATACCATAATCTTCAGATAGAGTGCGGAACTTATTCACAAAAGTTGAAATCGAAGATGGAAAAGAAAAGTAATCATCACTATCTGGCCATATTAAGTATTCACCAGAAACATACTTTAAACCTTTGTCTATAGCTGCTGCTTGTCCATTGTTGTTCTGATATATGTATAACAAAGAATAACCTTTTTCTTCAAATTTACTCTTGTATGATTCAATTGTTTCTTTGCTATTATCTGTTGACCCATCATCCACAACTATCATTTCAATATGCGGATAATCTTGAACGAGTACAGAGTCCAATAATCGATGTATGACTTTTGCCCCATTATAACAAGGAGTCAAAATTGTAACTAAATTCTTAATTGTATTAAAAGTCATATAACCTAAATTTTATCTAATAATTGCTATTTTAATCAGAAACATTTTAATAACTCTTTCCAGTTCTGAACTTTAATTAAACCGACATGGTTGGAAGTATTTGGATTAGTACCATAGGCACTGTAGTAAAGCCAAAGTTTCTGATTTACAGAAACGACTGAAGGACGATATATTACTCTGTCATCCCAGCACCCTCGTTTTCCATGTGAAAGCAGGAAACCTTCATATTTATATTTCTTTTCATCTGGCGAAGCAAAAGAATATAATCTTAATGGAAAACCACCAATAGATACATCATTACCTACAAGCCAATATCTACCATCATTTTTAACAACATCAATATGTGACAAAATTCCTTTAGACAATACATACTTTGATTTCAATTCCATCATATCGCCATCTATCATCTCATAATAATTAATGGTGCGATACTTACCCTCAAAATCCTCAGCAGAAGAACACCACATGCGATATATACCATCTTCATAAATTAAAGCAGGACTGATACATAATCTTGTTTCATCGAAAGGATTTTTTAAGTTAAGCATAACTTCTTTTTCAGACCAAGTTCTGCCATCATAAGTAAAACGACGATATATTATCTCTCTGTTTTTTCCATCATCAGTAGGATACTTATCTCGTTGAACTCTTCTCCACCAGCATTCAATTCTATTTAAATCAGAATTATATACCAGTTCTGGGTCAGAATTATATTCCTGTTCTTTTGGGAGCATGATATCATCTAAAGGATTAGCTCCTTCTAAGGATTCAAAATTTTCACCATCCTGAGAAACATACATACAAGGGTTCTCTATGGCATCATTCATTCCTTTATATGGTGTGAAAACAAACCAGAATTTGTAGCCATTCCATCCTTCTTTAAAATAAAGACAAGATGGATGAAGGCCTTCATTTCCACCATCATATGTTTCAAGATTAAGAGGAGACTTTGCATTCAACTTTTTAAAACATATTGGTGTATTCTTTATACGGATTAAGCGATGGCGTACTTTAAAGAAAAATTGTTTTATTGTCATTTTTTGAATTTGCTTTTAATTTTTTCAATGATTTTTAATCTCATTTCTTTATCTATCATATATTTATATCCCAATACAGCTGCTAACAATGAAGAAAGGCATACAGATAATATAAAACGAATCCAACCTTCTTCCAGACAAAAATGCAACATTACTACAGGTATGGCTACTGAACCAAAGAAAATAAAACAAGGTAATATTGTCTTGTGCATAAACTCAGATAAACGAAGTTGTGGAATATATGTTGTCATATAATAAACGTTGCACATAGTACCAGCCATATAAGCTACTCCATTATAGGCAAAAGGAACCCAAGCAGGTGCACCCATTTTGAAAGCAATATATGAAATAGGAAGAACCATAATATATATTGTACCATTAGTCAAACTTGTTTTTTTAATATTGCCTGTTGCCTCTACTATATCCATAACTATGCTGGAAATTCCACTCAAAATGCAAAATATCATAACCAAATTGGTAAATATACAAGCACTTTCTGGAACAATGTCTAACCATAGATTTAATACAAAATGTATTTCAGACATTAAAGGGATAGCAAGAAAAGCCATGAGTACGAAACATAAAGATGCACCATCATGAGCTAATTTAATCATTGCTTCGTATTCGCCATCTGCGTAGCGCTTGATTATCTGTGGACGAATAGCCATTATAATATTGTTAGCAAATCCACCTACAGCATTAGTTACTGTACCAGCTATACCTGAAGCCGCATTTAGTGCCGTTCCAAAAAACAAATTAATTAAAATAGAGATGCCAGATCCTCTTGCCATTACAGCCACATTACCTAAAATATCCCAACCTGAATATGAAAAAATCGGCTTTAATAAAGTTTTATCCCACAAAAAATGATAATGAGTTTCAGGAAAGTGTCGAACACAGTAAATACGATTAAGCACCATAATAAGTGTTGAAACACAAAGGGTAAGCAAGCCATACAATATCAACTTATCCATATTACCTATTAAGAGCAAATAGATAATAACCAATTTCAAGACTGTATTTAATATATCGAAATAAGCATATACATCCATCTTTTCATGGGCAACAATTGCAGAGCTATAAGGAGTTTGAGTAACTCCAAACATAAGAGAAATGATACTGAACTGATAGACACAATTAGCTGCAAACATTCGCCCTTCGGGGATAACCAATTTATAATTGACCATCCATAAACCTATAGTTTCTAAAAGAACAAAAAGAATACAGGCTATTATAATGTGTATAGTCAAGGTTGTTGAAAATGTATCTTTCAATCGCTTTGCATCACCGCGACCTAACTCAAAGGTAATAAAACGAGAGGTAGCCCCAATCATGCATACTTGAATAACATTAAACATTGCAATGACACTACCTACAACTGCATTTATTCCATAATCATCTACTCCTAATGTTCTGAGAACCACTCGACCTGTCACCAATGACAGAGCGAGAGATATAAACATACGGAGATATAAATAAAGCGTATTTTTTGCTATTCTACTATTGTTTTTTGTTTCGTCAGACATATTTTTATTTATACTAATATTTTATTCTACCGTTACACTCTTTGCCAAATTTCTTGGCATATCTACATTCAAGCCCTTATCTACTGCCACATAATACGCAAGTATCTGCAGGGGAACGACGCTGAGAAGAGGTACCAAAGCATTGAGGGTCTGCGGTACTTCTATCACGGAATCGGCTATCGCCTTGACTTGTTTGTCGCCTTCGGTAACAATAGCCAGGATGCGTCCGTTGCGGGATTTTACTTCCTGCATGTTGCTGATGATCTTCTCATACAACTGGTGATGTGTGGCAAGGAATACGATCGGCATATCGGTATCTACCAAGGCTATCGGACCATGTTTCATCTCAGCTGCAGGATAGCCCTCGGCATGGATATAGCTGATTTCCTTTAACTTCAAGGCTCCCTCTAATGCTACGGGATAGTTGAATCCTCGACCGAGATAGAGGAAATTATGTGCATAGGTGAATACTTTAGCCAGTCGGGAGATCGATGGCGTCTGCTCCAACACTTTCTCCATCTTGCCAGGTATCTCTGCCAACTCGGCGATGGTCTCTACATAGTCTTTTTCGGAAAGGGTGCCAAGCTCATGACCTAACGCCAAGGCAAAGAGGGTAAGGACGGTGACTTGACCGGTGAAGGCCTTGGTACTCGCTACTCCTATCTCAGGTCCTACATGAATATAGATGCCGGTATCTGTCTCTCGGGCGATGGATGAGCCTACGCCATTGACGATGCCGAAGATCAATGCTCCATGCTGCTTGGCAAGTTGAATGGCTGCCAAGGTATCGGCTGTTTCTCCACTCTGGCTTATGGCTATCACTACATCATCGGATTCGATGACGGGTTCGCCATAACGGAACTCGCTGGCATATTCTACTTCTACTCGCTTGCGACACATCTTCTCTATGAGCTGCTTGCCGATGAGGGCTGCATGCCAACTGGTTCCGCATGCCACGATGATGATATGCTTGGCTGACATGAGTCGGTCTTTATAGTCTGTAAGGGCTGACAACACGATGTGGTTGTTGGATGGATTGTCCTTATCCGCAAACAGGCGACCACTCATACAGTCTTTCAGGCACTGGGGCTGGTCGTAGATCTCTTTCAGCATGAAATGGTCAAAGCCTCCCTTGCTGAGTTTGGAGATGTCGAGGTCTACGGTCTTGATGTCATAATCGCATAACTTATGGTTGAGATTGATCATCTCTATATCCTTACCGATTCTGATTTCTGCTATCTGACCGTCTTCGAGATAGACTACCTGGTCGGTATATTCTACGATAGGAGTGGCATCACTGGCAATATAGAAGTCTTGCTTGTCGGCTCCTACTCCTACCACCAATGGACTTGACTGGCGGGCTGCCACAATGTGAGTGGGGTTCTTGCATTCGATGACTGCTATGGCATAGGCGCCCACAACATCATTCAGTGACTGGCAAACGGCTGACACCAAATCTTTGCCATTCTGCTGATAGTATGAGTCTATCAACTGTACCAGCACCTCGGTATCTGTTGTGCTCTTGAACTGATAACCGCGTGCTACGAGTTGTTCTTTCAGCACCTGGTAGTTCTCGATGATGCCATTATGTACCAAAGCCAGGTCACCACTCATACTGACATGGGGATGTGCATTTTCGGCTGATGGTTCGCCATGTGTTGCCCATCGGGTGTGGGCTATACCGATATGGCCTCCGCAGTCTTTGTCTGCTGCGAGTTCTTCCAAGTTTGCGACCTTGCCCTTTGTCTTATAGACATTGAGTTTGTCCTCTCCATTGACGAGTGCCACTCCGGCACTGTCATATCCTCTATATTCGAGTTTCTTCAGTCCTGCTATCAGGACTGGATATGCTTCGTTTTGTCCTATATATCCTACTATTCCACACATAAATTTATGGTTATGTCGTTATATTCTGATTTGTATTTTTTGTATTGTATTTTATTATAGTTGTGACTTTATATAAAGGCACGCACGCGTATGCGCATTTTTTTCTAAAATCAACCCGTCCTTTCTTTATTGATAAAGCTGGCTGCACTCGGCAATATGAAAGTGAACTTTCATTGCGCTCATTTGCGCAGCTTTTTCCCGTTAAGGGAGGGTCTTTTCGAAAACCTACCCGTCCTTCCTTACCGTTAAGGAAGGCTCCACCTCTCTTCTCGGTCTTCTCCCCTCAGGGAATAAGAGGAAACCGCTCCTCCCCGTCGCTCTTAACCGCTACGCTATAAGGTTGACGGGGCATCAAAGCCCTCGTCAGTCTTGTGCAGGATGGGACCGCCTGGGGTGGGCTGTTTACAACTCCCTATTCTTATACAGATTGACATTGATAGAGAATGGAGTATTACAGACTTGTTCCACAACCACCTGCTAAAACAAATCCTTTTAAAATGTTATCTCCTCATTAACTTTGCTGCAAATTCAAAGAAATCTGCAACGTTTTTGAAATTATCAAACTGCTGGCAATACATACTGGCATAAGGTTCAGGGAACCTTTGTCGTATATCTGCCTTTATCATATTTGCTAAAACCTCCTTTGTGTAAGCTTTCAGCAATTCGTTGTATTGTTCTTCGCTCATGACATTCTCTGTTATTTCAACATCCTTACAATAAACATCGCCTCATAAACTACGATACAACCAATCAAGAACAGCATTCGAAATACAGAAGCAAAGTATTCTTTGCTATTCATTTGCTATTATCTAATGTTTGAGAAATATTCAACTATCTAACTTATATAAATTCTTTAATAATTTTGGAAGCTCATTATAATCTCTATACCATATCACTCTCAAACCCAGTTCCACGAAAATCTGCTTTTGGATTTTCATAGCTTCATTGTTTTTTGCTTCTGCATTTTTGTCTGTACCAAATTCAGATATACGTGGCAAGAAAACAAAATGCCTTGGATCATTTTCACTATCTTGGATGGCAATATCAAGAAGGCGTCGAAGATTAGGATCTGTCATTGACAAACCGATAAAGATGCAGGTTGTTCTACTCAAAGCATGAAGCTGCTCCACATTTGACCAGTTGTAAGAACTTGCATAAACTCTATGGTACTCTTCTTCACTCAAAACTGGAATGGACTTTATGTCATCTTTATTGGCATAAGGGATAAATCCATGAACATGATAAATTGGGAAAAACCGTTGCGGTTGATTCTGCCCAAAGACAGAATAGTTTCCTATACCTCTTTTTCTTAAGGCTCTTTCCATCACATCATCAAAATTATAAGTAATGATGCTCTGAGCTTGCGATTTCTTACAATCGACAAGATTACATATCTCGTCAATAAGTGGAGAACGATATGCCGAAATACCACCATAAAGTGCATCATGTAGGCATTGATAATAATCCTCGTCATTAGACTTTTTCTCCATCATCATTCTGACGAATCTACCCATGACAATAGAAGAGTTATAACAAACCTTTGTTAGTTTCTCTATATCTCCATCTTTGAATTCTTTCTGCTTGCAAGTGTCTATCATATCTTTCAGAAGATTCCACCAAGAAGGAAGATTTGCAGACATACTAACACCAGCCCCTAGAAATAAGGTAAACCTTTCTTCTGTAAGACTTGTCTTTGCCATTTCCAAAGATTTGTTTCGGTCTATAAGCCAATCATAGGTGGTTCTATTCGGGATTGTAGACAATCTATTCCCAGACAATTTATCCCAAAACTCTTGTAATGAGTAAATCTGAAACTTGTTGTTATATTGCTTTCTTATTCTGTCTTTTACTGAAACAGGTATTATTCCAAAGGCATACAAGAGTATAAAGTTACGAATTTCATGCTTTAGACAGAGTTGCTGATATAGTATCTCATACCTTGATAGAGTATCAAACAATATTCGTCCCTTAATTTCAATAGCAGTAGTACCCTCAAGACCGAAATCAATTGTTTTTTGATCTATTTGCCTTTTCACATACCCCAATCCATCAGGAAGGAAAATATCATAATAAAGAGGTCTATATCTTGATCTGACTTCTGTATCAAATCGAATATTATAGTTTGAGAGCATCATTGTAATGGCATCAATTGCTTCGCGCTCGCTTCTAAAGTATACTGCATTCATTTATTTTTCTTTTATAAAATATCATCTATTCAGTTTCCCATTCATCACAGATGGAATGGTAAAACTCCTTGTTCTTTCCCTCATTCAACCAATTCTCCACGAAATGTGGATTATCACTTTTTGGTTTAGGACTAGCTGTGTTTATACGAGCCATTACTGGTGTTCTTACTGCGTCTCCTAATATAATAGCATGTTGTTGTGGCAATATTGGCAATTGATTCAGAACTTCTGAACTCGCAGAAGAAACTAATTTTCTGATATATTGTTGGTCATCTGGATTTTGAAGACGATGAATGATAAAACTATTGCACTGAGAAAGAACGGTCTTTGATAACTCTGATGGTCGTTGGCTTGAAATAACGAGTGACAATCCATATTTACGACCCTCACGAGCTATTCGATCAAAAACTTTGCGAGATATAGAAGTCCTGTCTTTCTTATTAATTTCCGGGATGTAATTCTGAGCTTCTTCCAACACCATAACAATCGGCATTGTTCCTCTATCTTCTTCCTTGAACCTTGAAACAAATTCAAGGACGATTCTACCAACAAGTCCCGTAATCGTCTCTAACACCTCAGAAGGAAGGAGCGACATATCAAGAATTGTAATTTGGTTAGGAGTTCCTTGCTCTACGTCAACATTCAAATTTTTAATGTACTCGGTATAAATATCACTGTCTGTTGTATCATATACTTTGCAGTAATCACCCAAAAGAAAAGAGATGAATTTAACCAATACATTTTCTATATCTTCTACAGTTTCCATCATCAATGGACTGGAAATACGCATGTCATCCTTAAAAGATTGCATACGCATTTTCAAGGTTGATACGTATTCAGCCAAACGGTCAGACGAAGTTTCTTGTTCTCGGATTGCAACATCAAAATAGGTTGACAACAAATCCGAAAAATTATAGAATATAGGCAAATCCAAGTTTCTGTTCTCTGATGTTGTTGCAATATTTTTGTCTGCAATGAATTTCTCTATTAGTTTTTGTAACTTTGGCAAAACATCAGTAATCACACTGAGATCAACACTACCATTTAGAAAACCTTTTTCATTTTTCGTCAAACTTCCTCTTGCCTTTGTAAGTTCTTCCAAAACCTCTATCAGTTCATCATATAAATTTGAATTAGACTTTGCTTTTGCACTTTTGAACATTTTAAGAGTTGTTCCTAAATCATCAATAAGACAATTTTTCATCGTGTAAGAATTCCCTTGTAAGGAAGTTAACAATGAATTTAACTGCGACAGTTGAAATTTAGATAGAGTTTCCGTAGCTTCTAGAACATCGTTAGTACTTTTTGCTAGTCCAACAGCTCTCTTTAGAATTGGTGCTTGACTACCAGATGTTGGTTCGAACAGGTAATCCAAGTCATCATAGTTCATAAACCAATGAGGTATGCGAATACCTTCCTTAGTTATCGCCAAAGGATTAACAACATCTTCTTCCGGCAACTGAAAAGCATTTTTATATTCACCATTGGTATCAAAAATTATGAAATGAGCGCTTTTCAACTTCTTCTCATTGTACGAGAAATGAAACAAACTCTGTAATATCGAAGATAACGTGCATGATTTACCCGAACCTGTATTACCTAAGATTGCCGCATGTTTGCCAAAGAATTTGTCTGGATTGATTTTTATCTTGAAATCAGGAAATGCTGGAGACATGCCTATTGGTAAATAGAAATCATGCTCATAGTCTATCTTCTCGTATTCTCTCTTTTGGTCGAAAATCTTTTCCAAATCTTCCCTAACAACATACCATACAGGATTATCAAGTATTGGATAGTTATAAACACCCATAACATAACTTTTGTTATTCTCTATAGTACCTATCATAGTGGCAGACAAATATCTCGAAGATTCCGTCAAGAAGATAGAATGATTACTTTTACTCATATCTGTTTCTTCACGTGTCTGTACACGATTTACCATTGCTACTATTCTGTCAGCTCCAACTGGTATTATTATATATGAGTTTATTCTGGCTATCGGATAGATTTCATGAAAGCCGCTCTTATATAAGCTTTTCAAGTCATCATCCAATTTAACATAAACTGTCAGGCTGTCAACAGAAACAATTTTTCCAACTTGTCTTTCTTGTTCCATAATGTATTGCACTATTTATTTAACAATGTTTCCAATGTCTTGATTACTTCATCCGAAGACGAAGCATCTGTAAAAGTTGGCATCATTTCTGTTGAGAATGTTAAGAAATCACCTATGTCATTTCCTTCCAATATAATGATACGAGGATCTTTCAAATCTCTCAAACGCTTAATCTCATGAGACTTTTCTGATTTTTGAAAATTCACAATTATTAATGTGAAAGAAGGATTTGACAATGCTTGGTAGATAATATCATTGAAATGCTCATCGCAGAAAGAATAGCCAATAGCAAACAGCACTGACTGAGGTTGGGAAATCGCACTGCTAAACTGACGGATAAGTTCCGAATACGGCAAATCTAATGTATATGACTTCTTAACCGCAGATGGATATATCATCAAATCTCCATAATCAAAAGATTCGCTTGAATCCTTTGACTTTTCTTTGATTAAGTCTATTGGCATTTCCTTAATTCCATAGACATTTGATGCATTCAAATCATGATCTTTAACCCACGTAATTGAGCCATGCAATTTGAAATACCTAACGACTTTTTCTATACGTTGTACTTTACCTGATGTCGTAGAACCAGGATAAAATATATCATAGTCAAATGTCTCTGGTTTAAAGTAACGATGATGAAAGCCAGAAAAGCCATCAATGTACTTTACTCCTATATTATCGAAGGCATATTCAAAAGCCAAGTCATAATTGCTTGTGAAGATATTCGCACGTTTCAGATTTAAAGGTCTTTGTAACAAAGACTTCAAGAACTTCTCATGAAAGATATATTTATCCTTTTTGAATAATTCCTTATAACCTTTACTCTTAATACGCTCTAAATCTCTATCGCTGGTCGTTCTAAGATGAACATCGCATAAATTGAACATTGCCTTCTTGATGGCAGAAATCAAATTGCTTAATTTTATAACTTTATCATTATCTTGCTCAGCTTCTGCTACATACAAATTGGCAATAAGGTAATTCAACAAAGATTCCAATGGGACTTCTATTTCTCCATATTCATCAACAACCTCTACTTCATTCCCTTTTTCGGTTTTCTTCTTGACATCACAATTTCTATAGAACTCACCATCATAAGTATACTTCCATCCATAGGAGTCTGTTCTGACCTTATCTTTCTCTAACCCACTCGTTACATTCTTCTGCATCTTTCGAATGTAAGCTTTGAAATCATTTGCAATATCCTTATTCTTGCCTTTAAGGATGTCATCTTCAACGGCAAACGGAATGTTTTGTATAGAAGCTGCTCCTAAATGAATTGATGCCCCCGTACCAAAAAGGAAAGAAACATTATCCAATTCCAAATAATCACGGAACATCTTCTGTATACGCTCAATAACATTCGAGCGCATTTTTTTCTGCTGTTCTTCAGAAAAGGACTTGCTATCATCTACAACTTTTCCCCATTCAGGAAGGACATTTGTTCCACCTATACAGATATTATTGTCTTCTACAAACATAGCATCAAATGAATTAGTTAATAAACCGACTACTTTTCCTTATTATAGAAAAACTGATAGTAATTCATTCCTGCAGCTTCATCAAAGCCTTGGACGATTTTGTCATGTCCTCCCAAGATATTTATCTCAAAATTGGAGTCAAGATATAAAGTCGTTTTTGGTAGTGAACTTTTCTTTTTTACCAATGGCATTTCTATATGGATGTCAATATCCTGCATTTGACAAGGATTTTCTTTCGATGACAAATAGCTTTCAAATTGCTTATCCAAACCGCCTTCACCGAAAATTTCTTTTGAAAATTCATGGACTGACACGGTTTCTGCCTGCCCCAATGCCTTTCTTACCTTAGATATAAGATTGGCTTTTTCTACCTTTGATTCATCAGAGTAATTGTCCGCAATGAAAGCCTTGCAAGAATTTAGAAAATTCTTGGTTTGTGAATATGATGTCGCATCTATAATGATGTGTAGGAAATCGTCTTTCCAATACTTTGACTGAATGCCCTTAGATTTCTTATCAACAGAGAAAACAACATAGCCATTTTCTTCATTGACATTGAAAATCAAGCAGCCTTTCTCTACCTTAGAGAAACTTATGACCTCTGACTTTTTTATCTCATAGCCATGTTCGGTTTGAAGATATTGGTAAGCTGGTTGTTTGTTTTCTGTCTTTAGCATTGCTATTGCATCCGTATGCTTGCCGTCAACTTCACAATCAGACAGATAAACTATATTCAACTCCCCTGATTTTGTCATTGGATGAGATGTCTTCTCGTAAAGAATCTTTGCTATAAACTCTGATTGCTCTTGAAATCTTGAGACATCTTCAAATATAGTTTTGACAAATGTATATATTGGATTTAATGCCAATGTACTTTCAAAGTAGAAGTGACATGGCTCTTTGGTGTCGAAAGACTTAACCAACATTGATGTTATATCAGAAGATATATCCGTATAGTCAAGTTCTTTCTCAGAGAATGAGACACCTTCATCTCTGCTTTTGTTGCCAACATAATGAACTATCATGTGGCTTATGTTGCCTATTTTAATTTTCATTGTCTTTGTTTTGCTCTAAAACATATTGGGGAATCAAGGCATTGCCATTCGTAAAATTTTCTTTGGTTACGAAATAATCCAACTTGTTTTCTCCTGTCCAATAAGTATCTGGTGCATGCTCAACAAGGATTATTTGGAACTGCTCTTTTTTCTCCTCTATCACATATTTCATGAATCGGTTGATACCAGCGAAAGCATCAAGCAATTTTTCCTTGTCGGTTGTCTTTACATTCTCTGAACCTGCATAATATGGAATGCTCGGTTGGTCTATGAAGAGAAACTGACCGATATGACGCATATTCAAATTCTCAAAGAAATAACGATGAATACCTAAGAAGAAGCAAAGATGAAGGAACATATAGTTGGACTGGCTACCTATAACATCATAATTGAGTATTGACTTGCCATTATTCAGCATTAGACGTTCCTGCTTCATTTCATATTTTGTATAACAATGCTCATAATGCTCCATATATTGGAAGCCATCAAAAATATGCTGGATGCACTCGTTCAATTTGGGTATGGTAGTCAACTGTTTTTGCGTTATTGCATCCTTCATTTGCTCCAATACTGAAATTCTTTGGTCATCTTCCTCGCTAAAGACTTCTACATTTTTCGATTCTTCCTTATGTTTTTTTTGCCAAAGCTGTTCCAACTCTACAATTTTAGATTCCAAGAATCCTATAAGCTTTATGCTATTTACTTGTTGATATAGAGAGCCTTTCTGCTTGGTTATCATCTCCATATTTTCTTCAATTGATTTCAGCTGTGCCTCTAAACTTTGTACAACTTGTTCCGAGACAAACGGCAAAGCCTCTATCTGTTGCTTGTTGGATGATATTTTTTCTAATGAACCCTTTAGTGAATTTACTACATGTGATGTCCACATATTAGATCCTTGAAGGTAGGGTGTTCAAAATCCGTTTAAAATCCGACGCATTTTTTACCTATGGTATT
>ENA-OPKN01000025-OPKN01000025.1-human-gut-metagenome-genome-assembly--contig:-NODE-25-length-43025-cov-3.654061_pt1 | contig 43025 bp, 62 predicted proteins | sample MGYA00241783_ERZ501693 | MGnify/ENA primary metagenome ERZ501693 (study PRJEB25962, sample SAMEA2042206) | human gut metagenome | biome: human gut; feature: human-associated habitat; material: faeces...
ACTGCTCAACCTGTTCCTGATACAAAGAAAACACCATTTTCAGATGAAGAAATTGAAAAAGTATATGAAAATAAAGATAATGAATGGGTTGAAACAGTCCTTTTATATTTATTTTCAGGTTTCAGACTTAATGAATTATTATCAATGGAATTATCAAAAATAAATCTTGAAGATGGTACATTCAATGGTGGTTCAAAAACTGCATCAGGAAAGGACAGAATTGTTCCAATCCATTCAATAATTTATCCAATTGTTGAAAAAAGAGTTAAAAATAATAAAAAATATTTAATTGAATATGAAGGTAAGAAATTATCCAAAAGTCAATATTATATTTTTTGGAACGAATTGATGGATAAATTGGAAATGAAACATACACCACATGAATGCAGACACACATTCAGAACAAAATTGGATTCTGCTGGTGCTAATAAAAAAAGTATTGACTTGATGATGGGTCACAAATCAAAAGATGTTGGTGAAAGAATTTACACACATAAAACAATAGAAGAATTAAAAGAAGCAATTGAATTATTTAAAATTAATGATAAAAAATCAGAAGAAAAATGACATTTTTTACTTTGAACTAATAACAAGTTAGTAACAAAAAATCGCCAAAATGCTAATATTTAAGCATAGTGGCGATTTAATGTATATATTATATCATAAGAAAGCATAATTTGTAAAGATACTATTTTCAGTATTTTCAAGGGTTTGTTGAACAGTTCAATGCTTTGAAATGCTTTAAAAATAGCATCGTTAGTAACAAGTTAGTAACACAATTTTTAAAAATTTTTTTATATTTTTAAAACTTGTCCTGGATAAATTTTATTTGGATTTGCTATTCCATTTTTTCTTGCGATTTCTTGATATGTAGTTCCAAATTTTGCTGCAATTCCTGATAATGTATCACCTGATTTTACAGTATATGTTTTTGATGAACTTGCACTTTCACCACCAAGTTTTTTATTTACTATATCTTGAATTGCATTGTAATCATATCCTGCATTTTGAAGTCTTGTTTTTCTCTCATTACCATTTCCCCATTGTCCTGCAATAACTTCATTTGCAATTTCTTCATTTGACTTTTTAATTGATGAAGAACCCAAAAGTTCATTTACTCTATTTTGTACTGCATTATAATCATATCCTGCTTGTGTTAACCTGTTCTTTCTATCATCACCATTACCCCATGCACCATTTATTACTTCATGTGCAAGTTCATCAACTGATTTTGTTGGTGTTGATGGTTGTGGCTGTGGTGTTGGTTTTCCACCACCAATTATTGATGGATAGTCTTTAAAACTTTCATTCATGTCAACCCTTCCTGAAATTCCACTTACACTTCCATTTGAACTATATTGCCATAAACCATATACATTATGGTCAAATTTTGCTGAACTATTCCACCAAGCCATCCATTTATCAAATCTGTTAAGTCTTGAAGAATTTAATTTTGTATCAAACCAAGATTTTGAAGCATAAATTGCTGCATAATATCCTGCTTCTTCAAACATTAAACATTCTTTTTCACATATTGAAACTAATGTGTCATTAGAAGGCATTCCATATTTTCTTTTATAACCATCTGCATCTTCCATGTCAATTATTACTGGAAATCTAACTTTGTCTTTGTAAGGTGCTAATGTTTTGATAACCAAATTTGCTTCATTTATAGCATTATTTACATTTAATGCATAAGAATATACATAAACACCAAATGGCATTCCAACCCTTATACATTCTTGAATATTTCTAATTGCTTTTGAATCAACTGTACTTTGTCCATAACTTATTCTAATTATAGCAAAATCAATTCCTGATGCTTTTACTGCATCCCAATTAATATTTCCTTGATGTGCTGATACATCTATACCTTTCATTATACTTCACCCCCAAATTCTTTTTCATCTCTTTGAATTTCACCATTTCCTAATTCTTCATTTTTTTCCATGAAAAATCACTTCCTTTCACTTAAAATTAAACTCGTGTTTTCTAAAAACACGAGTGTTACAAAAATTAGTTAATTATTTTTTGTTTTACTAGCATCATATAATCCACCTGCTGCAAATCCTGATAATGCTGTAAATAATACAACAATAAAATTACAATCAGGAACTGCAAGATAATAAATGATTGCTGATATAACACCAATTACACCATTTTGAATTGGTATATACTTGCTTTCATACCAGTTGAATTTCTTTGCTAATAATCCAAATATGTATGAAACTACAACTGTGATTACTGGTATTATTGAATCTAATGTTATTTGCATATGATTCACCCCCTTTATTTCACATATTTTTCCCACCCATCGTGGATGTAAGAATTACCATTTAAGTCTTCTGTGTAGTGGTCAAACACTTCACTTGCTCTTTTCTTTTGAATTTCATCTTTTGGTATTCCATTTTTGCAATCTTCAATAAATTCCACTAGATAATTCATACATTGGTTTTTATCCAACTTTTTAATATCTACATTTACACCATCTAATTTGTCATTGATTGGTTTTAATGCATCATTGAATTTCTTGTCAACTGCATTGTCAACTGGTTTTTTTACTTTTTGCAGAAAATTCACTATAATTAAAATTGAATTCATTGCAGTTGCTATTGAAACTATAATTGCCAATAATTTTTCCATACTGGTTATCATCTCCTTTGTAATCTCTTATGAAAATACTCATATAAACTTATATTTTCGTTTATATGGGTTTTTATTTCATAAGATGAATAATTTTATTCTTTAATATCTACAATGCCCAAAATTTCTTTTACGGCTTTTTTTAATTTTTCAGGAACATCATCAAGTGTTTTTAAACCTTTTCTAATAAGGTCAGCATATATTTTTGCCATTGATTACACCCCCAAACTTTCATAAATTTCAACTAATGCCATTTCAATGTCTGTTGTTTGACTTGATTGCAATGCAATATATTCTTCTTTGGTGTATTGCACCATTTCAAATTCATACATCGTTGTTTTTACTTTTTCTGTTTTTCCTTTATCATTGATGATTTCATCTTCAACTTCAATTTCATTAATGTTTTCATGAATCCAAACTGAATATTCATCAATTATCATTCTTTCAGGTTTTATCGTACTTCTAACTACACCATGATTTATCATTTCTTTTCACCCTTCCCTTTCACATTTAATAAATAATATTGATTAGCATGAAATTCTAGTGGTTTTATATACTTTTCATTTAATCTGTAACTGTCACAATGAATCAACCAACCATGATATGAATTAATTGAACACCATTCAGAATAATTGATTAGTTTCCCACTTTTGATTTTCTTTCTAATCTTATTCATTTTTGATTTAAAATTTTTGCAAGTGGATTTTCTCAACAATTTGTAATTTAAAAATGTTCTATAACCTACATAATCAATACCCCTTACAAAGGTTGGGAACACTTGCCAATTTTCTTTTATTTTCAATTTCAATTTGGTTTTAAAATACACATCAATTTCTTTTCTTAACTGATGTAATTCTTCTTTTGATTCAGCCAATATGACTATATCATCCATATATCTGAAATAATATTTAATATGCTTTTCTTCTTTTATCCAATGGTCAAATGAAGAAAAATAAAAATTCCCACTATATTGTGAAATATAATTTCCAATGGGTATTCCTGTATCACCAGGTGTTGAATCTATAATTTCATCAAGTAACCAAATCAAATCTTTATCTTTGAACAATTTTCTATACTTATTTTTTAATATTTCATGATTTATTGATGGATAATACTTTTTAGCATCAATTTTCAAACAATATTGTGTACCTTTCACATCTGTTTGAATTGCTTTTTCAATTCTGTGTAATGCTTTATGTATTCCCCTTCCTGGTATTGCTGAATAAGTATCAGTAATAAAATTTTTAACAAGTATTGGTTCAATTACTTGTAATATTGCCCATTGTGCAATTCTATCAGGATAATATGGCAATTTATAAATTTTTCTTTCCTTCCCTGTATCATTCTTCATAAATGTTTCATATTCAGAAGTTTTATAAATTTTATTTATAAGCATATTTTGTAATTTTTTCAAATAATAATCAGGATTAGCATTGATTTCTTTTACTTCCTTATACCATCCTTTACCCTTTTGTGCATTTTTATGTGCAAGTTTCAAATTATCCAAATCGCAAATTTTTTCATATAAATTTCCGTATCTTTTCATAATTTGCACTTCTTTCTTTGTATGCATTTACAAACTAAACTTTCACCTTTTGATTTCTCAAATTTACTAATATAGTTCATTGTATTTTTATATTTTGCCAAGTGGCAGGGCGAAAATTTTCACATGTTTAGCATTTACTAGGTGACCGCTGATATTACGATTACGATTAGAAGTAGCATTATTAAGATTCCAATAGAAAGTACCAGTTTTAGAACTGTTATTCCAATTACTACCAAGATGGGTAACTGGTGATAATTAAAACCTTTTTTAATTTTCTACTGTGATAATGGTATATCAGCACATTTCGCCCATATATTATTTAATTATTTTACATTAAGCAGCATCAGGTACATACACCAGGCGACCGCCGATATGACGATCACGAGCAGAAGCAGCAATATCAAGACTCCAACAGAAAGCACCAGCCTTAGAACCGCTATACCAATTACCACCAAGACGGGCAACCTTCCAACCTGGATTGTTATTCCATACATAATCACCAACAGGTGTTGAACTATTTCCATTGTGTTCTGTCGGTATAAATAACCAATCAAAGTTTTCATTATATCCAAATGCTGAAATATATCCTTCACCAAAAGATGGACAAATTCCTGTTTCTTCATAAGGTGATGCACTTGTATCATCCGTAAATCCATGGTCTGCTACATATGTTTTTCCATATTGACCTGCTGCAAATGGTGTTGGATTTTGAATATTTAATCCATCAATCCATTTCCAAATATTTCCCCATGGATTTTCTTCACCACGATATGAAACAATTTGAATTCCATTTGCATTAGTTACAACACCTGATGCATTTCCAAGTGATATTGTTGCACCTGTATTTTCTGCCATATTAGATGTACCATCATCTGTTTTACTTACTGCACCATTTCCAATTGCAGATTGCATGTTAAAAGTTGCATATTCAATAAGCATTAGTAATTGTGTTGCAGAAACTGATGCTATATAATCTTGTTCCCAACCATTTCCCCTTTTTTGTGCTAATTTTCTTGTGTTTGCTCTTGTTAGATTTTGGGTTAATCCTGACATTGGTTTTGCATTTGCAATACTACATAACATGTCATTTGCAAAATCTGCAACTTGTGCATCATCAAGTATATATGCATTAGCAGATGCATCATATAATGAACCTTCAAATGCACCCCTGTATATATAATCATGTTCTTTACCATTTCTTATAAATGCAGGATGAAGTTTGAATCCTGGTTCAGGTTCATCACATACATAATATCTTGCTTTTCTCATATGATGTCCATGATTTTCACCTTCTGTTATTATATCTGTTAATAAAGGAACTACTTTATAATAAAATTTTGGTTGTTCAACCATAACTTGTACTTTTGTTCCAACTGGATATGTACCTGCATTTCTTCCTTCTTCAATTGTAACTGCTTGTGTTAATGCACCAGTAGTTGTAAATGCTGCATCACCATAGTATGCAACGACTTTTCCTTCATTTGTTACATTACATCTTCTTCTTCCACCAAAACAATGAACATTATCAAATGCATGTCCACCTGTTTTACCAAAAGCACCTGCAAGTCTTGTAAATTTTTTATTTACAAAATCAACTTCAACACCAAAAATATGGTCATCTACATAACCAATAAACCCTTGTAAATCAGAAATTTGTTTTTGTAAATCTGTAATATCACCAATTGTTGCAACTGCTGCTTGGTCAACTTGTAATGTTACATTATCAGCATTTGATACAGTTGTTGTAAGTTTCAAATAAGCACCTGAAACTGTTATTCCATTATATGGTGGCATATATGCACCTTTATCTGAACTTGAAACACTTGCAACTGCATATAATATTTCACCATCATCAGGGTCTTTTGCATATAAACCAATTGTGTTCATATTATACCCTGCTGTTAATTTTGAATTTTCCATTGCTGCTTCAATTTGAACTGCAACATTATTTGTTCTTGTTATTTTTGAAATACTTACTGTTTGTTTTACATTTGCTAAACTTGTTAATGCAAGAATTTGTGCTTCTGTATAAACATTTGTTGATGAAGCAACTTTTGTAAATTCAATTTTTGTTTTTCCAGCGATTAATTTTGCCATTAAGGCTTGACCTTTATTTGTTATTGTTAATTTATTAAATTCAGCCATTTTTTATCTTCCTTTCATTTTAAATTATTTCAGTCAAATTAATATTTGACCCAATTTGATTATCACCTTTAATATTAAATGTTTTATTGAAGTTATCAGAAATTTCAATTGATATTGTGTCAACAACAGCACCTGCAAATTTTGAATCATCATTGATATTCATATTTTCTTTGAAGTTATCTGAAATTTCTATATAATTACAAAATACAATACCTGATGCAATTCTTGATGTTCCATCTGTCATATTTAATAACATTTTATTAGCAGATGTTAAATCAATATTTGCTGGTATCATATAATCAAGCATATAGTCTAATTCATCAACTTGTCCAGGTAATTCAAGGTGTGTTGTTATATTCATTTTGTATTTGTCAATATCTCTTTCAATTTCATAATTATTTTTTCCACATAAGGTGTCTAACCTTTGACATAATACAATGAATGTGTATGGAACTGTATCATTCCATCTTGTTAATACTCTTGAAATTCTTGATTCCAATGTATCATTTGGTTCAGGTGTAATTCCCATCAAACTTTCAAATTTTGCAATTCCTTTTAAATTACAAGTTTGAATAAATTGATTATTAAAAATTATTTCTGTTTCATCTTCCGTAAATTGAATTTCAGGGTTTTCACTTTTCATAATTGCAATGATTTCCCTGTATTCTTGAATAAACATTGGAAGATGTTTCAAAAGTTCTACATCTCTAATCATTGACTAACACCCCCAAAAATTGGGACTTGATATTCTGTCAATGTTAAGTTTGATGTTGAACCATTTATTTTGGTATTTTGAATATCAATAATTCCTTCAATTTGTAATATTTTAGTTTCAATTTGACTGATTCTTACAACTGTACTTGTTTGATTTGCCCAATTTTTTCTTAAATCAAGTAAATATTCACTTATTACATTTTGAATTGTTGATTTCAATGAATTGAAACTGTAACCTTCATCAAATCCAAATGTTGCTTTTACATTGATTGGTACTTCTTCAACTGTTTGAACTGTTACAATGTGACCAATTGGTGCAATACCCATTCCTGTTCCATCTTGTGTTGGGTCAATTTCTTCTTGTACTGCTTTTATTAATGCATTACTTGCTTTGCTATATTCAGAATTTAAGATTGTCAACAATACTGTTCCACCACCTTGCCATATTGGTGTTACTTTTGTTGAACCAACACCTGCAATGGCATTTGTTTTCTGAATATAATCTTTTTTATTTCCACCATATGGTTTGGTTTCAAATGAAGCAAAATATCTTTCCCTTAATGATTCAACATCTTCTTCATCTTCACCTGGAATTAATAATTCTGTTAATTTTGCTGTTTCTAATCCTTGAATATAATCAATTGGAATTAAATCACCAAAATTTGCATTACCATCAACACCCAATGTTTCACATTGCAATTGATATTCACCATCTTGTATTTTTGAAGTAATAACATAATTTAATTCATTACAACTGAATCTTGAACCAATAGGAATTTCAAGTGAAGAAGGTGTGAATATTCCTTTTAGTGTTGCATAAGTTGCTTCATAAGGTTCAATTCCCCTTTCTGCTGCCCTTCTTACCAAATAATCCCTTTGTGCTGTATCTGCAAAAGTTTCTTTCAAAATGGTGTCTAATTCAATATACATAAGTTGAAGTTCAACCGCTGCTGGTGCAAGTGCATCAAAAATAATAGAACCTTCCCTTTTATCCATGTTGTTTGGTACTCTGTCCAACATTCTTTGTAAGATTACTTCATATGTAATATCTTCATAAGCCATTAATAATTCACCGCCCTTTCTTCTTGAATATCTCCATAAATTGTATGAACACAAAATGTTACATGTAAAATTCCTTTTTCTGAATAATCAAATTCAAATGAATCAACGGATTCAATTCGGTCATCTTGCTTTAATGCTTCTGTAATTCTTCTTTCAATTTCAGGGCAAACATATGAAACAGGTTCACCATATAAATCAGAAGTTTCAATTCCATAATCCCAAGAATAAATTATATATTGGTATCTTTCAGTATTTAATATTTTATAAATTACTTGTTTCATTGCTTCAAGTCCATCAACTTTACCAATTATGAACTTCTCATCAAGAAACATTTTGTAATTCTTACTTGATTCTTCTTCAACTTCAATATCAGTTGTTAATATACTATTTCCACTTGGTATCATTTACTTCACCCCACTTTGTCTATTACTATATATTTTTGACCGCCTTGCATTCTTAATAAAAGAACTTCATCACCAACTTCCAACCCATTATGGATTGTCATTGATTTTCTTCCATCAATTGAATGATTATGCGATAGGTTTATATTTCTTTGTTCAACTGCCATTGTGTTTGTAACATCATTTTGGATTGTCACATTTTCATTATCAGGATTTGGTGAAACTGTTGCTTTTGAATCAACTGAAACATCACCTGAAAGTTCATGTGCATGATTTGCATTCATTGATTTTGTTTCTGTTAACCAATGAACTGTTGCTTCTGTTTCATAATCAGTAACATTTCTTGTTAATATCAATTGTGCTGAATGTAATATCATTTTTTGTTCAACATTTATTTCAAGTGGTGAAGTATTTAAAACTTTACCAAAAAGAACTGCAACTGGTTTTGAAGCATCAACCGCTTCCTGTGCAGCCTTTTTAATACTATTTAATAAATCATTTGTATCAAGCAACAAATTCACCCCCTTTTAATGTTAAATCCATAAAATGTTCACTTTCACTAAATTTATGTGTGCATTTTTCAACTAGCATTAATTTTAATAAACTTACATCACCCAAGTCCAATTTTACTGGTATCATACAACCTGCCCTTACTCTTACATCTCCAATCATATTTTTAATTGAAAGATTTTTTTGTTTTTTGTTGTATAATTCAAGTAATGCATTTGCTTTTGCTTGTCCATTTTCACCATCTTGCAAAGTATCATAATATTGAAGAACACCCCATTCATTGATTTTTGATGAATCTTTTGCCATATATACATCCCTTTTTCCTGTTTTGTCATTTTCTCTTGTAAGTTTTATTTGGTTGTAAGTTTCTTCATCAATTGATGATTTATAATCATAATTTTCTGCTGTTTCTTCATCAATTAAACAATCCAAAACCATGGATGCAATATTTTTTAATGTAACTTTTCCAAAATCATCATATAAAACATATAATTCTTTTCTGTTTTGTACTGTTAAATCAATTGCATTTTGAATCATATCAAATAAAGTTGTGTTTTCTTCAACCCTTGATGCTATTTTAAAACCAGTATTTTCAATTGTTCCTGTTTGCATATTAAAATCATTTGCCAACATTTTTACAAGTTCACCAGCGGTTTTATTTTCATAAACATATGTGTCCTTGTTTTTAAAATATCTTAATTGGTCATATGCAGTAATAGAAATAATTTTTTCTTTATCTGTTTTTTTAGAAAAAATAAATCCAAAAAATATATTGTTATTATCTTTTTTTAATCTTACTGCATCGCCTTCTGAAATATTTTTTATTTTGTCATCCATTACTATGTCAAATTGTAATTGACCTGGATAACTTTTTCTTTCAGTTTTCCAACTAACTTCACCAGTTACAACAGGTTGAAATACATTATTTCCATGTTGAATTAATAATTCATATGCCATAATATACACCCCCTGTTATACTGGGATTGTCAACACTTGCCCAGGATAAATAAGATTTGGATTTTTTATTTTATCCCTATTGGCATTATAAATTTTTGTGTATTGACTTCCATTTCCATAAAATTTTTTTGCTATATTCCACAAACAATCACCCCTAACAACTGTGTATGTTTTATTTTGTTGTTTAGGTGCTGGTGATGAAACTGTTGCCCTTGCAGGTGGTGGTGTTTTTGCTACTGGTTTCGCTTTTTTAGGAAATGTAATTTTACATATTTTTGTTCCATAATCTTTATATTGTTTTAAATTAAAAGTAACAACAACATCCAATCCTTCTTTTCTATCTTCTTTTATTGTATAACTTTCAAGGGAAACTTTTATGTTAGTGTTGAATATACCCTTTCCATTTGGATATGTTCTTGAAACAATAAATTGAAAAGGTTGTTTACTTGTTTTCAATTTTTCAATTGCTTCAAGAAATATTTTTGCACTTTGAAACCCATTTTTATATGTAGCGAAAGGATATTTTACATTTGGAATCATTGCATCAAATTCTATGTTTGTTAACCCTGCCTTTTTTAAAATATTAATTTCACCTTCATTTATTTCAACTAATGTTTTATTTTTATTGTCTATTTTTAATGACATTTTAGAAGGTGCAACAGGTAATAAAATTTTATCTAAATAAAAATAATACATTATTCATGCACCCCTTCCGCTGCTTTTTCCATGGCTTCATTTACACCATTTGTTAAGTAATCAATAACACCATCTAAATCCATTTGTGAATTTATATTGTTGTTATTATTCATTTCAACTTTTATTTCTGCTGTTGTGAATCTGTTTATTGTTTCTTGTTCTGCAATATCTCTTAAATATTGTAAATCTTCTTGACTTGCAGTAACAGAATCTTTTATCGCACCAGTATTATTTGCAGTATTTGCAGCATCGTTTGCTATATTGCTAGAATCAAGATTCAACAAATCACCTGTTCCTGAAATTGCACCCTTAATTGCATCTTTTGCACCATTTACCCAATCATTTCTGTGTGCAACTCTGTCTTCCCTTGTGTTGTTTCTGTTAATAGCATCATTTTGTACTGCTGTTGCACCAGCATTTAATTTTGTTGCAAAATCTGCTTTCATGCTATCAATTTGTTCAATTGTTCCATCCATTTGACTTGCCATATCTTGCAATTTTTGGTTTCTATCAATCATATTTTCTTGCATATTAGATGCAAAATCATTTGCAAAATGTGCTGTTTCTGCATAATCAATGTTTACACCAGGTATCTTATTCAATACTGAAATAATTCCATTTACGATTGATACAATTCCATTGTATAAACCTTGGAATATTGACATTACACCCAAGCAAACTGCTTCAACACCAGTCTGAAATCCATACCATGCACCCATCAATCCTAAAAGTACAGTTTGAATTCCAAGCCATAAATACATTGCAGCAAGTTGTAATCCATACCATATTCCTTGAATTCCCAAGCCAACAACTTGTAATCCAACCATCAAAGCATCCCAAGCATATAAGATTCCGTATGCAACATCATCATTGGTAAACCATAAATAAACTAATACTGCAATCAATGCAATGATTAATATAACAATCCATGTGATTGGACAAGCCAACAATGCAGCATTAAATCCATATTGTGCAGCAGTAGCAGCGAATGTTGCACCTGTTGACATTGCTAATGCAGCCGCTTTCACACCTTCTGCAAGTGCTGAAATTGTATTTATAGTATTTGTTATAAACATTGCAGCCTGATATGCTAACAATGCAACAACAATTCCATAAATAATTGGTGATATAATTGACCAATTATCACTAATGAATGTTGCCATTTGACTTGCCATTTCAATAATATTTAAAATTACAATTCCAACCATTCCTAATGCTGTTATCATATTATTTGCAAAATTTACAACTTGTGGATTATTTGCAAGTTCATTTACTTTATTTAATACAGGTTGTAAGGCTTTTAATGTTTTATTTTTCATTGATGTGAAAATTTGTGACCATGTTTTTGGCATTTTTTCAAATTGCTTGTCAATTTTATCTGTTGCACTCATAATTGCATTTTTCACAATATCAGCGGTGATTTTTCCTTCTGCTGCCATTGTTCTGATTTTACCAATTGGTTTACCCATATAATCTGCTATTGCTTGAATAATATTTGGTGCAGATTCAAATACTGCATTTAATTCTTCACCACGAAGTACACCTGAACCTAATGCTTGTGTTAATTGTAATGATGCGGATGCCATTTCCTGTTGACTTGCACCAGCAATAACAAACATTTTACTTAAATTTTCTGCAAATTTAATTGTTTCATCATTATTCTTAAATGCACTTCCTGCCCTTTGACCAAGTTTTGCAACTATATCTGCTTGTGTGGCATAACTTGCCCTTGACCTTTCAGCAGAAGCATATATTTTATTTTGTAATTGTTCTGTTGTTTGAAGTCCATCATTCATCAAATTAAGTCTTGCGGTTGTTTGGGTAAATTCATCAGATGTATCAATTAATTTTTTTACACCTTGAAAACTTGCATAAGCACCAATCACACCAATTATTTTGTTTTTTAAATTATCAAATCCTGATGAACCTTGGTTTACAACATTATTGAAATTTCTTTGTGCTTTTGTGTTATTATCAATATGCCCTTTTACATCTTTGATTTTTGATGAATCAACATTTGGTGTTTTTATAGATGGACTTTTGATATTTGAAAATGATTCATTCACATTTTGTGCAGCAATATTCGCTTTTTCAAGTTCAATTCTTGCAGCATCAATTTGACTTCTTGCAATTTCAAATCCATCAGCATCTATTGGTTTATTTATTGAACTTCTTGCGGTTTCAAAAGTATTTATGGTGGTATCAAGTGCATTAATAATTGTATGGAAAACAGGGGTCATTCTGTCTGTTATACCAATAGCAGTTTGTATTGTTGCCATTTGTCCACCTTCTTTCTATTTTTTACGATGCCTTTTCATTTTATCGCTTTCTTTCTTTTCTTTTTCTGCTTTTATTTGTATAGCAGCAATGATGAATGCTTTTTCTTGCATATCTAAATTGATATATGTGGAAGGCATCATGTGTAATTTATGAAGACAGTAATAAGCATAAGATGCATCGCTGTCTTCATTTATTAGTTTTTTGCTTCTTCAACTTTTTCATCAAGTGTTTCAGCAAATCCATTAAAGTTTTGAATAAATTCAGCAAAAGAATTATATTCACCTGGGTCATCTATCATTTCACGAATTAAGTCTTCTGGTGTCATAACCCCATAACTATTCTGTAAATCTTTATCATTCAAATTTGGTTCAACTACACTAGCACAAATCATTTTTGCTAAATATTTTGATGTATCAAGTTTTTGTCTATATTGATTTGGTTTTCCTTTAATTGGTACATCGTATGTGCAATCATCCCTTAATTCATCATTTGCCCTTGTAGTAAGGGGTCTAATTTCCCATTCCAATGGATTTCCCTTTTCATCAGTTAATGATTTTGTTGCAGCATATTTTGTATTTTCTTTCACTTTTTTATTTTCTTTTAAAAATCTACTTAAATTTGACATTTTCATCATTTCCTTTCTTATGATATTAAAAAATACCCAAGTCTTATCTATATTTTAAAAAATATTTGATAAGCCTTGGGTAACACTCTAATTATTATTTTATAACATACCATCAAGTAATTTGAATGTTTCAGGCATTTTGAAATCTTCAAAAGTTCCATCACAATCTTCATCTAGGTATTCACCATCAGCATCAAATTTTGCTAGAATTCCACCATCAATGTTACAATCTATAAAGACAAGTGTTTGTCTTCCAGCACTTGATGTTGGGTCTTCATTCGTTACTTGAATCTCAAAATAAGTATCTTCACCTGTATTTTTAAAGTTTTCAAGTAATTTTCTTAATACTGATTGGTTATAATGCATTGTTGCTGAAAAAGTTCCTTTCCAGCCTGTTGATTTGTTTCCTGTTCCTGTTTTACCAAGGATTGGCACTTCTGTTTTAGTTTTTTCAAACTGTGCTTCAAAATTAATCATTTGCATGAAGTTATATCTATTATTACCAATTGTGATAAAACATTCAGCCAATTTTGCTGATAATGTGTCTTTTGCTTTCATTACAACATTATTGTTCATTGCAAAATCCCCCTTTCTTCTATGCTATTTTAACAGTCATATAAAGTTTTTCCATTGCATTTATAACAGTTATAACATCACTAATTACAACAGAAGTTTTTGAATCTCCTGCACTAACTTCAACATCTGAATCTGCAAATTCTTCAATAGCACCAATTTCTTGAAGTTGTTCATGATGTTTTACTATATCAGCCCATAAACTTATTCTTCCACTTTCATTATTTGGTACATTTCCCAAATATTTTGTGTTGAATAATACTGCAATATCATTTGCAATTTGGTCTGCAACTCTGACTGTTTGATTATTTTTAAATATTTCACCTTTGGTTTCTGATGTTGTCACAAGTGAATTTACATCAGTTAATATTCTTACTTCACCATTTACATTGTGAAGAACTAATTTTCCACTTGTAATTGCATCTTCCAATTGTGATTGTGTGTAATCTGTGTTAACTTCAAATTCACCATTATATACTTTATTTAAACATGTTTTATTGATAGTACAATTTGCTTCAATACCAGCCATGAAGTATATAATTGCAGATGCATCAAATCCATCAACAACTGTAACATCGTTTATTACATTGATTACACCTTCATAATCTGCTGCAATATTGTGTAATACTGCTTGGAATTTCGCACCAACTTCATCACGCATTCTTTTTGTGAAGGCAACAACTAAATTTTTGATTGTGTCATCTGTTGTTGCAACACCCATTACATTGAATGTATATGATTCAATTTTATCTAAATATTTTTGATAACTTGTACCATCAACATCTGAATTTGTTCCACCTGTTAAGGCTGTTGCTGCTGTTACTGCTAATGCTTCAGTCTTTTTATATGTAACAAAATCATTGTCAACAAGTTCTGATGCTGTTTTTACTGTTTGTTCATCAACAATTATTGTTCCCAATACAGTTTTTACATCAAATTTTGTGTTATCATCTACATTTTTTTGGATAACAACTTTTAAATCATTACCCCTTGTTCCTGCATATTTTGCAGTTGCATATTTGCAAGTAGCAGTTGCACCGCCACCATTTAATCTATATGCATATAATTTTTGGGCATTTAAAAATAAATCCCTTAAACCTTTCATTTTAGCATGTGAATAATCATAACCAAATAATTTTAATGCATTCTTTTGAAAGTCTGCACTTGTTATTTCAATTACTTTGTTACTTTCTCCCCAATCTAAAGCCAAAGGCATTGTGACAATACCCCTGTCTGATAAACCTGCACTTGCTTTTGCAAGTGATATAAAGTTTATATAAGCACCAGGAAGTATTTTGTTTTGTGCTGTAAATGTTCCACCACCTAGCATATTATTTCACCTTACCTTTCATAAAATTTTCAATAATTTCATTTACTTCACTTTCAGAATATTCTTTGTCATCTTCCAGTAAAGCACTTAAAACATCCTTACTATTCATAAATTTTTTTGAAGAAATCAATTGTTCTTTATTATAAACATCAACTTGTTTTACACCTTTGATTTCTTTATAATCTTTGTTATCTTTTCCCATAACAGAATCACCCTTTCCTTACATCAGTATTGTAATCATAAGAATCCATTGGTGTTTTTTCTTCTAATTTATTGACATACATGTCATAATTTACAAAAAAATGTAAAACACCATTATCTATTTCAGCATTCATTTTTGTTCCCATTGTTTTACTTTTTGTTTTTACATCATCGTAAACTTCTTCAATTTCAATATATTCCAATATCAAATATAATTTTTCCATTACTTTTTGACATTCGGTTCTTTTTTCATTTGAAGAAGGAAAATAATGAATACAAAATGGATATTGTCTAAAATATTTATTTGGTCTAAATAAATTATTTGTGGGTTTCACACTAACAATGGAAAAACAAGGTTCTTGAAGTCCTTGTTCAACACCATCTGTGTATATTTCATAATCTTTACCAAATTCTTCATTGATTGCTTTACTGATTCCATCAACAATTTTATTAATCATGTGAAGCATTCCCCCAATAACTTTTTAATTTTATTTTCAAGAACTCTTGGGGCAATAGTTTGAATTTCTTGTTCTGATATTGTTAACATGAACTTTCCTTCAACCCATCCCTTATGATTTCTTGTTCTATGACCAAATTCAACATATGATGCATAATCAACTGGGTTTGTAATTACAATTTTATATACATCACCAACATGTTGAATTTGTAAAGATTGTGCATAACTTATTGCATTTTGATTTTTTCCAGCAGTCCAACCCCTTCTTAATGTACCACCAACCTTACCTGAACCACTTGGATATTGTCCAACTGGTGTTCTTTTAATTACTTTTGCAAGTAATCTTGCTGCAAGTTCCTTGGCACATGCTTCCATGAATTCTTCCGCTTTTTGCTTTTCAAGAATTTCCAATTTTCTTTTCAAATCTTTCAAGCCATCAAAATTGCAACTGCCATATTTACCCAATTATGCATACCTTTCAACTAATTCAAGCACAATTTCTTGATGTGTCTGATATATAGCAGGTACACCACTACTTTTATAAATAGTGACATTTCCCATAACATCAGTCACTTCAATTCTTGAACCTGTTTTTATTGTTATTTCAGGTGCAATGAATAATTTGGTTACTTGTATGACATTTGACTTAATATCATCTTCACTATTCTTTGAAATAGTTTCAAATGATAATTTGCATTTTTTATTTTCTGCAAACTTGTCTTCTCTAAATCCTGTTGACTTATTGTCTTTTACATATTTTTCTTGCGAAATGACATTACAAGTACAATCATATGTCATTTCAATGGCTTTTCTTACTGCTACCACTTGATTTGGCGATAACATATAAAATCCCCTTCACCATAATTCATTAAATATGAAATTAGTGCATTCAGTTTTGTTTCCAAAGTTTCTGAACCTTCACCAACTGCAAATGTCACATTCGTGTCACCTGCTTGTACTTGTTTTATTGCCATTTCAACATCAAAACCATTTTCAGCATTTAATTGACCAGTTTGCTTTTTAGAAAATAAAAATTCACCACAAATTCTTTCAATTTCAATTTCTTTTAATTCATCAGGAATTTCAGAAATATTACATGAATTCTTAATATGATTTTCAACCTTTTGCATACAGAAAGTTATCATCCAGGAATCTTTTTCACTTGGTGTATAACCAAATGACATAAGCCTTTGAAGAATTTTTTCAATAAAATCTTCATCAACTTCTTCTTTGTTGATTATTTTAACGATGCTTTCAATTATAGGTGTCAAATCTAATTCTTTATTTTCATTTGATTCATCCATAATTTCACCATCCTTCTTTCAACTATCCCTTTGAAATAATTCTTGCTATTGGAATAGCCTTATGATTTATATAACTTCTATTTGATGCAACTGCTTCACCTGAATGAACTAATTCCCAGTTTGCACCGTTCTTTAATTCAGCATCTGTTGGTGAATTTGTTGGCATATTTGCTTTTGTAAATGAAATTCCGTATGGTGCATATACTTTTCTTTGTCTTACATATAAAGTATCTTCACCACCATTTTTTGCTGCATCTCTTGACATTTCATATGGTTTTTTAGCACCAATGTTTTCAAAATCAATTGCACCTTCACCAAGTATGTATGAAGTATATTTTGTATATGCTTCAACATCTCCTGCTTTTGCAACTGCTTCTGTTGGCATTTCATCATCAATTATAACGATTTTACCATTCCATGCTGCTAAATCTAATGGTCTTTCAATTCCATCAGGGTCTGTATATGTTAGATGTTTTACTAATTTTAAGTTTTCAAGGTTTGTTGCAACATCACTATGCATAAATACCATTGAAAATTTCTTTTTATTTGCACCACATGCTTGGTTCATTGCTGTATTTAAAGTTGTTTGACCAACCTTTGCTTCATCACCAGTTTTTCCAGTAATATCATATGTATGTTTGTCAACAAATTCTTTATTTTTTGTACCAGTCATGTTATATATACCTGCTAATACTGCAAGTATTATGTTTTGGTCTAAATTATCTAAATATTCAGCAACTTGGTCTTGAACATTATCCATGAAATCTTCATCTGCAACATCATCAGAAAAATCTTTTTCTGTCCATGCTTTTGCACGACCAACAACTACAACACCACGATTGAATGTTTTTGTGCTAGTTGCTGTAATATCTGTTTGACCATCATAATTTACTGCATCCCCATCTAATAAACCTTTCATTGCTATTTCAGCATAAACAGTTCCGTTTTGTGATGTGAATACATCTCTTATGTCTTTACTTCCTTTCAATGCTTTTGATTTTTTTAATTCATTTGTTTTTAAGTTTGGTATTCTTGAATTTTCTACACCATACTTAAATGCTTTTTCGTTGAAACTTTTTGAATCAAATTGACCCATAATAATCACCTTTTTCCTTTCTTTGTATCTGTTAAGATACATTTAAATTAAAATTTTTTAGACTTCAACTTCTGGGTGTTCTTCAAAATATTTTGCCCTTTCATCGTAAGTCATTTTTGACAAATCAACTTTGTCATCATTTGCATCATCTGTGTCTGATTTTCCTGGTTCAGCACCTTTGATGTCAGCCTTTTTCTTTTCTGAATCAAATAGGAATTTTGTGTCTTCACCTTTAACAAGTGCATCAAGTTGATTTTTAAATGAATCACCTTTTATTGAACCATCTTCATTTAATTCAAGTTTATCCAAATCATTTAATAATGCCTTAACCGCTTTGTTATTTTTGGCTTTGACATTAGAAAGTGCAGCATCAATTGCAGCATCTAATTTCATTTGTTTTATTTCTGCTGCATGTGCTTCTGAATTTGCCTTGTTTTCTGCTTGTAATGTTTCAATCTTTTTGGTTAATTCTTCAACATCACCTGTTGATTTTTTTAAATCTTCAAGTTGTTTATCCCTTTCTGAAACTTGACTTGTTAATGTTTCAACTTCTTTTTTACTTTCTGCAAGTTGTGTTTGGACTGTTTCCAATTCACCTTTTGCCTTTCCAATATCAGTTGAATTTTCATCAAGTATCTTATCAATTGTGTCCTTGTCTGTAATTCCTAAATCTTCAAGAAATTTTCTTTTCATATTTATCATCCTTTCTTCGCTTTTTTTCGTGGGTTGCTTCCACATAAAATTTTGATATTGTTGTCTTTTTTCGACGTCCAACCAGGTCATTTATGTAAAAATCGCAAACAAAAAAGAAATCACAAAAAACCTTGTAATTTCTTTAAAATTGGCAATTTTTTCACCTTATATAATGCCCATATAAGCATTTTTAATTAGTGGGTAATATACTTTTATACCCCTATTTTAAGCCATTTTTATATTTTTTGAAGAAATGTGTTTCCACCTTCAACATTAATTATAAGTTTTTTATTTTTTATGGCTTCTTTTAATATTTTTACTTTTAATTCATCTTGGTCTTCAATTTCAAACCAATTTTCAGGAAAAATAAAATAATCATTATTAAATAATTCAGAATATTCATTTTGTAATTTCAATAATTCTTCATTCATATTATAATTCCCCCATTGTATCAGCAATAAGTTTATATGTTTCTTCTAATTTATCATATAAAACTTTATCATTATTTTTTAACCAATCAATTTGTTCTTTATATTTACCAAGTTTCATTTCACCAAAGTTTGCAATCATTTCAGTATTTTCTTTATGATTATAACCTTCTTTTGCAAGTGAAAAAATACTTTTATCAGAATAATATGCTTCACCATGTTTTGCAATTAATACATTTGCATTTGTTGCTTTTCCACTTGTAATCGCATCATAAATATCTGATAGACAACCCCATTGTTTATATTCTGAATCATTTGCAATAATTTTATTTAACTCTTTTTGCATTTCTTTTTTAGATATATCATCAATAATATATTTTTGCATTGATTCACCAACAGAATTCCAACTTTTACTATATTTTGTGTTTATTGTTTTTTGTACTAATTTATCTAATTTTCCACTTTTTATCATGTTTTCTTCTAATTGACTTTTTATTCTGTTTCGTTGTGTGTTCATTATATCAACTAAATTTTGTGGAATAGTATTATTTAATTTATTTACAGTTACAAGTCTAACATCTTGAAGATTTTCACTAATCCATTTGAAATCTTTTCCCAATGTTGCATAATCTTTCTTGTATGCAGTCATATAATCAATACTATGTGTCCATTCATGATAAAATGTGTTAATGTCTTTCATACTTGTCATTGAAATTTCATTTTCATAAATTCCAATACCGAAATTTGATTTTTTACCTTTTACAATATTTACTTCATCTAATTTATCAATATTATTAAGTATTTTATAAGTTGATTCATCTAATTCTGCATTGTCAAATGCATTTTTTATTAGTTCATCATTACCTTTATATTTACTTAAAATTTTATCATAAGTAAATGAAGTATATTTTGGTTCTTCTTTTATTTTAGCATTTTCAGGTTCATTTTTCAAGACTGGTTCATCTTGAACATATTTCTTATACCAATCATCATATTTTAATTTATCTGATACATAATATGTTTTACCATCTTCATCCCTTGCTGCTCTTTCACCTTCAAGGTCAAAATCATCATCAAAATATGGAACTGTTGTACTTCTGCAATAATTATGAAATGGTGGTGCTGTTATTCCTGGTTGATAGTCTTTCATATCATACACTTTTCCATCTTGTTCTTGACATATTGCTGATGTTCTATTATCTAATGTTGCAACAATTTCATATTTTTCAACATCCAAATCATTGAAACAATCTTTTTGTGCTAATTGTGAAAAATATGCATTTTCAGTCATAACCAAATTACCTGCTTGTGCTTTTGATGTATTAAATTTCTTTGATAAATATTTGATTGTGTTATCAGGTGATTTTCCTGTCAAACACATTCTTATTAATTCATTGTGTAATTCGTTTATAAGTTTTGTTTTATTACCCCATATTCTCTGACTGAAATTTCTTTCATCTATTACCCAAGGTTTATTGACAATTTTTGATAGTTTATTTTTATCTATATTTGCAACATCAAATCCAACATTGAAACCTTTTTGAAATTCAAACATTGTGTGAAAATAACTATTTGTATATGAATTCCTTGTTAATTTATCAACTTCATCAAGTTCATTACCAAATAGCACTTCCATTGATTGTTGTGTTTGAATTTTTAATGCTTCAAGTCTTGATATATGATATTTTGCTGATGCATTTTCAAGTTCTTTCATCCATCTTTCATCTAATTCATTTTCATGCCCATATTTTATATAATCTTGAACATCCCATTTGAATTCTTTTAATTCCTGTGAATTAAGTAATCTTTTTGCATCTTCAATTGTCATTTGATTATTATTTGCAAATCTAACATACCAACTATTTATTTTATTTTCAATTTCCCTTTGTGCTTCATAAAATGATTTTTCAATATTTGAATATGTAACCATTGCATCTTGATGTGATGTTTTTTCTAATTGTTCAAATCTACCTTGCCAATATTCCTTATTCTTTTTCGCCATCTTCTACATCACCGCCTTCATCATTTGGTTTTGTTTTTGATGGGTCATTATTACCAAATTGATTTGGAAAAGGATATTGTTCAATTTCTTTTTGTTTTTCTTTTTCAATTCTTTCAAGTTCTGCATTGACATCATCAACCCATGGATGATTTGCAAGTCTTGATTCAAGTGATAAGTCTTGTGATTTATTAATATTGTCAATAATATCAGATTCAGATATAAGCATATCACGATTGAATATAATATCAACATCTTCATTTTCAAAATTTCCACAACCTGTATTTGCCAAGTGACAATTTACAAACCATAAAATTTCTTCAAATGCTGCTTGATATTCTGTTTCTGTTCCATTTGCATCAAGGTCAATATCTGAAAAGATTGATTGAATGTTCATTTGATTTGGATTGTTTCCAAGTCTATCATCTTTTGCATCATAACCCCTAGCATTTTCAATTATTGCTTTCTTGAATAAATCAATTATTACTTTGTAATTTTCTGAATTTACTTCAATTTGCAATGTTTTTAAATCACCAGGTGCACCATCAACTGTTTTAACCTTAACCGCACCATATTCTGCTAAATTCTTTCTGAATTCTGCAAGATTTTGACCATCATAATTGACTAATACCAATATTGTATTTCTAACATCTTCTTCCATCTGATTTAAGAAATTAGATTCAATTAAATTCAAACCATCTTGCAATGATTTTAATTTTTTAATCAAAGGAATTTCCTTACTATTATATTTGAATGGAATCAATGGAATTTTCAACCAGTTATAACCTTGTTCTTTACCTTTTCCATCAATTACTGTGAAATAATTTTCAAAAGGTTTCTTTTCATCAGGAATTAATTTTTCACCTTCATATGTAAAATTGAAAATTCCCTGTTGATTATAAACTTCAACATGGTCAATGAACTTTTTCTTGTTATTTTTAGTAACTTTGATTGTTACATACATTCTTATAACATAATCAAGTTCAGTATGTTCAGCATCTTTCCAAATTGGTATAATTTCATATGGTTTGAATCTTTTGAAGGTGAATTGTCCATGTTCATCATAATATACAAACAACCAACCAATTCCTTCATTCAATGAATCTTCACCAATGTTTTTCAATAATTTTCTGAACTTTTTATTGAATATGTTTTTCAAGTGTTCAGCATATACATCATTATTGGTTTGAATTGAAAAAGGCTGTCCAAGTAAGTAATTGTTCTTTTGGTCAACCATTTTTTGATATTGATTATCAACTATTCTATTATTTGGTAAATTTTTAACTTCTTCAAGTTCTCCATTTTTACCAATTACAGTTCTTTTTCTTATTAGAATGTCATGTTTTCCATCATAATATTTTTCACCTAATATCATGTATTTTCTTTTACTTGAAGCCATAAAATCTTTAATTTCACTTATAACATTTTTTTCATCAAGTGATAAGTCTTCATCACTTTCTTTAACAATATTGTTTCTTTTAAATCTACTGAATAAACCTTCAAACATGTCATTCACCCCCTTTCACATCAAAACCTATTCTATTTTTTGGTTTCATCTTATCCATAATGAATTTATCATTTTCAGTTTCTATTTTTATATAAACATTTGTATAATCAATTTTTTCAACTTGATTTACAACTTTTTCTAATTGTTTCATTATATCCATAACATCACCTTAATCAAAACTAAATGTATCACCTTGACCAACTTTTTCTGCAATTCCTGTTGTTGCATCCTGTGCATCATCATGTGCATTTTTACCTTCCTTTTGATATCTAACCATTGAATCATAATATTCAGGGAAACGGTCTGCCCAGTTAACTGGGAAATATATATGATTCATAACCCATGTTGAATTTGATAATATTCTTGATTGTTTATTTTTGTCTTGATAGAAAGGATTTATAATACATCGGTTTGAATTAAACTTCTGTAATAAAATACTTTCAACATTTCTTGCAAATCCACGACCACCATTATTTGATTCAATGTCCGCTTCATTTACTTTATCATCAAATAACATTTTGGCGACTGCTGGTTCTGTGATTTCCATTCCATCTTTTGTGTAAATGACATTAATAACATATGCTTCTTGATTATATTCAACATAATCAATTGAACATAAGTAATCATCACCTGTGTCTGCTGTATCTGTATAATTTTTGACTTTACTATATACAGGATTACCATTTTCATCTGTTGGTAATTTTGTATATGTTTTAAATCCTGAATATAATCTTCCTTTTATATTAATTGGTTCTTGTTGATAGTTTGCTGCTGCAATTTCTTTTGACATTGATTTTGTTTTTATTTCATAACTTCTTTTTGAAAGTATTTCAGGACAAAGCATTGTTCCATCATCTTGTAATGCTTTATAACAAATATGTCTTACTTTCATACCAAGTTTTGTAAAATGTCTTAATGCTCTACCTGCAAGGTCATCATCATGCCATCTTGTCATTATTATGATGATTTTTCCACCTTCTTCAAGTCTTGAAAGCATTGTGTCTGTAAACCATGTCCATTGTTGTTCAAGTACATCAGCATTATTTGCTTCAAGTGCTGATTTAATTAAGTCATCAATAATCATTAAGGTTGCACCAAAACCTGTTGATGTTCCTTTTGGTGATGTTGCTAAATAATTGTTATAACCATTTATTAATGACCATTTATTCATTGCACTATCACCATATTTTATTACAACATCAGGAAATATTTCAGAATATACGATTTTGTCATCATCACCTTTTTGTTCTGTGATTGTATCTCTGACATTTTTTGAAAATGTTGTTGATAATGCTTCATTATATGAACCCAACATTATTTTTTCATTTTGATTGTTTCCAAGTGCCCATTCAACAAAGCATCCTGCTGTTCTTGATTTTCCATGTCTTGGTGGCATGTTCAAAATCAAAACATCTTCATCTGATTCATAAAAATTTTGAAAATCATTACATACATTTTTCAAGAATTTTCTATCTTCCTGATAAAATTCAGGTGCTTTCAAATTACAATATGAAAAGAATTCTTTTCGTGCTAATGCTTTTTGAATTTCTAGTAAATCAACACTATTTAATGTCTTTTGCATTCGCATCACCTTTTTTCTGTTTTGCTAATGCTTTCAATTCTTCAACTGTCAAATCATTATATGGGTTCTTTGGTATAATGTTTTGAATTACAGGTTGAACATTTTTAAACATACCTAAATGTTGACCAAGTAAATGTAATGCTTCAACTTTGTTACATTGTTCAATAGCAATTCCATGTTTTGTATTTTTTATTGATGAAATTGCTGCTTTTTGGTCTTCTGTTAACATTTTTGTATCTTTAAGGATGATGTCTTGTTCATAAACATCACCTTCTTCATAAACATATTTTTCTTCTTCCTTATCCCATACCCTACGAATCGTTGGTCTTGTAACAACTTCAACATAATCTGTGGCATTACTGAATGCAATTTTTGCAAGTTCCTTAACAATTTTGTCCTGTGTTATCTTTGTTCTTGCTTGAATTTCCTGTTGTCCTATTTCAATTTGTTCTTGCACCTTAACATTTCTTAACAGTCTGCTACTTGCTGCATTCGCTGCTTCATCACTCTTACACTTGGGATATACTGTCTTGTAGGCTCGTGTTGCATTTAAGTCAATCAAGTATTCATCAACAAATTTTTGTTGTTTTGCTGTTAACTTTTTCTCATTTTTGTTATCTTTTTGTTCAATTTTGTTCACATTTTTGTTATTTTTGTTAATATTTTCTTCAACTTTGTTATCATTTTGAACATTTTTGTTAACTTTTGACACGATTTACAACACTTCCTTTCTTTTTCGTATAAAAATAAAATGTATCAAGATAGTTCTTGATACATTTCTACTAATTATATTTTAAAACACAATACATATGTAAATCAATTGCATTTTTATTCAATATTTATTTCTTTAATAACATTTGTTAACAATTGTTTACTTTTGTTCTTCTTTGTTATGATTTGAAAGTATTTGGTCAACACTTTCAATTGCTCTGTCCTTTAATCTCTGAACTTGTGTGTTAGAACACTTCATTGCTAATGTGATTGCTTTCCATTGGTAAAAATTTATATATCTATATCTTAAAAACAATCTTTCATCAACATCTTCAACTTGATTGATTACACTTCTTACTTCTTTTTTTAAATCTATAAAGGTTTTAATTTCATTTTCAATTTCATGTTCTAAATCTACAATTTTTGATATAATATCTGTTATTTTATCATTCGTTGTACTTGTCTGAACTCGTTCTTTGGTCATATCTCCTGAAATTGATGTTGACAAACTTCTTAATTCTTCAAGTTCTTCCTTGTCACTTTTTATTAAATTATTCAATCTATATAATTGATTTAAAAATTTTTCAGCTGTCATGATAAACAATCACCTTCCTTCATATTTAATTTTCACCTTGAACCTTGAACCTTCACCTTGAACCGCAAAAAATTTTTATTTTTCAATACTTTCAAGATTTCATTTTTAAAAATCGGTTCAAGGTTCAAGGTAACTTCTATATTATTTTATTTTTTAGAAAACATTAAAATTTTACGATTTTTATTTTTTTATGATTTTAGTTATTAAATTAATAATATCTTGAACCACCTTGAACCCTTACTATTTAACCATTGCTATTACTGACTTTTAATCGGTTCAAGGTCTTATATTTTACCTTGAACCCACCTTGAACTTATCTTGAACTAAACTTTGATAATATAAGGTTCTGATGCTTTATATTCTTTTATCAATCCATTGTATATTCTTTGAAGTTTGTCTGTGTTTCCTTCAACATGTTCTTTTATGTATTTTGCTTTTGTTCGCATCATTATTTTATAAGCGTCAATCGGTGTATCAATAAATACCCTTTGTCCAATTTTAGGAATATAATTCTTATTTCTAACATCTTGATTCCAATTCACATGCTGCATTTGTCCATTACATTTTTCACAATTTATTATAAAAGGTGTTACACCATCCCTACTATTCCATAATACTTCTGTTCTTCCACAATTTTGACATCTATATGTCATCAAACAGAATGCTTCTGCATGATTATATTTTGAATCCATATGCTTTCATTTCCTTTCTTACACAATCGGCTTCATCAAATTCAGCAAACCAATAATTTTCATCATCTTTAAAATTCCATCTGTCTTTATGTCTTGTGCAAACTGACCTTTGACTGCATTTAATGTTTGTGCAATATGTAAAATCGTGATTTGCATTACCTAATTTCATAAATTCTTTTTTCCTTCCACTAAACTTAATATAAATTTACATTCTTCAATTCTTCCAAAATAATATGTACTTTTATTTATTGAATACATTTTTTGATAGAATTCAATATCATTTTTTAATATAATTTTCAAATCTGCTTTGAATCCATCAAGTTTTATATCATTAAATGGTCTTGTATAATATTTTCGTAAATTATTTTCTGCAACTTCATAAACTTTGACATTTTCTTCATCCTTATCTTTGGATGCAACCATAAGTGCAACAGTTAACATTCCAACAAATGCACCAAGCATGATGCCAAGTATTAAACCACCCCAAAACATATTATCACCTTACCTTTCATCATAAGTATTTAATTTCGTTTGCATTGAATATTTTCTTTAATATTCCATCAATTTTGTCCTTATGCAATTCAACAACATAACTTTTATCTTCTTCATAATATCCTGCAATCAATGCTTCTTCTGTAACATTACCACCAAGCATTGTAAGTTGAATGTATGATTGATTATCAATTTTTACTAAATCTGAAAGATTGGTTTTACTTGCTGTTTCACCTGAATGAAAATAAACAAATGCAGAATCACCATCTATTCTTTTAATTTTTCCAATCTCACATTTATAAACATTTCCATCTGAATCTTTTGGAACATAAACAACTAAATCATCATTATTCATAATATTACCTTCTTTCTATGTGTTTTTAACTTTACTTGCATACATATCAGCAGTATGGGTGAATAAAACAGTTTCATATTTTCTGATTGCCCTGTCATAATTATCCCATTGGTCTTGTCCTTCATAAGCACCCATGTGAAATCTTATGCAATAAATTTCTTCTTCTGTAAGTGTCATAAATTGTGATAATAACATAATTGACTTATCACCATGACCTTTTAGAACTACATTTGGATTATATTCAAAATGAACTTCCCTTCCTTTTATTTCACCTGTTCCCATCATTGTTTCACCTGCTTCATCTTCAACTGTCAAATAATTATCTATTTTGCATAAGTCATGAAACATTCCTACTATGTAAGGGCTTTCAGGTCTTGTCCATTCTAAACCTAATTTTTCAGTCATATCAATTAAAACCTGTGCAACTTCATATGAATGGTCAAACAATCCACCTTCATATGCACCATGATATTTTGTTGATGCTGGTGCTGTGAAGAAACCATTATCTGTTAACCATTTTTTAAATTCTTTTGATATTTTATCACCAATAAATCCTTCAAATAATTCAATTCTTCTGCTAGTTGTCATTAATAATCCCACCTTTTTTCTTTATTTTTGTTTTTATTTTGTACTACTGAAAGAATATCCGTAAAAGTTATATGTAAATCTTCTTTTCCTTCAATTTGTTGTTCCAATGTATATGCTGTCATTAAATAAAATTTATTATGGAATTTTATGATGAAATCATTTCCATCAATCAATGTTGCTGTTGATGTTTTTAAACCTATCAGTTTATATAATAATTTAATTAATAATTTTTTCATAACTAATTCCTTTCTAGTAAAATTTTTATTTATTCCATTTGCTATTTTGGAAATCCTTTTCCATTCTCTTAAATTTTTGTCTTGTATTATCCCAATTTCTATTTTTATATAACTATTTAATACAAAACAAATAATATTTTATTCGCTTCATATGTACCTTCTTTCTATGCAACTGAATCAGCAAATGCAATTGCCATTCTTTTTGCATCTTCCAATGTCTTTGCTTTGAATCCAACTGGAAGTGATAAATCTTCATCAGGATGTTCCTTCAAATATTCTTCTGTCCACCCACTTGATGCACAACATGAACATTCATTTACAACTGAACCTATTCCAAAACCAAAGATTGCACGATGTGACCAACCATACCATTTTTGTTCTTTTTCATTAAATCCTATTGAACAAACTTTGTGGTCATTGTATGTTTGAATTTGTGAAAGTCCATATTTATCAACATACATTTCAAAATCTTTAAGTGTTCCAATATATTTGTCATCCTTGTTATATACAAATATCATTTTGACACCATTTGCTTCTTCAATTTTAATTTTATATTCTTCTAAAATATTTGACTTTATTTCCAACCTAATTCACCTACTTTTTTATTTATTGCTTCTAATCCTTTTATATCTATATAAGAATTAGATTCAAAACATTGTATTGATAAATCAAATAAAATATATATGTCTTCTTCACCTTGATATTTAATTAATTCTTTGTTATTATTTTTTAATTTTCGGTATCCTAATTCTTTAAATAATTTATCCGCTGATTTTCTATGTCTTATTTTTTCAAATAATTTAATTTTCACACTTTTTGCTTGATTTTCTTCACCATCTGCTAATACACTATTTACTGAAACCGCCATCGGTGCAAGTGTATTTCCTTCCTGTTGAATGTATATTTTTCTTGTTTTCTTAATTTTTTCAAGTTCAATATCATCTAATTCCCAACATGTTTCAATTGCTGGTGTTCCATCATTATACATATATTTTGAACCAGGTAAATCAAAACAATCAGGTCTTTTAAAAATTGAATTTGTTGATTTTCTTATTATTGGTTTCATTACTTTTTCACTACCTTTCTTCTTTGTTTTCTATTTCTTAATTTTGATATCATTTCTGTTTTTGGTTGTTTATCCCAAAATTCTGTAAAACTTTCTTTTTTGCCTTCTTCTTTCCATTTTTTTCTTGCTTCAAGTCTTCTTTGTTTTCTAGTTTCCATCTTAACCACTACCTTTCAATTTTTTCAATAATAGCATCCATTCTGCTTTATCACATTCATCACCGTATGAAATTGGATTTTCTAAATCTCTAATCATAACCGCTTTGTCTTTACCTGATAATAGATTCATATTTTTCTTTATAATTTCACAAGTCCATCCAACAATGTATGTTCTTCTTCCTAATGCATATCTTTCTGCTGATACTAACATCATTGATATATCTTCATTATTTCCATTAAAATTTATTTGCATTTTTCATCACCCATTTAAAAATCTTCTGTTGGTGTATCATACCAATCTTTTAATTCTTCTAATTGTTTTTGTGTCATGTATCCGTTATGCCCTGCATTTCTAAAATCATATAATTTATATGCTTCTTGATACATTTCTTCACAAATTCCTAATTTACTTGCAAATTCTTTTAATTCTGTTGCATATATCAATATATAATCTGCCATTTCCTTATTATTTTCAACATAATAATATTTGTCAGCCTTTTTCTGCAATCTTGCCATTTCCTTTGCAAACTTACTAATCAATTCTTTCTTTTCAATAAATTCAATCGTTTTCATCTTTCTTTTCCTACCTTTCACACATACTAATTATTACTTGAATATCATTCAATATTGGTTTTGCTTTTTCTAAAATATAACCTTTATATGGCTTGTTATGTGGTGGGAATACTTCTAATTTTATTGAATTCATTTTGTCTTCTATATTTGCAATACAATTAATTATCTTTTTTCTTTCTTCTTCATCCATACTTTTTCACCCCATTTTTATTATTGTTATTGATGGAATTTCAATTCTTTCTTTTATTTGTGGTGGTTCAAAATAAGGTTGTTCAACTGCTCTTATTCTATCTTTATAAATTGGAATCTGAACATTCATCCTATTTTTTACTTCCATTGTTCCAAAAGTATCAAGTATTTTTTCAATCCACTTTATTAGTGTTTGATTTTCTTCTAATGCTTGTGTTGATATTCTTTCAAGATTATTTGCACTTTCTTGTAATTTTTTTGTTTTACTTCTTTCTTGAATCAACATATTATTTGTATCTTCTAATTCATCAAGTAATTTTCTAACTTTCTTTTTTCTAAATAAATCCATTATTTATCACCTACTTCAATAATTTCAATATTATAAAATTTATAATTCCAATCACTTAATAATTTTGTCATAATACTTTTTAAATTTGTTTTTCCTTCAATAATTTTTGCTTCATTTTTATTTTCTGATACAATAATCACATCTGTTGGATATATAGTATTTAAACTTTCAAATTGTCCATTTGAATAACTTCCTTTTCCTGAATTATCAGAATTTTCTTTGAAATCAACAAAATATAATTTATTTATTAAAATATTATAATTTCGTGTTCCTATTTCTTGACATGCTTCAATTTTATTTCCATTTATATCTTCCATTTAATCACCTACTTTTCTACCACTTGTTATTTGTATGGCTGTTCCATCTGATGTTATTCCCCATAATTGACCATAAGAATTATATATTTTTTCACAAACCACATTATTTCCAAACATATCTTTACATTCATAATACACTTCTTTTTTTACATTATCAGTATTAAATGCTGCTATACACACCATTAGAACTGCTAAAATTATTATAATTGTTGTAATTATTTTGAACATTGTTGCACACCATCCTTTTCTTTCACCTTTTCCCATTCAAATTTTGAATACTTACATTTTGCTTGATGCTCTTTTCCAATAATTCTTCCGCTTCTAGTACAAATCTGATACCACCATAAAATATCAGTTCTATATCTTACACACATTATCCAATTTTTAATGAATGGGTTGTATGTTATTTTATTTACATGAAATTCTGTTTTTGGCATATCAATTCCCCCTTATCTTTTGTATTTTATTGACCTTCTGCTTTTATGAATATTCTGCATTTTTTACCTTGTATTTTCTTATCAATAATTACAAAATTAAAATATTTTTTGACTTGTTTTGAAAATTCCCCACTTGATAATTCTTGAAGACTATTTCTAATACAAAATTCTTTATATTTTGTATAAACTTGATTTGTTGGTTCATTTTCAATATTTATATCTTCTGCTTCACATTCTTTGAAGAATCCTATAATTGGATTATTTGTTTCTTCATATTCATTCAATTCATTTTCAATTTTTGCTGATGTTGTGAATTTTCTGTTTTTTAGAACTCTTTTCAATCCTGCAATACCTAATGTAATTAAATATTCCATTGATTCTTGACCTTGAAGTGAATCCCCAATGAATGGTCTGAAATTTGGATTATCAGAAGTGAATTTTGCATTGAATGGTACAATTACAAGCCTTCTTAATATTGCACTTGAATCCCTTCCTTTTCCTATTCTTGGAATAGTGTTTGCACTAAATACTAATTTCACATAAGGTTCAAAATCAAATTTTGGCTGTCCTTTTTGTTCAGCATCTATTGTTTCACCTGTTACTATCTTTTTGAATTCTGCTGCATCTGTTATAAATTCATCAGAAATATCATCACCTATATTTGCAAGTTTTCCAAATAACATTACAGTTGAAAATCTATCATTCAATTTCTTTAAATCAAGAACAGAAATATTTTTCTTTCCTAACATTGCTTTTATTAAATTCAAATATGTACTTTTACCATTTGAACCTGTTCCAGTTAATATGAATGCTTTTCCAAGTTCATTTCTTCTATACATACAATAACCAACCAATTCTTCAAGTAATGACCTGATTTCTTTATCATCACATGCAATGTTATTTAACACTTCATCTGTTAATTCAAAATAAGCATTTGGGTTATAATCCCAATCAATTTTATTTGTAATAACAAATTCAGGTGAAAATTGAAAAAACTTGTCTTCTAATATGTCATATATTCCATTTCTAAATGCAATTAAATTTCCTGGTGCTGGTCTTGTATTTTCTCTTATCATAATATCTAAATATGACATTACTTCTGTTCTTTTGGCTCTGTTTAGTTGTGGTATATGTTTTATCATTGCTGATTCAATTTCCTGTTGTCCTGCAACATATATTCCATCTTTGTATAAATGCAATTGATTGTTTATTCTTACAATGTGATGATTATTTTTCAAAAATACTGCAAATTTATCAAATAAGAACGATGAACCTTTGAAAAATACAGGTTTTGCAAATGCTTCATCACGAATTATGACATCAACTTCATCATCTGTTAATGGCTCTTTTAAAACATATTTATTAATAAGTTTTATTGTTTCTCTTGCTTCTTCTTTTGAAAAGTCATTTGCTTGTAAAGTTAATATATAATTAAATAATGCTTGATTTCTTCCATCACCTGCTGACATATTCAAAAAATCCATTGTTGTTTTTATTGGCATCAACCATTTTGGAAGTTCTTGTGCTTCTTCTTTTTTTCCTGTTGTGTCATATAAAATTGGTCTATCTTCATTATTAAATTTCAAGATTGAATATGCATTTCGTTTTCCAATTTTAATATCTGATGTAATTCCAAGTGCAAGTGTTGCATGTGTGCGATTACTTTCAACATTTGTATTTTTGAATAAGAAATGTTTTCCCCTAGTTGTTTTATATACTCTACATTTAAGTTTTAAATCCTGAACAATTTTAAATAATATTTCACTTTCATCAAAATCATCAATATCAATTAGTATTGTATCTGTTGCAAGAATACCAGCAAATTCAGGTAATGATTGAACTTGTTTATAATTTTTGAAATCTGTTCTTCCTTTGAACTTTTCCATACATTTTTTATTTTTGGTTTCAACATATCCTTTGAAGAACATAATTCAATCACCCCCTTTCTTTATTTGTTATCCCATCGCAAATAATTTTCAATAAATTCTTCAAGTTGTGGTGTTAGCATATTTTGTCTTGCTAATTCTCTTTTAAAACTTGCAACATCTTCAATTTTTTCCCTGTCATCATATTCAACATCAAAATCACTATCAAAGACAAAATCTTCAAAGCCATCATCACCAACTAATAAATGTAATACACTTTTATTATTTTCATTCATATCTATATCACCCCAAAATCCTTTAATCTTTTTTGTGCAAGGTCAACATACCATGCTTTGTCCAATTTCTTTGGAACTTTCACACCATTTACTTCATCATTATAAATAAAGCAATGTTCAGGTGAATTTGATATTTTTGCAGGTCTTCCTGTTGTTGCATGTATTTTTGTAACACCCTTGTCTTCTTCATTTGTTGATGCAAATATCCTGATACATTTCTCTTTTATATATTCATCACCATGTAAAATGTGTGTATATTTATTTGAAATTTTTGTTACCAATTGAAATTCTTTCAAATCATCACATTCATTGATTGTTTGTTCAACTGGAATATTGTGAACCATGTATTCAACTAATGCTTTGTTAATAATTGGTAAATCATAATCAAGATTATTTAATTTCTTAACATATGCACCTTTTGATTTGTATTTTCCATTAGCATCAACAATTATGTAATTGTTAACATCTTTCTGAAATACTTTTCTATATTCATCAAATTCCAATGTTAGATGTGTTCTTTGTTCCCATTCATATGCAATATCATCAATCATGTCAAAATCTTCATATTTGTTCATTTTTACAAGAATACCATCAGTATTTGATTGGATAATTTGGCAATGTGGTTCTAATTTTTCAATCAAATCTAGTAATAACAATTGACCATATACACAAACTCTATTTGCTTGAAGTGGGTCATATAATCCATTGTTTTTATCTTTCATTACACCATATGTTGAATTTAATACTAATTTTAATGGTGCTTGTAATGGGTTCTTTTCTTTTTTGTATTTCAACCTTGTATGATAAATTTCTTCATATTTTTTTGGGTCTTTCATGTTTCTGCTATGTAAATTATATTGAATCATAAGTGATGGATATAGTGATGCAACATCCATGTTTAGGAAATAACCTTCACCACTATATTGTGGAATTGCACCATGGACACCACCCCAACCAAATTGATGTGGAATACCTGCAATCATAATGTCTAGTTGATTCTTTTTTCCATTCTTTTCATAACATCTGTTGTCTTCATTTTTATACCAATCAACAACTTCTTTATATTTTTCAATTTTTAAAGTTGAAGGGAAATCAATATCAAATTCATCATCATGTTCTTTTGGTGTTGCTTCAAGTATTATTGCAGCCAATTGTGATTTTGTTTTTGAAATTAATGAAAGATTCAATGGTTTTCCTTGACATGCTAGTTTTACCAATCCCATACATGCTTCAAAATCTTCTTTTCTTTGTAAAAATACTTCAATTGTTTGTTCAACATCGTGTCTACAATATTTTACAGTTTCTTGAATTTCTTCTTCTGTCAATTTTCTATCTATATCAAAAGGAACTGATGATTCCTTAATGTTATTTCCCATAAAACCTTCAAATGATTTCAAACCCCTATCTATATTTGACATTACATCATAATTATTAAGTGGTATATTTCTAAATAATGATGAAAATTTCCATCCTGGATTACCTTTGACAATGATGTAATCATTTATTCTTTTTGGGTCAAAACCACAAAGGATGCCTTTCAGAATGTATTGGTCATAATGTCTTGAATTAAATCCAACCCAAATATCATTTACATTTTCATTGTAAATTCTTTCTAATTCATCAGGATTATTAATGATGACATGTTCCTTCTTTTTAGTCATATCAATAATCACAACCAACCAATCTTCTTTGAATACTTCAAAGTCATAAAATAACATTCCTAGTCACACCCTTTCTTATTTTGAAGGGTGGAATTTCACCACCCTATTTATTCAATTAATCTTCTAATGTGAAAACTTCTGTAATTTCGTATTTGCTGAAATCACCTTTACCTTTTTTGTAATCAAGTGCAAATTCAAAATTATCATATATTGCTTCAAATACATCCATAATTAAATTACTATATTGTTTATATGTTTTGAATTCAATTACTGGTGCATCATCACCCATTTCTGAAACCATCATTCTTAATAATTCATTTACAATATGTATTTGGAATCCTTGTGTAATTACTTGATTCATAAATATCATTGAACCTTTATATTCACCATCTGATACAATCTTGAACCATATTGAAACCATTGGGTCACCTTTTGAACTTGCTTTTAATTCCATTTGTTGAACTGCAACTTCATATTCTCCATGTGGTACTTCCTTATAATTTGCTTGTCCACCATTTGATGCTGCTTCTTCAACATCCTTTGCCAATCCTTCTGTGTCAACTTCTTTATCCCATTTATCAAATATATTTTTTTCTGACATAATAATCACCTTTTTTAACCTTTCATATTATAATTTATTTATAATTGCAGTTATTATCTGCATTGATTGTTCTGCTGTAAAACCAGCTTTTATGTGTGCATCAAATAATACTTTATTATTTTTTGCCAATTCATTTACCGCTTCTTTATTTAATGCTACTGGTCTTTTTTGTACTTTTTCCACCTTTAAGTATTCCTTCCATTAGCATTTCAATAAACATTTCTTCTGCATTTTTTGGCATATTTATTCACCCCTTCTTTTTCTTGTTCTTGTTGCCTTTGGTGCTTCTTCTTTCTTTTCTTCTTTCTTTTCTTCTTTTGGTTCTTCTGCTTTTTCTTCTTCATCAGGTGCGAATGGTAAATTTTCAATCATTTCATCTGTTGTCATTTCTTCTTTTGCTTGTCTTTTTCTTGTTGTTCTTTTTGTTTTTTCTTCTGCATCTTCTTCTGTTGTTTTTTCTTCAACTTTTTCCTGTGTTTTTTCTTGTGTTTTTAGGTTTGCAACTGCTGATTTATTCGCTTCTTCATATACTTCAAGGAATGTGTCATAATCTAAATCAATTTCATTTACTGATGTTGATAATCTTCCACCACCAAATACAACTTCATCAGATTTGAATGATAAAATTCTTTTGTTGTCATCTGCAATAATTCTTGCAACCATGTCAACCATACCTGCAACTTTGTTTGCTGCTTTTTCTTGAAGATTTGGTTTGATTGCTGTTATTTTATCACCACCCCTTTTTGTAATGTCTTTTGATGTGTCTTCATGTGATATTAAAATAATGTTTTCATAATCTAAATTCATAAGTCTTTTTAGTGTTGATAAGAATTCCGTTCTTACTTTATCCCATGCCCTAAATGAATCATCACTTTCATGTGTTATTCCCATTTGGTCATACATATAAAGTCTGCAATATTCATATGTATCTTCAAGTAAATCAACAACAATTGTTTTAAAATCATTTTCTTTCTTTTCTAATTCTGCAATTGCTTCTTTGAATACTTCCCAAGCAAATTTTCTTTGTGTCATTCTTCCTGTAACTTTTACTTCATCCCTAATTGGAATGAATGGTGCATCAACAAATTTGATGTTTCCATCTGTATTAAGCATTAATGGGTCAGGAAATTTATTTGCAAAAGTTGTTTTTCCACTAAATGGTGAACCATACAACCAAATGGTTTTTTTACTAATTTCTTCAATATTTCTTCTTTTATTTTCAGGTAAATTCATAAAATAATCATATCCTTTCTTACAATATTCTTGATATTCACACCAACTACATAACCAACCTTCATTTTTATTGAAATCTTTTTCTTCTAACATTCTTTTTGTATTTGTTAGAAAGTTGATTACATGTTCAGGGTTATAATCAATATTTAAAAATTTAATTTCAGTCTTTTTCAATTCATCATTAAGTCTTTTTCTGAATTCTTCTAATGTTTCAGTTTTCTTTTGCCTGATACTTACTTTTGGAACAAGTACGAATTTCATATCCCTTATTTTTGAATCAGGATGTGTTTTTTCAAAATAGTATTTGTATAAATGTAATTGTGGTGAATCTTTATAATGGTAAACATTATTTGAATACTTAAAATCGTATAAATCATAATATTTTATTGGGTTATCTTTGTTTATCATTCTTTTACACAAGATTCCACTATTAGCATAATTACAATCACAATTCTTTTCGCAGTTGTCACAAACTTCATCCATTTCTTCCATTGTCAATTCATGTTTGACTGGTACTAATAAATCAATAAATCCAATAAAATCTTCATCTTCAATTTTTACTTCATATTCACCTTGCGGTAATATACTTTTTGCTTTTGGAATTTGATATTCAAGTTTTATTGCTTCATTTATATGTTCATCAGTAATTATTGGATATTGTGCAAAATATTCTTTAATTGCTGCATTCACATCTTTTTCAATACCTGTATGAAGTGCTGTTCCTAAAAACAATGGATTGTCTGCATTATCAGGTTTTAGTGTTTCAAACTTGTCCACATATCTTAATTTATATCTATATGGGCAACCTTCAAAGCATTCCACCCTTGAATGTGATATTTGCATTACTTTTTCACCCCCCTTATCAAATTTGAATTGTTTTTCATAAGTAATAAATTGTTTGCAAACTGGTCTTTCTTTTACTTTTTTAATAAAGTTTTTAAATTCTTCAAATTGATTTGGATATAATACAAATCCAATTCCTTTTGCTTGTCTTATCTTTTCAATGTTCCAAAGTTGCAGTTCTGATGGTTTACCATGTTCACCTTTAAGTTCAACCCCTAAAAAATAGCCATTACAACATATAAGTAAATCAGGTATTCCACTTTTTGTGTATGCTGCACCACCCCAATATTTAATGAACCAACAACCTTCATCTTCAAGAAATTTTTTAACCTTATTTTCAAATTGTTTTTCTGTTGCCATTACTTACCACCTGCTTTCACTTCAATTTTTATATAAGATTTTTTGTTTGAAGTTTTTGAATATTCTTTTGCAATTTCAGGTTTTTCACTTTTTAATCTTGTACTATCAATTGTTGTTGTGGTTGTAGGTGCAAAATAAGTAATTTTAATTAAGTCATTATCAAATTTTGTTATTCCATATGCTTCCATTGCTGCAAGTAATTTTTCTTTCATGTCTTTTTCTTGGTCTTCAATTTGTTTTTTAGCAACTGTTAATTGTGCAATTGAATTAATTACATCAACATTTGCATTTTTGAATACTTCCAAACTTGTTTCACCATCAATTGAAGATTGCTTACAAGTTTCAGGTTTTAAATTACATGCTGATTCGCATTCTTTAAATTCATCACATTCAAAGCAACAACAATCATATTCGTGTGGACAACCTTTTGCATTACATTTTATTGCCATGTTACATACCCCCTTTCATCAAATTTTCATATTCCTTGAACAATTCATCATTAAAGTCTTTTCTTTTTAGTAGTGTTTCATAAACCGCTTCTTCAATGCTGTTCTTACATATCATCAAATAATAGAAGCAAGTTTGTTCTTGTCCAATTCTGTGAATTCTTTTTTTGCTTTGTTCAAATAATTCTGATTTATCTGTTAATGTGAAATATACAATTTTATTTGCTTTTTGAAGATTTAACCCCATTGACCCTGCTTGATATTGAACCAAAGTAACTGAATTTTCTTCATTTTCATATGCTGTCAAATCTTTTGTTTCACCATTTATTATTGAAAGTGGTTTTTTATAAAATTCAACTGCATTCTTTAATCTTCTAAATTCTTCATTGAAGTTATAAAATACAATCAATCTGTCATTTGTTGATTCCAATAGTTCCCTAAATGCTTGAATTTTTTCTTTATTGTATTGACCACATAATTGTCTTGCATATAATCTTTTGGTAAGTGTTGTATCACCAACTAATTCAATTCGTGGTGTAATATCTTCACCTTCCCAATCTGAATGGTCATGAAATTCAATACAATTTTGTGTATCAAGTATAAGGACACTATTTTTCATAAATTTTCTATATTCTTTTGTTGATTTAATGTTCATAATAATTTCATTTTGTGGTGGTAAATCAAAACATTCTTCTGTTTTCATAAACACCGCACCATGTTGTCTTAATTTTTCTTTTAGTCTGTCAACATTTTTATATGGTTCTTTTTTATCAACCTGCCAAAATGGTGTTCCACCAATATTTTGTTTTTTCCAATTTACATATTGTTTGTTATATAATTGTTCTGATATGTTCCATCCTAACAAATGAATTTGTGACCAAAGATTTTCATATTTTCCTGATGATGGTGTTCCTGATAATAAAATCACATTTTTGGGTTTCATTTTTAAAACATATTTTGTTCTTTCAGCCTTTGTATTTTGAACAACAGAACTTTCATCAAGTATTAATGTAAAATCTTCTAAATTTTGAAAATATGACCTTCTGAATAGCAAATCATAATTAATTACACCAATCTTTTTTTGATGAAGTCCAATTCCTTCCCTGAAATATTTTAATTGTAATTTATCTGTTAAATCATAAATTGAATAATCTTTATAATATTTTACAAAGTGGTCAACCCAATCTTGAATTTTAGATTTTTGACAAACAACAATATTTATTTCATTACCAAATTCATTCATTTTTTCAGAACCAACGAATGTTTTACCAAGTCCCATGTCAAGATAATATGCAACATTTTCAAAATTTTCTGTTAATTTTAATGCCTTTTTTTGATGTTCATATAATTCCATACTAACCCCCTATTAATAATCACCTATGTATTCTTTTAATTTTTTTGGGCTTATGTGATATGACCATTTGCTTTTATTTTTTGCTGCAAATCCAAATGGTGCTGTTCCCATCTGTAATGATACCCTGATGAATTCTTCTGATTTTCCAAGTAATTTGGATGCCTTCCAAATAGGAACATTGCTTTCTGCTTCAATTTTAACTTCTTCATCAATTTCTGCATCTAAATCTTCAAGAGTACATCCAAGAAATTGTGCAATTAATTTTTTTGTTTCATTTTTTGGAATATTACTTCCTGATAAGTATTGACTTATTGATGATTTATTTTTTCCAATGCCTTTTGCTAAATCAACAGGTTTCAATTCTTTTTCATTTAATTTATTTTTTAAATTACTTGCAAAACTCAAAATATTTCACCTTCCTTGTATCTTTTAGGATACAAACAAATTAAAAAAATTTGTTATTTGTTTTCTTAATTTCTTTTTATCTTCTTTTGTCCAATATCTAATACTTGAAATTCCAAATATAATTAAATATATTGAACATTTAATTATTGTTTCCTTTAAACTTATTGCATCATTTTCTAATGCACCAACTGTTCCTAACATTAATATAAAACTTATAAAACAAATCATTTTTTTATACCTTCTTTCTTTTGTATCTTTTAAGATACGTTTAACTTAAAAAAATATCTACTACTTCCGCATCAGTCAAGTTGTATCTTTCTTTAATAATTGAAATTTCGCTTTGTGTAAATTCAGCACCATTTGTACTATTTATTTTTGCTGATAGTCTTTGTGGTGATAAGTCAAGGGCTTTTGCTAAATCTTCATTTGTATCACCATATAATGCCATTTTTGACCTTAATAATTGCTTATTTACTTTCACTACTATTCCCCCTTTCAATGAACTTATTATTGTTATACTGCTTCATAATTTTAATTTGAATTTTACCATCAGGATGTTTTGTTTTTTCTTCCAAAATAAATTCTTGATGATTATGTTGTAATTTTGAAATGTAATCTTCAAATTCTTTTTCATCATCAAATTCTATTATTTGATAAATGGCTGCTGAAATTACTTTTTTCACTTCTTTCACCTTCCTTCAATTTGTTTTGTATCTCGTAAGATACACATATAATATATCAAACTTTTTTCATTGTCAATACTTTTTGAAAAAAAATTTTACATTTTTTCAAAAAAACTTTCAAATATTGAATAAATATGCTAAAATAATGATATAAATAAATACGAAAGGAGAAATAATATGACAACTGCTGAATACATTTACAATTACAGAAGGGAACACAATCTTTCCCAAGAAGAATTTGGTCAAAAAGTTGGTGTCAATCGTGCTGCTGTTTCTAAATGGGAAAAAGGTCATGTTAAGGAAATAAAGGGTAAAACAATTTTAAGCATTTGTAGGTTGATTGGTGTTCCACCTTATGAACTTATGGGCTGGGATGAAGAATTTAATTCATTCAGCAAATTAAGTAATGAAGTAAAATTGATTGAAGCAATCCAATTACAATATGGAAAAGATTCAGTTGAATTATTAAGCAATTTTACAAAACTTAATTCTATTGGAAGGGAAAAAGCAATTGAAAACACTATTGACTTGACTTCCATTCCAAAATACATCATTCAAGAAAAAGGGGATGTAAAGGCACTATAATTTACTATGATTTCAGAAAAAAGCATAAATGAAGTCCAATGTGGGTTCAAGTCAAGTTCTAGGTTAAGGTTCAAAGTGAACCCCTGTTGTTTCTAGGCGGTTCAAGGTAGTTCAAGGTATCATTAATTTAATAACTAAAATAAGAAATTTTTTATCGTAATTTTACGATGTTTTCTAAAAAAAATAAAATAATATAAAAATACCTTGAACCTTGAACCCTAAAAATTAAAAAATGTTAAATTTTAAATACTTTGAATCGGTTCAAGGTAATCAAAAAAAGGTTCAAGGTAAATATAAAAATGAAAGGAATGTTGAAAATGTTTGGAAAAAGTAAAAACAAAAATTTAATTAAAGTTATGCATTATGAAGGATTGATGGATTTTGCACAAGATTATCCATGCACAATTGAAATGAAAGATGATGTTTTTGAAATTAAAAAAATCAAACCTGATGCAACAGTTATATTACCAAAAAATCAAATAATTAGTTTTGAAGCATTAGAAGAACCAAGATTCATGACAAAATATCATAATGTTAATGCTTCAACTGATAAAGGATTCAAAAAATATTACTTAATTGTAAAATATATTTCCAAAAATAATGAAGAAAAATATATTGCTTTTTGGGGAACAGTATTTGAATATGGTAAATTTTTAGATTTGCAAAAAGATAATCAACAATCAAATTCTTATACATTATAGAAAGGAAGGTAACAATGAAAAATCCAAATGGTTATGGAACAGTTGTGAAATTATCAGGAAACAGAAGAAAACCGTATGCTGTAAGAAAAACAGTTGGATTCAATGAAAAAGGTCATCCAATATATCTTCCAATCGGTTATGCTGAAACAAGAGAAGAAGGAATGGAAATGTTGGCATTATATAATCATGACCCTTGGAATATTGACAGGGATAAGGTAACATTACAAATGTTATATGATAGATGGAAAGAAGTCAAATCATCAAATGTTGGTGAAGGCACAAAAAGGTCATTACAATCTGCATATAAGCATTGTTCAAAATATTATGATGTTGTTTATAGAAAATTAAGGTCATTTGATATGCAAGATTGCATTGATAATTGCGGATGTCAATATTCAACACAATGGGCAATTAAGAATCTTTTTGGTCATCTTGATAAATTTGCATTTGAAATTGATATAATTGAAAAAATGTATTCCCAAATC
>ENA-OPKN01000030-OPKN01000030.1-human-gut-metagenome-genome-assembly--contig:-NODE-30-length-40119-cov-5.475339_pt1 | contig 40119 bp, 32 predicted proteins | sample MGYA00241783_ERZ501693 | MGnify/ENA primary metagenome ERZ501693 (study PRJEB25962, sample SAMEA2042206) | human gut metagenome | biome: human gut; feature: human-associated habitat; material: faeces...
CGTAGGAGGACTCTCGCTGGCGTTTGTGGTACTGTGCCTGACGTTCCTGCATCCCATCGCCTCGTTCCTGGAATATCCGGATCATGCGGATTATGTGGCGATGATGATTCTGGTGGTAGCGCTGGATTCTTTTCAGTGTATTCCTTTTGCCTATCTGCGTTACCAGAAACGGCCCATTAAATTTGCGGGAATCAAGCTGTTCAACATTGTAGGGAACATTCTGCTGACCCTGTTCTTCTTGTTGCTTTGCCCGTGGCTGTATAAGGTTCAGCCAGGACTGATCGACTGGTTCTACGACCCGGATTATCTGGTAGGCTATATTTTTGTGGCTAACCTGATTATGTCGGCAGTACAGATGCTGTTCTTCATCCCTGAATTGCGTGGATTCTCGTACCGTATCGACCGGAAACTGCTGAAAGAAATGATTGCCTATTCTTTCCCGATCCTGATATTCGGGTTGGTAGGTATCCTGAACCAGACCGTGGACAAGATGATTTATCCCTTCCTTTTCGAGGACCGGCAGGAGGGACTGGTGCAGTTGGGTATCTACAGTGCGACGAGTAAGGTGGCGCTGGTGATGGCGATGTTTACCCAGGCTTTCCGTTATGCCTATGAACCCTTTGTATTCGGCAAGAACCGGGAAGGGGATAACCGTGACATGTATGCCAAGGCAATGAAGTACTTTTTTATCTTTTCGCTGCTGGCCTTTCTGGTGGTGATGGGGTATATGGACATTCTGCGCTATATGGTGGCCCGCGACTATTGGGAAGGGCTGAGTGTGGTAGCTATTGTGATGCTGGCCGAAATCTTCAAGGGTATTTACTTCAACCTGTCCTTCTGGTACAAGCTGACGGATGAGACCCAGTGGGGAGCTTATTTCTCCCTCATCGGCTGTGCGGTGATTCTGGCCTTGAACGTCTGGCTGGTGCCGATGTACGGTTATGTGGCTTCGGCCTGGGCTTCGGTAGCCGGTTATGGAGTGATAACCTTGCTGTCTTATTTCATCGGTCAGAAGAAGTATCCGGTGGATTATCCGCTCAAGGACATGGCTGTCTACCTGATATTGGCCGGCATCCTGTATGCGGTCAGTGTATGGGTTCCCATCCGGAATACCATCCTGCACTTATTGCTGAATACGGTGTTAATTCTGGTTTTTGTTGGGTATATTCTGAAAAAAGACTTACCTTTGAAAAGTATACCGATTCTGAATCGGTTGGTCAGATAACGGAATGAAAACATTAATGCATCATGGAAACAAGAAATCATAAGAAGTTCTTGCTGCGCAAGTTCTTCGATGAATATATGGACCTGAACCGGAGTAAGGAGGACGAACAGGTCACGGTAGACTCCATCCGGAACGGGGTTGAATTCAAGGGTACCAACCTGTGGATTCTTATCTTTGCGACGTTCATCGCCTCACTGGGGCTGAATGTCAACTCTACGGCGGTCATTATCGGTGCCATGCTGATTTCTCCGCTGATGGGGCCGATTATGGGTGTGGGACTCGCCATCGGGCAGAATGACTTCGAACTGATGAAGCGCTCGTTGAAGAGTTTCCTGGTGGCTACTCTCTTCAGTGTGGTGACGGCCACCCTGTATTTCCTCTTCACGCCGCTGGATGAGGTGCAGTCGGAGCTGCTGGCCCGTACCTCGCCTACCATCTACGATGTGTTTATCGCCTTGTTCGGTGGTCTGGCAGGTATCGTAGCCCTTGCTACCAAGGAGAAAGGGAATGTGATTCCGGGTGTGGCTATCGCTACGGCCTTGATGCCGCCTTTGTGTACGGCCGGTTTCGGACTGGCAACGGGGAATCTGCTGTATTTCCTGGGGGCCTTCTACCTGTATTTCATCAATTCCGTATTTATCAGCCTGGCTACCTTCCTGGGGGTCCGTTTCATGCACTTCAAGCGGAAACAGTTTGTCGACAAGGAACGGGAGAAGATGGTGAAGCGTTACATCATCTGGATTACCATCGGTACCATGTGCCCGGCGGTCTATCTGACGTACAACATCGTGCGTGAAACCTTTTACCAGACTTCGGCGAATAACTTCATTTCGCACGAACTGCAGTTCCCTGATACGCAGGTGCTGAACCGGGAAATCAATTATTCCGACAAGACCATCAAGGTGGTGCTGATTGGAAAGGAAGTGCCCGAGAACCTGATTGTGGCGGCTCAGACAAAACTGCCCGACTATAAGCTGGGCAATACGAAACTGACGGTGTTCCAGGGTGTGAACAACGGGGTAGAGGACCTGAGCAGCATCAAGACAATGGTCATGGAGGATTTCTACAAGAACAGTCAGCAGAAGTTGAACGAGCAGACCGAGGAAATCGACTCGCTGCAACGGGCCTTGTCGCTGTTCAGTGGCTCTTACGTGGTGAATGAGCGGATGGGGAAGGAGATGAAGGTTATCTTCCCGGGAGTCCAGTCGTTCTCTGTATCGAAGGGGATGGAGCTGAACATTGACAGTAACCGGATTGATACGGTGACGTACGCGGTCATTGGCTGTAACCGGCCGATGTCGGTGATGGACAGGGCCAAGATGTTGCAGTGGCTGCAGGCCCGGACGGAAGCGAAGAAGCTGAAGCTGATTATTAATTAAAAGTTAAAAATTAAAAGTTAAAAACTAAAAACTGAAAAGCGGGAAGACTCTGACGAATCCTCCCGCTTTTCAGTTTTGATTGTTTATACGCAGGTTATTTCTTTCGTTTGGCCCAGCCTTCTTCGGCGAAGTCTGGTATCTCGCCTTTGAGCGGGCGGTCGTTGTCGTGCTGGAAGAACTGTTTCCAGTCATCCTTGTGCTTCGGACCGCGGGCTGCGGTATAGCCCCGTTCTTCACGGCTTGGTTTGGCCTTCTTTTCGGCTTTGGGGGTCGTTTCACGGCTTTCTTTCTTGCTGCTGCGTTTGCTCCCTTTCTCTTCTCCTTCTCTTTCCTTGCGGCTGCGTTTTTTGCCGTCCTTGTCGCTCTTGCCGTTGTTCTCGCCGGCTACTTCGACGATGACCTTGCGTCCGCCGTTCAGGACTACCTTGTTCAGGGCCTTGATGACCATCGGAGCCTGGGCCTCGATGATTTCGAAGAACGAGAAGTTCTGCATCAGGTCAATACGACCCACCTGTATACGTTCCTTCTTCAGGTTGCGGTTGATGAGCTCGATAATCTGATTGGCATAGAAGCCGTCTGTTTTTCCGAGGTTCAGGAAGAGGCGGGTATAGCCTTTCTCTGCTTTCCGGCTGGATTTCTCCTTGTCAGTTCCCCGTTCCTTGCGTTCTTTCGGTTCGCCTTTCTTGTCGCTGTTCTTCGGCTGTTCAATTTCAGGAGCGTTCTTGTAGTATTCCAGGAAGCGGTTGAACTCCATCGATACCACCCGCTTGATCAGGTCTTCCTTGCTCAGCCATTCGAACTTGCGGTAGATGCCCGGCAGGAAAGCTTCGATTTCCTCTTCGTTCACCTTTACCTTCTCGATTTCGTCAATTACCTTGATGAGCTGCTGTTCACAGATTTCCTTGCCGCTCGGTAACTGGCCTACCGTAAACTGTTTCTTGATGATGCGTTCGATTTCGCGCATCTTTCCCTTTTCGCGCAGGTTGATGATGGCGATGGAGATACCGGTCTTTCCGGCACGTCCGGTACGTCCGCTGCGGTGTGTATAGCTTTCAGTATCGTCCGGCAATCCGTAGTTGATGACGTGGGTCAGGTCGTTTACATCCAGACCACGGGCAGCCACATCGGTAGCTACCAGCAGCTGCAGGTGACGCTGGCGGAATTTCTGCATCACCAGGTCACGCTGTGCCTGGCTCAGTTCGCCGTGCAGGGAGTCGGCATTGTAGCCGTCCTGTATCAGCTTGTCGGCTATCTCCTGTGTTTCTTTACGGGTACGGCAGAAGATGATACCGTAAATCTGCGGATAAAAGTCTACCACGCGTTTCAGTGCCAGGTATTTGTCTTTGGCATGGATGATGTATGCGATGTGGTTGACGTTCTTGCTGCCTTCGTTCTTGGTACCGATGGTGATTTCCTTGGCATCGTGCAGGTAAGTCTTGGCGATGCGGGAAATCTCGGGACTCATGGTAGCCGAGAACATCAGGGTGTTCCGGTCTTGCGGTACTTTTTCCAGGATGGCGTTGATGCTGTCTGTGAAACCCATGTTCAGCATTTCATCGGCTTCGTCCATCACGACATCGCGGACCGTAGACAGGTTGGCCACCTTACGTTCCATCAGGTCGATGAGGCGTCCCGGTGTGGCCACGATGATGTGTACCCCTTGTTTCAGGCTACGTATCTGGCTGTCGATGGAGGAACCACCGTATACCGGCAATATTTTCAAATCGGTGATATACTTCGAGTAGTCTGTCAGGTCACCGGCTATCTGCAGGCAGAGTTCGCGGGTAGGACAGAGAATCAATGCTTGTGGAACACGACGGGTTACGTCAATCTTTTGAATCAGCGGCAGACCAAATGCGGCTGTTTTTCCGGTTCCGGTTTGTGCCAGAGCCACTACATCGTTTCCGTTTCCTAATAGATATGGGATTACTTCTTCCTGTACGGGCATGGGACTCTCATATCCCATTTCTTCAATCGCTTTCCGTATTTCTAAGGAAACGCCGAGTTCTTCAAATGTCTTCATTCAGTTTTTCTAAAATTTCGGGGGCAAAGATACGCACAATCTTTGGATAAATTGCTATACCAGTGGCGATTTATGAAGCGGAAACCGAATTAAATGATATTCATCAACGAACGGGCATCTGCAACAGTTTCCGGACCTGTTCACGGTCGGCTTTCAGTTGGGCCGTGAGCTGCTCCAGTGAATCGAACCGTTGTTCGGAGCGGATGAAGGCGATAAACTCAATGCGCATCTGCTTGCGGTAGATGTTTTCCGAGAAATCGAGAATATTGACTTCGATACTCAGATTGGTACCGTTGTTTACAGTGGGTCGGTGTCCGATGTTCAGCATACCGCCATAGCGGATGCCCTGTACATACGTATAAACGGCATAGACTCCCTCGGCCGGAATCAGCTTTTCCGGGCAGGCCGGCAGCAGGTTGGCGGTAGGAAAGCCCAGTTTCCGTCCTACCTTGTATCCGTCGGTCACGGTGCCGTCCAGGTAATATTCGTAGCCCAGGCATCGGTTGGCTTCGTGTACGGCACCTTGTCTGAGCAGGTTACGGATATGCGAGGAACTGATGGATACACCGTCTTCTACCAATGCTTTGGCGCGGATGACTTCCATGCCGAGTTCCTGTCCGTACCGGCAATAGTCTTCAAAACCTTCTGTGCGGTTGTGTCCAAAGCGGTGGTCATAACCGATGACAAGTACCTGGATGTGGTAATGTTTCTGTAGAACCTGCATGAACTCGCGGGCCGACAGTTGTGACAACTCCCGGGTGAAAGGCAGCATGAAGCAATAATCGGCATCCAGTTGGCTGATGAGGTCAGTTTTCTGGTGCAGGCAGGACAGCAGTTGAGGCTGGTAGTCGGTCTGCATCACCTGACGCGGATGTACCGGAAAGGTAATGATGGCAGAATGCAGTCCCCTTTCCGCAGCCACTTTGCATACCTGATTGATAAGGTAGCGGTGCCCACGGTGTACACCGTCGAAACAGCCGATAGTGGCTGCGCAGGGTCCTAAATTTTCTGTACGGTCTGTATCGGTGATGATTCTCATAAGACTGTAGTGAGTAGGGAGCGCAAGTCTTCGCCCGGTGTATAATGGATAGCCTGTATACCGACCGATTCGGCTGCCTGGCAGTTGACCGGAGAATCGTCGATAAACAGAGCTTCTTCAGCCTGTAGTCCGGCGCTTTCCAGGGCGGTAAGGAAGATAGCGGGATTCGGTTTGGCCAGTTTCATCCGGAAAGACAGGAATACCTGTTGGAAGAAATCGGAGACCTGGTATCCCTGCTTTGCGAAGGCCTGCCGGACAACGTGTTCCCAGTGAAGGTCGTTGGTGTTGCTTAACAGATACAGGCGGTAATGCCGACCGAGTTCGTGCAATAAATCCAGTTTCTCTTGAGGCAGGTGTACCAGCATGCGGTTCCACATCCGGTCGATGTCCTCGTCCGTCAGTTGGGGGTTACCGATAAGTCTGCGTACTTCTTCGCGGAACCGGGGAGTGGAGAGTTCCCCGGTTTCGTATGCCTGGAAGATACCGGCTTCGTTGGTGCCGGTTATCAGGTGACGTACCTCGGTCAGGCCCGCTTGCTCGAATGCCTGCAGACAACCTTCAATGTCGAGGTCGTACAAGACCCCGCCCAAGTCGAATATCAGGTTATGGATTGTCGGATTCATAACGCATCAATTCTTCTTTAACCGTTGGATTCCCCGCCAGATTTCACCGATCCACAGTACGATGGAAGTTCCTCCGATGATGTACAGCCATTCCATGAGCGGAAGGGGCTCGGTACGGAATACTTTCCCGCCGAAGGTGACAATCAGGAACTGTCCCATCAGGATAATCAGGGCAACGCTAAGCATACCCAAAGCATGGCTTGCATCCTTGAAAATGGAATGGTTGGTGCCGAATACACTGGCATTGAACAGGTTCCAGAACTGCAGCATCACGAAGATGGTGAAGAAGACAGTCAGGTGATGTACATCCATACCTCCCGGAAGTGTCTTGAAGTAAGCCAGAAGTCCCATCAATATGACCAGGAATCCGAGGCCTACACCCAGGATGTTGTTACGCATGGCCGGAGTGATGATGAAGTCCGTCCGTTTACGTGGCTTTTCGTTCATGACATCCATGCTCGGAGAGATGGAAGCCAAGGCCATGGCGGCAAAGGTATCCATGATGAGGTTCACCCACAGCATCTGGGTTACGGTAAGCGGCAATTCTGTTCCGAAGAACGCTCCGAGCAATACGCTGAGCAAGGCCACCACGTTGATGGTCAGCTGGAAGACGATGAATCGCTGGATATTCTTGTACAATGAACGGCCCCACATGACGGCTGTCGCGATGCTGTGGAAGGAGTCGTCCAGCAGGGTGATGTCGCTGGCTTCCTTGGCTACCGATGTACCGGTACCCATGGACAGACCCACCTGGGCGTGGTTCAGGGCAGGCGCATCGTTCGTACCGTCACCGGTAACAGCTACGACAGCTCCTTTCTGTTGCAGAAGTTGTACGAGACGCTGCTTGTCCATCGGACGGGCACGGCTCATCACCTTCAGGTCGAGTACGCGATCCAAGGCTTCTTCGTCGCTCAAGGCGGCAAATTCTACTCCTGTGATGCGGTTACGTTCCGTATCTTCGGGTTGCCAGAGTCCGATTTGTCTGGCGATTTCGGTGGCGGTTCCCGGAGTATCGCCCGTAACGATCTTTACACCGATACCGGCTGACTGGCATTTCTTGACAGCATCCGGCACGTCCGGACGGATCGGGTCACTGATGGCGAAGATACCCTGGAAGGTCAATCCACCTTCGTTGACCAGGGTGGCGCAATCGGACGATTCGCCTTCGGCTATTTCCCGGTAGGCGATACCCAAGGTACGCATGGCCTTGTTCTGGTAGGCGAGGAGCTGTTCGTTATAGCGGGCAATGGCGTCTGCCGGTAGGTTACATTTGCTCATCACGATTTCCGGTGCTCCCTTTATATAAAGGATACGTTTCTGCCGGATGGGCGAATCAACCAGGGTAGCCATGTATTTCCGTTCGGTCGAGAAGGTAAGCTGATTGACGACTTTGGCCTGGGTACGTAAAGACATGTAGTCTTTCCCCTGGCCGTTCAGCCACAATAACAAAGCGATTTCAGTGGGGTTACCTACACCTGAAGGCTTCTCTCCCGCTGCTTTCTCTTCCAGGAAAGCGGTAGAGTTCACTGCAATTCCTTCGGCTACCAGGTCCGGTTGGCTGTTGTCTACCTGTGCTTCGTATACCTGCATCAGGTTCTGTGTCAAGGTTCCGGTCTTATCTGTACAGATGACGGTGATGGCGCCCATGGTTTCGCAGGCGTGCATTTTCCGCACCAGGTTGTTGGTCTTCAGCATACGGCGCATGTTCAGGGCCAAGCTCAGGGTTACACTCATCGGCAATCCTTCAGGTACGGCCACTACAATCAGGGTAACGGCCATCATGAAGTATTTCAATACGATGCGGGCTATTTCCAGCCACGAATGCCAGTCGCCGGTATAAGCTCCGGAGGTGAAGTAGGCATACAAATCCTTGCTGGTAAAGATGATGAAAGTCAGGGCAGCAATAGTGAATCCAGCTTTCCCGATAAGGTTTGCCAGTTTGGTGAGCTGGATATTCAGCGGAGTCTGTTCTTCGCTCTGTTCGGTTGCCTGGCGGGCCACTTTTCCGATTTCAGTGGCATCGCCCACCTTATCCACACGCATGATACCGTGTCCGTCGGTTACCGTTGTTCCTCTCATAACGGTATTCGACGGGTAAGTGGCTTCTTCGTCGAAGTGAGCTTCATCCACTGTCTTGTTGACCATCAGCTCTCCGGTCAGGCTCGATTCGTTGATTTGCAGGGAAACCGCTTCCAGCAGTGTTCCGTCGGCAGGGACTTCCTCACCCGTATTCAGAATGACGATGTCGCCTACAACGATGTCTTTCCGGGGAATTTCGTGTATCTTTCCGTTGCGGATGACCGTTACAGGAGTTTCTTCGCCCACCGCATTCAGCAGGTCGAACTTCTTGTTGGCATCGTATTCAAAATAGAAGCCGATACCGGTTGCCAGAAAGATGGCGAAGAAGATACCGATGGTTTCGGCGTATTCGTTTTCGATGATTGAGATAATCAGGGAGAAAAAGGCAGCTACCAGCAGGACACGGATAACGGGGTCCTGGAACTTTTCGAGGTAGAGTTTCCACATGGAGGGGCGTTTGGGAGGAGTCAAAAGATTGACACCGTACTTTTCGCGGCTCGACAGCACTTCCTGGTCGGTCAGTCCGGTCAGTTTAGGCTCTGGATTGGTTTGTGACATATTGTTTACAATTGGTTTAAGAACTTGTGTCGCAAAAATACAACTTAAATCTTAAGAGTAAGGCGAAAAACGTTTTTTTCTTCATTTTTTTGCTGTTTTTTTTGCAGATTACAGGTAAAACCTTTACTTTTGCATCACATTTCGTTACAGGATTGTAACATCGGACTTGTAGCTCAGTTGGTTAGAGCAACAGACTCATAATCTGGAGGTCCCAGGTTCAAGCCCTGGCTGGTCCACGAAGAAAACAAGCGTTAATTGCACAAAATCAAGCAGTTAACGCTTTTCTTTTTGGCTTTTTATGACCTCTGCTATTGCTCTTGCAAGTAGTTTATATAATCCAAGCACAGCATTTGTTGACTAATTGGAAGTATATAATAGTAGTATTTTAAATAATGGATAGTTATGAATAAATTACTTCAAATCATTACTCTATCATTTATAATCCTTATCACGAGTTGCATATCTAAACAAGACAAATCAGAATCAAATGATAATGTTAGAAACGAAAATTCAACGTCTATTGTTGGTAAATGGAAAATGGAGAATACGCCAATAGGTGATAATATTCTTTATATATTCAATGACGATGGAACCTGTTCTATCACTTCGACAGACATCAAAAGGAATAATAATCTTTCCAATCTTAAATGGTCAAGAAATGAAGATAAAATATACATTTCCTTACAAGGGAGAAAGAAAGTAGTAATTATGCAGATTCTTTCGTTAGACAATAAATCACTCGTAATTTGGGAAATAGGAGAACCCAAAGATGATATTACTTATCTCACAAGATTTTAATCAAAAGATTATATCCATAAGCGTATGCTAATAGTATTTAAGAAAGCTACTTTTATAAAGAATCCAATCTTACTTATAATTATAGCTATATCTCTACCTGTTTATTGCGTTGGAAGAAACAACTTAAAATCAGATACTATCATTAGCAGTATTATACAAACAACTGATACCATTACAAAACGTAAGCCACTCAATGAAATCCGCTTTAATGGTTGGGAAAGAAGTGATTGGTTGGATAATGAATATATCCGTACTTTGCGTAAATACTTGGATAATTACAATAATGGCATAGTCAGTAACCCTGCATTAGACCCATATAGAGAACAGATAAAAGGTCAGTTTGCTGTTTATGACATTAACCCATACTTGTTAGGTGGTGCGCTTATTAGAATTACATTCCTTGATATGCCTGATAGAGTATTCAGCAGTTGGATATATAGTAACGTAGATGAAAAGAAAGAGATTGTAGAAAGCTATGAATTTCGCTCTATCAGCATAGAGGAAGAAACTACTGATATGACTAAAGAGGATATTCTTCAAGCTATAAAGGAAATGGAAGGACTAAAACTTTGGTAGATAAATATTTATTTGTCCAGTTTTTCTTCCTACTCCTCTTAAAAGGAGTTGTGGAATATACTGAAAATTAGACATGGAAAACATGGAGTACCTTTTTTGAAGATATTCAGTTTTATAGGGAGAAGTAGAAAAAAGTACCACCTATAATATTGCATACATGACAACATTATAAGTCTGTTTTTCAATATCAAATGATAGTTTCTTACAGAAATTCTATATATTTGCATTTAATACAACATTAAAGTTCAATGAATGACAAAGTAACATATTGGATTGAGATGTCAGACTATGATTTTGACACGGCAAAGGCTATGCTTGAAACCAAGCGTTACCTTTATGTGGCTTTCATGTGTCACCAAACCATAGAGAAGATTCTGAAAGCATATTGGAGTAATGTGTTGGAAGAACCACCTTTGAAAATTCATAGTTTATCAAGACTTGCGGAAAAAAGCGGTTTGGATAAGGACATGTCAGAAGAACAGACTGACTTCATAGACGAACTTGAACCATTGAACATAGAAGCACGTTACCCCTCATATAAGGAGCGATTGATGAAAAGTCTGACCGCCGACCGTTGCAAGAAACTGATTGAACAAACTGATAAGTTAAGAATATGGATAAAGAACAAGCTATAAAATTGGCACAACGCTATAAAGCGGCAGTCGCAGAACGGTTGCCTTTAAAGGCTCTTTACCTTTATGGTTCATACAGCAAAGGCAACCATACAGAAGACAGCGACATTGATATTGCTGTTGTGGTAGAACGTATGAGCGATGATTATTTTGAAGATACTCCTTTATTGTGGAAGCTGAAACGTAAGATAAGCAATCTTATAGAGCCTGTTCTACTTACAGAAGACACCAATAATCCTCTATATGCGGATATTCTCAAAACAGGAATACTGATATAAAGACGAAATTCACTCATTGGAATAAATATCCTATCAATAAACTTATTCTATCTTGATATAGAGGAAAAATAAATGTAGCCACCAAACAATAAGCCATAATCATTGTATAAACCTGCAAGAATACCTATCTTTGCATTAAGAACGAATGTTGACTGATTGTTGACTAATTCATTCCGAATAGAGTTCATTAACCTGTTAGCAATGATGTGCAAAGGACTTGTAGCTCAGTTGGTTAGAGCAACAGACTCATAATCTGGAGGCCCCTGGTTCAAGCCCAGGCTGGTCCACGAAGGGTATAAGCGTTAATTGCACGAAAACAGGCAGTTAGCGCTTTTCTTTTTGGCTTTTTATGACTTCTGCTATTGCTCTTGCAAGTAGTTTATATATTCCAGGCACAGCATTTGTTGACTAATTAAATTAGAACGTAAAATGCTGACTATCAAATCGGAAATTAAGGAACAAAAGTTGGATGGAACTTACAATGTCAAATTCTTTCTTTCAATTTTCTTAAAAGGGGTTGTAGGGTATGCTGAAAATTAGACATGGAAAACATGGAGAACCTTTTTTGAAGATACTCCGTTTTATAGGGAGTATTCAGAAAAAGTTCTTATAAATAGCATGATAATAGCATATTTTACTATCTTTGCATTATAAGCAAGTTCGTTTATGAAGCTGATAAAAAACAACATACAGAAGATTTTCGCTTTGTGCAAGAAGTACAAGAAATAGAAAGTATCAATAAACATCCGTTCGTTTCAATCAAGACATCCGTTCGTTTTAATCAAGATGTGCGTTCGTTTCAATCAAAACGTGAGTACGTTTTTTAGGATAAAAAATCCCGGTTCCTGAAGTTGGATGGGAACCGGGATTCTGCATGTTTATCAGTTAGTAAAGATATTGTCAGAAGATGTAAGCCAGTGAAACCTGCCAGGAGTTCTTGCGGATATTGGCTTCGAAATTTTCATCTCCGATATTAGCCAGTTTACTGGCTCCAATGTTGTAGTTGACTCCAATCTGCAGGTGCTGGATAAGTTTCAGACCGGCACCTACGTTTACGCTGACCGCGCATTTCTTGGCTTCTATATTATCCCACAGTTTATCATCCAGATTAAAACCGAATTGTGGACCGGCTGCCAGATATACACCCAGAGTACTTCCCAGTCCGATGGTCCACTTCAGGTTGATGGGGACTTCAATGGATTTCAAGGTCTCTGTTTCTGATTCCAGTCCGTCTTTACTTTCGGCTTTCAGACCTGACTGCGCATACAAGGCTGCCGCGTCAATTCCGATTCCAAGTACAGGAACGGTGAATTCCATCATCGGACCGATAAAGAAACCGGTGCGGTTATCTCCTTTGAACATATCGGTAGAACAGCTTAGCTTGGATACGTCCAGACCGCCCTTTACACCGAAATGTATTTGAGCCTGCGCCGGTATAGCCAGCCAACAGCAGACTACCAGCAATAAAGTTGATAATACTTTTTTCATTGTTTTCTAGTTTTAGTTATCGGGACAAAAATAATCATTTCTTTGAATGAAACCATCAGAGAAACTAAAAAAAAGAGGTTAAAAGGTTGATTTGTAGGTGAAAATAAAGCCTGGCTACCCGATAGCCCTTTAAAAGCCCTGTTTTTTTGAATTGTTTTCTATTTGATTCCGGCATATTGGACGAACTATTTCCGCTTGTTTTTGTCTGTTTGATGAGGGGATTATCGGCTGTTCGGGAAGATATTTTTGGGAGTTTCCGATGGATATAGTTAAAGGTATACCATGAATTTTGCGAAGTTTGTATATCGTGTCATGTATCGGTATATAGCCGGTATTGAATTTTGGTTATTTATCCTAAAACAATGAATGTATGAAGAAAAAGAAAAACCTGATGGATTTCATGAAGCGAATTATCACAGGTTTCATGAAGGAAGGACGTCCGGGTACAGCACATGTGTACCAGAGTACCTATAACCGTATTCTTGACTTTATGGGAGGCCGCCCGATGGATTTTGCTGAACTTACCCCTTCGTGGCTGAAAGCCTTCCAGAATTACCTGCTTTCCCGCCAGCTTCAGTGGAACAGCATTTCTACGTATATGCGGATGCTCCGTGCCGTCTATTTCCGGGCGGTAGACCAGGGGCTGGTTTCGGCTTGGCCCCGGCTGTTCCACGGTGTATACACCGGTACTCGGGTGACGGTGAAGCGGGCGGTCGAAGCCGGAGTGTTCCGTAGACTGCAGGAACCGCTTCCGAAGCATACCGGACTGGAGAAGACGAGGATGCTCTTCCTGCTGCTTTTCATGTTACGGGGAATTCCGTTTGTAGACATCGCTTTTCTGCGCCGTTGCGATCTGGAAGGGGATATCCTGACGTACCGGCGGCGGAAGACCGGAGCCTGGCTGACAGTACGTATAGAGCCGGAAGCCAGGAAGCTGATTCAGGCGTTGCAGAGCACAGATACGGAATCCCCTTATATTTTCCCCTTTATCCGTTATCCGGGTACTGATGAATACCGGCAATACCAGCATGCCCTGCGTATCTTCAATTGGAATTTGAAGAGGCTTTCCGGTCTGCTGGGACAGAAGGTAGCATTGAGCAGCTACAGTGCCCGCCACAGTTGGGCTACCCTTGCCAATTTCTGCGACTATCAGCAGGAACTGATATCGAATGCCATGGGGCACTCTTCGGTAAAAGTAACGGAAACTTACTTCCAGCGACATACCGACGACCGTATTCATGCCATGAACCGGGGAGTACTTTCGTATGTGTTTAGGAATGGATAAATATAAGAATCTGTATATGAGAAGATTATGATTGATCCTTCTTGAAAGGATGATACTGTTACTTTGTAGGTAACGGAAAAGACAGACTAAACTATTCAGACATAAGGAAAAAAAGGACAAGAAAGCGCTTCTGCCTTGAATCGGCAGACTAATCCATGCTCCTTTATTCACACTGGCAGGAAGGAACAGCATAAACATCTGTTCACATTTCGGTTGTCGGTAGGATAACTGTTTGATTTTGAAAATGTATTATTAGACAAACTTCTCTATTTCTTGATAATTTTTTCTTTAAAGTTATTGAATAATTAAATCGTTTTTTACTAATTTTGCTTCATTAAATCAATTCCGTTACCTACAAAGTAATGGAAATGGGGAAGTGTACAGAGATAGCTTGAAAAACATACATTTTTACTTAAACATACGGGACATGAGAAAGATCTTTTGCGTACTTTTTCTGTTGGTAGGTGTTTCTTTATCGGCACAGAATCTAGCAGTCAAGACCAATCTGCTTTATGATGCTTCGTCTACCATCAATTTAGGAACAGAAATCGGTTTGTCACCCAAATGGACGTTGGATTTATCGGCCAATTATAACGGTTGGACCTTCAGTGAGAACAAGAAATGGAAACACTGGATGGCGCAACCGGAGGCCCGTTATTGGCTGTGCGAGAAGTTCAACGGTCATTTCGTAGGTGCCCATCTGCTGGGCGGTCAGTACAACTGGGGCGGTATCAAACTGCCGTTCGGGCTGTTCGATGACCTGGAGAAACACCGCTACGAAGGTTGGTATGCCGGCGGTGGCTTGGTATACGGCTATCAATGGTTGTTGGGCAAACGTTGGAGCATCGAGGCTGCCATCGGTGTAGGTTATGTCCGTGCCCATTATGATAAATATGAATGCGTACATTGCGGTGAATGGCTGGGTTCCGGAAACAGGAACTATTTTGGGGTGACCAAAGCCGCCGTTTCCTTGATATACATTATTAAATAAGGAGGAAGGATATGAAAAAGACGATACTACTCGCAGGTTGGTTGTTGGCAGCATGTCCGGCAGCCTTCGCACAGACCCATTACCTGGAAAACCTGAAACTGGAGAATCAGCAGGTTAGCAAGACCGGAAGCCGTGTGACGGTCAGTGCCGATATTGTCCTCGATGAAATGGAACTGAACCGCCAGCAATCGTTACGTCTGGTTCCGGTCCTTGTTTCGGCGGACGGAATGCGGCAGCAGGAACTGACTCCTGTCCTGATAGAGGGGAAGGTGCGCAGCAAAGTGACTGCCCGCAGGCAGGCATTGGGGGAAATGCCGGAAGGGGAAAGTACGCTACGGCTGAAGCGTAAAAACGGTGAGGAACAGACCGTAGCCTACCAGGCAGAGACCTCTTTTGCCCCGTGGATGGTGAACGGACGTCTGGAAGTGCGTGGCTACGTCACCGGGTGTGCCGCCTGTAGCGAGGGCGACGAAGTGATGGCAGCAGGCAGTATACTGCCCTACAGCGAACCGACGTTCACCATGGCACCGGCCATGCAGCCTGCTGAAGAGGAAGTGAAGCGCCGTGCCGAGAACAAGAGTGCCCGTCTGGAATACCGTCGCGACAGCTATGCCGTGCTTCCCGAATACCGCACGAACCGTGCCGAGCTGGAGAGCGTACAGCGTTCGTTCGCCCTGCTGAAAGAAAACCCCAACCTGACGGTGACCGGCATCTATATCACCGGCTATGCCTCGCCCGAAGGCTCGATGGCTTATAATGAAAAACTGTCGCAACGTCGTGCGCAGACTTTTGCCGATTACGTGCAGAAGCACAACAAAGACCTGCCGAAGGATCTGTGGCATGTAGCCTGGAAGGGTGAAGACTGGGACGGTTTTGTGGCGCAGGTGGAGCAAGCCGAGGGTTGGCCGGCCCGTGCGAAGGTGCAGGAAGCCATTGCCCAGTGTAATGATAACATCGATGCCTGCGAGTGGAAGATCCGTCAGCAGCTTTCTGCCGACGACTACCGCTACCTGATCGACGAGCTCTATGCCCCGCTGCGTCGCAACGACTACCGCATCGAGTACACCGTCCGCAATTTCACGCCCGAGGAGGCTCGCCAGATGCTGGAGGTTCGTCCCGACCTGTTGAGCGCGGCGGAGATGCAGCGTGTAGCCGACAGCTACGGACGTAATACCGACGCTTACCGCAAGGCGCTCGACACCGCCCTGCGCACCTATCCCGACAACGTGGCCCTGCGCTACAACGCCGCCCTGGCTGCAGTGGAGGCCGGACGCTACGCCGAAGCCATCGCCCTGCTGAAAGATACACAGGACGGCGCCTCGCTTAACCTGCTGGGCGTGGCCCACTACAAGAGCGGCGACAAGCGTCAGGCCGAACAGGCTTTCCGCCGGGCTGCTGCCGCAGGCTATCCCGGTGCGGAGCAGAACGCCGAGGGCGTACGCCTTGCGCTGGAGATGTTGGGTGAATAAAGTGATAAGAAAAAATGGATATTATTTTATTATTAATCTTATAAATGTACGATTATGAAACTGAACAAACTATTTCTTATGGCAGCAATGGGGCTGGGCCTCTTTGCTTGTAGCGAGAATGAGCTGGAAGGTAATGGACCGGACAGTGCACAGGCCGAAGGAACTACGTATGTAGGATTGAAAATCAATTTCAACAGCTCTTCTACTAGAGCGGATGGTGATCAACCAATAGATGGTGATGAAGATCACACTCTTTACGATGATCCAGAAGATGGCAATGAAGCCTTAATTAAGGATGTGAGAATTGTAGTTACGGATGAAAATGGAAATGTGCAATATAATGACGTCGTAACGGATATAGATGCTGATAAAAAATATGTTTTTCAAATCCCATCTGGTATAAAGAATTTTTACGCAGTGGTAAACGGAAATTCTCTTGGTTTAGCTGATGAATTAAAAAGTTGGGATGGTGACCAGTTGACATTACTAAAGAAGGCTTCGGATTTATATGATTTTAATGCTAGCGGAACAGCTGGGAAGGGTTTCCTCATGTCCAGTGTTTCTGCTGTTCAACGGCCGATACAAGACAATGTAACAGAAACTGATGTAATAGCCGGGAAAGCAAACAATGTAGAAATTACGGTGGAACGTGTAGTAGCTAAAGTTACGATGCAATTAAGTGAAAATTTGGTTGCAGAAGGTGGCTTTAATGATCAAACTGCCACATTGAAGGGACTGACTTGCCAAATAGGAAATGCGGATAACATAAAATACAATAAATCCGGTGCGAGTGATGATGCAAAATATTCAACAGCAGGTATGTATCTGATGGCGTTTAATAATACTAGTGGTGTTCGTGAAACTCCGTATTATAATTATGTAGAAAAAGATGGTGCTTTTTGGGACAATTTTTCTGAGAATAAATTATTAGATAATGAGCAGTCAATCTATCCGGTTGATAATAATACTCCTAAAACTGCTCGTTTCTATTGCTTGGAAAATACCCATGCCAGCGGAAACTATTTGCAAAGCAATACTACTTTTATAAAAGTAGCGGCTCAAATGATTCCGAACTCAGCTAAGAAATTTACATATAGCGCAGATGCAGAACCCAAAGTAACAATTTCAAATAGGGATAACATGCCAGCTGAGCCTCAAACATTCTATGTGATTACAGCAGCTCCTGATCAAAATGATCTGAATGCTTATGTTTTTGCAGTGGATTTGGCTAAATTATATGCAACCCTCGTAACAGATGGTAGTGCATCAGCTATAGACGATCAAGCAGCAGATGTAGTAACGGCTTTGGCTGCTCATGGTTATTATTTCACCGAACCGTACAAAGGTGGCTATGGATATTATAATATTTGGGTAAATGATATGAAGGATGCTAATGGCGAGATCTTAAAAATCGCTCCTATCTTCCGCAATGACTGGTACAATTTGACTATCCAAAGTCTTAAATTACCAGGTTCTCCGACAGGAGATCTTGAACCGGAAGAACCGATTCATCCGAATACCTATGTAGGTGTTACGCTTACCGTTAGAGACTGGAACAAGGTAAATCATAATGTAAATTTGCAATAAACAGGATTTTAATCTTTATCAGATAGATTTTACTCTGTCTGCTCGGACGTGCGAGTGGCGTGCGTCCGGGTACAGATGGAGAAATAGAAACAACCATACTTATTTAATGAACATATAACAATGAACAAGACACATCAGCTATTCCTATTATTCCTCGGACTGCTGCTATCGGCAGGCTGCTTGTCCGGGTGTATCAAGGACGACCTGTCGGACTGTCCTATCAATGTGGATCCCGATCCAGACCCTGACCCTGATCCCGATCCAGACCCGACCACCGGAACCCTCCGTCTGGCCTTGACTTATACCATGCACAATACACAGGAAGACGACGGTACATACGTGGACCTCTTCAGCCAGCAGGTACGCAAGGTCGATGTGTTCGTGTTCGACGAGGCTGGCCATTTCGTACAACAGATTACCGAAGAGGCTGCCCCAAAATTTGCCGAAAACTATACCAAAGAGATTGAATTGCCCGGAGGCAATTACCAGTTTGTGGTGTGGGGAAACCATTACGAGGACGAAACCGACCACAACTACGATGACGAAGCCGACCTTCTGAACGAAGGACGCATGACGCTGACCCAGACCGCTCGAACCACCGAGATTGAGATGCTTACCGACTCCCTGTTCCACGGCTGTACGCCGCAGCAGGTCACCGTGGTCAACGGCGAAGACCAGGTTGTTCCCATCGACCTGATGAAGAACCGTAACGACGTACGTGTCGTGGTACGTTGGCGCGAGAAAGGCATGACGGAAGGGTATTGCACCCGTCCTGAACATGCGCAGGGCATTACCGCTACCCTGATAGACAACAATACAACGCACGACTTCCTGAACAACATTGTAGACAAACAGGAAGTTATTTACCAACCGGGACGTTTCCCCGACTGGTACAATCCTTACTTCCACGGCGAGATGGAAGTCTATCCTACCGAACAGGAACATGTTTACGTCGCCGATTTCTCCGAACTGCGTCTGATGAAGGATAACGCCGACGCACGTCTTGTGATACGCAACAGTGAAGGTACCACGGTTTACGACCGTGCCCTGACCGGTCCGAACGGACTCATCACCCTTCTGGAAGAATATCAGACTCAGGAAGCACTGGACCGCGAGGATCGTTACCTCATCGAACTTCTTTTCGAGTGCGAGCATGAGGATGAACCGGACGAACCGGATGGTCCCGGCACTGACGAACCGGATGACCCGGGCACTGACGAACCGGATGGACCGGGAACAGACCCTACACCGGTTCCGGAAGACCCATGGTCGGCCATTACCATTACAGTTAATGGATGGAATCTAGTTGAGAAGCCTGTTGAACTTTAAATTAATTGTAGAGAGTTATGAAAGTAAAACAATATATATACCATTGGCTGTTTTTCCCGCTACTTGTCCTCCTGCTGGCAAGCGGTACCACTGGCTGTAGTAATGAATCGGCGATGGAGGAAGAGGAAGCAACCTACGGCAAAACTTCGTTGGTGGTTACAGTCCGTTCCATTACGACAGCTCCTGATAATGCTACAACTTATTATGACGAGTATGTTAAGAAACTACGAATCATAGGATTTGATGCGTCGGGTAATTTGGTATGCAATGGATTCTATGATCAACTAAAGCAAGTTACAAATGCTGCCTCTATCGAAATTACTCAAGAATTACAGAATTTTCAGGGTGGAACTTGTAAACTCTATTTCATAGCAAATGAAGATAACTATTTCATAGCAAATGAAGATAACTATACCACATTTACAAGTAATGCTACTTCTTTAACTGCCTTTTTAGAGGATGAAAACTCTACTCTTACCGAAAAGAAATTGAATGATTGTATCATTAACGCTTCTAGTACTAATGATAGCGGGGGAACCAATCCCATACTCATGACTGCCCAGACTTCTGTATATATTCAGTCAGGAAAAACCGAACAAAATATCGGTACAATAAAATTGGTTCGTTGCGTAGCAAAGGTACAATTACAGATTGTGGATGAAACAGAAAGTGCTATTATTACTGGAACTCCTACATTGTCGGGTTCATATCCTGATTCTTATTCCTTATTGGATGTCGGAACATGTACGAACAGGACTGGAGATAATAGTTATTCTGTGGAGTTGAACGTGAAGAATGATGATAAAACATTGTATACCAGTCAAGAAATCTATTTCCCGGAGAGATTGTTCACTCCAGATGCAAATACAGAGGCTAATGCACTTAAGTTTTCATTTACCTTGAATGATACGCCTTACACGGCAGCAGTCGCAGATGAAACAGGAAGAGATTTCAATATTCGTCGCAATACCCACTATACGGTGATAGCTACTTTGAAAAAGAAAGAGACTGTAACATTTAATGTTATGGTTAATGCATGGGGTGAAAAAACAATGGATGTTCCCGCTTTTGAATAAAACGATGAAGGAGGATACGATATGAATACAAAAAGAATACTACATACATGGTCTGCCAGCCTGTTGTTTGCCGGCGCTATGCTGCTAACCTTTGTTGGCTGTATGGATGATGATTTGGTGAAGAACAATAGTGATGTTGTAGAAGGTGTACCCATTACCGTCAGTCTCAAGCTTTCTGGATCTAATACTTCCAATATCGTGGTTGATACCAAAGCTAGTGGTAGTAATTATTCTTATCTCAATGATTTAGTGATTTTTATATTTGATGATAAAGACGGACAGTTTGAAGATGTGGTAACAAATTATCACGACATTAATACGCTTACTGTAAAATCTAATACAATTGATAATGATACTAAGAATCGCTTGTATAATGTAGAGTTCAAGACAACCAGCGGTAGAAAAAAACTGCTGGCAGTGGCTAATGTCGCAGAAGGTGGTTACTGGGGCAAAGTCATCGATCAATTGACTGTCGCTTATCAAAAACAATATTCTTTTAATCAGGTAAAATCCTTAATTGTTAGTCTTCGCGAAGACCTTATTGACGGTGTACAACCGTTTCATATCACAGCTTCGTCCCAGATGTTCATATCAGGCTGGAATGAGAATGTGGTTTTTGGACCGGACAACAAAGTAACTTATGGAGATTATGGTGATCAAACTAATCAGGTTGTTGTAAAGATGAATCGGGCAATGGCCAACATTACATTTAATATTGCTGCAAATCCCGATCCCGATAAAGCACAAGGCACTTTCACGCCGACCTCCTACCGTGTTTATAACATTCCTACAAAAAGTTATCTTATAAACGATTTGCAAGGCAAAACAGATTATTTTCTGACTAAAGAAGTGGAAGGGGTGACTTATATCAATACAGCCTCTGAAAATATTGGTACGGCACAGGAAGGGAAATATACCTTTGACTTTTACATGCCTGAAAATATTCAGGAAAAAGGAAAGAATATTGATGAATATGCTGACCGTGATAAATGGGAAGTAGAAGAAAGCGGTACAAGTGTAAGCGGAGCTTTGCCTGAAGATAAAAAATGGGCCAATGCCCCCCAAAACAGTACGTTCGTGGTCATAAGTGGCATCTATGAAGGAAAAGCAACAGTAGATAAACAACAGGATCAGGACGTTACTGCAAATGTTGAATATACTATCCATCTGGGAGACTTTGGTAAATCCACAGATCAACGTCGCGACTTTACTGATTTTTCAGTAATGCGCAATTACAGTTATACCTATAATGTTCAGGTACTCGGTGTTAACAATATCATAGTGGAAGCTATAAGTGACAACGGGGAGGAAAAACAGTCAGGCGCCGAAGGCTCCGTTTATGATAGAACAAACACTGAATACAGCTATAATCTGGATGCTCACTATGAACAGGTATATTTGGAATATAACCTCTCTGATATAGCCAATAGCTTACGGGAGGGATTGGTTGGTCAGGAGCTTGATGATGCTATTGCCAACCAGTTGAATCTCACCATTCAGTCAGAAATGATGAATTATACACACGCATATTTGGATAGTGAACCTTATGCTGTCAGAAACAAGCGCGGTACACTCAGCCCGTATAAAATCTATGCGGATGCAGTGAGAGACAAGAGTGGACAAGACGCTGACGATGCCGCCGCTACAGCTAAATCCAACGTACTTGCAGGTGCCGGTACTGATGCTACTCCAGAAAAGGGCTTTGACTACAAGTGGATTGAGTTCTTGCCGCAGACAGATGAAAATATGATTTCCGCATATCCCGGCATATCGTCTTGGGCTAAGGAAGATCTTACAGGAGAAAAAACGGATGGCAATGAAATGAATAATAAAGAATACTATGCCGGTGCGGATGGTGAAACTAATCTAGGAAATGGTGATCCTACAAAACTTATAGATGTTTATGATGTGATTGTCGAAATGGGTAAGGCCATTAAAGAAATATATACAAGTGAACATAATACACCATCAACAACGCCAGAATTTACAAATTTTAAAATTAAAGTTATTCAAAACAGTAATGATTATGTAGCCCGCTTCACGGCCTTCGTCAACGAGTATTACTACCTGCGTCATCCGCTGACAGGAGCAAAGGCAACGTCATGGAGCAGAATGACAAATAAAATGCCCCGTGAAATGATTATCGCCATGAGTACTGAAACATCCGACGACGGAAATAGTTCCTATAGTAAGATTCACTCCTACATTACTCAGCTGGCTATGCAGACATTCTATAACGACCGCGTGACAAGCATCAATGCGTTTGGTATGGAAACGTATAATGAAACACCGTTGTCAATAGCCTTTGGAGCACCAATTTCTACAACTGATCTAACTGATAATGATGGACGGAAAAATCAAAAGATTTTGATAGGAGCTTCATCTTCGCCTGATTGGTCGGATTACATTAGTCTTTCTTACAATGGTTGGACAGCATCTGTAGGAACTAATCGGACAGAGCATAAGTTGAGTAATGCCTATAAAAATGCTTATTCAGCATGTATGTCGCGTAACCGTGACCTGAACGGCAACGGACTGATTGATGAGAATGAGATACGTTGGTTCTTGCCGTCGCTCAATGAGTATATCCGTATGGGTATTGGTAATAATGGCATTTCTAGTGCAGCCCAATTGTATATGGGTGATAAGACAACGATGGACAAGTCATTATATCCAACAAATTATGTAAACGACGGTGCGCTTTACTATACCAGTAGTGAAGATGCTAAGAGAGTATATTGGGCAATAGAAATGGGTTCGTATGGCCCTGTAAACAAATGGTCAGGCAGTGGTCCATTTCCTATCCGCTGTATTCGCAATTTACCGGCAACAGATATCTCAAGGATAAATGATGTGGTATCTGATGCTACATATAAGTATTATGAAAACACTTCGCCTAATGTTATAGTGTTTAAAGACCGTCTGGTTTCAAGTCTTTATCGTCAGCGAGCGTCCGGATCGCTGGAAATTCACAATGAAGACGGTGATGCAAACAGTTTCTATTATGGAATTTTTGTGGCAGATAATTTTCTAAGGACAGAAAATCCTGGGCAAGGTTATACATATACTACTTATACTTTGGGTGACATTATTGGTTATGATGGTACGGTTACTTGGAATGGCGGTCGTTATTCTAATAACGGTACAATGAAAAATCCATGTGCTGGTTATGATCAGGATGGATATACCGATTGGCGTGTTCCTAATCTGGTGGAGTTGTCGGCAATGAATGCGGCCGGTCTTTTAAGTCCTAAACCAGATGGTTATGGTGATAATGATGTTGCTTGTTGTACGCAGTTTACAAATCAAAGTGTACGTTATGGCTTCGCATTCTCTTCACTGATTTATTGTCCTGGAGCAGAAACGCAACAAATTAATAATCAGGTTTTGATCCGTTGCGTCCGCGACGTTCCTGCTAATTTCACATTCCCGACGAATTAGTTTTTTCGGACGATGAACAGATACGGATTATTGATAGGCCTTATACTGCTTCTTGCCTCCTGCCGTGCCAAGCCGGGCACGGCAGAGGCAAAGGAACGTACCCGTACGGACTCTACCGTCGTACAGCAGCAGGCACAGTTCCCCTTCCCCGAAATCCCCGCCACTCTGACGGAGCCGGAAGCTCGCAAAGCCTGGCTGCTCATTCACTATTGGGAGCAGTTCGATTTTGCCGACACCACGCTGGTGAATAACCGCGATGTGACGGAGCAGGGCTTCGTGAACTTCATCGCTCTGCTGGCGGACGGCACCACGCCGGAGGAACTGGCACGCGAGAGCCTGAAAAACTGGTGCGCGGGCTTCGTCGGGAAAGAACATGCCCGCAAGGTTTTGACCCAAACGGCGGACGACTACCTCTTCAACCCCAACTCGCCTTTCTACAACGAGGGGCTCTACGGGCTGTACCTGGAGACCATGCTCGGCGTGCTGCCGCAGACGGACGCCGTGCGCTCGTCGTATCAGTTCAAGCTGGAGCTGGTGAGGCGCAACAACCCGGGCGACCGGGCCACGGACTTCACCTACTACTTGCCTGACGGCACGCGCTGCACACTGGCCACCACACCCGTGAAGAACAACCGTCTGCTGCTGATGTTCTACGACCCCGAGTGCGAGTCGTGTCACGAGGTACTGCTACAAATGGCGGCCGACACGGCACTGGCTGAAGCCGTACGGGCCGGCAAGCTGAGTGTGCTGGCCGTCTATACCGAAGGCAACGAAGAGGCGTGGCGAAAAGCTCTGCCCGACATGCCCGAAGGTTGGACGGTGGGTACCGACCGCGAGGCGGTGAAGACCGGGGCACTGTACGACCTGAAGGCGATGCCGTCGCTCTACCTGCTGGACGGCAGTAAAACGGTGCTGCTGAAAGACGCGGCCTATGAAAAGATACGTGCAACGCTAGCGCTTTAAAAAACAGGAACCTGATATTTCTGAACTTATGCAAGAACCTCGTTTGTCAATAGAAGACCTTACCCAACTTTCCGCCAGGGAACGTTCCCGTATCCGTCAGCGGTATGCCCTGCACCGCCGGTACGAAATGGCGGTGGCTCTCTATGCCGATACGAATACTTCCATCCGTAGCATTGCTGCGGAATGCGGGGAGAGTGAACATGCGCTGCGGGCTTATCTGCGCCGCTATTGGCGGGAACTGATGCTTCGCAGATACGGTATAGAGACAGAAGGGAAGGATGCGCAGGAGGTTCCTTTCTATACGGCGGACGGGCAGAGCTGTCTGGCACACCGGAAGTATAAAGAAGCGGTACAGGCATGCGATTCCATCCGGTACATCGACCTGAACGTATCGCAGGTAGCCCGGAAGTTCGGGGTGAACGCTACGGCTTTGGCCAATTTCATGCGGGTGCATTATTCCGAAGTGCTGAAACGTCGGGAGGAGTACCGCATCAGACTGGGTATCAGTGATAATATCCGGCGGGGAGTGCGTCCGGACTGTCGGGAACAGTATGCCGCGGCGGTGGAACTGTATCGTACTACGGATATGAGTGTGAAAGCTGTGGCGGAACAATGCAAGGTATCAGAAGGCGGTTTTTTGCAACACTTGCGGTTCTACCATCAGCCTTTGCTGAAGGAGAAGAAGGAAATCCGCCGGCAGGCCAAGCTGGCCGGCAAGAAGAAGCGGGGAGCGTTGTTGGGAAATGGCCGGAAGTATGAACCTTTACCTGCTACAGTACAGAAATATGCTGAAGCGTTGGCCATGTTCCGTGATACAGCTCTTACGATGAAGGAAATCGTACGGCGGACGGGGGTACCGGCAGAAGGATTCCGGTTCTATTTGCACAAATGGCACCGTGCGCTGGTCCTGGAGCGTTCGGGTATCGTTGCAGCCGAGGATGCGGAACTGAACATTGCCCGTTCGCGTCAGCGTATGAAGACAGTGGCGGCCAAATATGCTGAGGCTATCGAGAGTCTGCGGCAGCACCCGCGTCCGGTTTCGTATGTGGCTAGAGAATTCGGTCATCATCCGGAGGTGTTCCGGAGTTATTTACGCAAGCATGAACCGGAACTGGCCGCCAGTTTGGGGTTGAGGCCTGTTGCCTGGAAGCAGAAAGAGAGAATTGCATCTGGTACTAAAAAATAGTTTCATGCCTTTATGTGGCAAATGTATCTTTACTTTATAAAAATCATATCCGTTTCCACCGGTGATGGCTCCTATTTTGTACCTTTGCAGCATGAAGTGTTATGTAGATGTCATCGTACCTTTACCCATTGCCGGACAATATACTTATTCATTGCCGGATGAGATGGTCGGCCGGGTCCTAGTCGGATGCCGGGTGGTCGTTCCGTTCGGTCGGAAGAAATATTATACGGGATTGGTGACACGGATACATGAGGACGCTCCGGAAGGTTATGAAACCAAAGAAGTCGCTGAACTGCTGGATGAACATCCGATTCTGTTCGAACGACAGTACAGGTTCTGGAAGTGGCTGTCGGAGTACTACTTGTGTACATTGGGTGATGTCTATAAAGCGGCATTGCCTTCGGGGATGAAACTGGAGAGTGAAACGCTGGTGGTGTATAATCCGGAGTTTGTGGCCACCGGGCCGTTACCGGAAAAAGAGCAGCGGATATTGGATGTGTTGAGTCTTGACACGGAACAGTGTATTACCCAACTGGAAAAGAATAGTGGTATCCGTCAGTTGCTGCCAGTCATCCAGTCTTTACTGGAGAAAGGAGCCATTTGCGTAAAAGAGGAACTGAAACGCAGCTATAAGCCTAAAGTGGAGACCCGTATCCGGTTGACAGAAGGGATGCGTTCTGAAGAAATGCTCCGGAAGCAGTTGGACCTGTTGGCACGGGCACCGAAACAGTTGGCCGTGCTGATGAAATACCTGGAGCTTTCGGCCTGGTCTGCTCCCGGTAATATGCCGAAAGAAGTTACGCGTAAGCAGTTGTTGGAGACGGCCGGCGTCTCGGCTGCGGTAGTGAATGGACTGGTAGAGAAGCGGGTGCTTGAAACCTATACGGCCGAAGTAGGACGTTTGATTCGCGAGGACCGGGACTTGCAGGCGCTACATACGCTGAGTGAAGCACAGGAAGTTGCTTTCCGACAAATTCTTACAACTTTTCATACGAAAAATGTCTGTCTGTTGCACGGGGTGACTGCCAGTGGAAAGACGGAAATTTATATTCATTTGATTCAGCAGGTCCTGAGCGTAGGTAAACAGGTGCTTTATCTGCTGCCTGAAATCGCTCTGACAACTCAGATTACCGAACGGCTGAAACGGGTCTTCGGGGATAAATTAGGTATCTATCATTCCAAGTTCCCGGATGCGGAACGGGTGGAAATCTGGCGGAAACAGTTGTCCGAACATGATTATGATGTGATTCTCGGTGTCCGTTCATCTGTATTCCTGCCTTTCCGGCGATTAGGGCTGGTCATCGTGGATGAGGAACACGAACAAACCTATAAACAACAGGATCCTGCTCCGCGCTATCATGCGCGGAATGCTGCCATCGTACTGGCCTCCCTGTTCGGGGCGAAAACCCTGTTGGGAACGGCCACTCCAAGTATTGAAACTTATTATAATGCCCTTCAAGGGAAATACGGGTTGGTGGAGCTGACAGAGCGCCACCGTCAGATATGTCTGCCCCGTATCGAAGTGGTGGACATTAAGGAACTGGCCCGTAAAAAGCGGATGACGGGTCCTTTCTCGCCGATGCTGTTGCAGCAGATGCGGGAGGCTTTGGAACGGAAAGAGCAGGTCATCCTTTTTCAGAACCGACGGGGATTTGCTCCGATGATAGAATGCCATACCTGCGGTTGGGTGCCTCGTTGCAAGAACTGTGATGTGAGCTTGACTTACCATAAGGGGTTGAACCAACTGACTTGCCATTATTGTGGATACACTTATCAGGTACCGCGGTCGTGTCCGGCTTGTGGAGGAGTGGAGTTGAAGGACAGGGGGTTCGGAACAGAAAAGGTGGAAGATGATGTGAAGCGTATTTTTCCAGAAGTCCGGGTAGCCCGGATGGATTTGGATACGACCCGTACGCGGACAGCTTACGAGACCATTATCGCGGATTTTCAGGCAGGCAGGACCAATGTGCTGATAGGTACGCAGATGGTGTCGAAAGGACTGGATTTCGACCGTGTGAGTGTAGTGGGTATCCTGAATGCCGATTCGCTGTTGAATTATCCGGACTTCCGCTCATACGAACGGGCATTCCAGCTGATGGCGCAAGTGGCCGGGCGTGCCGGACGGAAGAACCGGCAGGGACTGGTCATTCTCCAGACAAAGTCGCCTGACCTGCCGTTGATTCATCAGGTCGTGACCAACGATTACCGACAGATGTATACCGAACAGTTGGAGGAACGCCGGTTGTTCAACTATCCACCGTTCGACCGGCTGGTGTATGTCTACTTGAAACACCGGAAAGAAGAGGTGGTGGACCAGGCTGCTTCGGTACTGGCCGGCTGGCTGCGCAGCGGAATGGGAGAGTGGATATTAGGCCCAGATAAACCTCCTGTAGGGCGAATACAGCAGTTGTTCATCAAAAAAATAGTGGTGAAGATAGCCCAAGGAACTTCCATGACTAAAGTGCGTAGCTATCTGTTGCAGCTACAGCATGCACTGGTGGAAGACGAACGGTTCCGCTCGTTGGTGGTATATTATGATGTCGATCCGATGTGATAAACCGATAAACTGACTATAAAAATAGCAAAATTATGAAGATAGCCTTGGATGTGCATACCCATACGTTAGCTAGCGGGCATGCATTCAGTACGTTACAGGAAATGGCCCGGGCTGCTGCCGACAAAGGGTTGGAAGTGCTGGGTATCACGGAACATTCTCCGGGAATTCCGGGGACCTGTGACCCCATTTATTTCCGGAATCTGCATGTGGTTCCCCGCCGGATGTACGGTATCGAACTGCTGCTGGGAGCTGAAATCAATATTTTGGACGGAGAAGGAAATCTGGATTTGGATGAGTATTATCTGCAGCGGCTGGACCTGCGCATTGCCGGTATCCATTCGCTCTGCTATCACTGGGGCACGATGGAGGAGAATACGCACGGAATGGTGCAGGCCATTTCCAATCCATACATCCACATCATCAGTCATCCCGGTGACGGGACGGCCGAACTGAATTTCGAACCGATAGTCCTGGCTGCAAAAGAACATCATACACTGTTGGAAATCAATAACAGTTCCTTGAATCCGGTCCGTAACAAACCGACGGCACGACCCAATAATCTGGAGATTCTGCGGTTGTGTAAACAATATGAAGTCCCCGTCATTCTGGGAAGTGATGCGCATATCTCTTTTGATATCGCCGTATATGACCGGGCTTTGGAGTTGGTGGGTGAAATGGAATTCCCGGAGGCACTGATTATGAATACGGATGTGAGACAGTTCAAGCAATACCTGGGTATTCCGATGAATGATAAGGAATGAATCCGGTATAGCCGTACAATTTATAACAAAACAAGAACTGAATATGAAAAAGATACTTTTTGTCTGTCTGGGAAATATCTGCCGTTCTTCTTCGGCAGAAGAAATTATGCGTACCTATATTCGGAAAGCCGGGCTTGAACAGGAACTGGAGGTTGATTCGGCAGGTATCCTGTCTTACCACCAAGGAGAACTGCCTGATGAGCGGATGCGGGCGCATGCCCTCCGTCGTGGTTATAACCTGACTCATCGTTCGCGTCCGGTGCGGACCAGCGATTTCGAGGAATTCGATTGGATATTAGGTATGGATGACCGGAATATTGACGCATTGAAAGAGAAGGCGCCGGATATCGCTTCGGAACAGAAAATCCATCGGATGACAGATTTTTGCCGGACGAACACGGTAGATTATGTGCCGGACCCTTATTATGGCGGAGCGCAAGGTTTCGAGCATGTTCTGGATATCCTGGAAGATGCCTGCGCTGGTCTGTTGGAAACTCTGCGGACAGAGTTATAAGAATAGATGTACTGTCTCCGTTTGAGAAGATTTCCTGTCTGCAGGCGGAGACAGTATGAGATTATGGTTATTTTTTCAGTTCCGGATAACTGATGCGGGTGTGATACATCGTTTTCAATTTCTCCTTGAATACTGATTTGACGGTCGCGATGTCCTTGAAAGTTATCGGGCATTCCTTGAAGCATCCGTCCTGTACCTGTGAATCGATAATCCGGTCTACCAGGTTGGAAATGCTTTCTTCTGTATATTCCGGTAAACTTCGGGAGGCTGCTTCTACTGCATCTGCCATCATCAGAATGGCTTGTTCTTTGGTGAACGGATTCGGACCCGGGTACTGGAAGAAGCTCTTGTCTACTTCTTCATCCGGGTGCTCGTTCTGATAGGAGATATAGAAATATTTGGTTACACCGGCTCCGTGATGAGTGCGGATAAAATCTTTGATAACTTGTGGCAAATCGTATTTATCGGCCAAACGGAGACCGTCGGTGATGTGGCTGATGACTACCTGGGCACTTTGTTTGTAACTCAGTTGGTCGTGAGGGTTCACTCCAGTCTGGTTCTCAGTAAAGAAAGCCGGATTCAGCATCTTGCCGATGTCATGATACATGGCCCCGGTACGTACCAGCTGGCTGTTGGCGCCGATACGGTTGGCGGCAGCGGCTGTCAGGTTAGCCAGCTGTAGTGAATGCTGGAAGGTTCCCGGAGCAATTTCAGACATTTCACGCATCAGTTTGGTATTGATGTTGGATAACTCTACAAGGGTTACATTGGACGTGAATCCGAAAGTCTTTTCCAGGATGAACAGCAACGGATAGGTGAACAGCAGCAGAATGCCGTTGATGATGAAATTGATATAGATGTGCGTGCTTAGCTGACTGACGTCATTGGCGTGCATCAGATCGAGCGACAAGTACAGGATGGCATACGTACACGTGACTAGCAAAGCGCTCCGCAGCAATTGGGAGCGTTGTGAAAGTTCTCTCAGACTATAGATTCCTACCATGCCTGCCATGGACTGCAACAGAATGAATTCATGCGGTGTGCGCAGGGAGATGGAGCATAGCAGAACCAGGATGATGTGTGCCATGAAGGCCGTTCGTGAATCGAGAAAAATACGTATGATGATAGGTCCCATGGCAAAGGGAATGACATAGACACTGGTCAGAAGATGTTCCACTGTAATGGAGCTTATCACGCTGAAAAAGATGATGAGGCTGAACAGCAGGTACCAGCTTCTGCGGTTCTTGTAGTAATCACTGCGGAACAGTTCCAGATAGATGAAGAATGTGGCGATGAGCAGGGAGACGAACAGTACCTGTCCGACCAATGCCAATCTTTTTTCGGTAGTGGTTTCACTCCGTTTGTCCCAGTCCCGCTGAAGGGAGTTCAGAATGATGAATGTCCGTTTGTCGATGATTTCTCCACGGTCGACAATCTTTTGTCCGTTCATGACAAAGCCGTTGGCCCAGGAGATGTCTTCCAGCAGGTCGTTCCGTAGGGCTTCCGAACGTTTGGCGTCGTAAGTAAGGTTCGGTGTCAGATAATTGTTCAGATTGCACTGCTGTAACAAGTTCTTCTGAAAATGGAGCGTATCTGAGCAGATGAGGCTTTCGTAGGCCTGTTTGGTCGTGTATATGGATTGTACGGCCAACTCGTGGGAAGTGTTCTGGTCGATTTCCTGAATGTATGCCAGACTATCTTTGTGCAGTTGTGACAGGTCGGAGGACGAGATGATTCCTTTCTTATAAAAGTCTTTCAACTGTTTCTCGATATAATAGTAATAGGAAACGGAGGGCAGGATTTTCCGGAGTGAGACATTGTAGTCGTTCTGGAACTTGTGTATCATCTGTTCTCCGATATCCTTGTTACGAATGTAATACGGGCGGTAACTGGCCAGAATACTGTCCTGTTCTTTTTTGATCTGGCTTTCGTCTTTGTAAATAGGAAAATCGAATGAAGCCTGCAGAAGCCCGTATTTCCAGGGTTTGTTGATTTCAAACTGATAGTTGAACTGTCCTTCCTTCGGCAAAAAATAGACGATAATCGTCACCGTTGCGACGAAAAGAATGAGCTTATAAAACAGATCCCGGTAAGAGAACTTTCTTTCTGTCTGGAAACTTTTCATGTGATACTGTGATTTTGGGCGCAAAATAAGAAAAAAACGGGAAATTTAGCTTATTTTTGCAGCGTATTTTTAGATAGAAACCACTATGTCAGAAAGAAAAGTAAGAGTTCGTTTTGCACCGAGTCCGACAGGTGCATTGCATATCGGTGGTGTGCGCACTGCCTTATATAACTATCTGTTTGCCCGTCAGCATGGGGGAGATCTGATTTTCCGTATCGAGGATACGGATTCAAACCGTTTCGTTCCCGGAGCGGAGGAATACATTATCGAATCGTTCAACTGGTTAGGTATCAAGTTTGACGAAGGTGTCAGCTTCGGTGGTAATTACGGGCCGTACCGTCAGTCGGAACGTCGTGATATCTATAAGAAATATGTAAAGGTCCTGTTGGATAACGAAAAAGCTTACATCGCTTTCGATACTCCGGAGGAACTGGATGCTAAGCGGAAAGAGATTCCGAATTTCCAGTACGACGCTACTACCCGTCTGTCTATGCGTAATTCGCTGACACTTCCGAAAGAGGAGGTAGACCGTCTGATAGCAGAAGGACAGCAGTATGTAGTCCGTTTCAAGATTGAACCGAACGAAGATGTGCATGTACATGACATTATCCGTGGAGAAGTAGTCATCAACTCTTCTATTCTGGATGATAAAGTCCTGTATAAATCGGCTGACGAACTGCCTACTTATCACCTGGCAAATATTGTGGATGACCATTTGATGGAAGTTTCGCATGTTATCCGTGGTGAAGAATGGTTGCCTTCTGCTCCGCTGCATGTCCTGCTGTACCGTGCATTCGGTTGGGAAGACACCATGCCGGAATTCGCTCACCTGCCTTTGCTGTTGAAACCGGACGGAAACGGTAAGTTGAGCAAACGTGACGGAGATCGTCTGGGTTTCCCGGTATTCCCGCTGGAGTGGCATGACCCGAAGACAGGTGAAGTTTCTTCCGGTTACCGTGAATCCGGATATTTGCCTGAGGCTGTCATCAACTTCCTGGCATTGTTGGGCTGGAATCCGGGTAATGACCAGGAACTGATGTCGATGGACGAACTGATCAAGCTGTTTGACCTGCATCGCTGCAGCAAGGCGGGTGCCAAGTTCGATTACGAAAAAGGAAAATGGTTCAATCATGAATATATCATCCACATGGATGACCGGAAACTGGCTGAGTTGTTCATGCCTATCTTGAAGGAGCATGGAATTGAAGCTCCGATGGATACGGTAGCTACAGTGATGGGACTGATGAAAGGCCGTGTAAGCTTCATCAAGGAATTGTGGGATACCTGCAAGTTCTTCTTCGTAGCCCCGACTGAGTATGATGAAAAGACAGTGAAGAAGCGCTGGAAAGAAGATTCGGCTGTCTGTATGACTGAATTGGCAGACCTGTTGGAATCATTGGATGACTTCTCACTGGAACATCAGGAACAGGTGGTAATGAAGTGGATTGAAGACAAGGGTTACCATATGGGTAACATCATGAACGCTTTCCGCTTGACATTGGTGGGTGAAGGCAAAGGACCGCACATGTTTGATATTACTGCTGTATTGGGAAAAGAAGAAACAGTACGTCGTATGCGTCGGGCTATCGAAGTGTTAAAATAAGGATAGAGATGATTTATAATCTGATTATATATCTTTATGTGGGTGCAGTCAAATTGGCTGCACTTTTCAGTAAGAAGGTATCGGTCATGGTGAAAGGTGAGAAAGACGCCTTCACTGTGTTACAGCAGCGTATTGACCGGCAGGCGAAATACATCTGGTTTCACGCGGCATCCCTGGGAGAATTCGAACAGGGCAGGCCGTTGATTGAAGAAATCCGGAAACGTTATCCGGACTATAAGATTCTGCAGACTTTCTTCTCTCCTTCGGGATACGAGGTGCGGAAGGATTATAAGGGGGCCGATGTGGTATGTTACCTGCCTTTGGATACACCGTCCAATGCCCGTCGGTTTGTGGAACTGGCCCGTCCGTGTATGGCTTTCTTTGTAAAATACGAGTTCTGGAAAAACTACCTGACGGAACTGAACCGTCGGGAGATACCTGTATATAGTGTGTCTTCCATCTTCCGTCCGGGACAACTGTTTTTCCGTTGGTATGGAGGAGAGTATCGGGGTATCCTGAAGTGTTTTGCCCATCTTTTTGTGCAGAATCAGGAATCGGTTGAACTTTTGAAGAAAATAGGAATAACCAACACGACCGTGGTGGGGGATACCCGTTTCGACCGGGTTCTGGAAATCTGCCGGCAGGCAAAAGAACTGCCGATGGTAGAACTGTTCCGGGGAGAGACTTTGACCTTGGTGGCCGGAAGCTCCTGGGCACCGGATGAAGATATTTTCATCCCTTATTTCAATACTCACCAGAACATGAAACTGATTATTGCTCCTCATGTCATCAGTGAAAGTCACATTGTAGAGATTATCCGGAAGCTGGAACGGCCTGTAGTACGTTATTCGCAGCTGACAGAAGAAAAAGTCCGGCAGGCTGACTGTCTGATTATCGATTGCTTCGGTTTGCTGTCTTCCATTTACCGGTATGGTGAGATTGCTTATATCGGAGGTGGCTTTGGCGTAGGTATACACAATACATTGGAAGCTGCTGTATACGGTATGCCTGTCATTTTTGGACCGAATAACCAGAAATTCATGGAAGCTCAAGGACTGAAGGAGGCAAAGGGCGGATTTGAAATACATGGCGCTACCGACTTCAACGAGCTGATGGACAAGTTCTGTACTGATTACGGATTTTTGGACAAGGCGGGAAAGAAAGCTGGGAATTATGTCCGGAACAATGCCGGAGCTTTGGATAAAATCATGAAAGAAGTAAAACTTTGAATGACGGTAAAGCCGTTCAAATATTTAATTTAGGGGCTATGCAGTATTTTTTGAGTGATTACATGGAAGGCGCTCATCCGTTAATCCTGGAACGCCTGATGCAGACGAATATGGAGAAAACTCCTGGGTATGGAACTGATCATTATTGTGCGGAAGCGCGTGAGAAAATCCGGCAGGCCTGCGGTTGTCCGGGAGCTTCGGTGCACTTCCTGGTAGGTGGAACACAGACTAATGCTACGGTCATCACTTCGGTTCTCCGTCCTTATGAAGGCGTGATGGCTGCCGAAAGCGGCCATATCAACCAGCACGAAGCCGGTGCGGTTGAGGCTGGAGGTCATAAAGTGCTGGGATTACCACATCGTAACGGTAAACTGGCGGCAGAAGATGTAGACAGATATGTCACCGAGTTTTATGCCGGTCCCAGTTGGGAACATATGGTGGCACCTGCTATGGTCTATATATCTCATCCTACTGAATACGGGACACTTTATACGTTGGAGGAACTGAGAGCCTTATCGGCAGTTTGCCGTAAACATCAGATTCCGTTGTTTCTGGATGGTGCACGTCTGGGGTATGGACTGGCTGCTCATGAAACTGATGTGACATTGAAGGATATTGCCGCTTTGTGTGACATCTTTTATATTGGAGGTACTAAGGTCGGTGCTTTGTTCGGTGAAGCAGTCGTCTTTACTCACCCCGGACTGGTGAAACAGTTTGATACCATCGTAAAGCAGCGCGGCGTTCTGTTGGCCAAAGGCCGGCTGCTCGGACTGCAGTTCGATACTTTGTTTACTGATGACCTGTATATCCGGATAGCCCGTCATGCCATTGAAATGGCAGACCGTATTGTTTCGGCCTTACGTGAGAAAGGCTATCGGTTCCTGATAGAGCCGGAAACCAACCAGTTGTTTGTTATTATGGAGAACAGACGTCTGGAAGAACTCTCCAAGACAGTTGGTGTGGAAATTTGGGAGAAGGTGGATGAAGATCATACTGCCGTACGTATTGCTACCAGTTGGGCGACCCGCGAAGAAGATGTAGCCGTGTTAATCGGACAATTATAAAGTACGGTCCTTTATAGGAATAACGGGAGGCTTGGAACATCGGGTTTCAAGCCTCCCGTTTATAATATCGGTATCTTTCCTGTAAGAGTCCGGTTAGTCTTCATTCTTGAACCAGGATGCATACATCAGGTATCCATTAGCTATCTTCTGGTTCAATTCTTTGCTTTGTTTCGGGTCGACATGCTTGATGAATTTAGCCGGAACGCCTCCCCATAAGGTATGGGGCTCGATGACAGTGTTGGCCAGTACCAGGGCTCCGGCTGCAACGATGGCGCCTTCACCGACCACTGCATGGTCGAGTAGGGTAGAGCCCATACCAATCAGCGCATTGTCTTTCACAGTTGCTCCATGTAGGGTGACATTGTGTCCTATCGATACGTCGTTACCGATTTCGACGGTCGATTTTTCATACAACGTGTGCAGAACGCTACCGTCCTGGATGTTTACCCGGTCGCCGATGCGGATGGAATTGACATCGCCCCGCAATACGGTATTGAACCAGATACTGCAGTCGTGTCCCATGATTACATCGCCTATGATGGTGGCGTTGTCGGCCAGGTAGCAGTTCTCTCCAATGACGGGAGTGAAACCGCGGACAGATTTGATGAGTGCCATATTTCTTCTACTGTTTTAATTTTGTCTTTATATTCAAGTGAACCGATGTTTCAGAGTGCGGCGGTAGCCTCTGCCAACCATGCTTTTTCATCTTCGTTCAACGATGGGCTTAACTCACGGTAGACCCATGCATGATAATCGTTCAGCCAGGCTGTTTCTTCCGGACTCAACATCTCTGTGAGAATTGCCTCTTTATCAATCGGGCAGCAGGTGAGTGCCTCGAATTTATAGAAAGAACCGAATTCTGTCTGCTTACTGTTCACTATCAGCATGGTATTTTCGATCCGTACGCCATGGCGGCCTTCTTTGTAGATACCCGGTTCGTTGGTGACAGTCATTCCTGGTAGCAGTAAAGCCGGCATGTGGTTCATTCGGAACTGATGGGGGCCTTCGTGTACATTGAGAAAATGACCGACTCCGTGTCCTGTACCGTGTCCGTAATTGATACCGGCTTTCCACATGAACTGACGGGCCAGTACATCCAGTTGGGTACCACAGGTACCGTGAGGAAATTCGGCCATGGAAAGTTGGATCATTCCTTTCAGAACCAATGTGTAGTCACGCTTCTCTTCTTCGGTGACAGGTCCCAGTACGATGGTACGGGTAATGTCGGTAGTCCCGTCCAAATATTGGGCACCACTGTCTAGCAGTAACATTCCTTTCGGATGGAGGGTGGCGGCTGTTTCCGGTGTCGCTTCATAATGGACAATGGCTCCGTGGGCGGCATATCCGGCAATGGTGTCGAAACTGATACCTCTGAAATTTTCCTGTGCAGCCCGGAAGCGGTAGAGCGCTTCATCGAGTGTCACTTCGGTGACCAGTAGTTGCTTGACGGTTTCCTTCAGCCATTTCAGGAAGTGTACCATTGCAACTCCATCGCGCTTCATCGCGGCATGAAAGCCAGCAATCTCTGTATCGTTCTTGATGGCCTTCAGGTAAAGTACCGGTGAGAGGGCTGTGACGACTGTCGTTGCTGAGGCGGCAGCCTGGTAGAGGCTGTAGTTGGTGCTTGGGGGAAGCAGAATAGCCTTTCCGGCATATTCCCGTAATCCTTTTTCCACATTCCGGTAGTCTTGGATTTCCACCTGTAGCTTGTTTAAATATTCTTGGATTTCCAGAGTCAGTTTTTCCGGTAAGATGTAGAGGACGGTACGTTGTTCGGTGATGAGCAGGTAACTGACAAATACCGGATTGCAATGTACGTCATTTCCCCGCATATTTAATGTCCAGGCAATCTCATCGAGCGCAGAAACCAGCATGCCATCTGCCTGGTTGGCCCGGATTTGTTGACGAATTTTTTCAATCTTGGTTGTACTGTCTGTTCCACAATAGGTCAATGGCAAAATGAACGGAGCATTCATCGGTAGGGCAGGGCGGTCTTTCCACAAACTTTCGTAAGGATCTTCAACTGAAATCAGTTCAAGGCCGTTCTGGGCCAATGCTGTCTTTAATGATTGTGCCTCGGCTGTAGTGGTTACCCATCCGTCGATTCCCACTTTATCTCCTGGGGTCAGTACTTGTCCTAACCACGACGGTATATCTGGAGTCTCGGGCAATCTGTCTTTGAATAGGGTCAGTCCGCTTCCTTGCAGTTGCTCGGCAGCCTGAAGGAAATAACGGGAGTCGGTCCATAATCCTCCTTGGCTGGTCGTGATGACTACGGTCCCGGCTGAACCGGTGAATCCTGAAATCCACTTGCGCGATTCCCAATGTGCCGGTACATATTCTCCGGAATGCGGATCAGTACTGGGAGTGATGAAAGCTGCTATTCCTTTTTGTTTCATAAAGGCGCGGAGAGCTTCTATTCTGTCTGTAATCTGCTTCATGGTAGGTTGATTGATTTGGTGTTAACTTGATTTTCTGAAGTCACAAAGTTATAAATTCTAGGAAATTCCAAAGAAAATATGTCGGAAAGTTTTGTGAATAAAGAAAGTATGTGTAATTTTGCGCCGCAAATAAAATGCATAAATATTTTAGTAACAACATACATTTAATTTAAAAAACATGATTGTAGTTCCAGTAAAAGAAGGCGAAAACATTGAAAAAGCGCTGAAGAAGTTCAAAAGAAAATTTGAAAAAACAGGTGTTGTAAAAGAACTGAGAAGCAGACAGCAGTATGACAAACCGTCTGTACTGAAGAGACTTAAGATGGAACGTGCTATTTACGTTCAGAAAATGCAGCAGACAGAAGAATAATAAATTCTGCAGGATTTCTTGAATTATTGAATTCTTTTTCATAAATTCGTCGTTGAATCAATAAGGCGATGTTTCTTATGCTGAAAGAATCTTTTTTGGGGTATCTTTCTTTGGAGCGTAACTATTCGTCTAAGACTGTTCGCAGTTACGGAATCGATCTTACGCAGTTTGAAAGTTACTTTAGAGGGGTGGACCAAGATTTAGATTATACGGATATAGATGCCGATCTGATTCGTGGGTGGGTAATCTCACTGATGGATGAAGGGTATACAGCTACATCTGTAAATCGGAAGCTTAGTTCGCTCCGGTCGTTTTATCACTTCCTGCTTCGGAAGCAACTGGTGTCAGTGGATCCGATGGCAAAGATTAACGGTCCGAAGAAAAAGAAGCCCTTGCCGGTGTTCGTGAAAGAAGCTGATATGAATTGTCTGCTTGATGATACGGATTTCGGAAAAGGTTTTGAAAGCGTACGGGATCGTACGGTGCTGGAAGTCTTTTATACAACAGGTATTCGTCTTTCCGAGTTAATCGGTCTGGATGATGCTGATGTGGACTTCTCTGCACGGGTGATTAAAGTGACTGGAAAAAGAAACAAGCAGCGTCTGGTTCCGTTCGGTGATGAACTGGAGGCGGATATGCAGGCTTATCTTTCAGAACGAAATGAAAATTGCCCCCGGGTGTGTCCCGCATTTTTTGTCCGAAAGGATGGAGAACGGTTATATCCGCAGTTGGTTTATCGAATCGTGAAGCGCAATTTGTCGAAAGTCGTGACGCTGAAGAAGAAGAGTCCTCATGTGTTGAGGCATTCGTTTGCGACTTCTATGCTTAACCATCAGGCGGAGCTGGAAGCTGTGAAGGAGTTGCTGGGGCATGAGAGTCTGACGACGACGCAGGTATATACCCATACGACTTTTGAGGAACTAAAAAAAGTTTATGAACAAGCTCACCCCAGAGCGTAAAAAAAAGGAGGTATTTATGGAAGTAAGAATTCAATCCATTCATTTCGACGCATCCGAAAAATTGGAAGCTTTCATTCAGAAGAAAGCAGAGAAGCTCGAGAAGTTTTGCGATAATATAAAGAAAGTAGAGGTGTCTTTAAAAGTAGTAAAACCTGAAACAGCAATGAATAAGGAAGCGGGTGTCCGTGTCCTGGCGTTGAATACAGAGTTTTACGCAGAAAAAGTAAGCGATACGTTTGAGGAGTCTATCGATGTTTGTATGGAAGCACTCTCCAAACAGTTGCTGAAAACAAAGGAAAAACAACAAAGCAAGTAAAAAAAACACGAAAAAGTTTTGTGATTAAAAAATAATAGCTAAATTTGCAGCCGCTAAGCCGTAAGAAACATAGCGGCTGCAAATTTCTGAATGATGGAAATGCCTCTTTAGCTCAGTTGGCCAGAGCACGTGATTTGTAATCTCGGGGTCGTTGG
>ENA-OPKN01000032-OPKN01000032.1-human-gut-metagenome-genome-assembly--contig:-NODE-32-length-39231-cov-4.783643_pt1 | contig 39231 bp, 26 predicted proteins | sample MGYA00241783_ERZ501693 | MGnify/ENA primary metagenome ERZ501693 (study PRJEB25962, sample SAMEA2042206) | human gut metagenome | biome: human gut; feature: human-associated habitat; material: faeces...
ACTAAGCGATACGTACCGATCGCCCCGACGAAGACCGGTTAATCAAAGCCTCGTAAAAGGATTTCATTCCCCGCATGGTAGAATCAGAAAAATCTTCGATACAAGTCATACCGGATTTACACGTATCTATAAAAGTCGGCTTCACCGGTTCCGGTAAGACCGATGTATCCGAATCGGCCGATACCGGAGATGCCTCCAAACGGATATCAGCCAACAGGTCCACACGCCGTAACGGTTTACCTCCCAGCTCGATACGGGGCAACCAATGCAGGGCCCCCAAACCCAATACCAGCAATAAAGTCAATAGGAATGTTGCAGCAACTCTATTCTTCATACAGAATTCTCATAAAGACGGCTGCAAAGATAGTGAAAGGTGAGTGGAGAGGCAAACGAATAACAGAGTTTTTCAGGTTTGACAATCCTGAACCGCCTCCAGTCTTATGAAAAGAAAGGGAAAGTTGGAAGCAGCAAAAGAGCCGTCAGTTTACGCGCTTTTCACGGACTGTCTGTAAAAAATGATCCACCATCCGGGCTCCCTTTTCGGTAGTGATTCCCCGCATGTGCAGAATCGTAATTTCGCTGTAAATTTCATCCAGCGGATAGTTCTCTGCCAAATCCGAATACACCAGAACATCCAACTGCATCGACATGGCCTTACTGATGATATCAAAGTTAATATCTTCGCGGAAAATGCCCTGATTCACTCCCTGGCGGAAATGTTCGGCCGCTGCCTTATCCGAATCTCGCTGCTCCTGCCGGAAAAACTCCAGAATTTCCGGATACTTCCTCAAATCGCGGAAGAACACCGGATTCATCTCACACAATTCACTGGATTTTTTTTCATAAAAGGCAAAGATTACCTCCAAGGCATTTTCAGCCTTGGAAGCAATCTTCGCCATATAATCATGCATCTCGTTCCGCTGAAAGCGCATGACTTCCAGCAAGAGCTGCCTTTTATCCTGAAAAAGCTCATAAAGCGTCCGCTTCGAAATGGAAAGTGATGCCGCTATATCGTCCATGTGGACATTGCGGATTCCCAGACTAAAAAAAGCTTTTACAGCCTGTTGCAACACCTCATTCCGAAGTTCCGATCGATCTTTCTTTACACGCTTTACCGCCATTCCATTCGTTTATCAGTGAATAAGCCCCAATTTGGATGAAGCTACAAACTCAATAATATGGTCAATCTCTTTGCTGCCAGGTACCTGTTCCTTGATTCGGAGCAGAGCATCGTGCTGAGATGTATTGGCCTTATAAAGGATGCGGTAAGCCTGAGCGATATGCTTGATCAGTGTCTCAGGAAAACCGGCATGTTCCAACACCACAGTATTGATACTGTAGAATTCAATCGGTTCGTGTGCCGCTACGATAAACGGAGGGATATCCTTGATGAAGCGGCAACCGCCCTGCACCAAAGAATAGGCTCCCAAACGGGTTTTTCCCTGCATCAAGACATTGGATGTCAGGATAGCATGGTCTTCGATAATACAGTTACCGGAAATCTGAGAACCGTTACCGATGATACAACGGTTTCCAACCGTAACGTCGTGTGAGATACGGGAACCGGTCATAATGAAATTATCGTTACCGATGCGGGTTTCATTTCCAGCAAAAGTACCCCGGATAATGACAGCATTCTCGCGGATAACATTGTTGTTTCCTATACGGGCAATAGTATCGTCACCCGTATAGTTGAAATCCTGCGGAGTAGCAGCCATCACGGCTCCTTGATACACTGTATTTCCATTACCCATGCGTGTACCGCTCATCAGGCTGGCATAAGGCATGATGACATTATCGTCGCCTATCTCGACGTTCTTGTCGATATAGGCAAACGGATGGATTGTTACATTGTTACCGATCTTTGCAGAGGGGTCAACATAAGCCAAAGGACTAATCATAATTTTCTCGTATTTAAGGTTAACTTATTCTCTACCTCCGCCCAATGCGCTGTACAGATTGATAACAGCCTGCATGCGCTGGAAATTGTCTGAGACTTCGCTCAACTGAGCGCTCAACAGGTTCTGCTGGGCAGTCAGGATTTCCAGATAAGTCGCATCACCGCTTTGGAACAAGGCTTTGGTATACGTTACCGCCTTATCCAACTGGTCAACCTGTCCACGGTCTTCCACCAGCTTCTTGTTCTGGGTATCAAACAGGAACAGCGCATCGCTTACTTCCTTGCCTGCTTCCAGAATAGTCTGCTGATAGTTCATCTGGGCAATCTTTTCTTCTGCTTTGGAAACCTTCAGGTTAGCAATCAGCTTTCCCTGATTGAAAATCGGCTGTGCCAAAGACGCCAATGCCTGAAGCATGAATTCTCCCGGATTGGTCACAGATACTCCTGAACCGTTTGTCCAACCGGCTGTACCTGTAATGTTCAGTCCCGGATAGAAAGCGGCACGAGCCTGATTGGTCGTGTAATAGGCACTGGCCAAAGTCATTTCGGCAATCTTCACATCCGGACGATTGGACAGCAATTGCATCGGGACGCCTGCTGCCAGTTCTTCCGGCATTACCTGTTCATCCAATGTACTGCGGTCGATGGTCTGCGGAGCCTTGGCCAACATGACAGCCAGGGAATTCTCTGTTTCACGTACCTGGCGTTTCAAGTCCATGAGCGAAGCCTCTACCTGATGACTGGCGGCACGCATCTGTGCAACGGCAGCCTCAGTGGTCATACCGGCAATCTTCATAGCCTCCATTGCCCGCACATTTTCCTTGTAGATAGCCGCCGTTTCTGTCGTGATTTCCACTTGACGGTCAAGCATCAGCAGCGAATAATAAATATTGGCTATGCCGCAGATAATCTGGGAGCGTACAGCCTGTTCCGAATATTTGCTCTGCTCATAAGCCACTTTCTGGCCACGTTTGGTATTCAGAATCTTTCCGAAGAAATCAAGTTCCCAACTTGCTGCAATCGGAAGCTGATAAGCCTTGGCATAACTGCCACCATCCATACTAGTCGCAGTTCCCTGCGGAGCCAGGTTAATGGAAGGCAGATAAGACAACTTTGCAGAAGTTAACATGACCTTTGCCTCCTGAACACGCAACGCAGCAGCCTGCATGTCTACGTTATTGGCAAGTCCTTCTTCGATCAAAGCCTGCAACTTCGCATCGCGGAAGACTTCCCGCCAAGGCAAGTTGCCCATATTGGTTGTATCGGCAGCCAAGGTATCGGTTGCCGAAGCCGGATCACGATAGATACCCTCAGCGGTAATCTCATCCGGACGATCGTATGCTTTGTAGATGTGGCAGCTACTTAAAGTAGCAGCTGCACACACCATGACAATCAGTTGTTTCTTCATTACTTCTTATTGTTTTTCAGTGAATACTGTTCAATTTCGGATTCCACTTCACTTTCATCCATGCTATCCCATTCCATCGGTTTGATCTTCTCCTGTAACCACTGGAAGACAACGAACAGAACCGGAACAATGAGGATCTGGAAAATCATACCGATTAACATACCACCGATGGCCGAAGCACCCAGGGTACGGTTACCGTGAGCACCTACACCCATAGCCAGCATCAACGGAATCAAACCGACAATCATTGCCAAAGAAGTCATCAAGATAGGTCGCAAACGGGCAGCGGCACCCAAAACGGCAGCCCACGAAATACTCATACCCTGCTTACGACGGTCGAGGGCGAACTCTACAATCAAGATGGCATTCTTGGCCAACAGACCCATCAACATGATCAAGGCAATCTGCATATAGATGTCGTTTGACATAGAACCCAGAATCATCTTCAAGGCCGGAATGCTTCCCAAAGCCGCAAACCCGTTGACAAATACGAAACTACCCATCAAACCGAACGGAACGGATAACAATACCGCCAGCGGCAGAATGTAACTTTCATACTGTGCACTCAACAGCAAGTATACGAATACGAAACACAGGATAAAGATAATACCTGTAGAACTACCACTGGTAGAAGCCTCTTCACGAGCCATACCTCCCAATTCATAACCAAAACCGGTAGGCAAATTTGATTTTGCAACTTCTGCAATAGCCTGCAGTGCCTGACCTGAAGTATAACCGGAAGCCGGAGCGACCATCACTTTCATAGAAGTATACAGGTTGAAACGGCTGATGATATCCGGACCATATACCTTCTTCATGGTAACGAACTGAGTAATCGGAGCCATTTCATCGCCGTTACGGATTTTGATACTGTTCAGTGATTCCATGTTCTTGGTAGCATCAGGTTCTGCCTGAACCATTACACGGTACATCTTACCGAAACGGTTGAAGTTAGAAGCATACAGACCTCCGAAATATCCCTGCATGGTTGTCAAAATATCACTCGGACTGATACCGGCTTTCTTACAAGCCGCAGCATCAATATCCAACTGATACTGAGGGAAGCTCGGATTAAAGGTTGTCTGTGCACGGCTGATTTCCGGACGTTTTTCCAATTCGGCCGTATAAGCGTTCACTACATCGAAGAAATGATTCAAATCACCACCGGTCTTATCCTGCATGTTCAATTCGATATCACTTGATATAGAATAACCCGGAATCATCGGAGGAGCAAAGAACAATACCTGTGCATCCTTGATGACTTTCTGCGCACGCATGAACAACGTTGCGACAATCATATCCGAGTTCTGCGTCATGGAACGTTCTTCCCAGTCTTTCAACTTGATGATGACAGAACCGTAAGAAGGTCCCTGACCACCGATGAAACCGAATCCGGAAATAATGGTACGTGACTCTACAGCCGGATCAGCAGCCACCAGACTGTCAACCTTATTGAGGACTTCCATGGCACGTTCCTGTGAAGTACCGGGAGGAAGTGTAACCGCACCCATAATGGTACCTGTATCTTCATTAGGCACCATACCGGTCGGAGTGACATTCATGAAGAATACCAGCAAAGCAATAGAACCGGCTACCAGTCCCATGGACAACCATTTCTTATGTATGAAGAATACTACACGTTTCTTATAGCTCTTCAGCAAGCTGTCATATGCCGCATTGAATGACGTATGGAAACGATCAACCAATGACATCTTCTTGCTGGCATGTTCTCCCAATGAATGAGGTTTCAAGAAAACTGCACACAAAGCCGGAGACAAAGTCAACGCGTTCAATGCAGAGAAACCGATAGAAATAGCCATGGTCAAACCGAACTGACGATAGAAGGTACCGGCTGTACCACCCATGAAACTTACCGGAATAAACACGGACATCATAACCAATGTAATGGAAACGATGGCACCGCCCAATTCACTCATGGCATCGATAGAAGCTTCACGGGAAGATTTATATCCCTGGTCCAACTTCGCATGGACACCCTCGACGACCACAATGGCATCGTCCACCACAATGGCAATGGCAAGCACCATAGCCGAAAGTGTCAACAGGTTCACGCTGAAGCCGATGAGCTTCAAGACGAAGAAAGTAGCGATCAAGGCTACCGGGATAGCAATAGCCGGAATCAAGGTAGAACGCATATCCTGCAAGAAGATATATACTACGATGAACACCAGGATAAAGGCCTCAATCAAAGTCTTGATAACTTCGTGGATAGAAGCATACAAGAAGTCGTTGGCATTCTGTGCCACATTGATACGCAAACCGGTAGGAAGTGTTTCCTGAGCCTTGTCAAGTACTGCCTGCAGGTTATTGATGGTTTCAGTCGCATTGGTACCGGCCATCTGATAAACGATACAGGTTACCGCCTTGTGACCGTTTACCGTATTGTTGAAGGTATAGGCCAGACGACCCAACTCGATGTTTGCCACATCTCCCAAGCGGAGTACTTCACCGTTCGGCAACGCCTTGACTACGATGTTCTCGAATTCTTCAATCTGCTGCAGACGTCCCTTGTAACGGATGGTATACTGATATGTCTGGTTTCCACGTTCACCGAACTGTCCGGGAGCGGCTTCCAGGTTCTGTTCGGCCAATACTCCGGAAATGTCGCTCGGAATCAACTTGTACTGCGCCATTACATCCGGCTTCAACCAGATACGCATAGAGTAGTCCTGACCCATCACATTGGCATCACCCACACCCTTTACACGCTGGATTTCAGGAATCAGGTTGATTTTCGCGTAGTTTTCAATGAACTCGATGTTGTATTTGTCTTCTTCATCGTACAGAGAGAAAATCAACAGCATGGAGTTCTGACGTTTCTGGGTAGTCACACCGACCTTGGTTACTTCGGCAGGCAACAGACCCTGAGCCATTGACACACGGTTCTGCACGTTCACCGCCGCCATATCCGGGTCAGTACCCTGGTTGAAGTAAATACTGATATCACCGGAACCGTTGTTCGAAGCGGTAGAAGTAATATACATCATGTTTTCTACACCGTTAATCTGGTCTTCCAGCGGTGCGATAACGGAATTCAATACGGTCTGCGCATTCGCACCCGTATAAGTGGCTCTTACCGATACGGTAGGAGGCGCAATGTCCGGGTACTGTGTAACAGGCAGGGTAGCCAGACCGATTACACCCAGTATCACCAACAGGATGGAAATTACTGTGGAGAGTACCGGACGGTTAATAAATTTATCTAGTTTCATTCTATACCTTTATATTATATATAACGATAATGATTCCTCACGATTGCTCATTAATTGAAAGCCGTAGCAAAATTACCTTCCTTCTGGTCCTTCAATGCCTGCTGATACTTGGCTTCCTTCTCAGCTGTAGTAATCGGGGTAATCTTCTGTCCGTCCTTCAAGGTCTGTACACCTTCCACAACAATCTTGTCGCCAGCTTTCAATCCGCCTGTCACGATATAGTTCTTACCGTCGTTCAGGTTTGAAATCTGGATTTCCGTATGCTTCAAGGTATTGTCTGCCTGAAGTACATAAACGAACTTTTTGTCCTGGATTTCCTGGGTAGCCGACTGAGGAACCAGCATGATACCTTCCATGGTATAAGGGAATACCACATTAGCCATACCACCACTACGAAGAATGTTCTGCTTGTTCGGGAAGATAGCACGCATGGATACAGAACCGGTAGTCTGGTCGATGACACCACTCACGGCATCAATCTTACCGGTTTCGCTATACATCGTACCGTCTGCCAGCTGCAACTGTACAGGAGGCATCTTCTCCAACTGTTCCTTCAGCGAACCGCCGGCTCTTGTCAAATCCAGCAACTGCTTTTCGGTCATTGAGAAATAAACATACATGTCGCCGATTTCGGAAACAGTAGTCAAAGGTTCTGCGCTGGAAGCGCTGACCAATGCACCTACACGGTACGGGAACGTACCGATTACACCGTCCGACGGACTGGTTACCGTACAGAAGCCCAGGTTCTGCTTAGCGGCAGCATAAGCGGCCTCGGCCTGTGCCAGACTAGCCTTGGCAGACAACAGGTTGTTCTGAGCTGTCTGATATTCGAAATCACTGATAATCTTCTGTTCGTGCAACATCTTCTTGTTCGCCTCGGTAGATGTAACGGTTTCCAGATTAGCCTTGGCGGAAGCTACAGAAGCCTTAGCCTGATCGTATGCAGCCTTATATTGAGTCGGATCAATTTGGAACAGAGCCTGACCTTTACGGACTGTAGCACCTTCGTCTACACAAAGCTTTACGATAAATCCGGATACCTGAGGACGGATTTCGATATCCTGTAAACCCTTGATTGTAGCAGGATAATGCTCATTCTGATTGCTTGATGTCACCGTCACTTCCTGTACGGCGAACTGGTCATCACCCATCTTAGCACCGCTCTGGCCTCCACCACAAGCAGTCAATACCGAAAGGCCTAACGCACAAAAGGCCACCCGGCTAGAAGAGAATCTTCTGTTTTTTTTCACATTCATGTTCATATCAATTAAATAGTTGTTTCTTTTCACATCTTCTCACATTCTATAGTCTCCAACCCGCAAGAACGCCATCTGCATGAATGAAAACTTTTTAAGGTAGTATAGTTTTTAAAACCGGTTGCAAATATAGTAAAAATAACTTAGCAACAGACTGTTTTAACGAACAATAACCCTCCCCCAAGTGTTGTATAAAAATATCCCAGTTTATCCGAACAATCGGCTATCAGCCGATAGCCCGGCAGCCGGTTTCTACGATAATCTATAGTTTTTCATACAAAAAAGCTTGCAATTAGCATTTTATTTCTACATTTGCGCAACACTTCTTAATGAACAATTTAAAATAGAATAGGAAATGGCAAAAATTACGAAAGAAGCTGCCTTACTATATCATTCGCAAGGCAAACCGGGAAAGATAGAAGTCGTTCCCACCAAACCTTACCAGACCCAACGGGATCTGTCGTTGGCCTACTCTCCGGGAGTAGCCGAACCATGTCTGGAAATACAGAAAAGCCCTGAAACAGCCTATGACTATACAGCCAAAGGTAACCTGGTAGCCGTTATCTCCAACGGTACCGCCGTATTGGGATTAGGCGACATCGGCGCCATGAGCGGAAAGCCTGTCATGGAAGGTAAAGGACTGCTGTTCAAGATTTATGCCGGTATCGATGTATTCGACATCGAAGTCAACGAAAAAGACCCGGACAAGTTCATCGAAGCCGTAAAAGCCATCGCACCTACTTTCGGAGGTATCAACCTGGAAGACATCAAGGCACCCGAATGTTTCAAGATAGAACAGCGCCTGAAAGAGGAACTGGATATTCCGGTCATGCACGACGACCAGCACGGTACGGCCATCATTTCGAGCGCCGGACTGCTGAATGCCCTCGAAGTAGCCGGAAAGAAGATTGAAGACGTGAAAATTGTTGTCAACGGTGCCGGTGCTTCTGCCGTATCATGTACGAAACTGTACGTCTCACTGGGCGCCCGCCTGGAAAACATCGTCATGCTGGACAGCAAGGGTGTCATCTCGAAAGAACGTACCGACCTGAACGAACAGAAACGCTTCTTTGCTACCGACCGCACAGACATCCACACCCTGGCAGAAGCCATCAAGGGTGCCGACGTATTCCTGGGACTTTCCAAAGGTAACGTCCTGTCACAGGATATGATCCGCAGCATGGCCGACCATCCGATTGTATTCGCCCTGGCCAACCCGACTCCGGAAATCTCTTACGAAGACGCCATGGCTTCCCGCCCCGACGTACTGATGGCAACCGGACGTTCCGACTATCCAAACCAGATAAACAATGTCATCGGATTCCCTTACATCTTCCGTGGAGCTCTCGATACCCGTGCCACAGCCATCAACGAAGACATGAAACTGGCTGCCGTACGCGCCATTGCCGGACTGGCCAAGAAACCAGTACCCGACATCGTGAACGAAGCTTACCACGTCAACAACCTGACTTTCGGTCCGGAATACTTCATCCCGAAACCGGTAGACCCGCGTCTGATTACCGAAGTATCTATGGCAGTAGCCAAAGCGGCCATGGATTCAGGAGTGGCACGTAAACAGATCAGCGACTGGGAAGGTTACAAGAACCACCTGCGCGAGCTGATGGGACAGGAAAACAAACTGACCCGCCAGCTCTACGAAACCGCACGCCGTGACCCACAACGGGTAGTATTCGCCGAAGGTATCCACCCGAACATGCTGAAAGCAGCCGTCGAAGCCAAATCGGAAGGAATCTGTCAACCTATCCTGTTAGGAAACGAAGAACGCATAGCCAAACTGGCTAAGGAACTCGATTTGAATCTGGATGGCATTGAAATCGTCAACCTGCGTCATGACCGGGAAGCAGACCGCCGAGAACGCTATGCACGTATCCTGTGCGAGAAACGCGCCCGTCAGGGAGCCAACTTCCAGGAGACAAACGACAAGATGTTCGAACGCAACTATTTCGGTATGATGATGGTAGAAACAGGAGAAGCCGATGCGTTCGTAACTGGTCTGTACACCAAATATTCCAACACCATCAAGGTAGCCAAGGAAGTCATCGGTATCCAGCCGGGATACAAGCATTTCGGAACCATGCATATCTTGAATTCCAAACATGGAACCTTCTTCATTGCCGATACACTGATAAACCGCCATCCGGACACCGAGACTCTGATTGACATTGCCAAACTCTCGGCCAAAGCTGTACGCTTCTTTAATCAGGAACCGGTTATGGCCATGCTTTCTTACTCGAACTTCGGTTCAGATACTGAAGGAAGTCCGGCCAAGGTGCACGAAGCCATTGCAACCTTGCAGGAAGAATATCCGGATTTGGCCATCGATGGAGAAATGCAAGTGAAATTCGCATTGAACAATCAGTTACGTGATGAAAAATATCCGTTTACACGTCTGAAAGGAAAAGAAGTAAACACCTTGGTATTCCCGAACCTGAGCTCTGCCAATGCTACTTACCAGCTCATCCAGAACATGAGTGAAACGGAAGTCATCGGCCCGATTCAGATGGGATTGAACAAACCGATTCATTTCACAGACATCGAAAGCTCTGTACGTGACATCGTGAACATTACCGCCATCGCTTGTATCGATGCCATTGTAGCCAAGAAGATAAACCATCAGTAATCCACTTTTTATGGAATAATACAACTCAGCAGAGATTCGGAAACAAGGCCAGTACGGCCCGATTCCGGATCTCTGCTTTTTTATAACCGTTTTCAAACCCCATGAAACCTATGAAAAAACCGCTTTCCCGTTCCCAATGTGTCGTCCTTACACTCCTGTGGGCCAGCATCTGTGCCCTGGTGTTCACCACCGCTGCACGCATAGACGGCCCGCTGATTGTTTCCATCCTGATTTCCGGTGCCCTGGTGTTCATTCCGGTAATACGTTCTGTCAAATCCTGGAAAAACAGATAAACTTTTTCCAATAAAAAAGCGCTTTACATAAAAAAAAGACATGCTTTATTCATTTTTTCTATTTTTTTGTTGGATGTTTAAGATATAATACATACATTTGCCATCGTAAAGAAAATGAAAAACATTAATCAATAAAAGAGATACTAAAATGAATGCAGCTAAAGTACTGGAAGATCTGAAAAGAAGATTTCCGAATGAACCTGAATACCATCAGGCAGTAGAAGAAGTGTTGGGTACAATCGAAGAAGAATACAACAAACACCCTGAATTCGACAAAGTAAACCTGATTGAACGTCTTTGCATTCCGGAACGTGTATACCAGTTCCGTGTGACTTGGGTAGACGACAAAGGCAACGTACAGACCAACATGGGTTACCGTGTACAACATAACAACGCTATCGGCCCGTACAAAGGCGGTATCCGTTTCCACAGCTCAGTAAACCTGGGTATCCTGAAGTTCCTGGCTTTCGAACAGACATTCAAGAACGCGCTGACTACGCTTCCGATGGGTGGTGGTAAAGGTGGATCAGACTTCTCTCCACGTGGCAAGTCAAACGCTGAAGTCATGCGTTTCTGCCAGGCCTTCATGCTGGAATTGTGGCGCCACATCGGTCCTGAAACAGATGTACCTGCCGGCGATATAGGTGTAGGTGGCCGTGAAGTAGGTTTCATGTTCGGTATGTACAAGAAGCTGACCCGCGAATTCTCTGGTGTATTGACAGGTAAAGGACGCGAATTCGGTGGTTCACTGATTCGTCCGGAAGCTACCGGTTACGGTAACATCTACTTCCTGCAGGAAATGCTGAAGACCCGTAACATCGACATCACCGGAAAGACTTGTCTGGTATCCGGTTCAGGTAACGTGGCTCAGTATACCGTAGAAAAACTGATTCAGTTGGGCGCCAAGGTTGTAACTATGTCCGACTCTGACGGTTACATCTACGATCCGGACGGTATCGACCGCGAAAAACTGGATTACATCATGGAACTGAAAAACCTGTACCGTGGACGTATCCGCGAATATGCTGAAAAATATGGTTGCAAGTATGTAGCAGGAGCTCGTCCTTGGAACGAAAAGGCCGATATCGCTCTGCCGTCAGCAACTCAGAACGAAATCAACGGTGACGATGCCAAGGCTTTGATTGCCAACGGTGTATTCGCTGTATCAGAAGGTGCGAACATGCCTTCTACTCCAGAAGCTATCCGCGTATTCCAGGAAGCTAAGATTCTGTATGCTCCGGGTAAGGCTGCCAATGCAGGTGGTGTATCAGTATCTGGTCTGGAAATGACCCAGAACTCTATCAAACTGAGCTGGAGCCAGGAAGAAGTGGACGAAAAGCTGAAGAGCATCATGAAGAACATCCACGAGTCTTGTGTAAAATACGGTACAGAACCAGACGGTTACATCAACTACGTGAAGGGTGCCAACGTGGCCGGCTTCATGAAAGTAGCCAATGCCATGATGGCTCAGGGTATTATCTGATAAATTTCACCCCTATTATAGGTACGTTTGTCTAACAAACGTAAGCCTGATTCCGTTGTGAAACAGAATCAGGCTTTTTCTTTGTCAGACATCCGGTACAGTGCCCCCAAAACGAACGTTCGTCCTGATAGAAACATGCTCGCGTTTCCATGAAAACATCCGGTCGTTTTGAGGAAAACAAACGGACGTGTTGTCCCATACGTCCGGACGTTTTCCACATACGAAGAAAAAAGGCATGTACCCTCCAAAGATACACGCCTTTCCATATCATTATCCCTAACTTGAAAACTTCTTATATCTCGTCCGGCCAGGGGCAAGCCTTTCCGGTAGCCTTGAAACTCGGACGTTGTCCGCCTGCCTTCCTCAGATACTCTCCCAGTTCCTTGGATAGTTTTTTCACGATATCCGGATGTTGGGCCGCTACATCATTCGTTTCACCGATGTCCTCCGGTATATTGAACAGCTCTTTCTTTCCGGTTTCATAATAATAGACCAACTTCCAGTCATCCTTCCGGATAGCACAGTTCAGGTTGATACCCGGACCGTCATTCCCCCAGATATTCGGGAAGTTCCATACCAGGGCACGTCCCTTCGAGGTATCTCCGGTCTGTTTCAGCATCGGCATGAAGCTGATACCGTCTATCGGTGCAACCGTCTGATAATCCTTCACTCCGGCCATTTCCAGAATCGTCGGATAGAAATCTTCGATAATCAGATACTTATCGCAACGGGTATCGGGCTGTACCTCACCCGGCCATTTCACAATCATCGGCTCACGGATTCCTCCTTCGTACATCGAACCCTTACCACTTCTCAAAGGCGCATTCTGAGTATGAGGGGTTCCGTCACGCCATCCGGGTTCGGCCGCCAAGCCACCGTTATCGCTCATGAAGATGAAGATGGTGTTGTCCGCCTCACCATTTTTCTCCAGCCAATCCATCAGGTCGCCCAGGCTCTTGTCCATTCCTTCTATCAGAGAAGCATAAGCCGCCTCTTTGTCACTCAGCCCTTTCCGAACGTATTTCGGGAAGAAACGCATGTCCTTGTCTATCGGAATATGAATGGCATAGTGTGCCATATAAAGATAGAACGGCTGGTTGTATTTCTTGGCCTTGTCGAGTGCCTTGATGGCTTCCTGAGTCAAAGCTTCGGTGACGAAGGTACCGGTTCCCCAATAGTCCTCCAGACCCGGAATCGACATCAGTGAGTAAGGTTTACCATCCTTGGTATGCCCGTAATTCACTTCACTCAGGTAAGAAGCCAAACCTCCGGCAGCATGTCCGGCTATGTTAACTTCAAACCCCCAGTGTATAGGGTTCTCTCCCGGAGTATCGATAGCACCGAAATGAGCTTTACCGCAATGGATGGTATGATAACCGCTCTGACGCAACAATTCTACAAAGGATGTCCCTACATAAGTATTGTTTGTACCCGGTACTTGCGAAACTCCATTATAGTTCCAGTCCGGCAATTGCAGGGTTTCGCTGCTCCGATCGGTCGTCTTGTTTTTTTCCAGTGTCCAGTTGGTAACCCGATGACGTACGTTGTTCGCTCCGGTAATCAGACTACACCGGGTAGCCGAGCTCAACGGACAGGCATACGCCTGAGTAAACATCATCCCTTGTTTGGCCAGACGCTCCATATTAGGAGTCTCATAAACACTGTTATAATAGGTTTTTTCGGTCCAGAATGGCAAGGAGGTATCCTGCCATCCCATATCATCTACCATGAAAAGAATAATATTCGGACGCTTATCCGTACTTTCAGGTGCCTGTTGAGCAGACAAAGGACTCACCGTTCCGGCAAGTGCAGCCAATGTCAAAGAATATAATACAGGTTTGTTCATATCTTTACAATTTAATGATTTTCAATAAATACTGAAATTACAGATTTCCGGTTGGCCAACCGATTCCGTAACCTTCAGACGGAAAGCCGAAGCTTTCACAGGACCTATCTTCTCAATCCGTTTATGTCCGACCGATTCACCTTTGGTTACCTGAATCCATCGTCCGTCCACCTTCGCCTCGATTTCATAATGCCGGATGCGTTCTCCCTTTGTAATATCCTCCTGCAATATGCAATACGTGACTTCCGGATTATTTTTTACCGACAAAGTAAGTTGTCTTGCCGTTCCGGATGTCTGTGCCAACGGATTCCCCCAACGGCGGTCAATCTCCTGTCCCCACTCTTCCAGCCGTTTGCAATCGCCTGCCGGAAGCAGTCCCGAGGGGTCCGGAGTCAGACCGACAATCAAGGTAGCATTCCTCCCGACTGATTTCTCGTACATATCCATCAGAGTCTCCAACGAACAGATGTTATTTTCGTCGTCCGGTTCCCAAAACCATTCATGCCGGCCGTTTGCGCCCCGAAGCGGTGTATCAGCCATAGCCGGAACCCAATAAGCTCCTGTAACATCACCATGCTTCAACCGTTCTATATAAGCCTGCGCATCTTCCGTATCCTTACTATGGCTGAACGGAGTAGCAAAAGTAGACCAACAAGGATACCCTACCGTACCACTTTCCGAACCTCCCCAACGGAAATCGGCCCGCTCTACATTGTGATAGAACAGACATTCCGGCTGATACTTTGTCACAATAGGTTCCACATCAGGTCCCAGCCCTTTCGGGTCATCGGCACCCCCGTCAAACCAAATCAGGAACAAGTCTCCATAACGCGAACAAAGTTCCTCCACCATCTTTTCACAATAACGCTTATACCATTGCTGGCGGTTGGCGGCAAATTCTCCTCCACCGGCAACCTGGAAATTATGGATTCCCAACAGAGAATTCCAACGGATACCGACATAAATACCCGGTTGGACTCCGTATTTCCGGCAGGAATTCACAAAATCACGGACTATGTCACCTTTTCCGTCACGCCATTTCACTGCTTTCAGACAATAAGGATTCACATCACTTTGCCAAAGTCCGAAGCCCGTTTCATGCGTAGCGGTCAATACGGCGAACTTACATCCGGCAGATTTAGCAGCCCGAATCCACTGGTCGGTATCCAGACTATCGGGCGAGAATATGTTGTAATCTTCAATCGGTTGAATCCGATTGTTACCTTGTCCATAACGGACTCCATCGAACACATGCAGGTCATAATGGAAAACAGCCCCCATCTCGGCTTCATGCCATTTAAGCTGATGCGGAGCAGGAACCGGAAGGCTCTGTGCGTAACCGGCCGTTACGCACAGCATCCATCCTAGTAAAAAGTTGAAAATCTTTCTGTTTATCATATTTTATCAAAATTCATCTGTCATTCAGCACCTTCATAGCCAGGGTTCTGAGCCAGATTCGGATTCGCTTCGCGTTGTCTCTGCGGAATCGGGTAAAGCACATGATACGGTTTGGCATTCTTTCCACGTTCAATGGCATTTGAGATGAATTTGCCATGACGAATCAAATCTTCACGTCTCAAACCTTCAGAGAAGAATTCACGTCCTCGTTCAGCCAAGATAAAATCACGCAGACTCTCCTTTGTCGGATAATCGCCTAATACAATGTCGGCCACCTTGGCACGCTGACGCACCTGGTTAATCAGACTGATACTTTCCGCATTCGGTCCGTTCAGTTCATTCAAGGCTTCTGCCCTGCACAGAAGAATGTCGGCATAACGGATATAAACAATGTCGTTTCCGTTGTTTTCACCCGAAGCATTCGGGTCCGGCCAGTACTTGAAGCTACGTACGTCGTCCAGTGCATTGCCGTTTGCATCACGAAGCAGTTCCACTTCCTCACCGTTCTGATCCGTATAATGAGTTATCAGTACTTCCGTACGTGCGTCTCCCGCTTCAAAGGTATCATAAAAAGCGGTATAAGTACGGAATTGAGCACCAAAATTTATCCAATTCGATTGAATCGGGTAATTCGGCGGAAAAGCATGGGGCATATAATTGTTATGATACCCCGACTGAGCAATACACGGAGCACGGTAAATGTATTCCTTATTATCCTCACCTTCTACAGAAAACATCTTCTTATAATCCGCATACAGCGAATAATAATTCAAGTCAATCACTTTCTGAGCTGTAGCTGCTGCTTTTTCCCAATCCTTCTCATGCATGTAAAGTTTAGTCAGAACAGACAGGGCAGCACCCTTTGTAGCCTTACCGATAGGATTTTCTTCTACAGGAAGATACTCTGCCGCAAAGGTCAAATCGTCTACCAGATACTTTACAAACTCTTCCTGCGAAGCACGGGGAGTAGATTTACCGATTTCCTCAATTTCATCGGGAGTAGCATTCTTCGGAATCTCGATAATCGGAGTCGGTCCGAACAGATTCAGCAGGTAATAATAAGAGACAGCACGGATGAAACGGGCCTCTCCCTGAGCCGATTTCAGATTCTCTTCCGAAATACCGGTCAATCCGTCAGTAACATTCAATACGGAATTGGCGCTTGCCACCGCTTCATACATCTTTCCCCAGAAAGAATTCAGGAAAGAATTGTCTACCGCCCAACTGAAGTTGATGAACGGATAAGCGTCGCGTTCCAGTCCACCTCCGGTTTCGAATGCAATATCGGTAGGAAACTCGTTCATCAAAAAAGTATAGTTACGACTGTTATATTCAATGATGCGTGAACGGGCATAAGCACCTGTCAACAGAGCATCCAGCCCGGACTGGTCCTGCAACATACCGTCAGGATCATATTCTGTATAGATTTCTTCTTTCAAAAAGTCTGTGCAACCTGTAAAGCCGACCATCAGACAAGCCAGCGCCGACAAACGGATATAATTTGAAAATTTCATGATATTCTGTTTTTAAAATGTAATATTTACTCCCACTCTCACGGTACGTGCCAACGGATAGCTGTTATAGTTCACCTTAGATACCGATTCACTTCCCTGTGCGCTTGCATCAGGGTCAAATCCGTCATAACTGGTAAAGGTAGCTACGTTATCGATAGCGCCGTAAACCTGTAAAGATTGGATAACGTTATTCTTCTTGATAGGTACATCGTAATTGATGTTGATGTTCTTGATACGGACAAACGATGCGTCGCATACGGTCATCGAGTTGATGGAATACTGTCCACCGTAGTTGGAAGGATTGACACCACTCGGATACTGGTTGCTCGGGTTGGTTTCTGTCCAACGGTTCAAGTAATACTTGGCGATACGGTTACGGTATTCGTTTGTCGGATAAAGAGATTCCAACACATTGGCATCCAGCGTACTGATACCGAATGTACCTTGCAGGAACACACTCAGTGACAAGCGTTTGTAACGAAGCGTATTCGTAAATCCGAATGTTGTGCTTGGGAAAGGTTTACCCAAGATGACACGGTCGTCCGAACTGATGACATTGTCGCCGTTCTGGTCTTTGAACTTCAAGTCGCCCGGATTGGCACTCGGCTGGGCTGAATGAGCGATATCATCATTCTTCTGGAAAATACCTTCCACCTCATATCCATAGAAAGAATAAATCGGGTCGCCTACACGTGTGATTTCATAACCGGAAACAAAACTACCGATACTACCTGTAATCAGTTCCGGCATGAAGTCCGGCAATTCCATCACTTCATTCTTCAACAGAGAAAGGTTCAATGAAGATTCCCATCCCCAGTTCCGGTTATCGATGTTCACCGTATTCAATGTCAGATCAATACCGGAGTTACGCACCTTACCGGCGTTCACCTTCACACTACTGAAACCGATAGCCGATGGCAACGGCTTGTCGAACAGCTGGTCTTTCGTATCACGCATATAGAAATCCAACGATCCTGTAATCCGGTTATTGAAGAAACCGAAATCGATACCTACGTTGGTTTCGGCAGTAGTCTCCCACTTCAGGTCGGCATTCGGCAGACGAGCCTCAACGACACCTTGCGACAACGAATTTCCGAATACGGCAGAACCACCGGCAATCAAAGTCTGGATAGTCTGGTAGTTGCTGATACCCTGATTACCCAACTGACCATAACCTACACGGAGTTTCAGATCGCTCACCTTATCCAAACGTTTCATGAACGGCTCTTCTGAAATACGCCATGCCAATGCAACAGAAGGGAAGAATGCGTATTTATGTTCATCGGAGAAACGGGAAGTACCATCGTAACGGAACGAAGCGGTAAGCAGGTAACGGTTCTTGTAGTCATAGTTGATACGTCCCAGAAAACCGTTCAGACGATTACGTTCTTTGAACGAGTATACATCATCACCGTTCAGGTTATCACCGCCGTGCATGTTGTTGGCACCGGTAATGTCAGAAAGGAAACCCTTGGCCGTACCATTAATGTATTCAGACATGAATTGCTCGAAAGTTGCACCAGCCAGAACGGTCAGGTTATGGGTATCATTGAAATTCTTCTTGTACGACAACAGGAATTCGGCCAGCCATTGGGTACTTTCACCGCTTTTCTTATCGGCCGTACCACCCGTAGCCAGACCATTCATGGTATCGCGGCCACGGTAAGTCTGGGTAGAATAAGAATCGATGGTAGCTCCCAAACGGATAGTGGCAACCAAATCCTTCAACGGTTCAATTTCGGTAGTGAATGTACCGTATGCATTGTTACGGTGTTCTTCAGGAGATACTCCATACAACAAGGCCAACGGATTATCCAAGGCAATGTAGCTGTTCTGGTAATAACGGCCTGTTTCCGGATCCTTACCTACCGGAAGAGTCGGGTCGAATTGCAGAGCCGAGTTGATAGGACCTGCATTTTCATTGGTACCCTGCATGTTTTCATAGATGGAATTTCCATCCTTGCGGGTAAAGTTCATGTTTGCCTTGAAACGCAGGAAAGACTTCGGAGAGAAATTCATGTTTGCTCTTACATTGTATTTCTTCAGATTAGAAGTCTTCACAACTCCCTGCTGGTCGAAATAATTCAAGCCCAAATAATAGTCACTCTTTTCACCACCACCAGAGATAGCCAGCTGGTAAGTTTGTACCGGAGCGCCCTTGCGGAAAATTTCATCCTGCCAGTTAGTTCCTTCGCCTACCGCCGCAATCTGGGCATCAGTATAAATAGGACCGTCCGAGCTGCCGGAAGCTATGCGCAATGCATTCAGTGTTTCCATATATTCCCGTCCGTTCAGCATTTCTATTTGTTTCGCTACAGACTGGAAACCGACTTCAGCGCCAAAACGTACTGAAATTTCCCCTTTCTTACCACTCTTGGTTGTAATCAATACGACACCGTTTGCCGCACGCGTACCATAAATGGCAGCTGCCGAAGCATCCTTCAGTACTTCAATGGATTTGATATCACTCGGATTGATAGACGAAGGGTCTACTCCCGGAAGTCCATCGACTACTACCAATGCCGCATTACTACTATTGATAGAACCTGCACCACGAATCTGAATCTTGGTAGACGCACCTGGTGCCGAACTGGTCTGGCTGACGTTTACACCGGCTGCCTTACCGTTAATCATCTGAAAGGCATTGGTATTGACTCCTTCGGTAAATTTACCTTCGCCTACAGAAACTACTGAACCAGTGATGTCCTGTTTCTTCTGTGTACCATAACCTACTACAACCACTTCATCCAGCACTTCATTATCTTCCATCAGGACTATATTGAACTGCTTTTTCACACCGTCCATAACGATGTCCTGAGACTTGTATCCTACATAAGAAACAGAAATGACTTCTCCCTTAGATACACGGTCCAGTACAAAACGGCCGTCCAAATCAGTAATCACACCATTCGATGTATTCTGCACTACAACACTGGCTCCGATAATAGGCTCACCCGACTTATGGTCGGTCACACTTCCGGAGACCATGAATTGCTGGGCAAAGACAAAACTCACCGACAGCAAAAAAAAGAAAATTGAAAATAATCTTTTCATCAGTTAGATTTTTAAGTTAAACAAGTAGATTTTTTCGTTACCCAAAAGTACCGAATCTGACTCACAGAAGGCATACATGTTCTTTTCAGTTTTCATGCATATTTAATTCAATCTGCCTCAAACCCCGTTGAAAACGGTTTTTTCTATTGTTTTTTTGAAAAAATAGTCGTTGCTTTGTATAAAATCCAAACCTCTCTATGAAAAGGCACATTACTTCATTATATTATATCCTGGCAGGTATACTCTGCTGGATAATCCCTTTACAAGCCTACTCTTTTTTTAACGAGGACTTCCGTATCCTGACCATCCAGAACGGACTGGCCGACAACAAGGTGAATTGCATTTTCCGTGATGCGGACGGTTTCATGTGGTTCGGAACAGATTTCGGCTTCAGCATCTATAATGGAAGCAGTTTCAAGAATTTTACAATCACAGATTCCAACAATCACATCGAGTCTATCCATCAGCTTACTCCACAATGCATCGGAATTCTGACCGAAGAAGAACTTTATGCCTTCAATCTGGAACAGGAAGAGTTTATACCGATTGAGAATATCGAACCGTATACACGGATAAGCGGGATTCATTCCACCAATGACAATACCTGCTGGTTACTGACCGATAAAGCCTTGTTTCACGGACGTCTTCATATCCAGAAAACAGCCGAAGGAAAAATCAAGTCACTCCGGTTCGAAACTTTCAAACGGAAAAAACTACAAGACATTACCACAGGAAGCGTAACCTGCTACAGCTTTTATCCAGAATTGTCGTCCCTGTACCTGACAGACAACAAGGCTCATCTCATCCGGTATAACCTACAGACCGACCGGATTGATAAACAGATATCCATTCCAGAACTGCCCGGAAGCGTAACCCAATTGTTCAAACAAGGAAAATACCTGTGGATAAGTACCATCTCGAAAGGAGTGATACGCTATAATGAACAAGCAGAACAACTGGAACACTTCACTTACGACACTCCGAATCCAGACCTGCATATTTCGCATACGGATATCTATGCCATTGTGCCCATCGGTAACCAGCGGCTATTGCTTCCTACATGGAACGGCTATACCCTTCTCACCTCTGAAGACGGAACCTTTGACACTCCTCAAATCAGTATCTTCAACAATGCGAGCCTGACCAACCAACACATAGAGCCACGTATGATCTGTGCGTATTGCGATGCAAACAATATCTTATGGATGGGTACTTATGGAGGAGGAGTACTCGTTTCGGACCTACGCCAGCAAGCCGTCCATCAGTTCCGCCAGAACCGACACAATGAAATCAATGGAATCACTACAGACAACAAAGGATACCTTTGGATGACTACTTACCACAAGGGATTGATGAAAAGCAAGGCTCCCATCTCTTCCTCAATACCAGACTTCGACTATCTGGATAACCCTGTAGAAAACAATCATACCACAGTACTCTGCATTTATAAAGATACTACCCGGCAGGAAATATGGGTAGGCAGACAGGACGGACAAATCACCATTCAACCACTAAACGGCCATCCAAGCCGGAACATCATACTCTTACCGGATGGAAAGGAAAGCAAGGCAGCTATCTGGCGTATTCTGAAAGACAAGAAAGGAAACTTCTGGATTGGAACAGACCGTTCTCTGTTGTGTTACCACCCGGAAAATCAGGAATGCCACCGGCTTTCTGTTGCCAATGAACCGTCAAAAAACCTGGTAGTAAGAAGCCTGATAGAAGATTACGACGGAAATATCTGGTTAGGTACAGAATATAACGGATTGGGAAAAGTAACCGGAGACCGTATCCAGCTAGGTTATGGTGCTTCCTATAAGCTCCAGAATGCTTCCGTACGCTCCCTCCTGGTCACTCCCGAAGAAGAACTTTACATCGGCTCCACCACCGGACTGGCCATCATGAACCTGAAGAATGAAAGTATCACTGATTTTTTCACGACCCGAAACGGGCTGGTCAATAATTTCATCGGTTGCCTGCTACAGGACCGGAACGGACATATCTGGGTAGGCTCCAATTCATGCATTTCCCGCTATAGCCGGAAACAAAAGCTGTTCTATCATTATTTCCTTTCGGGAAGCAATAGCTCAGTCTATGCCTACAACCAATACCTGTTCTGGGGAAATAACCGAAACCTGACCTATTTCTGTCCGGAAAAGATAGACCACATACAAACGGACGAACCGGTAGCCATACACACCTTGGAAATCGGGAATAAAGCGGTAGAAATAGGCGAACGTATTAACGGACAAACTATATTGACGAAAAACCTGTACCATACACGTACACTCAGACTCAACCACGACAACCGCAACTTTTCACTCGGATTCAACAGCTTATCGTATACAAACCAGTATCAGAAAGTACGTTACCGCCTTTATCCTTATCAGCACGAATGGATAGTGACCGACAACCAACAGAAGGTTTCATATACCAACCTGCAACCGGACACTTATTCCTTTCAGATACAGAACATGTATCCTAACGAACAGGTAGGCCCTCTGACAGAACTGGAAATCACCATATTACCACATTGGAGCGAAACATGGTGGTTCCGGCTTATTATCGGAGCCATGATACTGATACTGATTTTCAGAATGGTCCGCTATTTCAAGCTGAGACAGGCACGTTTCAAACGCGTCATGGAGCTGAAACACGAAGTTCTTGCCGCTCATCTGGAACGGGACAAAGAAAAACAGATTCGTATGGAGCGTGAAAACTTCTTTACAAATACCGCCCATGAACTCCGTACTCCTCTGACTCTGATTCTTTCTCCCCTACAGGAAATACTCGGCAAAATCAATCCACAAGATGAATTGTACCAGAAATTAAGTCTGATTTACCGGAACGGCACATCCCTCCATACCCTGGTCGACCAGCTATTATATGTACAGAAGATTGAAGCAGGAATGGTAAAACTCCGCCTCTCAAAAGCCGATATCAACATATTGGCCAAAGAAACCTGCCAGACTTTCCAGGAATTGGCTGCCAGCAAAGAAATCCAGCTGACCATGGATATACCTCAGCAACCGTATATACTCTGGATAGATACGGAAAAGATAGTTTCCGCCCTTCGGAATCTGGTATCAAACTCATTAAAATATACAGAGAAACAAGGAAAAGTAAGTATGCATATCCGGCAAGTGGAAATAGACAATACTCCTTTTTGCCGTATCGAAGTAACCGACAACGGAGTTGGTATTCCCGAAGAACTTCAGGAACATATATTCGATTCTTTTATTACAGGACCGAACACACCGCAATTCTCCAGCAAGACAGGAATCGGTCTGCATATCGTCAAGCACACCATGGAACTCCATCACGGTACGGTCACCTTCCAAAGCAAACCGGGAGAAGGTTCTACATTTACCCTGCTCATTCCGGAAGGAAAGGCACATTTCCAGGCCGACAAATCCATTTATTTGCCGGAAGAAACCCCTGTCCGGACATCGTATCCGGAAAATCAGGGGCAGGAATACACATCCGGAAAAGTTCAGGTTGCCCAACCTGCCGCCAAACAAAGCCTGCTCATCATCGAAGACAATACAGACATGCGCTCTTTCATCTCCAGCATCTTCGAAAAGGATTTCAAAATATTCGAAGCATGCAACGGAGAAGAAGGTATACAGCTGGCCAAAGAACACATGCCGGCTCTCATCATCTGCGACCTGATGATGCCTGTCAAAGACGGTATCTCCTGTAGCCGTGAAATCAAGGAAAATCCGCAGACCACCCATATTCCCATCATCATCCTGACCGCCAAGGCCGAAGATACCGATATACTGGAAGCTACACAAACAGGCGTAGACGATTATGTCATGAAACCCTTCAACCCGGAAATTCTGGCCACGAAGGTAAAAAACCTGATTACCCAACGGGAACGGTTGAAACGCATCTACACCAAATCACTGATGTTGAACAACCGCTCTTCGTCAGACGAAACATCAGAAACAGATACGTTTGTCCGACAAGTCATCCACGTGATAGAAACCAACCTATCGGACGAAAGTTTCAATGTAAAGAAATTGGCCGATGAACTACACATGAGCCAGCCTACCCTTTACCGGAAACTGAAGCAAGTCACTCCACTGAGTGCCATCGACATGATTCGTAGTATCCGTATGAGTAAGGCCGCCACCCTGATTCTGGAGCATAACTATTCTATACAGGAAATAGCGGAAATGGTCGGTTATAGCGACACACGAACTTTGCGAAAACATTTCACGGAACAATTCGGTACTTCACCGTCCCAGTTCGTCGAGAAGGAAGAAGTCCGGAAACTCCATAAAGACTCCCCCGTCCCTCCAGCGAGTTGAGCCACAAGCTAACGAATCCGGCCTGTAAAGCGAATATTTGCTCCGACTTTACGGGCCGGAAAACACAACACAGAGAATTCCAGACGATTCGGAACACTGATTCCATAAAAAAGGAGACCGTAATTCCAAATTAAATCCGTACATTTGGCGGCTGAACAACAACCTTCAAAAACAGATTGCTATGATAGAAACAATGTATCATACACTACTTTATGCCATGCCTGTACTGGCGGTCATTGTCTTTATCGCACTTTTCTTCGTCAAGGCAGGATACGGTATTTTCCAGAGCCGGCAATGGGGAATCAGCCTTCCCAACAAGGTGGGATGGGTCATCATGGAATGCCCGGCTTTCCTGATGATGCTTTTCTTCTGGGCTCAGTCATCCGCCCAGTCGTCCGCGGTATTGTTGACCTTCTTCCTTCTGTTCGAACTACACTACTTCCAACGTTCGTTCATTTTCCCCATGCTGATGAAAGGAAAAAGCCGGATGCCGATAGCCATCACCGCCATGGGAGTGCTGTTCAACGTCATCAATACCTTCCTGATAGGGTATGACCTGTTCTACCTCCATGCCTCTACATATACGGAAGCGTGGTTCACCACTCCTTCCTTCATCGGCGGATGCCTCTTGTTCTTCGGCGGCATGGGTATCAACCTGCATGCCGACCACATTATCCGTAATCTCCGCCCGGCAGGCGACACCCGTCACTACCTGCCTCAGAAAGGAATCTATCACTATGTCACTTCAGGGAATTATTTCGGCGAGCTGGTAGAATGGACAGGATTTGCCCTCCTTACCCAGTCTACCGCCGCCTGGATTTTCGTACTCTGGACCTTCGCCAACCTGGCTCCACGGGCATACGCCATCCGGAACCGGTACCGCGAAGAATTCGGAAGAGAGGCCGTAGGCAGCCGCAAATGCCTGATTCCCTATATTTTCTAACACCCCGATTATCATGAAAGAATCTATTCTGTTCACCCCCGGAAAAATCGGTCCGCTGACACTCCGGAACCGGACTATCCGTTCGGCCGCCTTCGAGAGTATGTGTCCCGGCAACAAACCGTCCAAAGAATTGTTGGATTATCACCACTCCGTAGCCGCCGGAGGTATCGGCATGACTACCGTAGCCTACGCCGCCGTCACCCGTAGCGGCCTTTCGTTCGACCGCCAGCTCTGGATGCGTCCGGAAATCGTACCGGGACTCCGCGAGCTGACCGATGCCGTCCACCGCGAAGGAGCGGCCGTCAGCATCCAGTTGGGACATTGCGGAAACATGTCGCACAAGGCCATTTGCGGTGAGACTCCCGTAGGAGCCAGCACCGGCTTCAACCTTTACTCTCCCACCTTCGTCCGCGGATTGCGGAAGGATGAACTCGCTCCGATGGCACGTGCCTACGGCGATTCGGTCCGTCTGGCCCGCGAAGCCGGTTTCGATGCCGTAGAAATCCATGCCGGACACGGCTACCTCATCAGCCAGTTCCTCTCTCCTTACACCAATCACCGGAAAGACGAATTCGGCGGAAGCCTCGAAAACCGGATGAGGTTCATGGACATGGTCATGGATGAAGTGATGAAAGCCGCCGGAAACGAAACCGCCGTATTGGTGAAAATGAACATGCGCGACGGATTCCGGGGAGGAATGGACATCGACGAAAGCCTTCAGGTAGCCAAGAGGCTGGTAGAAGACGGTGCCCAGGCGCTTGTCTTGAGTGGAGGTTTCGTAAGCAAAGCCCCGATGTATGTCATGCGGGGAGCCATGCCTGTCAAGACCATGACCCATTACATGACCTGCTGGTGGCTGAAATGGGGCGTACGCATGGCCGGAAGAATGATGATACCGACCATCCCCTTCAAGGAAGCCTATTTCCTGGAAGACGCCCTCCGCTTCCGCAAGGAGATTACCCAAATCCCGCTGGTTTACGTAGGCGGACTGGTGGCACGCGAGAAGATAGACGAAGTATTGAACGACGGATTCGAGTTTGTGCAGATGGGACGTGCCCTGCTGAACGAGCCGGGCTTCGTCAACCGGATGAAAGCGGAAGGCATGGCCCGGTGCAATTGCAAGCACAGCAACTATTGCATCGCCCGCATGTATACCCTGGATATGGCCTGCCACCAGCACCTGAAAGAGACATTACCGGCATCGCTACAGAAAGAAATTGACCAGCTGGAAAAGGAGGCCGACCGATGAAAAAGACCGCCATCATTACCGGTGCCGACGGAGGCATGGGTACGGAAATCACCCGTGCCGTCGCCATGGCCGGCTACCATGTCATCATGTTGTGCTACACGGCATTCCGCGGCGAAGAACGAAGAAGCCAACTGATACTGGATACGAAGAACGAAGACATCGAAGTCATGCAGGTAGACCTCTCCTCGATGGAAAATATCGTGGAAGTGGCCAAACGGATTATCGAAAAAGAAACAAGCATAGACCTGCTGATGAACAATGCCGGTACCATGTGTACCCATTTCATCCAGACTGACGAAGGCTTCGAACACACAGTAGCCGTAAACTACCTGGCTCCTTTCCTTCTGACCCGGTTATTACTTCCCGGAATGCATAAAGGTACACGCATAGTCAGCATGGTTTCATGCACTTATGCTATCGGAAAAATCGGTCCACACTTCTTTACCCACGGAAAAGAAGGAAGTTTCTGGCGGATTCCCATCTATAGCAATACAAAACTGGCACTCTGGTTATTTACCCGTAAGCTGGCGGAAATGTTGAAAGACAAAGGCATCACCGTCAATGCGGCAGACCCAGGTATCGTATCGACCAACATCATCAGCATGGATATGTGGTTCGACCCCTTGACCGATATCCTGTTCCGCCCCTTCATCCGTACTCCCCGACAAGGAGCCGATACAGCCATCCGCCTCTTGTTGGCACCCGAACTGGAAGGAGTCACCGGACAGATGTTCGCCAGCGGCAAACAACGGAAACTGAAAGAAAAATACCTGAACCATCCTCAGGCAGAAAGCTTGTGGGCAGATACTGAAAAACTTCTACATAATTATTTGAGTACAACCGAAAAAGAGCCGGGAAGAAACGAATAAATCCACCAAAAACCAGAAAAGTAAAATGTTCTTGTTTTTGTCCTATTCTTAATCCATTCCCCAAAAAGGACCTGTGCAGAAGTCCGAAAATAGGTGAATTATAAAATAAAAAGATAAAATAGAGTAGTCTATATTTCATTTTTCTTATTTTTGTAAGACCAAACATCTAATGAAGTTCACCATGGACAAAGAACTGCCCAAAATAGACCTTCCGGAAGACTGGCTGGCCGGAACGGATATCAATAAAGATTTACTGGGACTATACACCAACTTCCCGGTAAGACTAAAATGTGAAATATTCGTACTCTGCATAGAAGGAACGGTAGAAGCCACCCTTAACCTGAACAAGATTCAGGTAAAACCCAACAGCCTGGTAACCCTGATACCCGGAAGTATCTTCCAGATTAACCGGATTGACGGAGACTTGAAAATCTATATCCTGGGATTCTCTTCAAACTATATCGAAGAGAATCACCAGTCACATTTCCTGGTCGAAACCATGTACCACACGCTGGGTAAACCCGTCTATTCCTTGAATGAAAAAGGAACACAGATGATGGAGAACTATTTCAAACTATTGATTGACCTGTACGAAAATCTGCCCGACAAGATAAAAAAAGAAGTGGCTTCCAACTTGTATGCCGACGTACACAAAGGAATCTCCGTCATGTATCAGAGCATGAGCAATGAAAAGGCTAACCTGTCAAAAAGCGAAATGATTTGCAGGAACTTCGGCCAACTGGTCATCCAGCATTACCAAAACAACCGTAACGTATCCTGGTACGCCGAAAAACTCGGTATCTCTCATGCCCACCTGTGTACCATCGTCAAACAGATTACCGGACATACATGCGTCGAAATCATCGCGTCTATGGTCATCATGGATGCCAAGTCACAACTGAAGTCTACACACCTGTCCATCCAGGAAATTTCCGATTCACTCAACTTTGCCAACATGTCCTTCTTCGGCAAATACTTCAAGCGGAACGTGGGCATGAGCCCGCTGGAATACCGGAACAAAGGATAGCAGATTACCACCGAATCAATTCCAAAAACCACTAAAAATTGATATACAAATGAATTACAAACCATTATTATACGCTCTCCTGATAGGAAGTACAGCCGTTTCCTGCATCCGTAAAGAGGCTCCCAATGCCGAAGCGGACATTACGGGTTGCACCTTGCCGGGCAACGTCCTGATACAGGACTCCATCGATGTCGATGTATCGTACGATAAGTCTCTAAATGCCTACCCTATCTATATACAGGTGAAAAAAGGAACCGACTGCTCCCAACTGGCCCCGGTATTCACCCTTACTCCCGGAGCCACTATCGAACCGGAAAGCGGAAGCACACAAGATTTCTCCTCACCCGTACGCTACACGGTCACCTCCGAAGACGGACAATGGCACCGCACCTATTCCATCAGTATCGAAGAGGAAAAGGTGAAGGAAATCCCTACCACCTTCCACTTTGAAGATACCCGGATAGAAAACGGCTATTATGTATTCTACGAAACCAGCGAAAACCAGGAACTCACCTGGGCAAGCGGAAACGGAGGATTCCGTCTGGCTATAAACAATGCCGATGCATCCGAATACCCTACCACCGTAGAAGAAGCCGGATACTCCGGAAAATGTGCCAAACTGGTAACCCGGACCACCGGGAGCTTGGGAGCCATGGTAGGCATGCCTATCGCCGCCGGAAACCTTTTCATCGGGAAATTCAACCTCAGCAACGCGCTCAGCAACTCATTGAAAGCAACGCAACTAGGTGTGGAATTCTACCACAAGCCGCTGAAGCTGAAAGGGTATTTTAAATATACCCCGGGAAACCAGTTCTATGAAAACGGAGGGTATACCAACCGGAAAGACCAGTTCGACATCTACGCCATCTTTTACGAGAACAAGGACGAGAACGGCCAATCGGTCATGCTGGATGGCACTTTGCCGCTGGCAAACTTCGTACACCCCAACCTGGTAGCACTGGCCCAATACAAAGATACGCAGGTACTCAACTCCTGGCAACCTTTCGAAATGACCTTCGATTATGACCGCTACGGGAAAAGCGTAGACTTGGACCGGTTGAATGCCGGAGACTATAACATTTCCATCGTCATCTCCTCCAGTAAAGACGGGGCCACCTTCGAGGGAGCACCCGGAAGTACACTTTGGATAGACGAAATGAGCATCATTTATGAATAAACCGACGAATGCCTATGAAAATGAAATGGATAGCCTGCCTGCTCTTGGGCATGACCGCACTGGGTAGCCAGGCACAACAGAACCAGACATCAATACTGAAAAGAGTCAGACAGAAGGGATGGGAGCTAGATTTGAAAGCCGGTATCAATATCGGCGGATTCTCTCCCCTACCGCTTCCGGTAGAAATCCGGAGCATAGACAGCTATAACCCTACCCTGGCCGTCCAACTGGGACTGGACATCACCAAGTGGATAGATGACTCCCGAATATGGGGAATCACCTCCGGACTACGTTTCGAAAACAAGAACATGACCACACGGGCCACCGTCAAGAATTACGGCATGGAAATCATCGGCGGCGATGGCAACCGGATGAAAGGAAACTGGACGGGAGGAGTCCGTACACAAGTACAAAATACCTACCTGACACTCCCGGTACTGGCCAGCTGGAAGGCTTCACCCCGATGGATCCTGCATGCCGGCCCATATTTCTCATACCTGCTGGACGGAACTTTCTCCGGAGATGTCTATGACGGATACCTCCGCGAAGGAAACCCGACCGGCGATAAAATCAACTTTACCGACGGAGCCGTAGCGACGTATGACTTCAGCGACCACGAACGAAAATTCCAATGGGGCGTACAGGTAGGAGCCGACTGGAAAGCATACAAACACCTGAAAGTATATACCCACCTCACCTGGGGATTGAACGACCTGTTCGAAAAAGATTTCCAGACCATCACCTTCGCCATGTATCCCATCTACCTGAATCTGGGCTTCGGATACACATTCTGAAAACTCCTCTCAAAAGACTACCCTTCTAAAAAAATAATGGCGCCACTACACCGGAACACTATCCGTAAGTGGCGCCTGGGTTTGCATATCAGCCTCCGGAAAATATCACATCCTCCGAAAGGCTTTCTTCAAGGAATATCTTTGTATGCTCTTGTCTTTTATTTCTGGAAATTTACACCGACTTCCATGTTGGTAGTTGCGGCAATCACTTCCGGCAATTGTTGCAATACCGGAGTTATCATATTGGAAAGTTGTCCCAATGACGGATTGCTGGCAATCATCTGCATGATTTGTGCGACGAAAGCTTCATCCTGGAAGATTGGAGCCAAGGCCTCTACAAACTGGAGAGCCGTTTCTGTTTCAAGGTAAACGCTCAGGTTAGTACCTTCCTGTACGTATGTCATTGGAATACCGGTAGCAAGATACTGAAGAAGAACCGGCATCAGATTAGTCACAATATCAGTAGTAGTGGAACGGCTCAATCCTGCATTCTGGATATTGGCGATAATCATCGACGGATTCAGGAAAAGTCGCAAGCTACCCGAATTGGCTGTATACTGAGCCACGTTCAAGGGTGAGGTCGCCCATTCCGCATCGGTCATGTTCTTCTTGTATTCGGCTGTAATGTTACCGTCGGTACCGAAAGTAACCGAATGGAACACCTGAGTCAAGGCTCCGTTTACGGTCTGTTCACCCAACAACGGGAAACTCAGCGCCAGATTGATGATGTCACCGATAGGCATATCCAGCATACCCGGTACAATGGAAATCTGTTTATCTGATTCCCATACGAAATGAATAGGAGCTTCTCCGCTGATTGTCCAGGTTGCACCCGTCAAGTCATTGGCAGGCATCGTTACATTCAGATTCAGAGTCAAACCACCTTCACTGGCAGAACCTTCGTATGCAATTGTGCAACCATCCTGATCGGTAGTGCCTTTGAAAGAAACCTCGTCGCCCGAAACGGTGAGGTCAACTGTCAGATTGGTGGTCGTCTGACCCGGAATCACACCCGGAGCAGCCAAAGTAGCCGAAGCATTTTCCCGGCTGTTCATCAGACCGGTAAAGGAAGAAAGGTCCAGCACACCAGAAATGGTCAGCGTAGCCTTCGAACCGTCATTGGCATCGGGCGTAAACACAACCTGTTTTCCTAAAACCGGCTGACCGCTATAAGTCAATACCAGTCCACTGGCATCTGTGTAGGTAGTCTGAGCTATCGGACATATTACGACTTCATCCGTAGTGGGGTCGTCGTCATCGCTACAAGAGGTAAAGAAACCTCCGCAAGCCAAACCTGCCATCAGGCAGAATAATAATCTTTTCTTCATAAATCTAGAAATGTTTAGTTATACGCATTAGCTATCAGCCGCAAAATAAGGCCTTATTTTTCAAACAGCCAAGGTCTATTTTTAGGCTTTATGGCTTATTCTTTAGAATACAAAGCGTAAAACTACCAATAACCGCATCAAATATAGTCTTTTTTTTAATAGCAAACGGAATAGAAACAAAAATTTTACCACATGACGGCAAAAAAATTTTATATCCGATAAAAAAAATCCTATAACTGACCCGAAAAAAAGAAAATTGCAAGATTCTCAGGAAATAACTACCCTGAAACCTTTCACTATCTCTCCAAAACCAGAATGCGGCCCGACAATAAAAAATAAGCAAGCTTCTTTTTTGTATTGCATTCGCCTTTCCGTATCTTTCCATAAGCTAGGACGCGGCTCGGAAGAGTCAAACTTGAAAAACTTTGTTTTTCGTTTGCCTCTCCACTCGCCTTTCACTATCTTTGTCGCTTCGCAAGCAAATGACTTACAGAAAAAACAGAAAACAATTATTTCTAAAAACCAATCATAACGACAATGAAAAAACTGAAAGTACTCGCACTGGCACTCATGTGTGCCGTCTTCTCGCCCTCCAAGGCCGATGAAGGAATGTGGCTGCTCCAGCTCATGCAGGAACAGAACCTGGCCGACCGGATGAAGGCACAGGGTCTGAAAATGGACATCGCAGACATCTATAATCCGGACAAACTGACTCTGAAAGATGCTGTAGGTATCTTCGGAGGAGGATGTACAGGCGAAATCATCTCGCCGAACGGATTGATTCTGACCAATCACCATTGCGGTTACGATGCCATCCAGCAGCACAGCTCGGTAGAACACGACTATCTGACCGACGGTTTCTGGGCAAAGAACTACGAAGAAGAACTCCCTACTCCGGGACTGAAGTTCCGTTTCGTGGAACGAATCATCGATGTGACCGACCGCGTGAACGAAGATATCCGCAAGGGAAAGATTGAAGAGGCCGCTTCTTTCGGCGCTCCTTATATGAAAAAAGTGGCCGACGAAACATTGAAGAAGAGTGACCTGAAGAAGGCACCGGGCATCAGCGCCATGGCCCTGCCGTTCTACGAAGGAAACCGTTTCTATGTGTTCTTCATCAAGACCTATACCGACGTGCGTATGGTAGCCGCTCCCCCTTCATCACTGGGTAAGTTCGGTGGCGAAACCGACAACTGGATGTGGCCGCGTCATACCTGCGACTTCTCCATGTTCCGTATCTACGCCGACAAGGACGGAAATCCGGCCGACTATAGCAAGGACAATGTACCTCTCCAGGTGAAGAAGTTCCTGCCTATCTCATTGAAAGGACTCCAGGAAGGCGATTACGCCATGATTATGGGATTCCCGGGAAGCACCAGCCGCTACCTGACCGAAAGCGAAGTGAAACTCCGCATGGATGCCGTCAACACCCCGCGTATCGAAGTGCGTGAAGCCCGCCAGGGTGTGCTGAGCAAGGAAATGGCTGCCAGCGACAAGGTACGTATCCAGTATGCCAGCAAGTATGCCAGCTCTTCCAACTACTGGAAGAACTCCATCGGTATGAACAAGGCTATCGTCGACAACAAGGTATTGGAAACCAAGGCCGAACAGGAAGAACGTTTCCTGAACTTCGCGAAAGCGAAACAACATGCCGACTATCAGGGTGTAGTCCAGCAGATCAATGACTATGTAGCCCGCGTCATGCCGTTGCAGACTCAGTCTACTTACTTCAGCGAAGTATTCCGTGGCATCGAGTTCGAATCGGCCCACAAGGCATTCGCCGACCTGAAGGAAGCTCTCCAGAAAAACAAGAAGAAAGACATCGAAAAAGCCATCGAGACCTTGAAGGAACGCTTTGCCGAAGTACACAACAAGGATTACGACCACGAAGTGGACCGCAAGGTAGCTACTGTCCTCCTGCCGCTGTATGCCGAAAAGGTTCCTGCCGAAGCCTTGCCTGACTTCTACCAGACCATCAAGGAAAAATTCAACGGCGACTACAACGCCTACATCAAGGCCTTGTATGAAAATACCATCTTCGCCAACGAAAAGAACTTCAACGACTTCATTGCCAACCCGACCGTAGAAGCCATCGACAACGACCTGATGGTACAGTACTCTGCCGCCAAGGCAAAGACCGCCAAGGCTTTAGCCGACAAGCTGGACGAAGCAAGAGGTGACATCAACCTGCTGCACAAGACTTACGTACGCGGATTGTGCGAAATGTATACGCCGACTCCCAAGGCTCCGGATGCCAACTTCACCATCCGTCTGACCTACGGTAACGTGAAGTCATACGACCCGAAAGACGGTGTACATTATAAATATTATACCACACTGAAAGGTGTCATGGAAAAAGAAGACCCGAACAACCCGGAATTTGTGGTTCCGGCCAAGCTGAAGGAATTGTACCAGGCCAAGAACTACGGCCGTTACGCCCTGCCGAACGGTGAAATGCCGACCTGCTTCCTGACTACCAACGACATCACAGGCGGTAACTCCGGTTCTCCGGTAATGAACGGCAACGGCGAGCTCATCGGTTGTGCCTTCGACGGTAACTGGGAATCATTGAGCGGCGACATCAACTTCGACAACAACCTGCAACGTTGTATCGCCGTAGATATCCGCTACGTCCTGTTCATCGTCGAGAAATTCGGCGGTTGCAAGAACCTTATCGACGAAATGAACATCATCGAATAATCGGAAATCCGCTTTTCCGTAAACGCATCTTACAGGCCTCTGTCGGGATTCCGGCAGGGGCCTGTTTGTTTCCGTCCGTTTTTTTGCTAATTTTGCAGACATCAGGCAAGAAATCAATCCAAAAACCTAAGTATATGATGAAGAAAACCCTTTTGACAACCCTATTTGCCACATGCGCCCTCACCGGATTCGCCGACGAAGGCATGTGGATGCTGACCGACCTGAAGAAGCAGAACGCCGCGGTCATGCAGGACATGGGCCTCGACCTGAGCATAGACGATGTGTATAGCCCCGAAGGCATCAGCCTGAAGGACGCGGTGGTACACTTCGGAGGCGGATGTACCGGCGAGGTCATCTCGGCCGAAGGGCTGGTGCTGACCAACCACCATTGCGGCTACGGCTATATCCAGCAGCACAGCTCGGTGGAACACGATTACCTGACCGACGGTTTCTGGGCCATGACCCGAGACGAGGAACTCCCGTGCGAAGGCCTGACCATCACCTACATCGACCGGATTCTGGACGTGACCGACTACGTGCAGGAACAGCTCAAGAAAGACAAGGACCCCGAAGGCCTGAACTACCTCTCTCCTTCCTACCTGGAGAAAGTGGCCGCCCGCTTCGCCAAGAAAGAGAAAATCAAGACCGACGAGTTCCATGTACTCGAACTGAAACCTTTCTACGGAGCCAACAAATATTACCTCTTCGTGAAGACCGTCTACAAGGACATCCGCATGGTAGGAGCACCTCCTTCATCCATCGGCAAGTTCGGCGCCGATACCGACAACTGGATGTGGCCCCGTCATTGCGGCGACTTCTCGATGTTCCGTATCTATGCCGCTCCCGACGGGAAACCGGCCAACTATAGCGCGCTCAACACACCGTTGAAGGTGAAACGCCACATCCCCATCAACCTGAACGGGGTGAAGGAAGGCGATTTCACGTTCGTCATGGGATTCCCCGGACGCAACTGGCGGTACATGATCAGTGACGAAGTGGAAGAACGGATGCAGACCACCAACTTCATGCGCGATACCGTGCGCGGTGTCCGCCTGAAAGTGATGGGCGAAGAAATGGCCAAGGACGCCAAGACCCGCATCCAGTATGCCGCCAAATACGCCTCATCGGCCAACTACTGGAAGAACGCCATCGGCATGAACGAAGGACTTGTCCGCCTGAAAGTACTCGACAAGAAGAAGGCACAGCAGGAAGCCTTGCTGGCCTACGGCAAGGAAACCGGTAACAATGCCTACCAGCAGGCTTACGAAACCATCCGCTCCATCGTGGCCAAACGCCGGGATGCTGTCTACCACCAGCAGGCTATCTACGAAGCCCTGATGCTGGGTACCGAGTTCTCGAAAATTCCGGATACCGAGAGCTTACTCGAAGCCCTGAAGAGCGGCAAGAAAAAGGAGGTAGCAGAAGCGGTTACCGGGCTGAAGGAAGCCGGAACGAAGTATTTCAACAAGGACTATAGCCCGGCCGTCGACCGGAAGGTTTCGAAAGCCCTGCTGGCCGTTTATGCCCGTCTGATTCCATCGGCCCAACGCATCCGTATTTTCCAGACCATCGACCGGGAATTCGGTGGAGATACCGACGCCTTCATCGACGCTTGTTTCGACCGCTCCATCTTCCGCAACGCCGAGGCGCTGGAAGCCTTCCTGAACAATCCGACCGCCGAAGCACTGGAAAAAGACTTGATGGTACAATATGCGAAATCCGTAGAAGAAGGTTACAAGGCTACCGGCGACGCCATGAAAGCCGAAACCGATGCCTACAACCTGGCACACAAGACCTGGGTAGCCGGCATGTTGGCCTTGAAGCAAAAGAACGGTGAACCCATCTATCCGGACGCCAACTCTACCCTGCGCCTCACCTACGGGAAAATCGGTTCCTACGAACCGGTGGACGGCAAGGAATACTTGTATTACACCACCCTGAAAGGGGTCATGGAAAAGGAAGACCCGGAAAATCCGGAGTTCGTAGTACCTGCCAAGCTGAAGGAATTGTATGAGAAAAAGGATTTCGGACCGTATGCCATGCCCGACGGACGGATGCCGGTCTGCTTCGCTACCGGAACCGACAACACCGGCGGTAATTCCGGCTCACCGGTCTTCAACGGCAAAGGCGAGCTCATCGGTACCGGATTCGACCGCAACTACGAAGGGCTGACCGGCGACATCGCCTACAATCCCCAGTTGCAACGTGCGGCCTGTGTAGATATCCGTTACATCCTCTTCGTCATCGACAAGTACGCGGGAGCCAAGCACCTGATTGACGAAATGACAATCATCCGCTAAACCTCCGATTACCGGATAAAAACAACAATCCTCTTGCACACCGTTCTTCATGAACCGGTCTGCAAGAGGATTTTTTTCGGATATATCCTATACAATGAACCGTCCGCTATACTATCGCTTCTGCTCCTTCGCCTCTTCCTGAGGTATGCGGAAAGCCGTATAAAGTTCCAGCACGGCGGCGATGGTCAACCCCACAATCCATTCGTTACGGTGCCACACCAGCATGGCTACCCCCGTAAGTACCAGTATCAAGGCACCCATCAGCTGCTGGCGACGCAGACGCCGGATGACGAAACTGGACCCCTTATAACCCGACACCACCTGCGTATAGGCAAACATCACCGCCCCCACCAGGTAGATATACGGAGCATACACCAGCTTTCCGAACTGGAGAACCAGTCCCACAAACAAGAGGACGGCACCGGCCATCGCCAGTACATTCACGGTCTTTGTACTCATTTCTTCAAATCTTCTTCAAAAATATAGATATCTTCATTCTCCTGCTTCATCAGATATTTCTCGCGGGCCACCTTCTCCAGCTCTTTCGGGTTGGAGGTAATTTCCTTCAGCGTCTTGCTATCTTCCTCATACTGTTTCCGGTAGCGTTCAATCTCCTTGTTCAGTTCATGAATCTCACGACGGTTCTGGAAACGATGAATCAGGCTGTTATCGTCTATCACACCGATAACAAGCAGAAACACACCAAGAGTAACCAGGTATTTATGGCGGCGGATATACAGCCACACTTTCGCAATTTTTCTCATAACACCAGCAGCATTTTATCGGGGCAAAGATAGTGAAAGGTGAGTGCAATACAAAAAAGAAGCTTGTTTATTTTTTTATTGCCGAACCGCATCCTATCTTATCATTTCCAACCCAATCTGTCTCGTATGTTGTTACTTACCGTTTCAAACCGATCAGTCAGACGAAGCCATTCAGGAACATCCTTATTCATGCATCCCATAACCACAATCATCTCTTTATGAATTTCCTCTACACGATTCAGATTCCAACAAATGGATTCATTATGAAACACCCTGTTTCGGAATGTACGGAACGTATTCAAAGGAGCTGAAACATTTTTCCTTTGCCGATCTTTTTTGGGCATAAAGGGAAATGCCCTACGCAAATCTTTCCATAGCAGACGTTCATATTCACTATTCAATAACGATACCCAGAACCCAAGCGTCAGTTCAGCGATGACTTTCGAAGAGGTTATCCACTCATGCCTGCCCGTAATCTGTTTGCTGGCTTGTGTCACATAGCGGTTCAACCTTGATAATCCAGGAGTATTTGCAAATACTACATACCAATCATCGCGCCTTGTCATTGTCTGTAGCTCCCGACTCAATGCATTACGCAATGTAACTTCAAATACAGACAGACTCGTGTAGAAGGCTTCCGCCAATTCTAAATTACACTGATAATGAAGAATTGCACGAGCTTCATCATTCGGATATAGGTTGAAGTATCTCTCCATCCGCTTGGTAGAGAAAACTTTTTCGAAAAAAGATTTGTCATATCCCATATTTTTCTTATTTTTGCAATGCAGTCCCGGGCGTTCCTCTCCCAGCTTTCAGTTACTGGTGATGAATCCGGTTTTTTTTATGTCCTGTCGCAAAGGTACTACAATTCTATCGGTTCAATACTTTTCCCTTATCTTTTCTTCTCCATCAGGTCATCAAATTCAACCACTCCCCCGGACAAGAAAAACAAAATTTCCCCTCAAGTCCCCCGAGGTAAGGCAGATTTTATGTACATTTGCATGGAATCCTAAAATCAGAAAGCCGTTTATGGAGAATTACATCGTATCGGCGCGGAAATACCGCCCGGCAACGTTTGATACGGTAGTGGGCCAACGTGCCTTGACCACCACCCTGAAGAATGCCATCGCTACCAACAAGCTGGCTCACGCCTACCTGTTCTGCGGTCCACGCGGTGTGGGAAAGACTACCTGTGCCCGTATCTTCGCCAAGACCATCAATTGCCTGCACCCGAAAGAAAACGGAGAGGCCTGCAACGAGTGCGAATCCTGCCAGGCGTTCAACGAACAACGCTCCTACAACATCCACGAACTGGACGCGGCTTCCAACAACTCGGTAGAAGATATCCGCCAGCTTATCGAACAGGTACGTATACCGCCCCAGATAGGCAAGTACAAGGTGTACATCATCGACGAGGTGCACATGCTTTCCACATCGGCCTTCAACGCGTTCCTGAAAACCCTTGAGGAACCGCCCCAGCATGCCATCTTCATCCTGGCTACCACCGAGAAACACAAGATTCTGCCCACCATCCTGAGCCGTTGCCAGATATACGACTTCAGCCGCATCAGCATCAATGACATGGTGGAGCACCTGGAACACGTGGCGGCGCAGGAAGGCATCGAAGCCGAACCCGAAGCCCTGAACGTCATCGCTCAGAAGGCCGACGGAGGTATGCGTGACGCCCTCTCCATCTTCGACCAGGTAGTGAGCTTCACCAACGGACACATCACCTACC
>ENA-OPKN01000034-OPKN01000034.1-human-gut-metagenome-genome-assembly--contig:-NODE-34-length-36735-cov-6.020556_pt1 | contig 36735 bp, 29 predicted proteins | sample MGYA00241783_ERZ501693 | MGnify/ENA primary metagenome ERZ501693 (study PRJEB25962, sample SAMEA2042206) | human gut metagenome | biome: human gut; feature: human-associated habitat; material: faeces...
TCCTCACCTGAGATTTCAACTTTTGCTTTTTCCAGTGCCTTGCTTTCTTCTGCATATTTCTTCAATACGCGTGTAAGCGCTGCACGGAAACCACCTTCATGAGTACCACCCTCTATAGTGTTGATGTTGTTTACGTATGAATGCAGGTTTTCGCGGAATCCTGTGTTATACATGATGGCACACTCTATAGGAACACCCTGTTTTTCAGTGTTCAGATAGATTACGTCATCAAAGAGTGGAGTATTTGTAGAATTGAGGAAACGTACGAATTCCTTAACGCCTTCGTCTGAATGGAATACTTCACTCTTGTAGCTACCGTCTTCTTCTGTTTCGCGTTTGTCTGTGAGAGTGATTGTGATACCCTTGTTCAAGTATGCCAATTCTCTAAGACGTGCTTGAAGAATGTTGTATTTATATTCAGTAACTGTGAATATCGAAGCGTCCGGCCAGAAAGTCTGTTTTGTTCCGGTAATATCAGCTGTTCCTACTTCTTTTACAGAATACAAAGGATGTCCGCAGCTGTATTCCTGCTGGTAGATCTTGCCTCCACGGAACACCTGAGACATCATGTGTGTTGACAGAGCATTAACGCAACTAACACCCACACCGTGCAAACCTCCGGAAACTTTGTAGGAACCTTTGTCGAACTTACCTCCGGCATGGAGCACTGTCATTACTACTTCGAGAGCAGACTTGTGCAATTTTTCGTGCTCGTCTACAGGAATACCACGTCCGTTGTCTTCTACTGTGATAGAGTTGTCTTCGTTGATAGTTACCTCTATGTCTGTACAGTAACCTGCCATGGCCTCGTCGATAGAGTTGTCTACAGTCTCATTTACCAAGTGATGCAGACCTTTCTCGGAGATGTCACCGATGTACATCGCAGGACGTTTGCGAACAGCCTCAAGTCCTTCGAGAACTTGGATGTTGCTCGCTGAATAATTATTTGCGTTGTTTTGATTTTCTGCCATTTCTTTGTTTAGTATTATTTCCGTGCAAAGATAACAAAAAAAAGCGAGAAAAGGGATAGAATGTTGCTAAAAAACCACAAAAAAGCGATGCTTATTTTTTTATTTTTCCCTTTTATATTCAAAAGGGTCGTTTATGCTCCTTTTGTGGGTGAGTTCCTGGATGTTTGGTAAACAAATTAAGGCTGCAATCCTTTCGGAATGCAGCCTTATGTATGTTTATCTCCTAATTTGAGATTAGCCCAACTTAGCGATATGCTGAGCAAGACCAGACTTCAAGTTAGCAGCCTTGTTGCTGTGGATGATGTTGATCTTAGCCAACTTGTCTAAAAGCTTCTGAACAGTAGGATACAGCTTTGTAGCCTCTTCCTTATCTGTCATGTTGCGCAACTTGCGTACAGCGTTACGCATGGTCTTTGCATAATACTTATTGTGCAGAGACTTCTTTTTGTCCTGACGGATTCTCTTGATTGATGATTTATGATTTGCCATCTTTTTTTATTATTATATATTCTACTTGTAGTCCCTAGCAGAGTCGAACTGCTCTTTAGAGAATGAAAATCTCTCGTCCTAACCGATAGACGAAGGGACCATTTGTTGTTTGCGGGTGCAAAGTTACTACATTTTTTTTGTTCTCACAAATTTTTTATGTGGAATTTTTCTTCAAATGTATATTTTTTCGTATTTTTGCCATAGTTTTGGTAAAAAAGGCGAGTAAATGGTTATAAAAACGAAAGCTGTTGTGCTACATGTGGTTAAATTCGGTGACAATCAACTTGTTGTTGATTTTCTTACCGAGGCATTGGGGCGTTTGTCTTTTATGATTCGTCTGCCCAAATCGGCGAAGGCTAAGGTGAAGCGTCAGTATTTTCAACCTCTTTCTGTTTTGTTCTTAGAGTTTGATTATCGTCCTAAGGCCAGTCTGCAACGGCTCAAGGATGTTTTCATTGCTGTTCCTTTTACAGATATTCCGGTTTCGCCCTATAAAATGTCTATGGCGATGTTCCTTTCTGAGTTCTTGTATTATACTACACGCCACGAGCAGGAGAACGTTTCCTTGTTCAGTTTTGTAGTGAGCAGTCTGCAATGGTTGGACTTGGCGCGTGAAGGGTTTGCCAACTTCCATATCGTTTTCATGATTCGTCTTACCTTGTTTTTGGGAATTGCGCCCAATGTGGAAGATGCGTCACAAGGTGGTTGCTTCGACCTGAGTGAGGGAATGTTTGTTGTCCCAGCATCTGTACATTCGATGTTCTTGTCGAAAGATGATTCTTTGCGGATGCGCGATTTGATGAGGCTTCGCTTTCAAACAATGCACCTCTACACAATGTCACGGCAGGAGCGTAACAGATGTGTAGAGGTGATTATAAGTTATTATCGGTTGCACATGCCCGATTTTCCCGAATTGAAAACTCTCCCTATTTTGAAGGAACTGTTTGTTTAAGCGAAACTGATGACGCCCTTTACTGGTTCGTCGCCCTCTTCTTTCTTAGTGGTTTCTTGCTGACCGGAGGCGATGTGGCGAATGTCTTCAAGCATCTGACGTGTACGCTTGTAGGTTGGAGTATCTTCCACTTGCATGATGACGTCCTCGTTGTCCAGGTCCTCAGGACGGAAGAGGAAGATATGTGGATGACGCTTGTACTGAGGTGTATTGCCGTCAGAACCATAGTAATGTTTTCTGCGGTCTTCTCGCTCAGCTCTTTTCTCTTCCTGTTCGGCGATTCTGCGTGTCTCTTCCTCTGTATGTTTTCTGAGATGTACGTTCATACCGTCTACATCCTCTATGCCGAATCCTGTTGCAAGAACAGTCACCTTTACCTTGTTGCCCAGCTCGGGGTCGATAGCCAATCCCCATTTCAGTTCGAAGTCGTCGCCAAAGTTGCCCATGAAGTCGTTGACGTCATTCATCTCGTCCATGGTGAGACCTGTGTTGTCTTTTCTCTCACTTGAGAAGGCAATGCTGAGAAGAATCTTCTTGGAGTTGAACACATCGTTGTCGTTGAGCAATGGCGAGTTGAGCGCATCCTCGATGGCTTTCTTTACTCTGCCTTCTCCCTCGCCATAACCTGTACTCATGATTGCCACGCCACCATCTTTCAATACTGTCTTCACATCGTTGAAGTCGAGGTTGATGAGTCCGTGTACGGTAATGATTTCGGCGATACTCTTGGCTGCAATGCTCAGTGTGTCGTCTGCTTTGCCGAAAGCATCGAGCACAGCCAGTTCTGGATAAATCTGACGCAGGCGCTCATTGTTGATAACGAGCAGAGCATCGACGTGTTTTGACATTTCCTCAACACCATCCAGAGCTTGGTCTATCTTCTTAGTTCCCTCGAAACGGAAGGGGATTGTAACGATACCTACGGTAAGAATGCCTAATTCCTTGCTTACTCTTGCTATGACTGGAGCTGCACCAGTACCGGTACCGCCACCCATACCAGCTGTGATGAAGGTCATCTTGGTTCCATCATTCAGCATGTTCTTGATGTCGTCCAATGTTTCTTCGGCTGCCTCGCGTGCTTTTTCTGGTTTGTTGCCGGCACCAAGTCCTTCCTTGCCTAATTGGAGATGTACGGGCACAGGAGAGTCGTTGAGAGCCTGATTGTCGGTGTTGCAGAGTACGAAACTCACATCATGGATGCCCTCTTTATACATGTGATTGACTGCATTACCGCCGCCACCGCCTACACCAATTACCTTGATGATGCTGTTCTCTTTCTCTGGTTCTCCAAAATCCAGAATATGTGGAGTGTTATCTTGCATGATGAATATCTATATTAAATTTGTTGTTTGTATATATATTAAAGAGGTGTAATTATTCTTCCTCAGAAATACTGTCTTCGACGAATTTCTTCAAGAATCGGAAGCCTCTGTGGAAGATGCTCTTCTCTTTCTTCTCTTTCTTGATTCGCTCAGCCTCCTCTTCGGCAGCTTTTCTTGCAGCCTCTTCCTCTTCTTCTATTTTCTTACGTGCCTCCTCTTCTGCTTTCTGCTTTTCGGCAGCAGTGAGAACTACGCCTGTTCCAACTGTATCGTTAGGATTTCGTGGAGTCTTATGTACATCATTGACTGTGGTGTGACCATCCTGATTGAACAGGTCGGTGTTGATTTCGTCGCCAGCACAGTTCATATTGCCTTTTGCCAACAATCCAAGAACAGTGTTCATCGTTCCGTCGTGGTTGGTGTATCTTGGATCTTTCGAGTTGACTGTCTGGTTGATGAACTTGGCAATTCTAATTTTGTCGATATGAGTGTGCATCTTGAAGGCCCTGCCAATCTCTGGCATATTGCTGCCACCTCCGGTAAGGATGATGCCACCCAGCAGTTTGTCGGCATATTCTGCTGGAACCTGGAACCATACATTCTCCACGATTTCCTCAACACGTGCTTCCACAATCTCGATAAACTTTTTGCTTTCTACTACACGGTCTTTGTCTATCGGGTAGTTGAGTGTCGGGTCGATATTGCTGTTCTCTGTATAAGCCTTGCCATATTTGAGCTTCATCTTCTCGGCATCCTGTTCCTCGATTTGCAGGCTGGTGATGTCTTTTGTGATATTGTTGCCTCCCAGTGGAATGACTGAGAGATGACGCAAGATGCCCTTGCTGTAGACTGATACTGTAGTGGTGTCGGCACCTAAGTCGACAAGCATACAACCTGCTCTCTTCTCAGAGTCTGTCAGTATATGGTCGGCCAATGCCAGAGGTGCAAGATACATCTCGGCAATAGAGATGTGGGCATTCTCGAAACATGTGTTGATGTTGTTGTAGAAAGTCCTGCGCCACAGGATATTCAGGAAGATGCCCTCGAGGTGAGAACACTGTATGCCAACAGGATCCAGCTGGTGCTGGCTGTCTATCTTGTATTCTTGGGTGATGGCATCAAGGATTTCCTGGTCTGGATAGGTCATGTTGCGGTTGATGTCCATCAACTCGTTGATCATTTCCTGTGTGATGATGGTGTGCTCAGGCAGGTCTTTCACGATCACGTTCTTGATGCTGCGGATAGAACGGCCACCTACACCGACATAAACCTGTCGGATATCTTGCTTCAGTATTGCCTTCAACTTTTTGATGATATTGGTCAGGCAAAGACATGTCTGGTTGATATTGTATATCACACCTTTCCTGATGCAAGAAGACGAGTCTTCCTCCACTGTGGCAAGAACCGTGATGCTTCCATCCAGGTTCTTCTGTCCTGCTATACCTGTCATCTTTGATGAACCAAGTTCAATTGCTACGATAAATTCCTTTGGCATAGTTGTATCTATTTATCTATTTTTTATTTGCTGTGTTGTTTATTGCTGCCTCTTTTTGCAGATAATCTGGTTGTCGAACTCGATGTTGATGTACGAGTATTTGTTCCATCCTGCCTGTGAGAGTCCGTATTTGTAGAATTTCTCCAATCTGTCCATTTTCTTATTGACAAAATTGTTGATATCCTCTTCTCTCTTCCTCTTTGAGCTGCATTCAGGCAGGCGTCCTATATATACAATGTGGTTGCCTACTCTGGGTACCAGTTCTATGCTTCTGTCGGGCAGAACATTGATTTGTTCTATCTGGTTTCTCCATAACTCGTTGACCATAAGCGATTTGCTTAATAGTGAGATATAGTTCTGTGCAAACCATTTGTTGATCTGCCCTGTCGCTACAATGAGGTCGCTTGTATATTTGGTATTCGGCATCACCTGATAGTGGTCGTCAATATAGTAGTCCTCGTTGTTGGCGCTCTTTATCCGCACGATAGGCATTCGCTGTGTCAGATGGATGTCGACAAGACCGTTTTGTGTCTTGTAGCATTCTGCTGTCTTGACAAAAGGACTGGTCTTCAGTGTCTCTTCTATTTTGCGGGCACTGATGTCGGTCATCTTCTTCTTCAGAGGGTACAGTTGCTTTGCTTCTAACCTTTTCTTTATTTCTTTAGCGTTCAGAAAACCATTCGTCATCTCGTCTTGTATGTTGATGTTCACCTTTGTGCAGACTTTCTTGCTTTCATCAGGTTTGTTAAACTTGGTGATAGCGAAAGTCAGGTAAACGCCGAGCATGAGGTCGAGCAAGATGATAATAGTCTTCTTCCAATTGATGCGCATTATATTTTTTCCTTTAGAATTTTTTCTATTTCAGGGACATAGTTGTCCAAGTCGCCAGCTCCGAGTATGACGAGCACGTCGAAGTCTCTGCTTCTTACGAGGTCGAGAACATCTTCCTTATGAATCATACTCTTCTCTACGCCTGGTTTGAGGTTGTCGTAGATGAGTTTGGAGGTGACTCCTGGTATAGGTTGCTCTCTTGCAGGATAAATGTCGCAGAGGATTACTTCGTCAAGCATGCTCAGACTGTCGGCAAAGTCCTTGTAGAAATCTCTTGTACGGGTGTACAGATGAGGCTGGAAGATAGCTGTTATCTTACGGTTCTTGTACAACTCGCTTAGGCTCTTTGCACTCTGGTAAATTTCCTTGGGGTGATGAGCATAGTCGGAAAGCAGTACCAACTTGTCGGTCTTAATCTTGAAGTCGAAGCGGCGAACCACTCCCTCGTAAGTCTTCATGCCCTGTCGCAACTCTTCTGCTGTGCAGCCATTGAGCTGTGCCATGGCCATAGCTGCCACTCCATTCTCTATATTGATAGGAACGGGTTGTCCTAAGATAACACCGGGCACGTTCTCAATAGGAGAAACAAAGTCGAATGTGATTTCGCCGTTGTCGATCTTGATGTTCTCGGCATGGAAGTCTCCTTCGTCGAGGCTGTATTCATATACGCGAACGCCTTCCTGTACATGCTGTTTCATCTCCAGGTTTTTGTGGATGATGAGGGCACCGCCTGGCTGGATGAGTTCTGTATAATGGCGGAAACTCTCCAAGTAGGCTTCCTTTGTGCCATAGATGTCAAGATGGTCGGGGTCGGTAGCTGTAATGACGCTCATCCAGGGACGAAGCCAGTGGAAACTGCGGTCGAACTCATCAGCCTCAATGACTACATAGTCGCTCTTGTCGGACAGGATGTAGTTGGTTCCATAGTTCTTTGAAATGCCTCCGAGGAATGCGTTGCAGTCGATATGACTTTCGTGCATGATGTGTGCGCACATGGTGGAAGTGGATGTCTTGCCATGAGTACCGGCCACGCATAGTCCTTTGTGTGTGCGGGTGAGTGTGCCCAATACCTGAGCACGTTTCTCGATGGTGAATCCGTTCTGCTGGAAGTATACAAGCTCCTGATGGGTGGCGGGGATGGCTGGTGTGTAGATGACCAGCGTGTTCTTGGCATCCTTGCATGCAGAAGGAATCAGTTCCACATTCTCCTCATAGTGGATGAGCATACCTTCCTTTTCCAGTTCGTGTGTCAACTCGGATGGAGTCTTGTCGTAACCGGCTACGGTGAGCCCTTTCTTTAAGAAATATCTGGCGATGGCGCTCATTCCGATGCCGCCTGCTCCTACAAAATATACTGCTTTTATATCTTTGATTTCCATTATTTTTTTGCTAATTTTATGACTTCGTCGGCGATTACGTCGGCAGAGTTCTTCAGTCCTAATTTCTTGATATTCTCGCTCATAGAAGCGAGTTTCTGTGCATCCTCAACTATGCCGACAGCCTTCTTGATGAGTACTGCCGGTGCGTCGGCATCCTTCACATAGATGGCTGCATCCTTGTTGACCAGTGCCATGGCGTTTTTGGTCTGATGATCTTCTGCTACATTCGGACTTGGTACCAAGATGACAGGCTTGCCGATAAGGCAGAACTCGCTGATACTGCTGGCTCCTGCACGACTTATGACAAGGTCGGCTGCCTGATAGGCTGCCCCCATGTCGCTAATGAAATCGGTAACCTTCAGCATAGGAAGGTCTTTGTCTTTGAGCTGATTGACGATGCTCTCGTGGTAGTACTTACCTGTTTGCCAGATAAACTGTACGCCACTTTTTTCTATGATGTCCAGGTTCTGCAAGACACTTTCGTTGATGGTTCTTGCACCTAAGCTTCCGCCTACGAGCAGAATTGTCTTCTTCTCAGGGTCCAGACCGAACTGCTTGCGTGCTTCCTCTTTAGTGAGAGTAGTGCTCAGCACATTCTGTCTTACGGGATTACCTGTCATGATAATCTTGTCGGCAGGGAAGAAACGCTCCATTCCCTCATACGCCACACATATCTTCTGGGCTTTTTTGGCCAGAAGCTTGTTGGTTACTCCGGCATAAGAGTTCTGCTCTTGAATGAGGCAGGGAATACCTTTGCTGGCACACACGTTGAGAGTTGGACCGCTTGCATAGCCTCCAACTCCTACTGCTGCCATTGGCTTGAAATCCTTGATGATCTTCTTAGCCATTCTTTGGCTTTTCCAGATTCTGAAAAGTACAGCGAAGTTCTTGAGCAAGTGTTTGCGGTCGAATCCGCAAATGGGCAAGCCTTTGATCTCGTATCCTGCTGCAGGGACACGTTGCATTTCCATTCTGCCTTTAGCCCCGACAAACAATATTTTTGCATCAGGACGCTTGGCTTTAATTGCGTTGGCAATAGATACGGCAGGGAAGATGTGTCCACCAGTTCCACCGCCACTAATGATAATTCTTAGCTCGTTATTCATATTTTTTCAGTTTCTATCGCAAAGGTAAATAAAAAAATCCATTTTATGGCATTTTTTATTTAAAATGTTGTTCTTTTTTATGCTGTAGCCAATTTTGGGTCAGTCTGCCTGTCATCTGCTCCTTCTTTCTTCTTGGCTGTTCTGCTGATGCTTAGGATGATACCCACATACATGCAGTTGATGATGGATGATGTTCCACCTCGGCTGATAAGAGGAAGTGGCTGTCCGGTAACAGGAGCGAGTCCTACGGCTACTGCCATGTTGAAAAGGGCCTGTGTGACGAGAAGAATGGCAAGTCCCATGGCAAGAAATGCCGGAAAATTGTTCTCACACCGGTTGGCTATTCTTCCTGTTCTGAAGAGCAGGATGATATATAGGAATGCGACAAAGAGTCCTCCCGGCACCCCCATCTCCTCAATGATGATGGCATAGATGAAGTCAGAGAAGGCCTGCGACAGGAAGTCGCGTTCTACAGAGTTTCCCGGACCTTTGCCCATGACGTTGGATGAGGCAATGGCAATATTGGCATGAGCCACCTGAGCATCCTTGTCAAGGTCTACCTCCTCTGGCGACACAGGCTTTGTGTCGAGGAAGTGGTCGATACGGGCTTTCCATGTATCCATACGGTGGAACATCTTCTGTACGGTATTCTTCTTCTCAGGTTGCTCTGTCGCTACCTGTTCGGTAAAGGTGTCGTTTGTCTTTGCCAACTTCTCTTCGTCATGCCCCAACAGCATGACCATCGAGATGGCGAAGACGATGGTGAGCAGTACAATACCAGCAAGCTTTCCGAGCAGTTTACCAGGCACTCTTCCTATGAACATCATGAAGAAAATGGTGAAACACAAGAGCATGGCTGTAGACATATTCTCGAGCATGATGGGGAAAATCATAACGGAGCTGATTGTCAGGATGTATTTGAATGCCCGCTTGTCAGCTCCGTTCTCGTTCTGCATGGCACTTAGAATCTGTGCTACTGCAAGTACGAGTGTTCCCTTGGCTATCTCGGAAGGCTGAAACTGGATGCCCACGAGGCTGATCCATCTGGATGCGCCATTGGTAGACTGTCCAGCCAACAGTACCCACAGAAGTAAGACTATAGAGATAAAAATCATGAAAGGAGTCACGATTTTGAAATACTTGCACTTGACCTTCAGCATGCAAATCATGACGAAGACACCGCCAACCAGGATAGCCATGTGCTTGATGACTGGCCCCATGAAGTTTCCGCTCTTGTACGACAGCGTACTTGAGGCTGAGTAAACCTCAATGATGCTGATCATACAGAGGAAGAAAAACACCATCCAGATGACTTTGTCTCCCTTGAATATGTTACCTATTTTGTTGCTCATTTCTCTTTTTTGTCTTCCTCTTTGTCTTTAGTCTTTCTGTCTTTTACAGTTGTCGGGCAAGTGTCTTGAACTGTTCGCCTCTGTCTTCCATGTTTTTGAATAGGTCGAAGCTTGCACAACATGGACTCAGCAGAACAGTGTCGCCTTCTTTTGCCATCTTGTGGCAAGCTGCGATACAGTCTTTCATGCTGTGAGTATCACAAACAGGAATGTCAAGACTGTCGAAGTTGTCGTGCAACTTTTTGTTGTCGGCTCCCAAATATACCAGTCCTACACACTTTTGCTTTACCAGTTCTGTGATGTGGCTGTAGTCGTTGCCCTTGTCCTTTCCTCCCAAGATCAGGATGGTAGGTGTCTTCATGCTTTCGAGTGCATACCAGCAGGCATCTACGTTGGTAGCCTTTGAGTCGTTGATGTATTGCACGCCGTTCACCTTGCATACTTTCTCCAGGCGGTGTTCCACGCCAGGAAAGTCGCCCAGGCTCTTGCGGATCGTAGCCTCGTCAATTCCTGCAATATGGCAGGCAAGTCCTGCTGCCAGGCTGTTGTAGATATTGTGTTTGCCTGTAAGGCTCAACTCAGCTTCTGGCATGGCGAAAGGAGTAGGGTAGTCGAGTTTGTAGAGTCCGTCCTCTATGTATCCTACACATCCTTCCTCCTTGTTCTCAGCAAACGGACTGATTCTTGACTTCAGATTGTATTTCTCAATCTCTTTCTTCACGATGGGATCGTCGTTCCAATAGATGAAACTGTCTTCTTCTGTCTGATTTTGTGTGATACGCATCTTGGCGTCCACATAGTTTTGCATGCAGAAGTCGTAGCGGTCCAGGTGATCGGGTGTGATGTTGAGAAGGATGGCTATGTTGGCGCGGAACTTGTACATATTGTCAAGCTGGAAACTGCTCAGCTCGATGATGTAGTACTTGTGTGGCTCCTCTGCAACCTGGAGGGCAAGGCTGTTTCCGATGTTTCCTGCCAGACCTGCATCCATGCCTGCCGCCTTGAAGATGTGGTATATGAGTGATGTGGTTGTGGTCTTGCCATTGCTGCCAGTGATGCACACCATCTTGGCGTCAGTATATCTTGCGGCAAACTCTATCTCGCTGATGATAGGTGTGCTCTGCGCCATCAGTTTCTGAATCATGGGAGCCTCTTTAGGAATACCCGGGCTCTTGATGATTTCGTTGGCATTCAGTATTTTCTCTTCTGTATGGTGGCCTTCTTCCCATTCTATCTGGTGGTCATCAAGCAGTTTTTTGTATTTGTCCTTGATTTTTGACATGTCGGATACAAATACATCAAAACCTTCTTTCTTGGCAAGTACGGCAGCTCCTGCTCCGCTTTCGCCAGCACCTAAAATTACAATTCTACTCATATTTTTTATCTTATCTTCAATGTTATAATTGTTAAGGCAGCAAGAATGATGGTGATAATCCAGAAACGGATTGTTATCTTTGATTCGTGGATGGCACCATGTGGCTTCTTGATGAGATACTTACACTCAGGGTCGAGCTGGCTGTCCTGTGTTCTGAAGTTGTCGTGGATAGGCGTTCTCTTGAAGATGCGCTGCTTGATACCTTTACGCTTGCCTAATTTATAGTAGTATACCTGTACGATGACGCTGAGGCTTTCTACGAAGAAGATGCCACAGAGAATAGGCAGCATGAGCTCTTTGTGGATGATGATGGCTCCCACGGCAATAATGCCGCCAATGGTCAGCGAGCCTGTATCGCCCATGAATACTTGTGCGGGATAGGCATTGTACCACAGAAAGCCAATCAATGCTCCAATGAAGGCGCAGAAGAATACTACGAGCTCCTCGGAGCCAGGTATGTACATGATGTTGAGGTAGGCGGCATATTGGATGTGGGAAGACACATAGGCCAGTATGCCCAATGCCACACCTATGATGGCAGAGTTGCCTGCACACATTCCGTCCATACCGTCATTCAGGTTGGCTCCGTTGGATACAGCGGTCACGACAAAGATAGTCATCAGGACGAAGAGAATCCATCCTGCTGCCGTCTTGTATTTGCCGCAGAATCCCATGATGCGTGAGTAGTCAAGGTTGTGCCCCTTGATAAATGGTATGGTGGTCTTCAGCGACTTGGTAGACTCTGTCCTGTGCTTGACGACCATCTCCTGTCCCTGACGCTCGATGGCTAAGTTCTCGTTCATCTTGACATCAGGTGAGGCCCACAGCACCAAGCCAACGATAAGTCCGATGCCGAGCTGTCCCACTATCTTGTATTTTCCTTTCAGTCCTTCCTTGTCGCGCTTGAAAATCTTGATGAAGTCGTCCATACCTCCCAGGAATCCCAGCCATACGGTGGTGATGAGCATCAGTATCAGATAGATGTTGCGCAAACGTCCCAACAGCAGTACCGGTATGAGTATTGCCATGATGATGATGACGCCACCCATGGATGGAACTCCTATCTTCTTGACACCAAATGGGTCGATGCTGGCATCGCGCTGAGTTTCAGTTATCTGCTTGCTTTTGAGGTATTTGATGAACTTCTCGCCAAACCAAGCAGAGATAACCAACGAAAGAATGAGAGCCAGGAGGGCACGGAAAGAGATGTAACCCCACATGTGGGAGCCGGAAATGCCCCATTGCTCTAAAAATCTAAAGAGATAGTATAACATTTTCTTCTTTTATTATTTCTTGTTAATACCGAAGATGCCGCGAATCACTTCCTTGTCGTCGAAGTGGTGTTTCACGCCCTTGATTTCCTGGTAGTCCTCGTGGCCTTTGCCTGCCACCAGAATCACATCGCCCTTCTTTGCCATCATGCATGCTGTTCGGATGGCCTCTTTGCGGTCTACGATACTGATGACTTTCTTCATCTGCTGCTCGTTCAGACCAGCCAACATGTCGTTGATGATGTCCTGTGGCTCCTCGAAACGGGGATTGTCGCTGGTGATAATCACCTTGTCGCTTTGTTTGACGGCTTCTTGTGCCATGAGTGGTCGCTTGCCCTTGTCGCGGTTTCCGCCTGCACCACATACGGTGATGACTTCTCCCTTTCCGTTGAGCACCTCATGTATGGCATTGAGCACATTCTCGAGAGCATCGGGAGTATGAGCATAGTCAACGATGGCTGTGTAGCCTTCTGGTGACTGGATGGGTTCGAGACGTCCGTTCACGCTGTGCAGTGTGCTCAGTACTACAAGCACATCTTCTGGCTTTTTGCCCAGCATGATGGCTGTGCCATATACAGCCAGCAGATTGCTTACGTTGAATTTACCGATAAACTGCACGCCTACTTCTCTGCCGTCCACATCTAAGTACATGCCTCCGAAGTGGCATTCCAGGATTCTTGCCTTGAAATCGGCCATGCTCCGTGTAGAGTACGTCTTGATGGTGGCTTTTGTGTTTTGTACCATGATCATGCCGTTCTTGTCATCGGCATTGGTAATGGCAAAGGCCGACTTTGGCAGACCGTCGAAGAAGGCCTTCTTGGCATTGCGATAGTTCTCGAAAGTCTTGTGATAGTCGAGATGGTCGCGTGTGAGGTTGGTGAAGATGCCGCCTGTGAATGTCAGACCGCCGATACGCTTTTGTGCTATGGCGTGCGAAGAGCATTCCATAAAGGCATACTCGCATCCTGCTTCTACCATCTTGCCTAGCAGGAGGTTGAGCTCGATTGGGTCGGGAGTGGTGTGGTCGGCAGGAATAGCTTCGTCCTCGATATAGTTGCAGACGGTAGACAGCAAGCCGCACTTATGTCCGAACTTGCGGAACATATTATATAATAAGGTGGCGATGGTGGTCTTTCCGTTTGTTCCAGTCACACCCACCAGCTTCAGTTTCTTGGATGGATCGCCATAGAACAGGGTGGCAACTTTTCCCACTGCGTCCTCTGTAGATTCTACTTTCACGTAGGTGACGCCTTCCACCTTCTCCTCAGGCATGTCTTCGCACAGAATGGATTTGGCGCCAAGCTCGATGGCTTTGGGTATAAACTTGTGACCATCTACTTGCGTTCCCTTCATGGCAACGAACAAATGGCTATCTTTGATTTTTCGAGAGTCAATGTTCACTCCTGTAACCTCGGTCTCCACATCGCCTGCTATTTCCACAGGCTGAATGTTCTTGAGTAAATCTTGTAGTTTCATATTCTGTTTCTTTGATGTTTCTATACATTATTATATATTATAGGTCGAGTGTGAGTGCGCAGACTTGTCCTTTCTTGATTCTTGTTCCTGGTACAAGACTTTGTTTTACTACTTTTCCACGACCGTAAATTCTGGTCTTTATGCCTCGGCTTTCCATCATGAAGATAGCGTCTCTTGCTCCCATGCCCGATACATCGGGTACGGCATTCTTGCTGTATTGCTTCTCCTTGATGAGCAGTACTTTCTTCTTTCCTTCCTTCTCGGCCTTTCCCCATATAGGATTGCCTGTTGCATAACTGCCCGACCAATTGGTGGCGGTGTTTATTCCGAGATGCTTCAGCACATAGTCGGCAGCCAGTATGTTGCCCGACTTTACGTCTGGCAAGAAGACTGAGGCTGAGTCGCGGGCATCTTTCACATCGAGTTTCAGACTCTGTGCCATGATGCCTTCTGAAATTTCATGAAAGACCTTTCCACTCATCGTGCCGCCCGAAGCGGGGAGTCCCGATTTCTGAATGCAGACGATGCAGCTGTATTGAGGAGCATCGGCAGGGAAATAGCCTGCGAAACTGACGAGGTAGTTTGTTCCTCCGTTCTTGTATCCTCCCGCACCTTTAGATATCTGGGCTGTACCCGTCTTGCCTGCCACCTTGAAATTGGGTGAGCCTGCCTTACGTCCCAATCCTACACTTACCACTTGTTCCAAGATGGTCTGCAGTTCTTTGATGCTTTTTTCCTTGGCTATCTGTGGTCGCATGACTTCTACTGGGAACTCTTTGAGGGTTTCTCCGTTCTTCACCACTTTGGTGACGAAGCGCGGACGAACCATCTTTCCGTTGTTGGCTACTGCGTTGTAGAATGTCAGCGTGCTGATGGGCGGAACCTGTGTCTCGTATCCTATACTCATCCATGGCAGGGCAGTCTTGCTCCAGTTGACGTATTGCCCACGGCTGTTCTTTCGAGGCATACGGATGATGGCAGGTGTAGAGCCCACCAATGGTATTCTCAGATTGTCTCTCAGTCCGAGACGGTCTATTCCCTGCACAAACTTCTCTGGATGTTTGTGGTAATGGTCGTCTATGATTCGGCTTACTCCGATATTGGAGCTGTACCACAGGGTCTCCGCAAAGGTAAGCATTCCGTAGCCTCCCTTTCTCCAGTTATGGTCTTTCATGTCTCGACCATACATGTTCCACACGCCGTTTCCTGTCTCCACTCGGCACAGGGTGTCAACCACTCCGTCGTCCAAGGCTACAAGCAGCGAGGCTGGCTTGAATACAGAGCCTGGCTCCAGCAAGTCGCTGACGGCATGGTTTCTTACTTCCCGATATTCGCCGTCATCACACTTCTCCAGGTTGACGATGGCTTTCACATCTCCCGTATGCACTTCCATGACGATGGCTACGCCCACATTTCCGTTGATTTCCTTCAACTCCTGCTCTAATGAGCGTTCTGCCAGGTCTTGCATGCTCACGTTGATGGTGGTCACGATGTCGGCTCCGTCTATAGGTGGCGTGTCGGTAATGTTCAGGTATTTGTTAAGCACTTTTTTGCGTTGCACGATTCCGTTGGTTCCTCTCAGGATGGAGTCGTATGAGAGTTCCAGTCCGAAGCGGGCAGTATCCTTGGCACCAAACAAGGCTCCGATGGTTCTGCCAGCCAGTCCTCCGAATCCACGTGTTCGGGCGTTGTATTCTTCCCAATGGAAACCGCTGCTGTTCTTTCCCAGGTTGAATACCGGCAGGGCTTTCACCTCGGTGAACGTGTTGTAGTTGATGCGGCGTGGATATAAAGACCAGTGTCGGCTTTGTTTCTTTCTTCCCTCGTCTATGTGTCGCTTGAATTCGGTGAATGTCAGTTCTGGGAAAATCTTACTCAGCCCCATGCAGATGGAGTCTTCCTTGACGTCCCACAGTGAGTCGTTGCCAGCTTCTTTGAGTGCCTTGAAGTCCATGAAGAGCTTATATTCAGGCAGCGAACTGGCCATCAACTGTCCGTCGCAACTAAGGATGTTTCCTCGGGTAGGCTTCACGGTTACAGAATCTTTCTTCTGTCGCTGTGCCACCTTCATCCAGTAGTCGCGCTTGGCCGTTGCTATGTATATGGATTTTCCTACGATGCAGAGTGCAAAGACCGTCATGACGATGGCTATGGCGCTGTATCGTGGCATCACTCTCTTATTGTCAAATTTACTCATTCTCCGGTACGTTTATGATGTATGGTGGCTGGGTGGCAATGTGCAGGACGCTGTCTTTGTTGTTCTGCAGCATTTTCAGCACGTTGCTCTCTCGGCTTCTTTCTGTTATCTGGCTGCTGCTCGACAGGGCTTTGTATTTGGCGTTCTGCAGTTCCTCCTGCAGTTGGTCTATCTCTATCATGTCCTGTTGTATGCTGTATCTGTTGGATATGTATATGATGATAAAGAACACCACTAACACGATGAGCCATATCTGCCGGCGTATCACTTGTGCCGTCAGAATGTCGCCGCCCAAAATCTTTCTCAGGGTGAAGCTCGACGATAGGGGCGCCTCGTCTTCTATGGCTTGTTTGGCGATGGCTTCCTTGAACGACTCCTCGTGTTCCTCTTCCTCAGCCGGCTCCTTTGGATCGTCTGAGTCTTGCGAGTCTTGGGGCTTTTGTGAGGCTTTCGTTTCTTTTGCCTCTTTTGCCTTCTTGCCCAGCTCTTGAGGAGCGGGTGTTTCGGCAGTCTTGCTGTCGGCCTTCGCTTCCTGGTCTTCCTTTATTTCTTTTTCTTTCATCTCTTTTCTGCAATTCTAAGTTTGGCGCTTCGGCTTCTTGGGTTTCTCTCTTGCTCCTCCTGGTCGGGGATGATGACTTTGTTGTTGATGAGTCTGAAGGGAGATTCTATTCTTCCGTAGAAGTCCTGCACCACTTTTCCCTCTGGGTTTCCCGTCTTCATCACGTTTTTCACGATTCGGTCTTCCAGCGAGTGGTAAGTGATGACCGACAGTCTTCCGCCTGGTTTCAGGATTTCTGTCGCAGCCTTGAGCATTTCCTTCAGGGCGTCCATCTCGTGGTTTACCTCTATTCGCAGGGCCTGGAACAGTTTGGCCATGTCTTTTTTCTCTCGCTCGCGCTTGAAGAAAGGCCCCACTACGTGTATGAAGTCGGTCGTTGTCTCTATCTTTTGGTTGCTTCTTGCTTTGACGATAGCTGCAGCTATGCGCCGGGCGTTGCGCAGTTCGCCGTACAGGTAGAAGATGTCTGCAAGTGCCTCCTCCTCGTATTCGTTTACGATATCGGCAGCAGTCTTGCCCGCTCTTTTGTTCATTCTCATGTCGAGCGGAGAGTCGAAGCGGAAGGAGAAGCCTCTGCTCTCATCATCGAAATGATGGCTCGATACACCCAGGTCGGCAAGCAATCCGTCAATACCTTCCTCTCCATAGTAGCGCATCCAGTTCTTCAGGTATCTGAAGTTGGAGCATACGAAGGTGAAGTGCTCATTGGGGATGACGTTCTGTTCGGCGTCGGCGTCTTGGTCGAAGCTGTACAGGTGACCGTTGTCGGCTATTCGTGAGAGTATCTCCTTAGAGTGGCCTCCGCCTCCAAAAGTAACGTCCACATACACTCCTCCAGGATGTATGGACAGACCGTCTACGCTTTCTTTGAGAAGCACAGGCACGTGGTATGTATTGTTGTCGATTAATCGCATGTGTACCTATTTAAATAAGAATTCGGGTTCAAAGGTACACAAAAATCCTCATATCTGTTTACTTTTTCTTGCAAAATTTATAAAACTTAATAAAATGAGGTCGCTTTTTGTCTTGTGTCAAGTGTTGGCGAGAGTTCTTTCAGAATGCTTAAAGTGAGCTTCAGACATAAAAATGAAAGCCAAAAGCTATATAAATCGACTGTTTTTTCATCAAAAACATCGTATTTTATCATTTTTTCATAAAAAATGGCACGTATTTAAAAAAGTTGAGTTATTTTTGCACGTACTTTAGATGTTTTTACAGCAAACATGAGCGAATCTATAGAGAAAACGATTGACATAAGCAGGATTTTGAAGAGCAAGATGGGAGCAAAGGCAAAGTTTGTGCCCTCTTTTCTTGTGTCCTGGCTCAAGAAGACCGTTCACGAGGATGAAGTGAACCGCTTCTTGTGGGAAAGTCGTCATCTTCAGGGTACCGAGTGGCTTACTGAGTGCGTGAAGTATCTCAAGATGAACATACAATTGGAGGGAGTGGAGAATCTGCCCGACAAGAACGATGGCAAGCTTTATACCTTCGTATCCAATCATCCGTTGGGAGGACAGGATGGTGTGGCGCTTGGCTCCATCATTGGCACCCATTATGACGGAAAGTTCCGTTATCTTGTGAACGACCTGCTTCTTAATCTGCCAGGTCTCAAGCCCGTCAGTATAGGCATCAACAAGACGGGACGCCAGAGCCGTGACTTCCCCCGTATGGTGGAGGCCGGCTTCCAGAGCGACAATCACATGCTGATGTTCCCTGCAGGTCTCAACAGCCGCAAACAGCCAGATGGCAGTATTCGCGACTTGCCCTGGAAAAAGACATTTATCTCAAAGAGTGTGGAGTATCAGCGCGATGTGGTGCCTATCCATTTCAGCGGACAGAACTCGGAGCGCTTCTATCGCATCGCCCGATTCAGCGACAAGTATTTGCCTTTCAACTTAGCCATGCTTTTCTTGGTCGACGAGATGTACCGGAACGTGGGAAAGGACTTCCGTATCGCCTTTGGCAAGCCCATACCCTGGCAGACCTTCGACAAGAGCAAGACTCCCACAGAATGGGCGCAATATGTAAAAGACAAAGTTTACGAATTATAGAAAGTTACATCATAGATTATGGAAGAAGACATAATTCAGCCAATAGACAGGGACTTGTTGAAGAGTGAGCTCACTCCCGACAAGCAGCTTCGTATGACAAACAAGAGTCATAACGAAATCTATATCGTGACAGCCAACGACTCTCCCAATGTGTTGAAGGAGATAGGCCGTCTTCGTGAAATCGCATTCCGTACAGCAGGAGGCGGCTCGGGCAAGTCGATGGATTTGGACGAGTTCGACTTTGGAGATAATTGTTATAAGCAGCTCATCGTGTGGAATCCTGAGGCCGACGAGATTATTGGCGGTTATCGTTATCTCTTGGGTAAAGACTGGCAACTCGATGCTAAAGGACAGCCTATATTGGCTACGAGTCATATGTTCCATTTCTCAGACAAGTTCCTTAAGGAGTACATGCCTTATACCGTGGAGTTGGGACGTTCCTTTGTCTCATTGGAATATCAGAATGTGCGCATGAACAGCAAGAGCATCTTTGCGCTCGACAACCTGTGGGACGGTCTGGGAGCTCTTACCGTGCTCTATCCCGAGCTGAAATATTTCTTTGGCAAGATGACGATGTATCCGTCTTACATTCGCCGTGGTCGCGACATGATTCTCTATTTCCTCAAGAAGCATTTCGATGATAAGGAGAATCTTGTTATCCCGATGAAACCATTGAAAATAGAGACTCCAGAGAGTGAACTGAAGGCGCTCTTTACCGAAGATGATTTCCGTGCCGACTATCGCATTCTCAATCGAGAGGTACGTGAGTTGGGCTACAACATTCCCCCTTTGGTGAATGCTTATATGAATCTCAGTCCTACGATGAAGCTTTTCGGCACAGCCATCAATTATGGTTTTGGTGATGTGGAGGAAACTGGTATTCTGATTGCTGTCGACGAGATTTTGGAAGAAAAGCGTGTGCGCCATATCAACAGTTTCATAGCCGAGCATCCGGAGGCCTTGAAGATAACAAGTGGCGCCAACAATATTATTTATAAGGAAAAGGAAGACGAGTAAACCTTATCCGTTTTATAAAAGACATTCAACTTCCGAGTGGAGTGAAAGTTGGAGAAATAAAACAAGATACTAAAGAAGCGTTTCGCTCATTCGAGGCGCTTTTTTAGTATTCTTGTTTATGAATGTCTACGATTTTTAACTTGCTAATAAAACGAAGTTGCTTGTGATGGACAATGCAAGAACTTGTTTTTTCTATTTATTCTGCTGAAAAGCTTTAGTATATATATTTATCGGGGCGCTTTGGTTAACTGCGAAAAAATAATTTCCCAGTTGGGAAAAAATATTTTTCCAGTTGGGCAGATTCTTTTTCCCAGTTATGTGGCGCTTTTCGGACAGTTATTGCATGATTATACAGTATAAATATGCGCTCGTGTTTCCCGTTTCTCTCTCTTACGCCCTATACGATAGGCAGGCTGATACCGTTTATCTTCTGATAGATGTCGAGGGCGTAAATGTCGGTCATTCCGCTGATATAGTCGATGACAGCCATGATTCGCTCCTCTATATTCTCGTTGTTGATGTCGTACTGACTGCTTACCCGTCGCAACAGTTGTTGAGAGTCGAAACGTTCGGGCGTGATAGCTGCATTGACAAACACCTCCATAAGTGTAGCCATAATCTTGTAACCTGACAGTTCGATGTCGAGTACAGGCTTGCTGTGGTAAATCTTTGCAAACGAAGTCTTCTCGCATTCTTTGTAGGCATTTCGCTGTTGTTCGGCGATATGGTCGATGAGGCTTCCCTCGAATGTTCCTGCTAAAATCTCCTTCTCATGCTCCAGAAAGGCCGTTACACATTCGTTCTCCAGTCGGCCGATGGCGCTGGCTCTCATGTAGACCACCTTTTCGTTCTCGTCGGTCACGCCTTCTTCCTTGATTCGCTCCTTAATCTTATTTTGGGTTTCCTTGTCGAAGAATCCCAACAGCAGTCTCTCCGTCTCTTCGTAAGACAGGATCTTGAGTTTGTGGGAGTCTTCGATGTCCATGATTTCGTAGCAGATGTCGTCGGCAGCCTCTACCATATATACCAACGGATGACGGGCGTATCTTAGAGGCTCACCAGGTTTTGACTTGCAAAAAATGCCCAATTCATCGGCCACTTTCTGGTACGAGTCCTTTTCTAAGGTGAAGAAACCGAACTTGCCATGACTTCCAGCCAACTGGCTGGCGAATGGATATTTTACGATAGAAGCCAGCATGGAGTAGGTCATGACGAAGCCGCCTTTGCGTCTTCCCTTGAATTGGTGGGTCAGTATGCGGAAGGCATTGGCGTTGCCTTCGAAGTGAGTGATATCTTGCCAAAACTCCGGTGAAACCAGCTCTTTTACAGCTTTACCTGCTCCCTCGCTGAAGAAAGTCTGTATGGCTTTCTCTCCAGAATGGCCGAAAGGAGGATTGCCCAAGTCGTGTGCCAGGCAGGCTGCGCTCACGATAGTTCCTATTTCCTCAAAGAGAGTATCCTTCAGTTCTGGGCGCTTTTCTATGATACGTTTCGAGATGTCGTTGCCCAACGACATTCCTACACTCGATACTTCCAGACTGTGGGTCAGTCGGTTGTGTACAAAGATAGAACCAGGCAACGGGAAAACCTGAGTCTTGTTTTGCAGTCGTCTGAAAGCCGACGAGAAGATGAGCCTGTCGTAGTCGCGTTTGAACTCCGACCGGTCGTCGTGGCGCTCGGCATGCTTATGCTCCTGTCCGAAACGCTTGTTAGATATGAGTTTAATCCATTCCATATCGCAAAAATACAGCAATCCTGACACAATACAAAATAAAAAAGCATTTATTTTTTATAAAATCTATCATTTTCGTCATGAAAATGCCTAAATGTGCCCGAAAAACATTATTTTTGCATCTTAAAAGAATGAACATGATGAAAGTACAAATTATCAACCGTGGGCATCAGCCGTTGCCAGCTTATGCCACACCCCAGAGCGCAGGTATGGACCTGCGTGCCAATATCGACGAATCTATCGTGCTTCACCCCATGGAACGCCGGCTTGTACCTACAGGCCTTTTCATGGCTTTGCCAGCAGGCTTCGAGGCACAGATACGTCCTCGCAGTGGGTTGGCATTGAAACATGGCATTACTGTTCTTAATACCCCAGGCACTATTGATGCCGATTATCGAGGCGAGATCATGGTTCTGCTCATCAACTTCTCGCAGACCGACTTTGTCATCAATGATGGTGAGCGTATTGCCCAAATGGTGATTGCCAAGCACGAAAATGCTGAATTCATCGAAGTAGAGACGCTCGATGAAACCGAGAGAGGTGCTGGTGGCTATGGTCATACAGGTGTAAAATAATATAGATACATTCAATTAATCTGTTGTGAATAGAATCAATATTTTGAGACAAGTATTCTTGGGCTTCATAAGCTTTATGGCATTCCTGACAGCTATGCCCGTGCAGGCTGCCGATGGTTTGACGGGCAATGACCGCAAGCGTTACGACTACTTCTTTCAGGAGGCGGCCCGTCTTCAGGCTTTGGGTCGTTACGGCGATGCATTCGAGCTTTTTGAGCATGCCCGCAAGATCAATCCACGTGCTGCTGAGGTGTATTTCTATCAGTCGATGTACTACCAGCAGATGAAGCAAGACTCCTTGGCTCAAGACTGTCTGGCGCGTGCCATCACCTTGGCTCCATCCAATCTTACCTTTCGCGAGCGGATGGCACAGTATTATGTTGCCAATCAGCAGTACGACAAGGCTATCGAAGCTTATGAAGGCATCTTCGCTCAGAATCACGACAATACCGATGCGCTCTATATGCTGTTGCGCCTTTATCAGCAGCAGAAAGAATATCCACAGATGCTGAAAACCCTCAACCGCTTGGAGACAGAAGAAGGCGAGAACGAGAAGTTCACGCTTGAGAAGATGCACATCTACGAGTTGATGAACGATTCCAAGTCAGCCTACAAGGAACTCAAGTCGCTGACCGAGGCGCATCCGCTTGATATGATTTATAAAACCATGTTGGGCAACTGGCTTATGGAACACCAGCGCCGGAAAGAGGCCTACAAGTTGTTTACCCATGTGCTCGAAGAAGAGCCTGACAACTCGTATGCCCAGATGTCGCTCTACGATTATTATAATGCCACCGACCAGAAAGAACAGGCTCACGCCATGCTCGACCGCATTCTGTTGGGCAAGAAGACCGACCTGGATACCAAGTTGATGATGATTCGCTCGTTTATACAGGATAACGAGAGCCATGGTGCCGATTCAACCCAAGTCATCGCTCTTTTCGACAGAATGCTGGCTCAGCCCAAGCCCTCGGCAGACATCGCTGAGTTCCGTGCTGCCTATATGAATATTAAGAAAATGCCGATGGATACGGTCAATGCCGCTTACCGCAAGGTGCTCGAGATAGCTCCCGACCGTAGTGAGTCGCGCATCCAACTCATTCAGAATCTATGGGAAAAGAAAGACTACGGCGAGGTTATCCGCCTGTCTAATGCTGCCCATGACTACAATCCGGAAGAGATGGTATTCTATTACTTTGGCGGTATGGCGCACTATATGAAGCATGAGGAAGATGCCACGCTCGAAGAATTCCGCCGCGGAGTGGGACAGATCAACAGCAAGAGCTCTCCCGATTTGGTGTCCGACCTTTATATGATCATGGGCGACATCCTTCATGGCAAGAACCGTCAGGCAGAAGCTTTTGCCGCTTACGATTCCTGTCTGCATTGGAAACCCGACAATGTTCCTGGACTCAACAATTATGCTTACTACATCAGTCAGACGGGCAAGAACCTGCAGAAGGCAGAGTTGATGAGCTACAAGACCATCAAGGCAGAACCCAAGAACTCCACCTATCTTGATACTTATGCGTGGATTCTCTTTATGGAGGAACGTTATGCCGAGGCCAAAACCTATATCGACCAAACCTTGGCGTATAGTGATTCAACGGCCGACAACAGTACCGTTATTGAGCATGCAGGCGACATTTATGCCATGAACGGACTTACCGACCAGGCTGTGGCCTACTGGAAGCAGGCACAGAAAGGCAGCCAGGAGCCTGATGCTCTGAAGGTGAAAATCGAGTGCAGGAAATATATGACAGAAAGTGAAATCATTAAATATAAGCGAAAATGGAAAAAAACAAAATAATGAAACTGGCAGCATTCTGTCTGCCCTTGATGTTGCTGGCATCGTGTGGCACCAAGAAACAAATTATCTCTGATGGCGTGAGCAACAAGAACTTGCCACATCAGGAGGTGAAAAGTGTAGAGACCGAACGCATGCAGAAACTGGCTTTTGTACAGAAGGTGTCCGACAATCAGGTGTACGCCAAGAACATTACGGGCAGCATAAACTTCACCATCCGCATGGGAGAGAAGAAAATTTCGGTAGATGGTGCGCTTCGAATGCGTAAGGACGATGTGATACGTCTACAGTTGTATGCTCCCATCCTGGGCTTCGAGATTGGCCGTCTGGAGTTTACCCCCGATTATGTGCTTATCATCGACCGTTATCACAAACAGTATATCAAGGCCGACTATAATCATGTAGACTTCCTGCAGAAGCAGGGCATCAACTTCTATTCGTTGCAGGCGCTGTTCTGGAATCAGCTTCTCTTGCCTGGAGCCAAGCAGGTGAAGGAGTCTGATCTGAAGAAGTTTGATGCCGATTTGGCTGTAGAGGGAAACGAAGTGCCAGTCACCTTGAAGAATGGCAACATGACGTATGCCTGGACTTCCCAGCGTGCCACAGGTCGTATAGACAAAGCCGACGTGGAGTATGTCAGTTCGCAGCATGGCACATCGGGAGTGCATATCCGTTATGACAACTTCCGCGCCGTAGGTGTCAAGATGTTCCCAGCCTTGTTGGATATGACTCTTGTCACTAATGCAACCCGCCAGAAGAAGGAGGTCAATATCGTTATCAAGATGAACGAGGTGAAGACCGACAGCAACTGGGAGTCGCGTTCCGAAGTTTCGAGCAAGTACAAGCAAGTATCGGCAGAAGACGTGCTGAATAAAATAATGAGTCTGTAAATGAAACGTATATTATTGATTTTTCTGGCCTTGTCGTTTGTCTTGACTCCTTATGCGCAGAAGACTGCACAAAGAAAGAAGACTGCCACAACGGCAAGAACGGTAAGGACCCAAAAGAAAACCCCAAAAAAGAAACCTGTGAGAAGGCGCCAATCCAAGGCTCCCACACGGGCAGAGAAGAAAGCCGCCTATAGCAATGCTTCCATTCGAGGATTGCAGGGACAGCGTGCCAACATACAAAAGAAAATCAAGGAGCAGGAGAAAGCTCTCCGCCGCAATCAGGCCGACGTGAAGAAACGTCTGCAAGACCTCATGGTGCTTAATGGCGAAATCGACCAGCGACAGAAGAACATCGATGGTATACAGCAGGATATCCACCACATCGATGGCAATATCGGCTTGCTCAATGCTCAGCTCAAAACCCTTGAACAGCAGTTGCAGGACCGAAAGAACAAGTACATCCGTTCTATGCGCTATATGACCCGTCATCACTCCGTGCAAGACAAGCTCATGTTTATCTTCAACGCCAAGAACCTTACGCAGATGTATCGCCGCCTGTCGTTCATACGTCAGTATTCTGCCTATCAGAAGGCACAGGGCGAGGCGGTAAAGGCCAAGCAGAAGCAGGTGACCGAGAAGCACAAGCAACTGCAGGTGGTGAAGGGACATAAGAACAACCTTTTATATAAAGGTCAGCAAGAGAAAACTGCGCTCGAAGGCAAGCAGACCGAGCAACAGCAAGTGGTGCAGGGATTGCAGAAGCAACAGAAAACCATTCAGGCTGTTATTGCTGATCAGCGCAAGAAGGATGCTGCTATCAATGCGCAGATTGACCGTCTGATAGCCATTGAGGTAGAGAAAGCGCGTGCCCGTGCGGCAGCTGAGGCTAAGCGTAAGGCTGAAGCTCAGGCGGCAGCACAGCGTAGGCGTGAGGAACTGGCTCGTCGAAAGGCACAGGCCGAGGCTGAGGCGCGTGAGAATGCCCGCCGTATAGAGGAGGCACGGCGCAAAGAACGTGAGGCCGAGTTGGCTCGTCAGCGTGCTGCAGAAGAGAATCGTAAGGCTCAGGAGTTGGCTCGTAAGGCCCAGGAGGAAGCTCGTCTGCAAGCCGAAAACAGTGCTAAGGCCAGAGCTCAGGATAAGGCACGTGCCCGTGCAGAGAAGGCTGCCCGTGAGGCTGCTGAACAAGCCAACCGACAGGCCAGAGCTGAACAGGCTGCTCGTGAGGCTGAGGCCGACAGACGAGCTGCAGAGTTGAAGGCAAAAACTGATGAGGCACGCAATCGCAAAGAGTTGGCAAGCGCCCGCCGGGAAGCCAATGATGCTGCTACTCTCAGTACGGTAGACCGTATGCTGAGTGGAGGTTTTGAGGCCAACCGTGGTCGCCTTCCTATGCCTATCACAGGAACTTACAAGATAGTGAGTCATTTCGGACAATACAATGTACAGGGTCTTTCCGGCGTTACCCTCGACAATAAGGGTATCAACCTTTTGGGCAAACCCGGTTGCGTGGCTCGTAGCATCTACGATGGTGAGGTAAGTGCCGTCTTTGGTTATGGAGGTATGTGGAATGTCCTTGTTCGCCATGGTGCCTATATCTCTGTATATTGTAACCTCAAGTCGGTGAGTGTTCACAAGGGCCAGAAGGTAAGTACCCGTCAGGCTTTAGGTGCCGTGGGTGCCGACAATATCCTGCAGTTCCAGTTGCGCAAGGAAACAGCCAAACTCAATCCCGAGGCATGGCTTGCCCGTTAATGTAAACTTCTCTAACTTCCGTACATGCGAAAGTTAGATTAAAATATTCTTTGAAGGAGAGGTAGTTCTTACTTGCCCAAGTGAGCACTACCTCTACTTTTTGTATTGCATCAATAATATGGTGGATTTCCTTGAAATCGTGCAAACGATTGCTCATGGAATAAGCATTTTTTTCCTGATAAACTAAGTGGTCTATCAAAACTTATTTCTATTTTTGCCAACGTTTGAACTAATAACTTATCAACTTAACATATTATTTTATGCAAAAATTTTCTACGATGCTTTGTACTTTGGCAATGCTTTTCGGCATGATGATGGCTCCGGGAAATGCTCTCGCTGCTGTTACTGCCGATGACTATACGCCAACGGTTACTGAAGATGAGGTCTCTGTGTTCTTGGAGACAAGTTATGACAATGCCAAGATTTGGGCATGGAATGACAAGGTAAAACAGTTTACTACTGCTGCTTGGCCTGGAGATGCCATGACCCTGGTGGGAACTAAAGGTGGCAAGAATGTCTTTAAATGGACTTACACAGCTGGTACTGAAATTCCTACTGGTGTGATTTTTACTCATGATGGTGGGCAGAAACTGAATGGCGGTGATCAGGAATACGTTAACCACGGCTACTATGTAGAAGGTAAATATGAAAAGACGATTACCCCTGGCCCTGAAGGCAAGGTAATGGTCTTCTTCGATAATTCCACAGCCAACCTCGCAGATGTATATTGCTATATCTACGAAGGTACAAAGGCGGTTCAGGAATGGCCTGGATTGAAGATGAGTCTTGACAACGAGACTGAGTACAATGGCAAGAAGGGCTATTATACAGTAGAAGTCCCTGCTGCTTTTGTCACAGGCTATTTCGTAATCAACAACGGACAGAATGGCTCTGTTCTCACAGGCGAGACGGTTTACGTAAACGGACAGGCTTCGTCTATCGAAAACACCGTTCTTCAGGAGGTGCAGAAGGCAGAGGACAATGCTTGGTACACCTTGACAGGTATGCGTATCGGCAAGCCTGCTCAGCCAGGTCTCTATATTCACAATGGTAAGAAAGTAATCATCAGAAAATAATAGCAGATTATGAAAAAGACAATCAATTATGGTCTCCTGATGTTGGTGATGCTGTTCAGCATGGCATCCAACATCTTTGCAGACAACAAATACGGTCTTAAAGACAATATTCAGGATGGTGTCATCCTTCATTGTTTCGACTGGACGTTGGCAGATATCCAGGAAGAAATTCCTAATATCGCCAAGGCAGGTTTTACTGCCGTTCAGACATCTCCTGTTCATGAGAGAGCAGGTAAAGGATCCGTCTGGTATGATGTTTATCGTCCATACGATTTTAAAATAGGTAATGGACTTGGTACTGAAGCTGACCTGAAGGCTCTCTGTGCTAAGGCTCATGAGTATGGGGTTAAGGTGATTGTGGATGTTGTTGCCAACCATACCGACCATCCTAACGTGGCTGAACGCTTGAAGGACGAGAGTCTTTATCATGAACGATTTGGTGTGGGTAACTGGCACGACCGTCATCAGGTGACATTTGGCATGATTGGTATGTGGGACCTCGATACTAACAATCCTACTGTGCAAGCCATCATCAAACAATACATCCAGGATTTGAAGGCCTGTGGTGTGGATGGTATCCGTTGGGATGCTATCAAGCACATCGGTTTGCCTTCTGAGGGTGACTCTTTTATGCAGAATGTGGTGGATCAGGAGATGTACAACTATGGTGAGATCCTTGACAGTACTGGTGGTGATGATAATGTCCTTTTCCCAGAGTATCAGACCTACATGAGTATTACTGATAATGGTTATGGTAACGGATTTGCCAATTCCTTTGCCGGTGGTTCTATCAACGAGTCTGTAGGTAATTTCAATCAGAGAAAGGCAAAGACAGAAAAGTTGGTTTATTGGGGTGAAAGCCATGATACTTATGCCAACGATGGTGGTGAGTCAAAGAATAAAAGCCAGAATGTTATCGACCGTGCGTATGCTGTCGTAGCTGGTAATAATGGAGCTACAGCTCTTTATTTCTCCCGTCCTTTCCAGAAGGGAAAGAATGATATCAAATTTGGTGATAAGGGAAGTGTTCACTTCAAAGATGCTGAAGTGGCTCAGGTAAACCACATGCACAATGTTTGTGCTGGTGAGCCTAACTATTATGTAAAAGGCAATGGCGTTTGTGCTCAGGTTCGTAAGAGTGGCGCTATTATCGTATTGGGTAGTGGCTCTGACCGTGATGTGACAGTAGCCAATGGTGCTGGCGACGGCAAGTGGCTCAAGTCTGGTACTTATAAGGATATGGTAAGCGGTGGTGCTTTCACCGTCAATGCTTCTACTATCTCTGGTCATGTTGGTGAGTCGGGTATCGCTGTTATCTATCAGTCTGGTCCTATCGTGCTGACTCCTGAAGTGCTTTTCGATCCTGCTGATGGTACAGCCTTCTCTGATGAGACGCTCACCGTGACAGCTACTCCCTTGAATGCTACTTCTGCCTGGATTCAGGTGAATGGTGGCGCTAAGCAGGATTTTACTGCTGCCAAGCAGTTTACAGTAGGTGCTGATGTAGCCTATGGTAAGAATGTCACTATCACTTGGAGTGCAACCGACAAGGCTGGCAAGACAGAAACAGGTTCGGTAACTTACAAGAAGGTGAAGGCTTATGTTCCAGAATTGGGCAAGGAAGATGAAATCTCCTGCTTCCTGGAAACTTCAAACGCAGCAGCAGCGGTATATGTGTGGAATGGTAAGGTTAGCCCTATAATTAAGTATGCTGGTGAATGGAAGGATGCTATCAATAAAAAGTTGCCTCTTGTAGGTAAGAGTGTTTCTGGAAAGAATGTCTTCAAGTGGACTTATGATGGTGATGAGACAACTGTTCCTTCTCACATCATCTTCCTCGATGGTAATGGAAATAAATTGGTATCAAATAATGTGGACTTTGTCAACCACGGCTACTATGTTGATGGAACATACAGCACTACTGTCACCAAGGTACATGACGAGGTGGTAGCCAATCCAGAGTATGTTTACTTCGATAACGCTTCCAACTGGGAGAATGTTTATTGCTACTTCTATAATGGCACGACTTCTTCTTCTGTATGGCCAGGTGTTAAGATGACTTACGATGAGTCTGCTTCTCACAATGGTAAGACAGGATGGTATAAGGTTGAAATTCCTAAGGGGTACTTGAATGCAAAGTTCTTTATTAACGATGGTACTGCCGGTACTCCTATCAACGGTGCAAATGCTTCAGCTGAAAAGGTAGTAAATGATGGTACAGAAGTATCATCAAATCCAACACCTGACCCAGATCCTGTTCCTGACCCAGATCCTGTTCCAGAACCAAATCCTGTTCCAGAACCAAATCCGGAACCGGAACCAGATCCTACTCCAAGTCCTAACCCTGGTAGTAGCCCACAGAAATTGGATGCTCAGTATCAGACCAATCCAAATGGTGCAGGTGTTAAGAAAACCATTACTGTAGATGGTGATATCAGCGATTGGGATGAGAGTATGATTATAGCACAGGGTGCTGCCAATGACGACCCACGTGTATATATGGATGCTGCCATGCACGAGATTCCTGTCGATCTCTATGCGCTTTATGGTTGCTATGACGATAATAACCTCTATCTGATGTGGGAGATGACCAATGTTCAGGATGTGGTAGCTCCAGAAGCTGATTACCCACTCAGTAATAATGGTGTCCTGTTCCCTAATTACAATATGCCATTCTTTATCGGCATCAACACCAACAATGCCTCTACAAGAATAGGCAATCATTGTAAGACTACAGCAGGTGGAACTCTATGGGATAGTGGCATTACTTGCGAAAGCCCAGTCAACAAGGTGGTGGTATTCTCAACCAATAACACCAATGGCCCATTTATTTATGGTGGAAGCAGCGCTGGACTGAATGCTTTGGAAGAGGTTGCCTATAAAGAGACAGGTGTTGTTGTGAAGTATGGTATGGGTATTCTCAGCAAGACGATAAAGGGTATCAAAGAATGTTATGGAGAGTCACAGAATCGTCTTGTCGGTGATATGACAAAGGGTACATCTACTTATGTCGATTTCAATACCTTAGGACACGAGTCTTCCAAATACGATTTCCATTATGAAATCTCGATTCCTTTAGCTAAGCTTGGTGTTACAGCTGCCGAAGTGGCAAGCAAGGGATTGGGTGTGATGTTAGTAGCTACCTTTGGTACAAGTGGTATGGACAGTCTGCCTTACGACACAAGTATGAGCGACAATGCCAATCAGTCTTATTCTAAGGATCCTTCTACTACAGAAGAGAAGGAAGATGCCGACAATATCACCGTTCCTTTCGCTTATATTGGTAAGTCCTTGTAATGTCATATATATTAAGGTATAATAGATGAATAGAGTAGAGCTCTTAGATGGCAGCGCCATCTAAGAGCTCTTTGTATTTGGCGATAGCATCAGCTATTTCGCTGATTTTGATAAACTCGTCTGCAGAATGGGAGCGGGAGGATTCGCCCGGACCTAACTTGAACGAAGGGAAGTGCATCAGCGCCTGGTCGCTAAGGGTAGGACTACCGAAAGGCTTCATTCCCATGGCTACACATTTCTTAATAAGAGGATGCTCAGGATCAATACGGGATGATTTCAAACGGAAACTGTGAGCCTTTACTTCACTCTTCAAGTGCTGGCAGATAAAATGATAGACTTCCTCGTTGTCATAAAATTCATTGGTGCGGATATCTACCAGCATCGTACACTTGTCGGGAATCACATTGTGCTGGGTTCCTGCGTTGACTACGGTAAGTGTCATCTTGGTAGGACCTATGAAAGGACTCTCCTTCTCAAACTTGTAATCACGAATCCAGCGCATGTCGTCCAATGCCTCGTAGATGGCATTCACGCCTTCGTTTCGGGCTGCATGTCCGCTTTTTCCGTGCGCTATCACGTCTAATACCATCAGTCCCTTCTCTGCCACGGCAGGCTGCATGCCCGTAGGCTCACCCACAATAGCCAGGTCGATTTTTGGCAAGAGAGGCAAGGCTCGGCTGATGCCGTCTTTGCCAGACACTTCCTCTTCGGCCGATGCTAAATAGATAAGGTTGTAGTTCTGTGTTTTCTCTGTCAGCATCCGGAATGTCTGCAGTAGTGAGCACAGACCGCCTCCACAGTCGTTGCTGCCCAGACCATAAAGCGTGTCGCCCTCTATTGTAGGAGCAAAGGGATCGCGCCTCCATGAATCGACAGGCTTCACGGTGTCTATATGGGCATTGAGTAGCAAAGTGGGCTTCTGTTCGTCGAAGTGTGGGTCAATCACCCATACATTGTTGGCTTCACGATGTGGCGTGAAACCATAGTAGCGAAGGGCTTTCTCCATGATGTCGGCGGCATCCTTCTCGTTGCGACTTGTCGAAGGGGTAGCAATCAGCTGGCTGAGCAACCCGATGGCATCTCTTACATATTCCTCTTGTGTCATCATATCTGTCTCTCTTAGTCTTATTTGTGATGCAAAGTTAAGCTAAAACGGGATAAGGACAAAATAAAATTCCGATTTATTTTGTTTTCTTAATGTTTTCTATTATCTTTGCATCCAATAATTAAACATTATGCTTATGCAAGTCAAAAGTCATCTTTCGGTACTGATTCACGATTTGGCCAATAAATACGGCGATAAAACTGCACTTACGTTCAAGAAGTTTGGCAGCGACAAGTGGCAGTCTGTGTCATGGAATCAGTTTTCGCTGAGAGTGAAACAGGTGAGCAATGCTTTGCTGAACATCGGTGCAAAGCCGCATGACAAGATTGCTGTTTTCTCCCAGAATTGCGTGCATTATCTCTATACCGACTTTGGTGCTTATGGCATCAAGGTGTGCTCGATTCCCTTTTATGCTACCAGCAGCGAGCAGCAGATACAATATATGATTAACGACGGACAGGTGCGCTTCCTTTTTGTAGGCGAGCAGGACCAGTACGACAAGGCACATCGTGTCTTTGCTCTCTGTCCTTCGTTGGAGCGTATCATCATCTTCGACTCCAGCGTGCGCATCAGTACTCACGACCCGGCTGCCCTTTACTTCAAGGACTTCATCAAGTTGGGCGAGAACCTGCCTCGACAGACTGAGGTGGAGGCTTTGTATCAGTCGGCAAGTATGGATGATATGGCTAACATCCTTTATACCAGTGGTACTACCGGTGACAGCAAGGGAGTCATGCTGACCTATGGACAGTATGATGCTGCCCTGAGAGCCAACGACGAGGTAGTGCCTGTTTCCGAGAAAGACCGTGTCATCAATTTCCTGCCATTTACCCATATCTTTGAGCGTGGATGGGCTTACCTCTGTTTGAGCGAGGGAGCACAGTTGTTTATCAACACTTATCCGCACGAGATTCAGGAGAGCATGCGCCAGGTTCATCCTACCTGTATGTGCAGCGTGCCCCGCTTCTGGGAGAAGGTGTATATTGCCGTAAAGGTCAAGATGGATGAGGCTGGTTCGGTACAGAAGAAACTTTTCTATCATGCTCTTGCCGTTGGTCGCAAGCGCAATATAGAGTATATTGCCAATGGCAAGCGTCCTCCTTTGACACTCGAGTTGGAATATAAGATTATCAACAAGACCATCCTGAGCATGGTGCGTAAGCAGTTGGGCTTGGAACATCCTAATATATTCCCCACAGCAGGTGCCTATGTGAGTCCGGAAGTCGAGGAGTTTATTCTCTCTGTCGGTATCGGCATGGTCGTAGGCTATGGCTTGACCGAAAGTCTTGCCACGGTATCGTGCGTGCATCTCGACAAGAAGTTTACCATCGGTTCTGTTGGTCGCCCTATCTCCAGCATCCAGATCAAGATAGGCGAGGACAACGAGATATTGCTCAAGGGTCCAACCATTACAAAGGGGTATTATCATCGCGACACCACCAATGCCAAGGTGTTCGATGAGGAAGGTTTCTTCCATACTGGCGATGCTGGATATATGAAGGATGGAGAGCTGTTCCTCACCGAGCGCATCAAGGACTTGTTCAAGACTTCCAATGGCAAGTATATCGCTCCCCAGCAGGTGGAGTCGCTGTTGCTTGTTGACAAGTTTATCGACCAGGTGGCTGTCATTGCTGACCAGCGCAAGTTTGTGTCTGCGCTCATCGTACCGGAGTTCCGACTTGTTGAGGACTGGGCACGCGAGCATCATATCGCCTTTAGCAGTCGTGAGGATCTTTGTGCCAACGAACAGGTGAAGAAGATGCTGCAGGAGCGCATCAATACCTTGCAACAACAGTTGGCCTATTACGAGCAGATCAAGCGTATCACACTCTTGCCTCATCACTTCTCTATGGAGTCGGGCGAGTTGACCAATACGCTGAAGATCCGCCGCCCTATTATCAATAAGAACTATCAGGCAGAGATTGACAAAATGTATGAGGAGTAATATGCAGCATAAGGCTATTGGCTAAAAACTCCTTTGAGACTGAAGAAAGAAGCGGTAACGGATTTAACTGCTATAACTTCAATAATTTATAATAAATTAATGATAACAGCTGACCAATTGAAGGATGTGATGGAGCGCGCTGACGCCCTGCATCGCTATCTCAATATAGACCAGAAACAGGTGGAGTTCGAGGAAGAACAACTCCGCACACAGGCTCCCGATTTCTGGGAGGACCCAAAGTATGCCCAGGAACAGATGAAGAAAGTGAAGGGTATACAGAAGTGGATAGACGGCTACAAGACCGTGCGCCAGTATGCAGACGAACTGCAGTTGGCTTTCGACTTCTACAAAGACGAAATGGTGACCGAGGAAGAGGTAGACGCCGACTACGATAAGGCCATCAAGGCCATAGAGGACTTGGAGTTGAAGAACATGCTGCGCCAGAAGGAAGACCCGATGGACTGTGTGCTGAAGATCAACTCAGGTGCCGGTGGTACCGAGAGCCAGGATTGGGCTTCCATGCTGATGCGTATGTATATGCGCTGGGCAGAGGCTCATGGCTACAAAGTGACCATTACCGATATACAGGAAGGCGATGAGGCAGGTATCAAGAGTGTTACCATGACGATAGAAGGCAACGAGTATGCCTATGGTTATCTGAAGAGCGAGAATGGTGTGCATCGTTTGGTGCGTGTGTCGCCTTTCAATGCTCAGGGCAAGCGTATGACCAGTTTCGCAAGTGTCTTCGTTACGCCGTTGGTTGACGAGACTATTGAGGTATATGTAGACCCAGCCAAGTTGTCATGGGATACCTTCCGCTCCAGTGGTGCCGGAGGTCAGAATGTCAACAAGGTGGAGTCGGGTGTGCGTCTGCGTTATTGGTATACTGATCCCGACACAGGCGAGGAAGAGGAAATCCTCATCGAGAATACCGAGACGCGCGACCAGCCTAAGAACCGTGCCAAGGCTCTGCTTCTCTTGAAAAGTCAACTCTACGACCGCGCCATGAAGAAGCGCCTTGAGGCGAAGGCGAAGATAGAGGCAGGCAAGAAGAAGATAGAGTGGGGAAGCCAGATTCGCAGTTATGTGTTCGATGACCGTCGTGTCAAAGACCATCGCACCAACTATCAGACATCCGATGTCGATGGCGTGATGGATGGCAAGATAGACGGATTCATCAAGGCTTACCTGATGGAGTTCCCCTCTGAGAATGAAGAATAGTAATAACCTAATAATATAGAACGACTATGAGTAGTAATAAAGAATTAAGAAAGTCAAAGCATGCTGCTTACGAGAAGAAGCAGGCTGAAAAGGGTGAGAGAATCATCAAGTGGATATTTTTCGTGCTGATAGCATTGGCCATTTGTTTTGCCATCTATTCGGCTACTATCGTGTAACGGATCATATCCTGACATAACAGAAATAAAAAATGAGTGGACTGGAAATAGAGAGAAAGTTCCTTGTCAAGAAAGGCGACGCATACAAGAGCGCCGCCTTTTCTGATAGTCATATTCAGCAGGGCTATATCCCTGCGCAGGGAGCTACGGTGAGAGTGCGCACACGCGACGACAAGGCTTACCTTACCATTAAGGGTAAGTCGGTGAATGGTGGCATGACGCGTTATGAGTTTGAAAAAGAAATCACGCTCGACGAGGCACAGCATCTGCTGCAGTTGTGCCAGGGTGGCGTCATCGACAAGCGCCGCTATCTGGTAAAGAGTGGCAATCATGTCTTTGAGGTCGACGAGTTCTATGGCGACAACCAGGGACTGGTCATGGCAGAGGTGGAACTGGGCAGTGAGGATGAGGCCTACGAGAAGCCCGACTTCATAGGTCGTGAGGTGACGGGCGACAAACGTTTTTACAATTCTCATTTGCTTGTCAATCCCTTCTGCAAGTGGCGTGACAGTCTGCCGGAAGAATAGTTTTTTACTGATTAAGTACCCTTGCTCTATTAGTATCAAGTTGCCTTTTTGCAGTTAATTTGCATTTTTACTTTCAATTTATACGTTTATATGCAAAATATTTTATAATTTTGCAGTCGTATTATAGAGAAAGGATAAAAATGACAGAATTAGATAGAGGTAGTTTTGGTAGCAAGATAGGATTGATTCTTGCTACTGCAGGTGGTGCTGTAGGTTTAGGCAATGTATGGCGCTTTCCTTATATGGCAGGCCAGGAAGGTGGTGCTGCCTTCATCTTGGTTTATATAGGGTGTGTGCTCCTTTTGGGCATTCCCTGTATGATTTCCGAGTTTATCATAGGCCGTCATGGTGCTTCGAATACAGCCCGTGCCTATACCAAGCTGTCGAAAGGAAAGGCCTGGAAGTGGGTGGGCTATTTGGAGGTGCTTACCGGTTTCCTTATTACGGGCTATTATGCCGTCGTGTCGGGCTGGTGCCTACAGTATGTGTATGCCAGCATCATGGGCGAGCTGCATGGCGACCCAACCTTTGTAGCAGAGTACTTCAAGGAGTTCTCTGCCGATCCTATACGGCCTGTCATGTGGACGGTAGTCATCTTTCTGATTTGTCATTTTGTGATTATCCATGGTGTTCGTGGAGGTATTGAGAAGGCGTCAAAGATTATGATGCCCGTCTTGTTCATCCTCCTGCTTATCATCGTGGTGGCAGCCTGCCTGTTGCCTAATGCCGGAAAGGGCGTTGAGTTCCTGCCGAAGCCCGACTTCTCCAAGGCGGACAACGGCG
>ENA-OPKN01000049-OPKN01000049.1-human-gut-metagenome-genome-assembly--contig:-NODE-49-length-33050-cov-5.686680_pt1 | contig 33050 bp, 20 predicted proteins | sample MGYA00241783_ERZ501693 | MGnify/ENA primary metagenome ERZ501693 (study PRJEB25962, sample SAMEA2042206) | human gut metagenome | biome: human gut; feature: human-associated habitat; material: faeces...
CACCGGCGCGTAGCGGAATTGAAAATCGCTGGCCGAAGGGTAAAGCAAAGGTAAATATTGATAATCAAGCCTTGAAATTCAAATTGAATCCCAAGGCTTTTTGTTTCTTATTCTCTGGCAGGGCTGTTGATGGGCATCAAACAGTCCTGTCTGTATTGTTATTTGATAACCACCTTCTTGTTGTTGATGATGTAGATGCCATTGCTCAGGTGCAACTCGCTCATTGAAGAGGCGGTTGCAATCTGGTTGCCTTGCAAGCTGTAAACCTTTACACCCTTGTTGCCGAATGATGTTGTGATGTTCTCAATACCAGCCAACTCACCATCTGTGTAGCCTAAAGAGAGAGTCTTTGCTTCGTAACCTTCTCGCAATTCCAAGTAGGCACCGAAAGCATTGGTAGTAGCTTCAGCATCGCCTTTCTTGAAGGTGCAGTCGGCAGCAAGGTTATATTTGCCTTCTACGTTGCCAGGAGTATAGGTTCCTACGAATGTTGTGCCAAGGCCATTGTTTGTGTTGACCACACCCTTGTCGGTAAAGGTGAACTCGGTGACAGCCTCGTTGTAGTTGGCGACGAATGGAACATTGGCATCAACATGATCTGCTTTCTCGAAAGTAACGACCGAGTTGTTATCTTCTTTGTCTACGATTTCCTTATAGGTAGCAATGCTTGCAGCCTTCATATCTTCCTTGCTTACCCAGAAAGGCAGACACATAGTGTTGTAGCCAGCATTTACAGAGCGTTTCAGGATTACATTTGTTGCCTGGAAATCTTCATTGACCATGAAAGACTTGGTGTCATCGAGTACGAGATTGGCGCATGCAAGTGGTTTCTCCTCGTTGCCAGTCTTGTAGATAACGTTGTCAGCCTCGTAAGCCTCATCTGCATACACGAGAATATTGCTGTTGTCGCCTCGCATAGCGTTAATATCAGCATCCTTTACGATGCAGCCTCGCATGATAATATTAGCTGGCTTGCCGGACAGTTTTGTAGCCAAAGCGGTAAAGTCGTTGTATTCAACCTTTTGCCAGTCGCCGTCTGCATTCTGGCATTCTCCCTTCATCCAGGCGCCCTCCAGCTTGATAACTCCATCAAGCGAGTTGTCTGCTATCTCTGAGAGCGGCTGACCGTTTACCTTAGTGGCTGGCTCTATCTGGATATTGTCGATATAAACTTCCTGTTCTCCCTCCACGTTACCAGTCTGGGCTGTGATGGTCATGATGCCTGGATTGTCGAAGTTGCCATTGGTGACATAGTCGAATACGACTTTTTGCCATTTTCCAGCCTCGCTGTAATAAGACGCTACTTTCTTCCAGTAACCGTCAGAGCCTTCGGTAGGGTCGGAGAGTTCTATCTGTATGTTTTCTGCCTGCGACTTCTTGATCATCAGAGATACGCGGGTGCTTCCCTGTAAAGAGGGGCTCATCCACTCACGGAAAGGCAGTTTCACAACCTTCTTGTCGTTGGTCATCACAAACTTCAGACATTTCTCAGAAGTGTTGATGCCGTCCGTCTCTGGGTTAGCAACCACTTCGGGATCACCATCGGCCCAGAAGCCAATAGCCTCTTTACCCAATTCCTTGTCCTCACCATTCCAAAGAGTGGTTTGTGCGAATGTTGCTGCTGATGCCATGATGGCAACACATAGAGTAAATACTTTTTTCATTTTTGAATCTTTTAGTTTAACAATGTTCAGGTTTATTATAAGAGAGGAGGAATATTGGTTTTTAGTGTCCCTCTAACTCTCAACTTTTAGTTCTTTATTTACGATAATGCAAATGTACGATAATAAAGCAAAGTTCAACACAAAAAATCGTTCTTTCTTTGAAAGATATGTTTCATGCAATCATTTCATTCTATTTTGAAATGATATTTGCTTTGCTTTCTCAGGCAGTGGAATTCAAGGGTGTTATTGTTAAGTCTCAATGTTATTGTTAAGTCTCAATGAAGTGCTTTTATCGAATCTGCCCATGGCTTTGGGCAACTTTGCCCATAACTATGGGCAAAGTTGTTCATCGTTATGGGTAAACTTGCCCATCGCAGTGGGCAAGTTTCATAGTTGTACGTTATCATCATCTCACGCGCGTACCTTATTATTATATACTCAACTTTCGCAAATGGGGAACTTCAGTCATTTTAGCATTTCATATTTTTAAAAGGAATTAGCATTAAACCCTTCACCCTTCATCCATCCTTTGGAATCCCCTGTGTTTATCGGCGTTTCAGAGGGTGCAGGGTGCAGGTTCACCCTTCATCACCCTTCATCCAAAATCGGGTAAGCGGAACTCTGTGCGGCTCTCATGTTAGAGCGAATCATCTTGTTTTGATGAGATTAGGAGAAACTGTTTTTGAGTAATTTGCTGATAACTTGAAGGTTTCTTGTTGCTTTTTTTGTGTTTTTGAGAAAATTGCTTATTTTTGCATCACAATTCAGTTATACGTTTTAAAAGGAGATGGATATGAGATGGATAGAAGATCGATATATTAGCTTGCTTACCGATTTCGGATTTAAGCGTATCTTTGGAACAAAGCCTAACAAGGATTTGCTCATCAATTTCTTGAATTCACTGTTTGATGGTTTACAGGTCATTAAGGATGTGAAGTACTTGAATAGTGAGCACGTTGGAGATGTCTTTGCCGAGCGCAAGCCCATCTTTGATGTTTATTGCGAAAATGAGCATGGTGAAAAGTTCATCGTTGAGATGCAGAATGCTTATTTTCCTATCCGTGAACAGGCTCCAAAAGGGGCAGAATGGAATTTCCAACATGAACATGTATATACAGTTGCTTTGCTGAACTTCGACTTGAAAGAAGAGGCATTTGACAAGAATGATATCAATCATGATGTGGGCTTGCTTGACAAGAAGACTCTTAAGGTTTTTAATGACAAACTTTCTTTCAAGTATGTTGAGATAGCGAAGTTCAATAAGACAGAGGAGGAGCTTGACACGCTTTATGATAAGTGGTTGTATGTGTTGAAAAACCTTTCCCGATTGGATGAGCGTCCTTCAGCCTTGAAAGAGAAAGTGTTTACTAAACTCTTTGAGGAGGCCGAGATCGCGAAGTTCACCCCAACAGAGTTGAAAGAATATGAGGATAGTTTGAAGGCTTATCGTGATATCAAGAACTCTATAGATACGGCTTTGGAAAAGGGGCGTGAGGAAGGTATGGCGAAATGTATGGCGGAAGGAATGGCGGAAGGAATGGCGGAAGGAATGGCGGAAGGAATGGCGGAAGGAATGGCGAAAGAAAAGATAGCTACAGCCCGCCGCCTTTTGTCAATGGGGCTTTCTGAAGAGCAAGTATCAACAGCCACCGAACTTCCGCTGGAGGAAATCCATAAATTGAGGGAATAAGCCTGAATTAGGTTGAACTTTCTTGAAAATGACACACGATGAAGGGTGATGAAGGGTTAAATTTGACCTTTCTCTCTCGATTCCCCAGTGTTTATCGGCATTCAGGGCGAATAGATGAAGGGTGAAGGGTATTTTGCGCATTCTATTATTTATAAATGCGGATGCTATTTTTCTAACTACTTATGCTGTTTTTCTAACTACTGATGCGATAAAATTGCCTACTTGTAGCACAATTGTGCCCTGCAATGAGCACAATTGTGCCTTTCAAAGAGCAATTACACAGATGTGGAAGTAATATTTGCCAACTGTTTAGGTATTGATACTTATCCGAACTGTATAATATTTGAAGAAACGAAAAAAGAGGAGATAAGTGTCTCCTCTTTTTTGAATCCATCATACAGTCTTATATCTGCCAGTATAAATTCGAACTCTTCTCTTCTTCCTCATCATCTGCCCACAAATCAACATCGTGGGGTTTGGAATGGAACTCTCCTTCGTAATCTCCTCCCTCAATATCTATATTGATGTTCTTGTCAGGTGAACCTGCCAGTATCGTAGCTGTAGCACAATGACATATAGTGACAGCGGGTCTTATGTATGTTTGCTTTTTCATTTGATGATTATTTTTTTGTTGTTAATAATGTAGATGCCATTGTTCAGGTGCAGCTCGCTCGTAGAAGAAGCGGTTGCAATCAGGTTGCCTTGCAGGCTGTAAACCTTCACACCCTTGTTGCCGAATGATGCTGTGGTGCTCTCAATTCCTGTAGTCTCACCATCGGTGAAACCTAAAGAGAGAGTTTTTGCTTCTGCGTTACCCCCTGACAAATCCAAGTAGGCACGGAAAGCTTTGGTGGTTGCATTAGCGCCGCCTTTCTTAAATGTATTGTCGGTTGTAAGATCATATTTATCTTTCATGTAACCTGGGGTATAGGTTCCTATAAATGTAGTGCCAAGATCTTCGGTTTTGGTTACGCCCTTGTCTTTGAAGGTGAACTCTTTAACTTCTGTTTCGTAGTTGGCGATGAATGGCTTGTTGGCATCAACTTCATTTACTTTCTCAAATGTAACGACTGACTTGTTCTCTGCGTTATTCTCTTTGATTTCCTTAAAGATAGCGATGCTTTCAGCCTTCATGTCCTCCTTGTTTACCCAGAAAGGCAGACACATGGTGTTGTAGCCTGATTTTACAGAGCGTTTCAGGGTTACATTTGCAGCCTGGAAGCCTTCGCTGGCCATGAAGGACATGGATTCGTCGAGTACGAGATTGGCGCATTTTCCGCCTTTCACCACGTTTTCTGCATCATCGTTAGCTTCATCAGCATACACGAGAATATTTTTGTGGTCGCCACGCATAGCGTTAATATCATCAGCCTTAACGATGAAACCTCGTATGTCAATATTGGCAGGATTGTTGGAAATTTTTTTTGCCAAATTGGCAAAGTCATTGTATTCTACCTTTTGCCAATCGCCGTCAGCATTCTGGCATTCTCCCTTCAGCCAAGTACCCGATGGTTTGATAACTCCCTCAAGCGTATTCTCTGTTATTGTTGATAATAGTACATTGTCATTTACTTTAGGTGCATCCTCTATCTGGATATTGTCAAGGTAAACAGTCTGCTCTCCTTCAACTGCGTCTGTGGTTGGGAAAATAGTGATTTCTGTAGGATTGCCTTCAACCCCATTGGTGGAAAAGTCGAAATAGAGTTTTTGCCATGTTCCACTTCCACCGTACCAAGCAGCCACTTTCTTTATGACGTTATTACATTTTATTTCAATTCTTACATTGCTGTTATTGTCCTTCTTAATCATTAAGGACATGCGCTTGCTTTCGAAAGAAGGATTATTGAGACTCATTGCGGCAGAACCATGTTCCCACTCATTAGAGGAAATAGTAAATTTAAGGCACTTGTCAGATGAGTTTACGCCATACTTTGAAGGATTAACTGCTATTTCTTGATTACAACGATCCCAGAAACCGCCTTTGTCATGCTCGTTGTACTTCTCACCATCCCAAAGAAGAGTGGTTTGTGCGAATGTTGCTGCTGATGCCATGATAGCAACACATAGGGTAAATACTTTTTTCATTTTTGAATTTTTTAGTTTAACAATGTTCAGGTTTATTATAAGAGAGGAGGAATATTGGTTTTTAGTTTACCCTCGAACTCTTAGCTTTTTAGTTCTTTTGTAACTATAATGCAAATGTACGATATTGTAGAAAAGAATACAACTAAAAATCGTTCTCTCTTTGAAAGATATGTTTCATGCAATCATTTCGTTCTATTTTGAAATGAAATTTACTCAACTAAACCTGCGTCTGTACGGAAGTTATAGAAGTTAAAGGAGTCAAGGAGTTAAGAAGTGACTCGCGCGTACCTTATTATATATACTCTCTTACTGTTTTTTGCTTCCGTACAAGAGAAAACGAGAGTATATTTATACGGTATATTTATTCCATAATTGCAAAAAATCGGTCTTCCAACTGGGAAATAGAATCCACCTAACTGGGAAATAAAAATTTCCCAACTGGGAAAAATTTTTTTCATAGTTAAGTCTTGTCCTGTAACGAATATTTATACATAAGGAAAACTACGGTTCTCGCTCTTTCCGACATGGAAGAAGGTAAAAAGTCATCTGGTCTTGTAGCGACAATAGATAAGTCCTTTTTGTCTTCAAAGATGACTGCGTGCAGGAATCATTTTCCTCAAAAAAGAGTTCCAAAGATGAGAAAAATGTTTCTTGTAACATATTTAGCATGTAATGAACGAATATTGCGTGGCAGAATAAGATATGTTTGATAAATTTGCAATCGAAAATACCAATAACGCATTTAAAAACAAAACCCAATAACAAAGTAATGAGAACAATCAGAAAAACTGTGTTGAGCATGATGCTCCTGTTGGCTGGTATGACAGCCTCAGCCCAGGAAACTCAATTCCTGAGTAACAACCATTGCCTCTATCGTATTCACCAGAGTGAGAAATATCTCCTGATACCTGTTCAGGAGAGTGCCGAACTGAGTCATGTCAAGGTGATAGCCAACAACCAGCAGTTGAAGACTTTCAATGTCCGCCTTGCCAATACGCACGTAGATTATTACGTGCCTCTCGACTTGGAGGCTTACAAGAGCCAGAAGGGACTGATGCTCGATATTCATGTCGACGGACAGGCTCGTAACGATGGCGGTATTGCCAACTTCGGATGCTGGAAGGGAATGAAGTTCTCCGACAGCTTCGACATGAAGAATCGCGAGAAGTTCCGTCCCCTTTATCATCATACTCCTGCCTATGGCTGGATGAACGATCCTAATGGTATGTTCTATAAGGACGGTGTGTGGCACCTCTATTTCCAGTACAATCCTTATGGGTCGCAGTGGGAAAATATGACATGGGGACATTCTACCTCTACCGATTTGGTAAATTGGAAGTTTGAGGGTGAAGCTATCGAGCCAGATGTGATAGGAACGATATTCAGCGGCTCTGCTGTTGTCGACAAGAAGAATACCGCTGGCCTCGGCGAGGGTGCTGTCGTAGCTCTCTATACCTCGGCTGGTGAGAACCAGACCCAGAGCATGGCCTACAGTACTGACAACGGAAAGACCTTCACCAAGTATGAGGGCAACCCTATCATCACAAGCAACGTGCCCGACTTCCGCGATCCTCACATGTTCTGGAATGAGGATATCAAGAAGTGGAACATGATTCTTGCTGCCGGTCAGCAGATGAACATCTATTCTTCTGACAACCTGAAAGACTGGACTTACGAGAGCTCTTTCGGTGCAGAGTACGGCAATCATGGCGGTGTGTGGGAATGCCCAGACCTGATGAAATTGAAGGTTCGCGGCACCGACAAGGAGAAGTGGATGCTTCTCTGCAACATCAATCCTGGTGGTCCTTTCGGCGGTTCTGCCACACAATACTTCATTGGTGAGTTCGACGGACACAAGTTTACTTGCGAGAGTAAGCCCGAGGTCACCAAGTGGATGGACTATGGCAAGGATCATTATGCCACCGTCACTTTCGACAATGCTCCCGACGGACGCCGTGTGGCAATGGCATGGATGAGCAACTGGCAGTACGCCAATCAGGTTCCTACCCAGCAGTACCGTTCTGCCAATTCTATAGCCCGCGATTTAGGACTCTTCGAGTACAAGGGTGAGACCTATTGCAGTGTGACTCCTTCTCCCGAGATGACAGCTGCACGCAGCAAGAAGACATCAAAGGCTCTCTCAGAGGCTTGCGAGGCTGTGGTCAATGTGAAGGGCAATGCCACTATCACCCTGAGCAACGACAAGGGCGAGAAGGTGGTGATGACCTATAATGCCAAGGCTGAGACCTTCGAGATGGACCGTACAAAGAGCGGCAAGACCGACTTCAGCAACGAGTTTGCTGCTGTCACTAAGGCTCCTACCTATGGAAAGATCAGCCAGTTCAGAATCTTTATCGACAAGAGCAGCGTCGAGGTCTTGGATGCTGAGGGCAAGATGGCGATGACCAACCTCGTGTTCCCAAGCAAACCCTATAATAAGATTGTTGTGAAAGGAAAGAGAAAGGGTAAGTATCAAGTTTACAAACTTGGAAAATAACAGCTAATATTCACTTCAAAAAAAATAACTAACAAGATATGAATAAGTCTATGAAATTGACCCTTATCCCTGTGATGCTTTGTTTCTTCGCAATGGGATTTGTGGATTTGGTGGGTATAGCCTCCAACTATGTAAAAGAAGACCTCAACCTGAATGATGCTACAGCCAACCTGTTCCCATCATTGGTTTTCTTCTGGTTCCTGATTTTCTCTGTGCCCACGGGCATGTTGATGAATAAGATAGGTCGCAAGAAGACCGTGCTGCTCTCACTCTTGGTGACAGTCATCTCTCTTCTTCTGCCTTTGTTTGGCGAAACCTTCGGCATCATGCTTGTATCGTTCTCCCTCTTGGGTATCGGTAATGCGCTGATGCAGACATCGCTCAATCCATTGGTTTCTGCCGTCACATCCGGCAAGAACCTGGCTTCTACGCTTACCTTCGGACAGTTTGTCAAGGCCATCGCTTCCTTTATGGCTCCATATATTGCCATGTGGGGTGCAGTGGCAAGCATTCCTGAGTTTGGATTGGGCTGGCGTGTGCTCTTCCCCATCTATATGATCATCGGTGTGTGCGCAACGCTGTTCCTGGCAGGAACTCCTATTGAGGAGGAGAAGACCGAGGGCAAGGCCTCTGGCTTTGTTGACTGCTTGGCTCTCTTGGGCAAGCCTATTGTGCTGCTTTCCTTCATCGGCATCATGTGTCATGTAGGTATCGACGTGGGCACCAACACCACCGCTCCAAAGATTCTGATGGAGCGTTTGGGCTGGACACTCAACGAGGCTGCCTTTGCCACATCGCTCTACTTCATCTTCCGTACCATCGGGTGTTTCACAGGCACCGTCTTCCTTCGTATGATGAAGCCCCGTGTGTTCTTCACCATCAGCATCGTGATGATGGCGCTGAGTATGGCAGGCCTTTTCTTCGGCGAGAGCAAGATGATGCTCTATATTGCCATTGCCCTCGTGGGTTACGGCAACTCCAATGTGTTCTCCATCATCTTCTCTCAGGCTCTTCTCTCTGTACCCGAGAAGAAGAACGAGGTGAGCGGTCTGATGATCATGGGCTTGTTTGGCGGTACGGTATTCCCACTCATTATGGGTGTTGCCAGCGATGCCATCGGGCAGATCGGTGCCGTGCTGGTGATGGCAGTGGGCGTGCTCTATCTGTTCTCATATATTAATAAGGTGAAGATGTAAACTTCTGAATTTGCAAAACTTGAATTAAAAAACAAAGATTATGAAAATAGAAGATTTAGATAAGAAATATTGTGTAGGTTTGGGCGAGATCCTTTTCGATGTTCTGCCTACAGGTTCTCAGTTGGGTGGCGCTCCTGCCAATTTCGCCTATCATGCAGGTCAGCATGGCTTGCATTCTGTAGCAGTCAGTGCCGTAGGCAGCGACTTGCTGGGCGACGAGGCTCTCAGATTGTTGGACGGTAAGCACCTCAAGTACGTGATGCCACGTGTGGACTTCCCTACAGGAACCGTACAGGTAGAGCTCGATGCAGAGGGTGTTCCTACTTATGACATCAAGGAAGGTGTGGCATGGGACAACATCCCCTTCACCGACGACATCAAGGAGGTGGCTGCCAATGCCGGAGCTGTATGCTGGGGCTCTTTGGCTCAGCGCAACGAGGTAAGCCGCAAGTCTATCTATCAGTTCCTCGACCATACTCCCGAGGACTGCCTGAAGGTTTTCGACATCAACCTGCGTCAGAACTTCTATACCAAAGAAGTGATTTGTGAGAGTTTGAAGCGTTGCGATGTGTTGAAAATCAACGATGAGGAATTGATTACCATCGGCCGTCTCTTCGGTTATCCCGGTCTTGACATCGAGAACAAGTGCTGGCTCATCCTCGGTAAGTACAATCTCGACATGCTCGTGCTCACCTGTGGTGTGAACGGCAGCTATGTCTTTGCTCCAGGCTTCAAGTCGTTCCAGGAAACTCCTAAGGTAGAAGTTGCCGATACTGTAGGAGCAGGCGACAGCTTTACTGGTACTTTCTGTGCCAGCATTCTGAAGGGCAAGAGCATTGCCGAGGCTCACAAGCTGGCAGTAGAGGTAAGTGCATACGTGTGCACCCAGCATGGTGCCATGCCTGTGCTTCCTGAGAAATATACGAAGTAAGTATCGTTTTTAGTATTTGGTAGTTGATATTTTGATAAAGGACTTCGCTTTACCTGGTCTGTGATGACCAAGGGCGGCGAAGTCCTTTTTGTGTGTCTTTGCTATTAAAAGATGTTAATTTTTATTTGTCTTATTTGTGGGCTTTCATTTTTGTTTATATTTTTGCATATTGCTACTGTGTAAACAAAAACGATACAAAAATGAAAACCGGAAAGAAGCACATTATATTATATTATATGTAGTCCTTTTGTTGCTCGTCTTGGTGTCCTGTTCCGATAGGCGCACTGTGATAGGTGTGTCCCAATGTAGCGACGACATTTGGCGCCAGAAGGTGAACCGCGAAATCAAGATTGGGCAGTATCAGTATAAGAATGTGGACGTGGTCTTTGCCTCTGCCGACAACAATGGGCAGCGCCAGGCCCGGCAGATAGACAGTTTGGTGAAAACCAAGGTCGACCTCTTGGTGGTGGCTCCCAGTGATGCCAAGACTGTTGCGCCAGCGATAGAGCGTGCCTACCGTGCCGGTATTCCTGTCATTCTTTACGACCGCATGTTCTTGGAGCGGTTTAAGAAGGCAGCCAAGTCGCATATCGGTGACGCCAACCTTCGCATGGACGACTTGGGCTCAGAACTGAGTCTTAGCAAGGTGCAGATGTACCGCAAGGTGAAGGCGCTTACCGGCAAGACTCCTGCCGAGGTGCTCAGAGAAATGCGTATGCAAAAAGCCTATTCGCTCCTGAAGCAAACCGACAAGACCATCAGTGAGGTGGCTGCCGAGGTGGGCTTTGCCATTCCTGGTTACTTCTCAGCTTGTTTCAAGAAGCAGTTCGGCATCAACCCGACAGAGTTGAGAGACTGACATAGAGAAGTTAGGGGGAAGTTAAAGAAGTTATCACTCCCTTCGGTCGTTTGGGAAGTTAAGGGACAATAGTCTTTTGGGATAAGATACATGAACAGACATATCTTTGACTTTCGTCAAAAAAAGGCATGCTATATCTTTGACTTTTGTCAAAAAACGATTGATTATATCTTTGCTTTTTAGCATTTTTAGCATCTAAAGCATTGATTATCACGTAAAAATAGTTATCTTTGCAGCGGTATAGTCATAAAAGATAAAAGTAATCAATCAAAGTTGGCAAAAATGGAAGACAAGAAATACTTTAGCAGACAGATAGATGAATCATTAATGGCGTGGAAAAACAGCGCACGCCACAAGCCTCTTTTACTCCGAGGAGCCAGACAGGTAGGCAAATCTTCTTCCGTTCGCCACTTGGCGAAACAGTTTGACTATTTTGTTGAAATCAACTTTGAACGCAAGCCTGCATACCTTGAGATATTCAAAGGCGATCGAGATGCAAAGCATATTGTAGAGATGATTAAGTCGATAACAGGTGAACCTATTGTTCCAGGAAAGACTTTGCTTTTTTTCGATGAGATTCAGATGTGCCAGGAAGCCATTTCTTCTTTGCGCTTTTTCTGGGAAGACATGCCTGGGCTGCATGTGATAGCTGCAGGTTCTCTCTTAGAGTTTGCACTCAGCGAAATCCCTACTTTCGGTGTAGGTAGAATCCATTCCATGTTTATGTATCCCATGTCATTCGATGAATTTCTGAATGCTCTTGGCATGTTTTCATTACAGAAATATAAGCGAGAAGCTTCTCCAGAGAAACCTTTATTATCCGCTTTGCATGAACAGTTGGTTTCCTTGTTCCGTACCTATTTGATGGTAGGCGGAATGCCGGAATCTGTAAGTACATGGGTTGATACCCATAGTTACGTGGAATGTCAGGCTGTGCAAAAGGAAATCGCATATACTTACGAGGTGGATTTTGCAAAATATAAGAAACGTGCCAATACCACTCTGTTGCGTCAGACCTTACATAGTGCCGCACACCAGATAGGAGGCAAGTTTGTATATAGTCAGGTGTCTCGTGATTTCAGGTCGTACCAAATAAAGGAAGCTCTGAGTTTGCTCACGCTTGCCGGATTGCTCGTCCCAGTATGCAATACGGCTGCCAACGGATTTCCTTTAGGTGCAGAGGCTGATGAAAATTGCGTAAAATACCTATTCTTAGACAGTGGATTGTTGCTTGCCATCTTGGGTATGGATTTCGGCAATATCACCTCCATATCAGAAGATATATTGATAGGCAATGCAGCTGACCTTGTCAACAAAGGGCACATCACGGAGATGGTGGCAGGATTGGAAATCATCAAGAACCAACAACCTGATAATGTTCCTTCTCTTTATTTCTGGATGCGTGAGGCCAGAGGAGCCTTGGCAGAAGTCGATTACATTCTGGCAAAGGATATGAAAATCTTACCCATCGAGGTCAAAGCTGAAGTAAAAGGAGGCATGAAGAGTCTTTATTCTTTTGTCGAAGCGAAAGGCATCACGCATGCTGTTCGTACTTCGCTCGAAAATTTTGGACGATTCACAAAGGGGGATTGCGTCATAGATATTTATCCTTTATATGCTCTCCAGAATCTTGTTGGAACTTGAAAGAATTGTTTCCTACCATTATTCCAACTTGTGCTGATTATTCTAACACCCTGTAAAACAGAAGTCATATAAATGAACGAAATACTATAAAAATTGTTGCATGTAACATAATTGCCATGTGATGAACGAATTTTTCTCTGTTGTTAATAAGAGATTTGCTATCTTTGCTGCCAGAAATTTGAATAAACAATAAATAGAATTACTATTAACAAAATCTTTATTTACATGGAGAAAATGAAAACTCTCTTGATGAGCATATGCTTGTTGCTCGTCAGTGCGGTATCATTCGCCCAGGTCGAAGTGGCAAGTGGAAATGTTACCGACAACAGTGGAGAACCAGTTATTGGTGCCACTGTCACCGTAGTGGGGGGACAAGGAAATGCAGGTACTGTTACTGATATTGATGGTAACTTTACGGTGCAGGTTCAGTCCGGTTCTAAACTTTCTATCTCTTTTATGGGGTATAAGACTCAGGTGGTGAAGGCTGCCAAGGGTCTGCGCATCGTTCTCGAAGAAGATGCCAAGTTGCTCAACGAGGTAGTTGTTACTGGTTATACCACTCAGCGCAAGGCCGACCTGACAGGTGCCATCTCGGTAGTCAGCGTTGACGAGATAGCCAAGCAGAACGAGAACAACCCTATCAAGGCTCTTCAGGGCCGCGTTCCTGGTATGAATATTACAGCTGACGGTTCTCCTTCAGGAACTGCCACCGTACGTATTCGTGGTATCGGTACGCTGAACAACAATGATCCTCTTTATATTGTTGATGGTGTGCCAACCAAGTCTGGTATGCACGAACTCAATGGTAATGACATCGAGAGCATTCAGGTGCTCAAGGATGCTGCTTCGGCTTCTATCTATGGTAGCCGTGCTGCCAATGGTGTCATCATCATCACTACCAAGAAGGGTAAGGAGGGCAAGGTGAAGGTCGACTTCGATGGTTCTATCTCGATTTCTACTTACGCTCATAAGATGGATGTCCTCAATGCAAAGGAGTTTGGTCAGGTGATGTGGCGTGCCTATATGAACGATGGTATGGATCCTAACACCAATGGTCTGGGCTACAGCTACGACTGGAGCTATAACGAGCAGGGCAACCCTGTGCTCAACGGCATCAGTATGAAGAAGTATCTCGACGATGCGGGTACAACACCTGCTGCTGATACTGATTGGTTTGATGAGACAACTCGCACAGGTGTAGTACAGCAGTATAACGTATCTGTTAGTAAGGGCTCAGACAAGGGTAGCAGTTTCTTCTCTTTGGGTTACTACAAGAACTTGGGAATTATCAAACATTCTGATTTCAACCGCTTCTCAGCTCGTATGAATACAGAGTACAAACTCTTGAAGAATAATTGTCTTACTGTAGGCGAGCACTTCACTGTCAACCGTACTTCTGAGGTTGCGGCTCCTGGTGGCTTCTTGCAGAATGTGTTGCAGTTCAATCCATCTCTGCCTATCTATACTGAGGATGGCAACTATGCAGGTCCTGTAGGAGGTTATCCAGACCGTAATAACCCTGTAGCAGTGTTGGAACGCAACAAGGACAACCGTTATACCTACTGGCGTATGTTTGGTGATGCTTATGTAAACCTCAACCTCTTCAAGGGCTTTAACATCCGTTCCACCTTTGGTCTCGATTACTCACAGAAGCAGCAGCGATTCTTTACTTATCCTATTACCGAAGGAAATGTGGCTAACGACAAGAATGCAGTAGAGGCCAAGCAGGAACACTGGACCAAGTGGATGTGGAATGCTGTGGCTACATATAACAAGGAGATAGGTCAGCATCGCTTCGACCTCATGGCTGGTATGGAGCTTAACCGCCAGGATGATATCTACTTCTCTGGTTACAAGGAAGGTTTCGCAGTACTCAACCCCGATTATATGTGGCCTGATGCAGGTACTACCGGAGCACAGGCTTACGGTGGAGGATCAGGCTATTCGCTTGTGTCTTTCTTCGGTAAGGCCAACTACAACTATGCCGACAAATATATGGCTTCATTCACCATCCGTCGTGACGGTAGCTCTCGTTTCGGTAAGAACAACCGTTATGCCACCTTCCCATCTGTATCTGCAGGCTGGCGTATCAATCAGGAGAACTTCCTGAAGAAGGCTTCTTGGATTGACGATTTGAAGATACGTGCTTCTTGGGGACAGACTGGTAACCAGGAAATCGACAACTTGGCTCGCTATACCATCTTTGTTAGCAACTATGGAGTGAGCGAGAATGGTGGTCAGAGCTATGGTACCTCTTACGATATCGCAGGAACCAATGGCGGAAGCACATTGCCTTCAGGTTTTAAGCGCAACCAGATTGGTAACGACGACATCAAGTGGGAGACAACCACACAGACCGACTTGGGTCTCGACTTCGCCTTCTTTGGCAATACACTCTATGGTAACTTCGACTGGTACTTCAAGAAGACCAAGGACATCTTGGTTTATATGCCAGGTATCGCCGTTATGGGTGAGGGAAGCTCACAATGGATTAATGCAGGCGAGATGGAGAACCGCGGTTTCGAGTTCAACATCGGTTATCGCAATAAGACCAACTTCGGTCTGAAGTATGACATCACAGCCAATATCTCTTCTTATCGCAACGAAATTACAGCACTGCCTACTACTGTAGCAGCTAATGGTACCTTTGGTGGTAATGGCGTGAAGAGTGTTGTCGGTCATCCTATGGGTGCACAGGTAGGATATGTATGCGATGGTATCTTCAAGAGCCAGGAAGAAATCGATAACCATGCCACTCAAGAAGGTGCTGGTCTTGGACGTATGCGCTGGAGAGACCTCGACCATGATGGTAAGATTACTGAGCTTGACCAGACTTGGATTTACGATCCAGTGCCCGACTTCACTTATGGTTTCAACATCTACTTGGAGTACAAGAACTTCGACTTCACAGCTTTCTTCCAGGGTGTGCAGGGTGTAGACATCATCTCTGACCTAAAGAAAGAGACCGACATCTGGGCTGGTCTTAACGTCGGCTTCTTGAACAAGGGACATCGTCTGTTGAACGCATGGTGTGTGGACAATCCATCCAGCAATATTCCTGCTGTTACCCTTTCCGACAATAATAACGAGAAACGTGTATCTACTTATTGGGTAGAGAATGGTAGTTATCTGAAACTGCGCACTATCCAGTTGGGTTACAATTTGCCACAGAACATAGTCTCTAAGCTATCTATGCAACGTCTGCGTATGTATGTCAGCGCACAGAACCTGTTCACCATCAAGAGCAGTAGCTTTACTGGTGTAGATCCTGAGAATCCAAACTATGGATATCCTATACCACTTAACATTACATTTGGTCTTAACGTAACATTCTAAAAGAGTCAAAATATATGAAAAAGATATTATATTCAGTCCTTACCGTTCTTGCTTTGGTGGGTACGACAAGTTGTTCTGACTTCTTGGATGACCAGAAACCGCAGGGCGTGCTCGACAGCGATATGGTGAAGGAGCCAAGCAATGTGGATAATCTTGTTATCTCGGCTTACGCTGTCTTCACAACAGCCGAAGATGTCAACTCTTCCTTCTCGATGTGGAACTTCGATGTTCGCAGCGATGATGCCTATAAGGGTGGCAACGGAACCAGTGATGGTGACGTATTCCATCAGTTGGAGATAGAGCAGGGCGTGCTTACCACCAACTGGAATATCAACGATATGTGGGTGCGCCTTTACAACTGTATCTCACGTGTCAACTCAGCCATCTCTGTGCTTGAGACCACCAGTGACAGCTATCAGCTCAAGGCTCAGCGTTTAGGCGAGATGAAGTTCTTGCGTGCCTACGCCCACTTCCTGTTGAAGCGTCTCTACAAGAACATTCCTTTCATCATGGATGCCAACCTGAAGCAGGAAGACTACAATACCCTTTCCAACACTGAGTTTAACAACGATGAGGGCTGGCAGCAAATTATCAACGATGTGGAGTATGCCTATAGTGTGCTTCCAGTGAAGCAGACCGATAAGGGTCGTCCTTCCAAGGCAGCAGCTGCAGCCTTCCTCACCAAGGCTTATCTCTATAAGGCTTATCGTCAGGATGATCCTTCATCCAATCAGGTGACCAGCATCAACAGAGAAGACTTGCTAAAGGTCATTGAGTATAGCAATCCTGACATCTATAGCGCAGGTGGCTTCGATCTCGAGGCAGACTTCCACAACAACTTCCGTCCTGAGACACAGTACGAGAATGGTGTGGAGAGCATCTGGGCCATGCAGTATTCTATCAACGACGGTACCAAGAATGGTAACCTGAACTGGAGCTATGGTCTTATCGTGCCTAATATCCCTGGTGTTACCGATGGAGGTTGTGACTTCTACAAGCCCAGTCAGAATCTTGTGAACGCCTATCGTACCGATGCCGACGGTCATCCTTTCATTGACACCTTTAATAATAAGGACTACGACTTGACACAGGATGCTGACCCACGTCTGTTCCTCACTGTAGGTCTGACTGGTCTTCCATACGAGTTCAACAGCAAGTACATGATGGACGCCAGCTCCACATGGAGCCGTTCTAATGGACTTTATGGTTATTATGTAACCTTGAAGCAGAATGTAGATCCTGATTGTGGTTACATGGTAAAGGGCTCTTGGTGGGGTACACCAATGAACCGCATCGTGTTCCGTTATGCCGACGTACTCTTGGAGCGTGCTGAGGCTTATGCGCAGCTCAACGAGACGGGTGAGGCCATCAAGCTGGTCAACAAGATTCGCCTGCGTGCCAAGCAGAGTACAGGTATGATAGCTAATTATCCTTCTGACTATGGCGTGAAGTTCAATATCTCTACCTATAATGGTTCTTACAGCCAGGAAGATGCTCTGAAGATTGTGAAGATGGAGCGTCGTTTGGAGATGGGTATGGAGAGTGAACGCTTCTTCGACCTCGTGAGATGGGGTGAGGCAGAGAAGGTGCTCAACAAGTACTTTGCTGAGGAGACCAACAACTGCTCTATCTATGGAGAAGCTCACTTTACAGCCAACAAGAACGAATATCTGCCAATACCTTTCTCACAGGTAGCGGCTTCCGACGGACATTACACACAGAACATAGGAGGATGGTAATATGAAGAAATTATTATTTATATTGATGGGCATTCTTGCCCTCACAGCCTGCAGCGAGGATAATGTGTCCGACCTGCAGCTCACAGGAGGCTGTTCTGTTACTGAACTGGCACTCGATGATTATGAAGGAACAGTAGACAAGGCTACACGTACCATTACCGTACGCGTGCCTGAGACCTACGACATCAGTCAGATGACCTTGAGCAAACTCACACTCAGCGATGGTGCTGTGTGTGATGCCAAGGTGGGCGACAAGATGAATATGCTCCTTGCACAGACCTTGCGCGTGAAGAATGGCGATGTGTTCCTCGACTGGACTCTCGTTGCCAAGCGCGATGAGGCAAAGATTCTCTCTTTCAAGGTGAATGGTATCTATACAGGAGTCATTAACGAGAGCAGCAAGACCATTAACATTAATGTGCCAAAGACGGTGGACATCACCAAGCTGATACCTTCTATCAAGGTGAGCGAGAATGCTACTGTCGCACCTGTTTCGGGTGCACCAGTCGACTTCACGAATCCTGTGGCCTATACCGTAACCAACAATACGGCTACAAGCACTTACACCGTAACCGTCAATCAGATAGGCAAGCCTACTGCTGTATTCGCAAGCTTGGCTCTGACGATGGACGAACTGGTGCCTGAGGAGAAGGCTGCCTGCGAGTGGATGCTCGCGAATGTGGACAACTCTATCTATGCTTCGTTTACTGATATCAAGAATGGCAATGTAGACTTGAGTGAGTGTAAGGTGATATGGTGGCACTTCCACAAAGACGGTGGAGTGGACGGTAAGGCGAAATTCGAGCAGGCTGCTCCTGAGGCTATTGCCGCACAGGCTGTGCTGAGAGACTACTATAAGGCTGGTGGTTCCTTCCTCTTCACACGTTACGCTACCAATATGCCTGGTGAGTTGGGTATCGACAAGAACGGATTGGCACCTAATAACTGCTGGGGACAGGTGGAGAATGATGCCGAGACTTGTGGAGGTCCTTGGGAATTCAAGATGGGCAATGATGCTGCAGGTTATCATTCCGACCACGCCCTCTATCAGGGACTGGTGAAAGGTGATGACGCCAACAGTGTATACACTACTGATACCAACTACCGCATAACCAACTCTACAGCTCAATGGCATATTGGAACTGACTGGGGTGGTTTTGACAACTATGCCGTATGGAGAGAGAAGACTGGTGGTATCGATCTTGGTTATGGTGGCGATGGAGCCATTGTTGTCTGGGAGTACCCAGCAACAGGTACTTCTGGTAAGACGCTCTGTATAGGTACTGGTTGCTACGATTGGTACAGCGTAGGTCCTTTCACAGAGAAGTTCCATGCTAATGTGGCCCTCATGACCAAGAATGCATTTAATTATCTTATGAACCATTAACAATAAACAAAAATGAAGACAATGATAAATTCTATAATATTGGCATCATGCCTCGCTTTGCCTCTCGCTTCATGCAGTGACAGCGATGCTGCCCCCGAGCAGAAGGACTGGTCTACCACCACTTATTTCAACTCATCCGATGCAGCAGCACAGGATACTTATTACAAGCCTGCTGTGGGCTATGTAGGCGACCCTATGCCTTTCTTCGATCCAGTGGCTGGCGATTTCAAGGTGTTGTATCTGCTGGACTTCCGACCTAATCCTGAAGGCACTTACCACCCCATCTGGGGTGTAAGTACCAAGGATGCTGCCCACTATACTGCTTTGGGTGAACTGGTTTCTTGTGGCACCCTGAAGTCGCAGGATGCTGCCATCGGTACTGGTTCTACCATCTATGATGAGGCAAGCAAGCTTTACTATACATTCTATACAGGTAATAAGTATAAGCCTACAGGTGACGAGAGCGCACAGGCTGTGATGGTAGCAACTTCTGCTGATTTCAAGACCTGGACCAAGGATCGTACTTTTTTGATCAAAGGTCAGGACTTCGGCTACGATAAGAACGACTTCCGCGACCCATTCGTGTTTAAGGGTGATGATGGCAAGTTCCACATGCTCATTTCTACCAAGAAGGGTGGCAAGGGTAGCTTAGCTGAGTTCGTATCTGATGACTTGAAGAACTGGACTGACAATGGTGTGTTCATGACCATGATGTGGGACCGTTTCTACGAGTGTCCTGACCTCTTCAAGATGGGCGACTATTGGTACTTGGTGTATAGCGAACTTCATCATGCTGTACGCAGAGTGCAGTATTTCAAGGGAAGAACACTTGACGAGTTGAAGGCTTGTACCGCCAACGATGCGGCAAGATGGCCTGATGCTCACGAGGGCTTCCTCGACAGCCGTGGTCTTTATGCCGGCAAGACTGCCAGCGATGGTACCAACCGCTATTTGTGGGGCTGGTGTCCTACCCGAAGCGGTAAGGACAATACTGCTGTGGGTGCTTCGCCTGCAGAGCCAGAGTGGGCTGGCAACTTGGTTTGCTATAAGCTCATCCAGCATGAGGACGGTACGCTGACACTTGGACAGATTGATGCTGTGAGCGAGAAGTACAATCAGGATGTTGCCGTAGAGGTGAAGGAGAGCCAGAATATGACCGAGGCAGATGGCACTTATACGCTTGCAGGCAATGCCGAGCAGCCTGATGCCTACATGCTGATGGGCCGCTTGGGCAGTCACAACAAGATCAGCTTCACCGTCACCACTTCCAACAAATGGGATAAGTTTGGTATCTCTATGGTTCGTGGCTCTGACTCTAAGAAGTATTACACCATGGTTGTCAACCCAGAGGATGAGAACAACCGCAAGGTAAACTTTGAGGAGCAAGGCGTAGAGGGTAAGGGCTTCATTGCCGGAATTGATGGCTACGTGTTTGCCCGTCCTGCCGACAATGTGTACAACGTCACCATCTACACCGACAACAGTATCTGTGTGATGTACATCAATGATGTTTGCAGCTATACCAACCGTATCTATGGCATTCAGAAGAACTGTTGGAGTATCAATAGCTATAATGGCGCCAACGTCAAGATTAGCAATCTGAAGATCAGTCAGTATTAATTGAGAAAGTAGATCAGACACATCGTTTTTCAAAACACCATAACTTTGCGAGGCTCATCTCCCTTTTTGGGGGATGGGCCTTTTTCGTTTTTTTAGGAATCTTCCCCATTTACGAAAATGAGAATGAAAAAATACAGCTACATGAACTCATATTCGGAAAGTTTGGAGCAGACTCCTGAATGGACTTCAATCAATACGGGGAACTACTCATCCCATTCCTCGAATTCCAATTCCAGTTCCTTGTACTCGGGTTTGTGGGTGCTGTTCTCACGGTCTTCTTTCTTGGCTTCTTCGCTTGTGGCATTGCTTACTGAGAGGCCAATGAGGCGGATGGGGTGGGCGGAGGAATACTCCACCTGCTTGAGCAGAAGTTTGGAGAGAGGCAGTATGTCGGCCTTGCTCTTCAGAATCTTGTCTTGCGAGATGCTTCTTGTTATCTGGGTGAAGTCGGCAAACTTGATTTTCAGGGTGAGGGTGCGGCCTTCGAACTCGCTGCGTTCTATGCGGGTAAGCAACTCCAGGACGGTGTGATAGAGTTGTATGATGACGGCAGAGGGAGTGTATATATCCTCTAAGAAAGTCTGTTCGCATCCCACAGACTTCCTTTCGCGATACGTAACGACGGGGCGATTGTCGATGCCACGTGCAAAATGGTAGAAGACATGACCAGCCTTGCCAAAAACCTCGACGAGATGCTGTTCAGAAACCTTACGCAGGTCGGCTCCGCGGTAAATGCCCATGTAGTGCATCTTCTGCAGAGTCTTCTTGCCTACGCCCCAAAAATCTTCCACGGGCAGTTGACAGATAAAGTCGAGAGCCTTGTCGGGGTGAATGGTGCAGATGCCGTCGGGCTTGCGATAGTCGGAAGCCACCTTGGCGAGAAACTTGCAATAGCTGATACCTGCCGATGCGGTGAGTCCAGTCTCTGCTTTGATGCGTGCCTTGATTTCGCGTGCCATATCTACAGCCAGCTCTATACCTTTCTTATTATGGGTGACATCGAGAAAGGCCTCGTCGATGGAGATAGGTTCTATGAGGTCGGTATAATCCTGGAAGATGTGGTGAATCTGCTGCGACACCTCTTTATAATGTTCGTGTCGGCAAGGCACGATGTTGAGGTCGGGGCAGAGGCGCTTGGCCTGTGCGATTGACTGTGCAGAATGTACTCCGAAGCGACGTGCCTCATAGCTGGCAGTAGACACCACACCACGTGGACCGTCGAAGCCTACCGCAATGGGTTTGCCCCGAAGTTCAGGATTGTCTCTTTGCTCTACTGCCGCAAAGAAGGCATCCATATCAATGTGTATGATTTTTCTATTCTCCATTCTCATGCAAAAATACAAATAATTTTCGAGTCCACATAAGCTATTGGCTTTAACTTCCCCATTTTTGCGAAAGTAGAGTTTATATAATAGTGATTGAACACTGTTATAACGCCGTTTGTACATCCCTATAGGGACGAGGCTCCGTCCCTAATAGGGACTGAGGTCAATCGGTAGTAGGGACGAGGCTCCATCCCTATAGGGACTGAGGATGATCGGTAGTAGGGACGAAAGCTTGAGGTACAGATCTTCATAAAATTTTCATGGAAAAAAGAATCGAATAATCCAAGTATTTAATAAAATTGTTATCGCAAAAGAAGTGACTTTTATGTTGAATCTTGGGATTGATGGAAAGGAAGCCGTCAAGATTGAAAAAAGGGTGTGCCACAAATGCGTGGCACACCCTTTATGTAAAGATAAGTGTGATTTTATTTCTGGCACTCCTTGCATGGAGTCCAGGGCTTCAGCTGCTTGAAGAAGTCGTTGCCCTTGTCGTCTACGAGGATGAATGCAGGGAAGTCCTCTACGGTAATCTTCCAGATAGCCTCCATACCGAGCTCTGGGTACTCTACGCACTCGATGCTCTTGATGGAACTCTGAGAGAGAACGGCAGCTACACCACCGATAGTTCCGAGGTAGAAACCACCATGCTTCTTGCAGGCCTCTGTCACGATGTCGCCACGGTTACCCTTGGCAATCATGACCAAGCTGGCTCCATGATCCTGGAACTCGTCAACGTATGGGTCCATACGATTGGCTGTGGTAGGACCCATAGAGCCACATGGATAACCCTCTGGAGTCTTGGCAGGACCAGCATAGAGGATAGGATGGTTCTTGAAGTACTCTGGCATCTCCTCGCCAGCATCCAAGCGAGCCTTGAGCTTGGCATGAGCGATGTCACGAGCCACGATGATGGTTCCCTTCAGGTTGACACGGGTGCTGACAGGATACTTGCTCAACTCAGCGCGTACAGCGTTGATACCCTTGTCGAGGTCGATCTCGATACCCTTGGTACCCTCTCCTGGGTTGCGGAGCTCCTCAGGAATCAACTCTGTTGGGTTCTCGTCCATCTTCTCCAACCAGATACCGTCCTTGTTGATCTTAGCCTTGATGTTGCGGTCGGCAGAGCAGCTTACACCCATACCGATAGGGCAGCTGGCACCATGACGAGGCAGACGGATGACACGGATGTCGTGAGCCAAGTACTTACCACCAAACTGTGCACCCAAGCCAATCTTGTGAGCCTCATTGAGGAGCTTGTTCTCCAAGTCGATGTCGCGGAAAGCACGACCAGTCTCATCGCCAGTAGTAGGCAACTCATCATAGTACTTGATAGAAGCCAGCTTCACGGTAAGGAGGTTCTTCTCGGCAGAAGTACCACCGATAACGAATGCGATGTGGTAAGGAGGACATGCTGCTGTACCGAGGCTCTTCATCTTCTCAACGAGGAATGGGAGGAGGGTGCCTTCGTTCTGGATAGTGGCCTTGGTCATAGGGTAGAAGTAGGTCTTGTTGGCAGAACCGCCACCCTTGGCAACCATCACGAAGCGATACTCGTCGCCCTCGGTAGCCTCGATATCGATCTGGGCAGGCAGGTTGCAACGTGTGTTCACCTCGTCATACATGTTGAGAGGTGCATTCTGTGAATAACGGAGGTTGTCCTGTGTGTATGTGTTGTAAACACCCAAACTCAAAGTCTCTTCGTCCTCAAAGTCGGTCCATACACGTTGACCTTTCTCGCCATGAATGATGGCAGTACCTGTATCCTGGCAGAATGGGAGAATGCCCTTCACGGCAGTCTCTGCGTTGCGGAGGAACTGGAGAGCCACGTACTTGTCGTTCTCAGATGCCTCTGGGTCGGTCAAAATCTTAGCCACCTGGAGGTTGTGCTCACGACGGAGCATGAACTCTACGTCGTGGAAACCCTGCTGTGCGAGCAGGGTAAGTGCTTCCTTTGAAACCTTGAGGATTGTCTTACCCTCGAACTCTGCTGTGCTTACGCCTTCTTTTGAGATAAGGCGATACTCTGTCTTGTCCTCTCCAAGCTGAAACATTGGAGCGTACTTAAAATCTGGAGCTTTTGCCATAATGTTTTTTTGTTGTTATTATACTGTTGAAATATTCAAGTTGTTTTGTTTTGTCAAGAATTTGAGAATGAAAGAATTTCATTCATTCTTCCTTAAGGTAGGCCTTGGAATATTCTTAAATTCTCAAATTCTTGACATAAAATCAGAATCCGAAGATCTCTTCCTGAGAGAGGCGCTTGATAGGAGCAATCTTCTCGAGGCTCTTCATGTCGAGGTCTTTCTCGTTGCCGAGGATGACCATGCGGTAAGGCTTGCCCACGATATTCTGCTTCTCGAAGTTAGTGATGTCCTGAAGTGTCACGTTCTGGAGCGCCTCATAGAGCTTCTTGTTGGGATCGTAGTCGAGTCCCTTCAGCTTGGCATTGAAGTAAGCGTAGAGCACATTGCCCTTAGTGGTACGCATACTCTGCAGGCTCTTGATGAGGCTCTGCTTAGCCAGGTTGAATGCAGCCTCGTTCTGTGGCAGGTTGTTGATGATCTCGTTGAACACGTTGATGCAGTCCATCATCTTGTCGCTCTGCGAGATGATATGAGTGAAGAAGTATTCTGTATCGTTCTTACGACCAGGGCGTACATAATAAGAGCCTGCGTTGTAAGCCAGACCTCTTGTCTCGCGAAGTTCCTGGAAGACGATGGCGTTCATGCTTCCGCCAAAGTACTCATTGAAGAGTCCTACTACGGCAGCATTGTCGTCGGTGAAAGTCTTACCCTCGTTCTGGTACTGGCGCAGATAGATGTTCTTAGCCTCGTAGGGAGCAATGAGAATCTCGTTGCTCTGTGGCTGCTGCTTGGTGTACTCCTTGCCCTGTGGAGCAGGGATGAGTTTCTTGCCAGTCTTATGTTCTTTGGCGAGGAGGCTGTTGAGCTGTTTCTCGCTGTAAGGACCATAATAGAATACGGTGTGCTCGATATTGTCGAGTGTGCCCAGAAGGTTGATCAGCTCCTGTGGATCCATCTTGCGAAGGTCGGCAGGGAGAATCTGATTGCGGCTTGGGTTGTAAGGACCATATACGCAATAGTCCCACAAGCGTGAGAAGTTGGCCTTCTGGTTGGCCTTCATGTCGTTGCCATTCTTCTCTACGAGGTCCACATACTGGTTCCATGAAGTCTTGTCGGCTTTGGCATGGTGCAGCAAGTCCTCCAAGAGGCTGAGAGCCTTAGGAAGGTTCTCGTTCAGACCATTGATGTTAATGCTGAGGCTCTTGGTGCCCTGAGCCACACTGTAGTTGCAGGCAATGTTATAGAAAGCCTGTTTGATTTCAGAGACGGTCTTCTTGTCGGTACCTATGTAGCCGAGATAATCAGCAGCATAGCTGTAGCGCATGTCATCCTCGTCGCCCAACTCATAACGGAAGGAGAGGTTGAAGAGGTCGTCCTGTGTGTTCTGCTTGTAGAGCAAAGGCAGCTTCTTGCTGGTCTTGGTGACGGTGAGGTCTTTCTTGAAGTCGAGGAACTCAGGCTGTATAGGAGCCACTTCTGCGTTCTTGATTTCTTTGACGAAATCGCTCTCATACTCGCGGTTGGCAGGTATAGGAGTGATGGCAGGCTTCTCAATCTTCTTGAGCGTCTTGTCCTCACCGATGCGCTTGTATACACATACGAAGTTGTCGGCACGCAGATGCTTGTTGGCAAAGTCGATGATATCTTTCTTGGTCAATTTGCTCTGGCGGTCGAGCTGCTTGGCTACGTCTTCCCATTTCTGGTCGTTGATGAAGGCGTCCACCATGATGCTGGCTCGGTTCTCGTTGTCATCGAGTCCTTTGTAGAAGTTGAGCTTCTTGTTTGCCATGACAGCAGGAAGTAATTCGTCGGCAAACTCGCCACGGCGCAACTTGCCCATCTCGTCAAGCACGAGGGCACGTGTGTCTTCGAGCTTCTGTCCCTTGTTGGGCAGTGCCTGAACGATGAAAGCGGTGTAGTCGTGCAGACCATAGTTGAAGGCTCCTGCAGAGGCGAGTTTCATCTTCTGTTCCAGGTCTACCTCGAAGAGTCCTGCCTTGCCGTTGGCGAGCAGGTCGCTGATGACATCGAGGGTGTCGTTCTGCTGGTCGTTGACGCCCTTGAAGAGCCATGCCAGCATCATGTTTTCCTGCTCCTTACCGACAACCGTGGTGTCCTTTACTGCTGTGATGGCAGGCTGTGCCTCGAACTCAGGGCGTGACAGGTTGTCGCTCTTCTTCCATGAGCCAAAGTACTGGTCGATGAGAGCTATGGTCTTGTCGGGGTCAAAGTCGCCAGCCATGACGATAGCCACATTGTTTGGCACATAGTAACGGTGGAAATAGTTCTGTATGTTAATGATACTTGGGTTCTTGAGGTGCTCCTGCTCGCCGATGGTAGTCTGTGTGCCATAAGGATGGGTAGGAGTGAGGAGGTTCCAGAGAGCAGCAAACTCCTTGGTGGCATCGCTTGCCATGGAGATGTTCTTCTCCTCGTACACAGCCTCCAGCTCTGTATGGAAGCCACGGATGACCATGTTCTGGAAGCGGTCGCTCTGCACCTTGGCCCAGTTTTCTATCTCATTGTTTGGGATGTTCTCCACGTAGCAGGTGACATCATTGCTGGTATAGGCGTTAGTTCCCTCGCTACCGATGCTCGACATGAGCTTGTCGTACTCGTTGGGGATGTTGTATTTGGCAGCCAACTGTGAGATGGAGTCTATCTCGTGGTAAGCCTGCTTGCGCTGTGCGGGATCGGTGAGTTTGCGATAAGTCTCATAGCGGCGGGTTATCTCGTCGAGGTATGGCTTCTCCTTGGCGGCATCGATGGTACCAAACTTCTTGGTGCCTTTGAACATCAGGTGCTCCAGATAGTGAGCCAGACCTGTAGTCTCGGCAGGGTCATTACGCGAACCTGTTTTTACAGCGATATTGACCTGCAAGCGAGGCTTCTCCTTGTTAACTGACATGTATACCTTCAGACCATTGTCGAGAGTATAGATGCGTGTTTGCATTGCATCGCCTGGTACGGTGGTGTAATGATAGTCTTTTGCGCTGGCACAAAGCGCACCCGATGTGAAGAGTGCCGCCAGCATGATAGATTTTAAATTCATACTTTTATGATTTTATGTTGTATAAATGATTTTCCTTTGTTGGACTTTTTATGTGGCAGGACTGATGGAGTTGGCAAAGTGCAGGAAGGTGTCTTCGTCCACGTCGCCCAAGTCGTATTCCTTCTGCGCATCTTTTCTGATGGCTTCGGTCCATAGCGATTTTGCCTCGTCGGCTCTGGTTTCGATCAGCGAGAAGGCTGCCGGTGTGGCTTCTTCGTAGAGCTGTCGGATGAGGCTGAAGGCATAAGCTTGATTGAAATCGGCATAATGGCTGTGAGCCTCGGACAATGCGTTGATAACAGACTCAATGTCTTCGGTTGTTCCGTCGATGATGCCTTCGACGAGTTTATTCTCCAAAGCCTGCGGCAGGAGCAGACCACCCAGATCGGTCCATGCTTCTTCGCCATTGTGGATGGCCTGTTCGGACAGTGGGGTATATTCATGTCCTTCTTCTTCTGCTGCTTCAGGAAGCGTGGCCTTCTTGGTGACTTGACCTAAGTAGAGACTGATGAGCATGTCGTAGAAGCGGATGCCGGAAAGGAGTGAGCTGCGCGGAATGGTGAGTCCCTGATAGTGGTATTCCTGGCATTGAGTTCCGCAAGTGGTGCAGAACTCTTGCAGAATGCGCCTTCCTTCTGTCGCCTTGCTGATGACAAAAGGCGAGAGCCACTCTTGGTTGATGATGCTCTTGCGGTGCTCGGCTGGTCGTAGGTCGCGCTTGGGCCACTTGTTGATGTCGCGGTAAAGTCCTACAGTGACAAGGTTTCTGCCAGGGATGAGTATGGTCTTCTCTCCCTCGCCAATAATATAGGAGAAGGGGAAGGAGGTTGTGTCGGGATGAGCCATGGTCTTGCCAAGACATACGGAGTAAGCACCGATGTGGGCAGGCAGGAAAAGGTAGGAGCCGCTGGCTGTCTTGGTGCCTCTCTCCAGGATGCCCCAGTGGATGGGTCCCATCTTGTAGGCATGGTTGCTGAAGTTGGTGGCAGAACCGGCATTATAGAACGAAACCTGGCTTCCGATGATGAGCGAACTCTTGTGATGAGAGGCTGAGAACGGACCGCAGAAGGCGGCACATGCTTCGCCATTGCTCATTACCGAGTTGGCAAAGAATACCGATGCCGATGCGGTGAAGCTGTTGTTTATCTGGCAGGCTTCTCCCACGAAACAGTCTTGCAGGTTGGCTCCGTTGGTGATGCTTGCCCCATGGTCGATGATAGTGTTTTCGGCTATGACACCCGTTCCTATATAAACGCTGCTGGTAGCATCTCCCAGGAGGGTGCAGTCACTCAGCCGCTCTGCTCCGTTCACCTCGCAGTAGTCGTTGATGATGCAGTTGATAATCTCCTTGGTGTTGGCTATCTTCACATTGTTGCCTATCAGTCCGCGTTCGGGCAGTCGGCTGCTAACATATGCTCTGACTAACTGGAAAAGTGTCTCGCGGAACTCCTTGTTATGAGAATGCTTGAGCATGAGTGCTGCCAACTGACTGCTCAGTTCGGAGAAAGAGATGATGTTCCCATCGCCAGCCTCGTTGAGTACACTGATGACATTGGCTTCTCCATAGGTAGCTCCCTCTGTAGTCTCTATTGTGGATACGTTGGACAGGTAGCACTCGTCACCGATGGTATAGTTGTTGATGAATCCTCCTATGTTCTCGATGAGGCAATCGTCTCCGATGATGACATTGTGCAAGGTGGCATTGCGGATGCCCGAGTGCTTGTGAAAGCCCGGACTTACCTCGATGCTCTTGTCGAAGCTGCCTATGCAGACTTCTCCGTAGAGCATTACCTGACGCATGTGTTCGGGATTGAAGTCTTCTGCGACGTTGACGGAAGTCCAGTCCTCAGCCCAACAGCCATTCTGTTGCAGCAGTTCTATCTCTTCGGTGGTAAGCGGTCGGTAATCGTTCATAGTCGTTGTTTTTTATTCGTAGTCCTGATACAGGAAATCATTATAGGGATACTTCTGTACGTGCAGCTCGCGCACTTTCTTGTACAGAATGTCGCGGAACTCGTCGATGTTCTCCTTGTTCTTGGCAGAGATGAAGAGACAGTCGTCGTGCAACTTCGCCATCCATGTGCGCTTGAGTTCATCGAGGGTGATGTTTTCTTTCTGTATAGGAGTAAGGTCGTCTTCCTCCTTTTCTACCCAGGAGTAGTTGTCTATCTTGTTGAAGATGATCATCGATGGCTTGTCGGCGCAGCCCAGTTCCTTCAGTGTCTTCTCCACCACCTGTATCTGCTCCTCGAAATCAGGATGCGAGATGTCGACAACATGCAACAGCAGGTCGGCCTCGCGTGTCTCATCGAGGGTGCTTTTGAAAGAGTCTACCAGGTCGGTAGGCAACTTGCGGATAAATCCTACTGTGTCGGCAAGGAGGAAAGGCAGATTTTCCACCACGACCTTTCGTACGGTGGTATCGAGAGTGGCGAAGAGTTTGTTCTCGGCAAAGACCTCGCTCTTGGAGAGCAGGTTCATAATGGTGCTTTTGCCCACGTTGGTGTAGCCGACGAGGGCCACACGGATGAGTCGGCCGCGGTTCTTGCGCTGAGTGGTCTTCTGCTTGTCTATCTCGGCCAGGCGTTCTTTGAGCAAGCTCATGCGGCCGAGGATGATACGACGGTCCATCTCAAGCTGGGTTTCACCAGGGCCACGCAATCCTACAGAACCTTTACCGCCACCCGAGCCAGAACCACCGCCCTGGCGCTCAAGGTGAGTCCAGAGTCGTTGCAGACGAGGCAACATGTATCTATACTGTGCCAATTCCACCTGTGTCTTGGCGGCAGCAGTCTGGGCGCGCATGGCAAAGATGTCGAGAATAAGAGATGTGCGGTCGAGAATCTTTACCTGTAGCTCTTGCTCAATATTGCGTATCTGCTTGGCAGACAGCTCGTCGTCGAAGATGACCATTCCGATCTCGCGGTCTTCTTCCTCTTCTTCCTTAATGTATTGTTTGATTTCCTCGAGTTTTCCCTTTCCTACATAGGTGGTCTGATTGGGAGCGACAACCTTCTGCGTGAATCGCTTGACGGTTACAGCTCCTGCCGTATCGGCAAGAAATTCCAGCTCGTCGAGGTATTCCTTGGTCTTGGCTTCGTCCTGCTCCTTGGTGATAAGACCCACGAGAACGGCAGTCTCTGCCTTGACTTCTGAGATGACAAATTCCTTCATTGATTAGCTTGTTATTATATAATAGGTGCAAAGTTAATAAAAAAAGCTATTTCTATGGAATACTAACTGCATAATTTATGCTTTTTTTAAGAAAAAGGCTTGTTGGGTAACTGCTCAGTACCCCTATTGAAAACTTTTAATAGAAAAGTGTCTCGAAATATGAAAGCGGCTTCGATAGTCAATTAAGCCTATTTCGTAGAGCAATGAAAGCGGCTTCGTAAGCAGTTGAAGCCTATTACATTTGTGGTTTAACGATTTTAGTTGACCACTTTAAACTTTATTAATAATACACGTTGACTCACAGTATTAACGTAACAACTCATGACAATATGGGTGCTGAGTAATTACCTTGTTGGGTACGCAAAAAGAGAAGCAAATACCGCAAACGTTTACGTGATTTTTTGCGTAAAAAAAGATATATATTTGATTTAAATCAATTATTTGTATTATATTTGCACTCGAAAAGAAACACAAACTGATTTTCAAAAAGATCATAACTACATAAAAAACACAAAACTGCTGAAACATTCAAAAACGTAAGAATTGCCCCGACGTGATGTCGGGGCATTTTTTTTGTTCTTCTGTTTATGCTTTCTGTATCGCCTTTTTGTGTATGTGTTTGCAGGTTTTGCAGATGTTTAAAAGTCTGATGCTCAGCGACGATACTTCTTAAACGAGTACTTGTGTGAGTTTGGAAAACAAGTGAAGATGGTAATGCTCTCGTTAGTCTTTGTGTGCTTTCTGCCAGCTTGTGTTGAAAGATCTTTCTTTTTTCTTGTGTAGAGCAAAATAATATTATCTTTCTATTTTTTTTGTAGGTTGCTGTCATCTGTTGCAGACTGTCTGTCTTGGTACGGTCGTCAGTCTGCTTGGCGGTCATTTCTTTAACTCCCCCATTTTTGAAACTTCAGTTTATGTAACCAAAAAGAGGGTGTGTCATGAACTTATGACACACCCTCCTTTTATGATGGTTCAACTTACGCAAGTGGCGTAGTTGTTTCTCTTTCTGTCGTTAACATTACTTGTTCTCGAATACCAATCCGCCTTCCTTGGTGTGGTCGATGGTGATAGGTTTCTCACGACTGACTTCCTCGGCGAGGATCTTCTTGCTCAAGTCGTTCAATACATAGTCTTGTATTGCGCGCTTTACAGGGCGTGCGCCAAACTCTGGATCGTAGCCCATCTCTGCCAAATATTGGATGGCGGCAGGAGTCCAGCGAAGTTCGAAGCCCTGAGGAGCCAACATCTTCTTGACTCTGTTCATCTGAAGCTCAACCACCTGGCCAATCTGCTCTTTGGTGAGAGGCTTGAAGGTGATGATGTCGTCGATACGGTTCAGGAACTCCGGACGGAAGGTCTTTCTCAACATATCACGGCTTGCGTTGGAAGTCATGATGATGATGGTGTTCTTGAAGTTTACTACACGGCCTTTGTTGTCGGTCAGTCGTCCGTCGTCCAATACCTGAAGCAGGGTGTTGAAGACATCGGGATGAGCCTTCTCAATCTCATCGAAGAGAACCACACTGTATGGTTTGCGACGAACTGCCTCTGTCAACTGTCCACCCTCATCATAGCCTACATATCCTGGAGGCGCACCTATCAGACGGGTGACGCTGAACTTCTCTTGATATTCACTCATATCGATACGTGTCATCATCGACTCGTCATTGAAGAGATATTCTGCCAAAGCCTTGGCAAGCTCAGTCTTACCCACACCGGTTGTGCCGAGGAAGATGAAACTTGCGATAGGACGTTTCGGATCTTGCAAGCCGGCACGTGAGCGGCGTACAGCATCACTCACGGCGGTGATGGCCTCGTCCTGACCGATGACTCTCTTGTGGAGTTCTTCCTCCAAATGGAGCAGTTTCTCACGCTCACTCTGCATCATACGGCTTACAGGTATTCCGGTCCAGCGGCTTACCACCTCGGCAATATCGTCGGCAGTAACCTCTTCGCGTATCATGGCCTCGCCACCTTGAGTGCTCTTCAGTTGTTCCTGGATGCGCTTGATGTCTTCTTCGAGAGCAGTCAGCTTAGAATATCTGATCTCAGCCACGCGCTCGTAGTTGCCTTCACGTTCCATGCGCTCAGCCTCAAACTTCAGGTTCTCAATCTCCTGCTTGTCTTGCTGAATTTTATTGACGAGGTCTTTCTCTCCTTCCCATTTTGCACGGAAGTCGCGTTCCTTGTCCTTCAGCTCGGCAATCTCCTTGTCGAGTTGCTGAATCTTAGGCTGGTCGTTCTCGCGTTTGATGGCCTCACGCTCTATCTCCAACTGCTTTAGGTGACGTGTGATCTCGTCCAGTTCCTCAGGCACGGAGTCGCGCTCCATACGGAGTTTGGCAGCAGCCTCATCCATCAGGTCGATAGCCTTGTCTGGCAGGAATCGGTCGGAGATGTAGCGTTCAGAAAGTTTGACAGCTGCGATACAGGCGTCGTCCTGAATACGAACCTTGTGATGGTTCTCATAACGCTCCTTGATGCCTCGGAGAATGCTGATGGCGTCCACCTCGTCAGGCTCGTTGATCATTACGGTCTGGAAACGACGTTCCAAAGCCTTATCCTTCTCGAAGTATTTCTGATATTCGTTGAGGGTGGTGGCACCGATGGCTCTCAACTCGCCACGTGCCAATGCTGGCTTCAGAATATTGGCAGCGTCCATGGCGCCTTCTCCACCGCCGGCACCTACCAAGGTGTGAATCTCGTCGATGAAGAGGATAATCTGTCCGTTGGCGTTGGTCACTTCCTTGATGACGCTCTCCAGTCG